>Ga0207703_10001614_pt1 | contig 20377 bp, 18 predicted proteins | sample KBSSwiS12_FD_184304 | JGI IMG/M metagenome (GOLD analysis project Ga0207703, IMG submission 184304) | Switchgrass rhizosphere microbial communities from Kellogg Biological Station, Michigan, USA - KBS Switchgrass S1-2 (SPAdes) (version 2) | ecosystem: Host-associated > Plants > Roots >...
TAGCAGCTGATGATCTCCCCGTTGAGGAGGGGTTTCAGGAACCGCTCCTTCTGCTCGGGCGTGCCGAAATGGGCAAGGATCTCGCCATTGCCGCTGTCGGGCGCGTTGGCGCCGAATACGCGCGGCGCCCAATTGGACCGGCCCAGAATCTCGTTAATGTAGCACAGCTTGGCCTGGCCGAAGCCTTGGCCGCCCATCTCCGGCGTCAGATGCGGCGCCCAAATGCCTTTGTCGCGGACCTTCTGCTGCAGCATCTTGAGCAGTTTCATCGATCCGGTATTAGTCGTCACATAGGGGGCGTTGGTGCTGTAGCCGTGCACCACGTCGAGTTGCTCGACCTCGTTCTTGACGAAGGTCCTGATCCACTCGAGCGTTTCCTCAAACTCCGGTTCGAGCGAGAAATCAATCATTCGGTTACTCCTTGGAAAGGGCCTTATGCCTGCCGCGTGATTTCCAGCGCGCCTTGGATGAGGCGCGGGATGAAGGCGGACAGGCGGTGTGACATGGAGCCGGGCGCTTCGCGCAGGCTCTTGACGTGGTTGAATTCGATGAGGGCCGCGAGCTTGAACATGGACAGTGCCATATAATAGCGCAGGTTCTGCACATTGAGTCCGCTTAATTCCGCATAACGCCGCGCCAGGCTTTCGCGGGTTGGATAAGCTGAAAGATCGACGGCGAGGCTATAGCCCGGCACGCCACTTTCCGATGGGAAGGGATAAAGCGCGCGGCCGAGATCGAGCAGCGGATCGCCGATCGTCGCGATTTCCCAGTCAATCATTGCGGCGAGGCGCGGCGGCAGGTCGTTGGCGAACATCACATTGGAGAAGCTGAGATCGCCATGGATGATGGTGATGCGCTGGGTTTCCGGCCGACTGTCGCGCAGCCATTGCGCCAGCTCGTTCCAGCCGGGCAGCTGCCGGTCACCATAATCGGGGTGGGCGCGATGCTTTTCCATCTGCGCCTGCCAGCGGTCGACCTGCCGTTCCAAGAAATTGTCGGGCCTGCCGAAGTCGGCGAGGCCGACCGCCACGACATCCACCTTCGACAGGGCGGCGAGCCCTTCGATCATGGCATAGGCAGTCTTGTGCCGTTCCTCCTCGGTCCAGCCCTGACCGGCGGGCGGGTTGCCCGATCCCATCCAGCCCTCGACGAAGCCAGTGAGGCAGAAGGGCGCGCCGATCACGCCTTCATCGTCGCAATAGGCAAGCAAGGCGGGGTGCGGCACGGCCGACCCATTCAGCGCCTCCAGCACGCGCGCCTCGCGCCGCAGGGCATTGAGGCTGTCGGGCCGCGTCGGCCACGCGACGGTCCGCAGCACCGCGCGCCAGTCGCCGGCGCGAACCAGCATAACCGACCCGCTGGTGCCGCCGGCCAGCGGCACCAGATTGGCCTGCCCCGCGGCGACATCTGGGAAGCGGCCGGCAAGCCATTGCCCGAGCCGATGGCCGGCTGCCTCCTCGAACCAAGGAGCCTTTTCCGTGCCGCTCATGCCTGACCTCCGGCTGCGACCGCGAAATTTCTTGACAGTACATCGGCGACCGCATCTATGAAAGCATCGTTGCGATCATTGACGACCATATGTCCGACATGGGCAATGTCCACATACTCAAGTTGCGGCGCCAATTCCTTCAACGCCTGGACGCCTGCTTCGCCCACCACGTCGCTCTTGAGACCATGGACCAGCAGTAGGGGGCCCTTGTAGGACGCGGCTGCCTGCTCCAGCTTGATGAGTCGCTCCTCGCCGCGCGGAATGCTCGACAGGAATTTGGGGTCCCAGTGCCAATACCAGCGACCGTCTTCGCGACGCCGCAGATTCTTCTCCAGGCCCGCCGTGCTGCGCGGCACAGGCTCATCGCGATACTCGGCGATGGCAGCGGCGGCTTCCTCGAGCGAGGAGAAGCCCTCGGCATGGGCCAGCATGAAGCCGCGAATGCGCATCGCGCCGCTCTGCTCGACGCGCGGGACGACGTCGACCATGGCGACTGCGCCGATGGGGGAGTCGGGCACCGCCGCCGCAAGCAGCGACATCATGCCGCCAAAGGACGCGCCGACAACGCCGATGGGCCGGCCCTCGCCAAAGGCGCGGGCGACAAGATTGAGATCCTCGGCGAACAGTTCGAGCGCATAATGCGACTCGTCCGGCCAACCGCTCTCGCCGTGTCCGCGCAGGTCGAGCGAGATCGCCTCGAAGCCCTTTGCCCACATCGCTTCCACCGCGCCGCGCCAGCTATGCCGCGTCTGCCCGCCGCCATGCGAGAAGATCACGAGGGGCGCGCCGGGACGCCGCTCGATGTCGCCGGCGATGGTCGCGCCCCGCGCCTTTATGAGCAATTTTTCCATTCCGCTTCCCAGCTTGTCTTCGGCATGCATGTCGTGCATCGGGATGCCGATCAAGGAAAAAGTGAACTCTATTGCCTCGAGCCGTCCTGCGCCGTCTTATGGGTTCGGGGCCTCGGCATCTGCGGCGTCCTAGCGAAAGGCAAGGGGGGCCGCAGGTGCATCCCTGCTCGACGAAGCGAATAGAGACAGCGATATTTGGTGCCCTGAGGCAGATTCGGCAGGATTGAGCCGCATGCTGTTTTTCCAGCAAACAACGGCCGCCGGTGCTTCCAGCGTGCAAACGAGTTCACGACAGGAAAACGAATTGATGAGCGACGTTGTCAACTATGGCGGAGCGGGCGTTCAGAATGGACGTCAAGGAAGCCGGCTACGGCGCGCGTGAGATCGTGCCTGTTGGGGAGCAGCTGTGCGATCCGCAGCTCATGGGCAAGAGCTATTCGACCGGCGAATATCACCACCCATACGGCTCAATTTACGCGATCACAGCCGATTAACAGCAACAGGAGCGCGGCGGCCTCAGTCGCCGCGCTGTATCTGCGGGCCCGTTTGACAAGCTCATGCGGTGCCCGTCTGCTGACCCTTTAACGCACCTTGCGGGACATCTGCCTCGGCGCTGTAAACGGGGGAGGGGCAGGGATGATCAAGACGATCCTGCTGGTCCGGCGGCGCGCTGATCTGACGATTGAGCAGTTTCGCGATCATTACGGCTTCCTCGAGGAAGCCGGCTGAGCGATTGCGTCGATTGAGATAGCTGTATAGACGTGGCGTCAGCCAATATGGGAGAGAGCGGCCGCATGCTAATGCAGATCGACCGGAGGGTCCGCCGCGTCCTTCCCACGACCTCCATCGCCGCCGCGTTTGCGCTGCTTGCGGGCTGTAGTGGAAGCGCGCCGGGCGGCGGCGCGGCAGAGGGCGGAGGGCCGGACGCGCTGACGATCAAAATGCTGGGTAACACGGCGGACGGAGCGAACTGGGCGGGCTACGGCCGCACTTTCGACGAGACCCACTACAGCCCGCTCGACCAGATCAACGACGGCAACGTGAAGGATCTCGGGCTTAAATGGTCGATTGACCTGCCGCCCATGCCCAGCGTCGTCGGCGCGCCGCTGGCGGTCGACGGCATCCTGTATTTCGGCATCGGCTATTCGATCATCTATGCCGTGGATGCGGAGACGGGCAAGACGCTGTGGACCTTCGACCCCCACGTCACGGACGTCGCGGGCGAAAAGTTGCAAGCAGCCTGGGGCATTCGCGGCATCGCCTATTGGGGGGGCAATATCTACACCGGCACGCAGGATGGCCGGCTGATCGCGATCGACGGCAAGACGGGCAAAGAGCTCTGGTCGGTGCAGACGACTGAGGGGCCAGAGGACGGCCGCTACATCACCGGCGCGCCGCGCGTGTTCAAGGACATGGTCATTATCGGCCACGGCGGCGCAGACTTCGCCAATGTGCGCGGCTATGTGACCGCTTATGACGCGCGCACCGGCGCGCAGCGCTGGCGCTTCTACACCGTGCCGGGCGATCCGAAGAAAGGGCCGGACGGCGCCGCGTCGGACGAGGCGCTGGCGAAGGTCACGAATACCTGGACCGGCGAGTGGTGGAAATATGGCGGGGGCGGCACGGCGTGGAACGCCATGACCTATGACCGGGAACTGGACCGCATCTATATTGGCACTGGCAATGGCGCGCCGTGGAACCGCAATGTGCGCAGCCCCGGCGGTGGCGACAATCTTTTCCTCTGCTCGATCATCGCGCTGGACGCCAAGACCGGCAAATATATCTGGCACTACCAGACCACGCCGGGCGAAAGCTGGGACTATAACAGCGCGCAGGACATGTCGCTGGCGACGCTGGACATCGACGGCAAGAAACGGCGCGTCATCCTGCACGCGCCCAAGAACGGCTTCTTCTACGTGGTCGATCGCGACACCGGCAAATTGATCTCGGCCAAGCCCTTCGTCAAGGTGACGTGGGCGAGCGGTGTGGACCCGAAGACCGGCCGCCCGATCGAGAACCCCGAGGCACGGGCCAAGGACAAGCCGATCATGGTCTTTCCCAGCCCCGCTGGCGGTCATAACTGGCATGCGCAATCCTTCAGCCCGAAGACCGGTCTCGTCTACCTGCCGGTGCAGAACATTCCCGGCCTGCACGACCCGCGTGGCATCGATCCGGCGAAATGGCAGCGGCACGGCTTCGGTCAGGACGCCGGCTACAAGCCGATGGCGATGAAGGGCATGTCGCCCGGCAGTGGCAACGGGAAGATCGCGTCGCTGCTCGCTTGGGACCCGGTGGCGCAGAAGAAGGTCTGGTCGGTGCCGCTGCCCGGCGCACTCAACGGCGGCGTGGCGAGCACCGCGGGTAACCTGGTCTTCGAGGGCAATCTGGGCGGGCAGTTCGTCGCCTACAATGCGAAGGACGGCAAGGCGCTCTGGTCGTTCGACGCGCAGAACGGCATTTCAGGCCAGCCCATCACCTACACGGTTAAGGGCGTGCAATATGTGACCGTAATCGCGGGCGTGGGCGGCACGTCCGGCGCCCTGGGTGGGTTGCTCGGAGCCGACCATATCTGGAATTATCGCGATCAGAAGCGCCGTGTGCTGACCTTCGTTCTGGGCGGCACGGCTAAGCTTCCTCCCGCGCCCAAGCAGGAGATGCTGCCACTCGTCGACGACCCAGACTTCGTCATTGACGAGAAGCTGGTCGACTTGGGCGCGGACCTGTACCCGGTCCACTGCAGCACCTGCCACGGCCCGGGCGCGGTGGCGGGCGGCGCAGCGCCGGACCTGCGCCGCTCGGGCGTACCGGTTGACGACACGACCTTCCGCCAAGTGGTGGCGGAGGGCATGCTGGTGCGGCAAGGCATGCCCAAGTTCGGCACTCTTTCGCCGCAGGATCTGGAAGCGTTACGCCACTATATCCGCTATCAGGCACGGGCGGCGACGGGCCCCAAGCCGCAATAAGACTCCGTGCCACGGCTTCAGCACTTGGCAGGAGAGAAGGGCTTTGACGTAATCGCTAGACATGCAAGCAACCTACCAGAAATCACCGGGCTGTGATGTTTGAGCTACAGCCTTGTGGCAATGTTTCCAGAACGCGCCGGCTATGGGTGGGCGGCACCGCCTCCCACAGCCGGCCCAGCGTCAACCACATGGGGGGCAATCCCACAATCCCGCATCGCACCATCGCATGGCGCAAGCGCGCGTTCGGCGCGCCTGGAACCAGCGCGGGCCACCAGTGGCGCTCCGTTGGGCGGTGAACCGGAATGTGCCCTGGCCAAAGATGCCGATGCTCTTGCTTCCCACGTCGGTGTTGGAACGAGTTGGTGTTTACCCCTTGAATGAATCTGACCGAGGTCTGATCGAGCTGCTCGAAAGTGATGAGTTGACGTGCAGTCTAATGATATATAGCTTTTCCGGAATTAGCAGCCGAAGAACGGCGCGCGGAGTCACGAGTGAGGATATGCTTCATGAAGAGGCAAGGCGCCTGATCAAGATAGCTGCCGCGTCCGGCGCACCCCGGCTCGCGGACGTTCCCCTTCAGACCGCTCGCGAGATGGCAGCCGCCAGCGTCGGCGCCATGGACCTTCCCTCCGCGGAGGTGGCGCGGGCGGACGACATTCTCGTGCCGGCCGACCATGGCGGCATTCGCGCCCGGCTCTACGTTCCCGCCGCCCAGCGGACCGACGCCGTTTTCCTGTTCTTCCACGGCGGCGGCTGGGTCGTCGGCAATATCGAGAGCCATGACCCGCTGGCCCGTACGATCGCCAACGCGCTCGGCATGCGACTGTTGTCGGTAGACTACCGCCTCGCGCCGGAGCATCGTTTCCCCACCGCCTTCGACGACGCGATGGCGGTCGCGGTCTGGGCATCGTCCTCGCCGCCTCCACTCGGCGCGCCCGTTTCCGCACTGGTCCTCGGCGGGGACAGCGCCGGCGGCAATCTCGCTGCCGCACTCAGCGCCCACTGGTCCGGCTCGGTGCCGCTGCTGGCCCAGCTGCTGCTTTATCCGGTGACCGACGCGTCCGCCCGCTCCGAAAGGTACGAGCTGTTCGGCGAGGGGCACCTGCTCGAGGGGCGCGACATGGCGTTCTTCATCGACCATTATGCAGGCGCGGGCGCCGATCGTACCGACCCACGCCTGTCGCCGCTGCACGGGCCAGTTGACGATGCGCCGCCGACCGTGATCGTCACCGCGGGTGCCGACGTGCTGCGCGACGAGGGGCGTGCCTATGCCGCACGCCTCGTGCAGGCTGGTGTCGAGGTCCATTATCTCGAGGCGACGGGGTTCCTCCACGGCTGGGCAACCGCACGGCAAATGCTGCCTTCAGTAAGGTCGCTGCTCGACGGGGCGCTCGCCAGCGTTGTTGCCATTATCAACCGGCGATGAAGCCGGGATCACAGTTGGGGAGGTCAAGGTCATGACGGGCAGGGACGCGCAGATCGACGAGGCGATAGCGGAAGCGCATATCCCCTCGTTGCTGATGTCGCTCGTGCACCTGACCGGTGACTTCTCGCTGCTGACGCCAGAACGGCGCCCTCAGGTCGCCACCACCATCTCCGAAGAGCGGCGCTTGCCCCCCGAGGAAGAAGCGAAAATCCGCCGTCTGGCCGGCGAGAAGCTGCGCGCCTGGCTGGACGCCGGCAAACCGGACCTGCCCGAGTTCGGCATGGAGAAGCTGGAGCGGATGATCCGCTACCTGATCGGCGACGGCGTGGATGACAGCTACATCCCGTTCCTGGAGGAGGAGATCGGCGTCGGCGACTTTCGCAAGCCGGATTGGAGCGCCCCCAAGCTCAAGGCCGCGGCGGCGCGCATGCATGTCGTCATCATCGGCGCCGGCATGTCGGGACTGCTCTCCGCCATCCGCCTGCAGCAGGCGGGGATCGCCTTCACAATATTCGAGAAGAATCCGGAGGTCGGTGGCACCTGGTACGAGAACACCTATCCTGGATGCCGAGTCGACTCCGACAACCAGCTCTATTCCTATTCGTTCGAGCCCAATCCGCTTTGGCCACAGCATTTCTCCACGCAGGACAAGCTGCTTGCCTATTTCCAGCGGCTCGTGGAAAAATACGACCTGCGTCGGCACATCCGCTTCAATTCCGTGGTCGAGGAAGCGCGCTACGATGAGGCCGCGCGTCGCTGGACGGTGCGTTATCGCGACGACCGCGGATCCGAGCACAGCGTGTCGGGCGACGCGCTGTTCAGCGCGGTAGGGCAGCTCAACACGCCGCGCTACCCCGCTATTCCGGGGCTCGAGAGCTTCGCCGGGCCTGCCTTCCATTCGGCGCGCTGGCGGCATGACGTGGATCTCGCCGGCAAGCGGGTCGGGGTGATCGGCACGGGCGCCAGCGCCTTCCAGTTCGTGCCGGAAATCCAGCCCAGGGTGTCGCGGCTCGACGTCTATCAGCGCAACCCGCCATGGCTGCTGCCGACGCCCCACTATCATGACGACGTCTCGCCGGCTCAGCAGTGGCTGCTCGCCCATGTCCCTTTCTACGCCAACTGGTACCGCTTCTGGCTCTACTGGCGCACGGTCGAAGGCATGCACGAAGGCGTGAAGGGCGACCCGAATTACAAGGGCGGCCCCGAAGCGATCAGCGCAGCCAATGCCCAGATGCGCGGGGCGCTGGAACAATGGATCCGGATGCATGCCGAAGGGGACCCCAAGCTTGAGGGCAAGGTCATCCCGAACTATCCGGTGGGCGGGAAGCGCGGCCTGCGCGACAACGGCGCCTGGATCAGGGCGCTGCGGCAGGACAATGTCTCCGTCATCACCGATCGCATCCGGGAGGTGAGGCCGGAGGGCATCGTCACCGACGACGGCGTGCTGCACCCGGCCGACGTGCTGATCTATGGCACGGGCTTTCGCGCCAGCGACTTCCTGTCGTCCTACCGTGTCTACGGCCGCGGCGGAATGGAGTTGCAGGATAAGTGGCAGGGCAATGCCCGTGCCTATCTCGGCACCGTGGTGCCCGACTTCCCGAATATGTTCATCTTCTATGGCCCCAACACCAATCTGGTCGTGAACGGCAGCATCATCCTCTTCGCAGAATGCTCCGTCGGATATGCGATCGAGTGCCTGAAGCTCGCGGCGCTGCGTGATGCCGCGGCGATCGAGGTGCGGCAGGACGTCTATGACGACTATAACCGCCGGGTGGACGAGGCCAATGCAATGATGGCCTGGGGTGTCCCGCAGGTGTCGAGCTGGTACAAGAACGATCAGGGGCGGGTCAGCCAGAACTGGCCGTTCCCGACGATTGCCTATTGGGAGGCGACCCGCGCGCCGCAGCCCGAGGACTTCGTCTGCGCGGCACGGGCGGCGCCCGAGCAGGCGGCGTAGGCATCGATATGGCGGCGTTCGTCCTCATCCATGGTGGACTGCACGGCGGCTGGTGCTGGGAGCGCGTCGTGCCGCTGCTGCGCGCTGCGGGACATGATGTCGAAGCGATCGACCTGCCCGGCGCCGACCGGCGAATGCCGGCGGCCGGGGTGACATTCGAGAGCTATGCGGCGGCGACCGTCGCGGCGGCCGAAAGGGCCGGGGAGCCTGTTATATTGGTCGGGCACTCGCTGGGCGGGCGGTCGATCTCGGCGGCCGCGGAAGCGCGGCCGGAGCGGGTCCGCGCGCTTGTCTATGTGGCCGCGGTGCTTCCATCGCCCGACATGCGGGACACGCTGCCCGTCGCCGACGACAACATCATCGCCAACGGCTTCTTCCCCGTCGATGGCGGCGACAGCGTGATGCTGGAGGAAGGGCCCGCCCGGGCCGGCTTCTATTCCGATTGCTCGGGGGAGGACGCGAAGGCCGCTTTCGCCCGGCTGGTTCCCCAGCCGGTTCGGGCGATGACCGCGCCTGTCCATCTCTCCCATGAACGCTGGGGCAGCGTGCCGCGCTACTATGTCTTCACCAGCGAGGACCGCACCATACCGCTCGAATTTCAGCGGCAGATGGAGCAGATATCTCCCTGCGTCCGCACCTTCGAGCTTCATAGCGGCCATTCTCCCTTCTACACCCATCCGCGTGAGCTGGCGGACATTTTGAATGCCATAGCGGGACAGCCGGCCAGCATCTCGAAAGAGCCGAAAGCATGAGCGTGACGATCTGGATGGAACTGCACCTGACCCCCTAAGGCGCGGAGGCGAGCCGCAACGGCGGCTTCGTTAAGACGGCACTACCATCCTACAAAGGAGCGCCACCTCATGCTGGTTTCCTTATTTCATGCGCGAAGCGGAAGGTGGCCGACGGGCTCCTCGCCCAGCCAGGCCTTTAACAATAGTGGAGGCATGGTAATCTTGTGCAAAGGCTTGATGCGATCAGGAGACAGATCATGATGGGTATGGGCGACGGGAGCTGTCCGTTCGAGTTCAACTTCGAACCCTCGACCTTCAAGGTCGGCGACACGGTGAGTTATCGGGTGACGGGCAGCCTCAGCGATTTCCCCTTCGTCGGCACGCTCGTCGAGGTCGGCGAAGACTATGTCGTCATCAGCGCCGATCCCAACGACCCCACCAGCCGCATGCGCGGCACGCGCGAGAGCCGCCCGGTGGTCGAAGAGGCGGAAGCGCTTCAATAAGCAAAGGCCCGGAAGGCGGGCGCGGACAATGCGGATTATGAGCGGCGCAAAGGCTGCCGCACGGAGGGGGAGGACGCCGCATGGCCGACCGAATCAGAGTAGGACTGGTTGGCGCGAGCATGGGACGCGGCTGGGCGGCGGCGACCCACTTGCCGGCGCTGGCGGCGCTGGCGGATTTCGAACTTGCGGCTGTCTCCACGACGCGCATGGAGAGCGCGCGGGCGACCGCCGACCATTATGGCGCGGCCCACGCCTTCGACAATGCAGAGCATCTGGCCGGCCTCGATGCGCTCGATCTGGTCGTCGTCAGCGTCAGGGCGCCGGAGCATTTCCCTGCTGTCTCCGCTGCAATCCGGGGGGGCAAGGCGGTGCTATGCGAATGGCCGCTGGGCCGCTCGGTCGAGGAAGCGGCCACGCTGCTAGAGATGGCGCGGGAAGCAGGCGTCCCTCATTTCGTCGGACTGCAGGGACGCATGTCGCCGCCGCTTCGCCATGCGGCGGCGCTCATCGGCGATGGCTGGCTCGGTGAGGTCCTGTCGGTGGATCTCGTCTCCTCCAACCGGGCCTGGGGCGCGGAGATCCCGCCCAGCGGCGCTTATCTGTATGATGCGCGAAACGGTGCGACACTGCCCTCGATCATCGGCGGTCACTCGCTCGACATGGCGGCCGCCTGCGTCGGGCAGTTCGAAATCGTCCACGGCATGACGCTCAACCGCTATCCGCGCGGGCGCGATACAGCCACCGGCGAGATCGTCGAGAAGACGTCGCCCGATCAGCTTCTGGTGCACGCCAAGCTCGCGAACGGCGCGCCGGTCTCGGTGCACATTCAGGGTGGCGTGCACAGCAAGGATGCCTTCGCGCTCACCGTCTGGGGCGAGCGGGGCACGCTTCGGCTGGAGAGCGCGTCCGTGCCCGAGATCATGCCACCGTCGCTCCGCGGCACGCAGGAGTGCGGCGGCGAACTGTTGCCGGTCGAGGTTCCGGATACGCTCTGGTCAATACCCGAGGCCATCCGCCGGGGCCCGGCCGCCAATGTCGCGGAGCTCTACCAGGGCATCGCCGCGGCTATGCGCGGCGAGCTGCATAATGTGCAGGATTTCGCACAAGGATTGCAGCTAAAGGCTGCGGTGATGGGCATCCCCGCAACGGATTGAGGCTCGGGCACAAGAAGCGCGCCCATTTCCACGCCGATCGCAATCAAAAGGGACTGGCCCCGGAGGGCCAGCCACGGCTCGGCATGGATAATTCGCAAGGGGTGCCAGCTTCTCGAAATTTCCGGGCGTTAGGATGCCGCCTTCCAGCGCGCCTGATTTCTCCTCCGCCGTTCCGCCTCCTATTCCTGTAGACTTATTATGCATTTCAGGCCGAAATTCCGGCACAGTTTCCTTGACCCGCTGGCCTGCCACCTATAGGGCTTCCTCAATAAGCCGCCAAGGGAAGACGGGCGGAATTGCGGCAGGAGTCGAGGATGGGGACGGACGTCGCGACGTGGGACGTGGGCGCTAATCTTGGTATTGCACCCGAGACACTCAAGGCGATCTATACGCAGATCGCTCGCATCCATGAGGTCGACAAGGCCGTCAAGGCTGGCCTTTCCTCCGGCAAGTTCCGCTTCACCTATTGGCCGATGACGGGCCAGGAAGCCATTCCCGCGACCCTTTCGACTCTGGTCGACGCCGATGACTATATGGTTACTATCTATCGCGGCATTCATGACCTGGTCGCAAAAGGCGTGCCGCTCGAGAGCCTGTTCGCCGAGATGCTCGGGCGCGAGGGCGGCGTGAACAAGGGGAAGGGCGGATCGCCCCACGTCTCCGATCCGGCTTCGGGTGCGATGCTGACCACCGGTATCGTCGGCGCGGGCACGCCGATCGCCAACGGCCTTGCTCTGGCGGCGAAGATGCGTGGGCAGAACCGGGTCACCATCGTCAATTTCGGCGACGGCGCGACCAGCATCGGCGCGGTGCACGAAGCACTGAACCTCGCCTCGCTCTGGAAGCTGCCGGTCATCTTCCTTTGCCAGAACAATCAGATCGGCGAATACACGCTGATCCCCGACTATACAGCGAGCCCGGACTTCGCCTCCCGCGCGCCCGCGCTCGGCTTCAGGGGCGTGAAGCTCGACGGCAACGACGTCGTGAGCTTCCACAGGGCCATGAAGGAGATTGTCGCCGACGTCCGCGCGGGGAACGGCCCCGTGTTCGTCGAGGCGGTGACCATGCGGCTCGGCAGCCATGCGGGCATCGCCGAAACCAACCATCTCGATGCGGAGGCGCTTGCGGAGGCGCGCCGGAACTGGCCGGTGCCGCGTACGCGCGCTTTGCTGGTCGATACCGGCACCTGTACCGAGGAGGAGGTGCAGGCAATCGAGGCTGCGGCCAAGGCTGAGGTGGAGGAGGCGGTTGACTTCGCCCTCGCCAGCAGGGTGACGCCGTCGGACGAGATGTATGTCGACGTCTTCGCGCAACCGGACTTCGTGCCGCGGCGCGGCCATTATCCGAAGCGCGCCGACGCCGAGTTGCCGGCAGACGGCGAAGCCAAGAAGATGAACATGGCCGAGGCCATCCGCGACGCGCACCATGTCGCGATGGAACTCGACGCGGGCGTCTTCGCCCTGGGCGAAGATATCGGCGATCCGATGGGCGGCGTGTTCAAGACAACGCTCGGCCTTGAGGACCGCTGGGGCAGCGAACGGGTGCGCAACACGCCCATCGCAGAACAGGCGATCATTGGCGCGGGGACCGGCGCTGCGCTGGTCGGCATGCGCCCCATCGCCGAGATCATGTTCAACGACTTCATCGGTGTGTGCCTCGACCAAATCACGAACCATGCCGGCAAGCAGCGCTTCATGTCAGGCAGCGCGACGAGCGTTCCGCTTACCATCCGCACGATCTGCGCTGGTGGTGTCGGGGGTCTGGGCGCGCAGCATTCGCAGTCGCTCGAGTCCTGGCTGCTGCATTCGCCGGGTGTGAAGGTCGTGTATCCGTCGACGCCGATCGAGGCCAAGGGGCTGCTGTTGAGCTGCATCTTCGACGATGATCCGTGCGTGCAGATCGAATCGATGGCGATCATGCACGCACTCAAGGAGCAGGTGCCGCTCGGCGATTACCGTATTCCGCTCGGCGTGGCGAAGGTGAAGCGCGAAGGCAGCGACATCACCCTCATCAGCTATGGCATGTTCGTGTCACGCTGCCTGGCCGTCGCGGAGAAGCTGGCGGAGGAGGGGGTTAGCGCCGAAGTCATCGATCTGCGCACGCTGATGCCGATCGACTATCATCGGGTGCTGCGGTCGGTGCGCAAGACGGGGCGCGCGCTTGTCGTGCATCTCGCGACGGAGTTCTGCGGCCTCGGTTCGGAGATCGCCGCGACGATTAACGAGGAGTTGTTCCGCGAGTTGAAGGCGCCCGCATCGCGTCTTGGCGCGGACTATCTGCCGATCGCCTATTCTCAGGAAATCGAGGCGGCGCAGCTCCCGAGCACCGACAGCATCACTACGCGCGTCCGTGCGCTCATGAGCTACTAAGAGGAGACCCGATGACCACCGAACTGACGATGCCCAAGCTCGCAATGTCGATGACCGAGGGCGAACTTGCGGAATGGCTAGTCGAGGACGGCGCGATCGTCGCGGCCGGGCAGCCGATCTATTCGGTCGAGGCGGACAAGTCGACGCAGGAGATCGAGGCGCCCGTCGCCGGCGTGCTAAGGCGGATCGGCGTCGCGGGCGAGAGTTACGAGGTGGGCGTGAAGATCGGCGAGATCGGCTGACACCATCCGGTCGTGCAAAACGGGGAGGCGCGATGCTGGAGAAGAACAAGGAAACGGCGCGGCGGTTCGTGCTCGGGATCGTCGAGAGCAAGCTTCCCGACGAGCTGTTCGCGGAGGATTTTGCAGGCTGGTCCGCGCTGTCGGGCGACATCGACGGCCCCCGTTTTCCGCGAGCGGAGCTATGCGGCCCAAAAGCCAGGGCAGCGTCATGGCGTCGGCCCAGACCCCGCAACTCCGCCCAGGCTCCGCGCTAATTACCTTTAAGTCGACTATGATCGCGCGATCAGCTGCGCGGTTACGTGCGCAATTACGCGGAAAAGACCGTCGCCGGCGCCCAGATCCGCTTCGATGTTATTATCGAGCTCTGGTTCGAGGATGAACGCGGGTGGAAGGAAGCCATCGCTGCGATGGATACGCCCGGCGGGCGAGCGCTGCAGCCGGATGAAGAAAGCTTCATGGACAGGCCGGCGACGGTGGCAATGCTCGTGCAGGAGCACAGCTCCCACTTTTCGCGAGCTTGATCGCTCTAGGCAGCGTCTTCGCTCTGCCCGACGGACTTGACGATCAGGTCCCGCAGCCACCGGTTGCCGGGCTCGTTGGTTTGCGTCTCGTGCCAGATCACTGACAGGTCGGACGAGACGACCGGCGGGAACTGTCGCAGCACGACTGCTCCGTATTTCCCCCGCGGCCGATGCCGCCAGCCGTTCGGGCATGAAGGCCAGCAGGTCCGTCTTGCCGACCAGGTCAAAGGCGACGCGCCACTGGTGGAGATAGAATCGGATCCGCGCACGGGGTCCCTGGCTCGAGCTGGGCGGAAGCATGGACCGGACGTCGACTGCGGCGCGGCGGCGGATGCCGCCCTCGTCCCAGATGCCTTTGCTGTTGACCGGCCCTTCGCCGGCATCCATTTCCAGTCGGGGCAGGGCCAACACCTCGTCGAGCGAGGTCAGCGACTGTGCGACCGGATGATCGCGGCGTGCGATCCAGACATAGCGGTGCCGGAACAAGGTCTGAGTCCTGAGGATCTTCGGTAGGTCCTCGAAGCTTCCGATCGCCATGTCGGTAAGGCCGGCTTCGAGCCACTCGCCCAGGTGGCTGCTCATGTTCCACACCCGCAGGCGGACGGTGTCGCTCGCTTTCTGGAGGTTGGCGATGATGTCGGGCAGCACCAGTTCGCCGACATAGCTGCCGACGACCATGCGGAATTCGCGTGAGCTGAGGCGGGGATCGAAATGGCCGGGCCGTGCCGCCTCGCGCCACCGGGCCAGGACGTCGCGGACCAAAGGCGCCAGTTCCCGCGCACGGGCAGTGGGCACCAGGCCTTGCGCCGAGCGCAGGAAAAGTTGGTCGTTCAAAGCATGGCGAAGCCGACCCAACGCTTGGCTCACAGCCGATTGCGTGACTCCCAACCTGAGCGCGGCCCGCCCCACCCGCCGTTCTTCATAAAGCGCCTCGAACACGGGCATGAGATTGAAATCAAGGTCGTACATTAGCGGTACTGATATACGAATTCTCCAATGTTAATTCGACTGATCCTCCACTGCAGGGTATCAAAGCGGAAATGATGGGCTGTTGCCGACCACGCAGCACTCGATGATCGTTGGCGACGATCTCGTCTTCTCGAATAGGGCGGCTCCCCGCCAGCATGGCGGTCCATCTTCACTTATCGATATCGTGCATGTTGGTGACGTAAAAAGTTCACTACATTAAATTTTTGATCGAGCGCTAGCCAGCTTCATTATATGCCGAGGAGAGGATGTATGGCAGCCAATATCGTAGAGTTCGACCCCACGAAAGTGGTCGGGTTCGCGGGAGAAGAACTGAGTCTCAAGGGCAGAGTCAGCGCCGAGGAATGGGCGCTGCGTTGTGATCTTGCTACCCTGTTTCGCGCCGCCGCGCTGGAGGGATGGAGCGACTCGATCTTCACCCACTTTTCCCTACGCGTCCCGGGGCCGGAGCACCAGTTCCTGATCAATCCGTTCGGCTACCTGTTTGAGGAGATCACCCCGTCGAACCTCGTGCGGGTGGACCAGACTGGCCAGAAGGTCGATGGCAGCCCCTACCCGGTCAATCCCGCCGGCTTCAAGATTCATGCCCCGGTCCACATGGGGCGGGACGACGCCCACTGCGTGATGCATCTTCATACGCCCGATGGCGTCGGCGTTTCGGCACAGGACGATGGCCTTCTGCCGATTACCCAGCAGTCGATGATCGTGCTTCACGATCTTGCCTACTATGAATATGGCGGCCCGGGCCAGGCCGGCGACGAGGGCACCCAGATCGCGCAGGCGATGGGTTCAAGGAGTTTCGGCTTGTTGCGCAACCACGGCACGCTGGCGGTGGGCCGCACCTGCGCCGATGCCTACATGCGCATGTATTTCCTCGAGCGCGCCTGCTCTTATCAGGTCCGCGCCCAGGTGGGGACATCGGTACGCACGCCCAACCAGGGCGTTCCGGAACTGATGAAGCAAAGCCTGAAGGCGCTTGATGGCCCGATGGGCGCGCTCGCCTGGCCGGCCATCAAGCGCAAGGTGGAGCGGGCGTTTCCCGGCTACCTCCAGTAACCTGCATTCAGAAAGACAAGCAGATGAACGTTGCCACCAAGCTCCCGCCGATGCGCGAGACCGACTACAAGTCGCGCCACTTCGATGTGACCATCCCCGCGCTCGTGCTGGACGTGAAAACCTGGCACGCCGGAGAGGATGTGCCGCCGCTGTTCATCCAGCCGGCAAACGACAAGCTTTCCACCTTCGAGGCGTTCAACGCATGGATGGGCGAGCACCGTGCCGCGATCGACAATGCGATCTTCGAGTATGGCGCGGTGCTGTTCCGCGGCTTCGCTATGAAGACCGTGACCGAGTTCGACAAGCTCATGGACAACTTCCCGCGTTACCAGGAAGGCTACACCGCCGGCATGTCACCTCGCCAGACGGTGGAAGGCAAGGTGCTCGAATCCACCCGGCTGGACCATGATTTCAAGATCTGCTTGCACAGTGAGATGGCCTACATGAATCGCTATCCGGCGCGGATCGCGCTGTTTTGCAAGAGAGCCGCGCCGGTGGGCGGTTCCACCACGCTGGGTTCGATGGACGAATTCATGGCCCGCTTCCCGGCCGATTTGCGCGCTAAGCTGGAAAAGCACCGGGCCCACGTCATTCGCTCGTTCTCCGCAGCTGGCGCGAGCAAGGGCAAGTCGGAGGTCGACCATCCCTCGCACATCGGCTGGGATTCAGCCTTCTTCACCGACAGCAAGGAAGAGGTGGAGCGGCTGTGCGATCACCTCGGCATCCAGTACAATTGGCAGGAAGACGGCGGCCTTGAACTGACGGAGACCGTGCCGATCTTCACTCCGCATCCCCGCAGTGGCAAGCTCTACTATCGGTCCAATCTGCACACAAACCGCACCTTTGAGGGCCGCAAGGTCGATGAGGAAGTGCGGGCCAAGCATAAGGCCAACGGTCATTATCTCGACAATGGCGAGATGCTGACCCGCGAGGAATCGGATGCGATCATGAACCTCTACGAAGACGTGGAGCTCGACTGGCAGTACCAGGATGGCGATGTTGCCATAGTCGACAACCTCAAGTGCGCGCACGGGCGAAACCCGTTCTCCGGGCCGCGGGAAGTGCTGGTTGCATTGCTCGATCGATAAAGGCTTGTGAATGGACCCTGGCAGGCTCAGATCCAGCAGTTAACGGAAAGGACTGGTATGAGACCGATCATCGTGGCGACAGTGGACGATGCGCCCGCCGGCGCGCCGAGCGCCGATGTTGTTTTGGTGCCTTCGGGCGGTAACGACATCCGCCATGTGCTCCATGGTGACAAGGCGCCGATCCATCTGACTTCGTATCGGCTAGCGCCCGGCACGAGGCTGGAGTGGGCGCGCCCGGAGCGCTGCCGCACGCTGTTCGTGCAAACCGGCGCGCTAATGATCAACGGCCAGAAGTTCGGCCCCGATAGCGTGATCGTGGTCGAGTCCGACGGGCATTGCATCGCCGAAGCCGGGCCCGACGGTGCGGCATTCCACGAGTTCCTCCATCATCGGGAACGCAGCCCCCACAGAGGCGGCAAGGTCCACGCCATCGCTGGCGGCGAAAGCCCGGTGACGCGTCACGACGGAATCGACTCGGCGCTCCCCGCGGACTCGACTTGCCCCGGTTGCGGGGTTTGGTTGCAGGACACTTTCTTCCACGTCGAAGGACGCTTGGTCGACCTGCATTCGCACACCGAGGATGAAGTGATCTTTGTCTTGGAAGGCGAGCTGCTCGCCGGACCACGCAAGCTCGGACCGGGCAGTGCCCTGTCGGTGGCGAAGAACACTGTCTACAGCTTCATCGTGGGTAAGGGCGGGCTACGGTTCATCAACTATCGGCCCAGCCGTCCCTACTACGTCGCCCAAGGCAGCGACGAGGTGCGCGACGAACGGGGGATTTACGCCAATCTCGGCGTCACGCCCGGCATGCACATGGTGCTTTGATCGCAACGCCGCATGGGCCGAGAGGCTACGCCAAGCGGCGCCTGGAACGTCCCATGCGTGAGCAGCGCTATAGCCTTCCCCTTCGTGCGTGACCATGGGCCTATTTGGATCGGGCTTGGACAACGGACAGCGCGGCGAGCACGGCGGTGACCTCCATGGCATGCTCGGCGGTTTTGGTCATCAGCTCGGTAACCGCGGGTTCGTTCGACACGAACGTTGAGGGACCCCAGCTACCGTCCGGCCGCTGGCGCGCGATGAACCAGTCCGCCATCTTCACCAACCAGTTGGAATAGTCGACGGCCGGATCGGCGATCTGCATCAACGCGGCCCCCCAAGCGAACTTGCAGGCCTGGACCGAGGCAATGTCGTCGAACTGCTCCTGCGTGCCATTGAGGTTGGCTGAGAGGTAGTCGTGGCCGGCGGCCAGCGCCTCGGTATCGCCGGAGCGCATCGCGTACATTGCCAGAAATACGGCCGCGATCCCGGGGTAGAAGTACGCTTGCCGCGGCTTGGTAAAATCGACCGCGCCGATCCACTGCAAGGCCCCAGGTGGTTCGGTAACAAGCCCTTGCGCCGTCCGCAGGGTGTAGACCATGCGCGGCATCTCAGGCTGCTCGGCCAAGCAGGCGAGGATCCAGTCGCGGACCTGTCGCGCCATGTCCATCTTGCCCGCCAGGACCGCCGCTATTCCCGCCTGCGCGCTCGACAGCAGGTCGGTGACATGAGCGAGCTCGCCGCCCTGCGGATCGACCGGCATCCCGCCGGTCGCCGTGTCCTGCAACGCCTCCAGTCGTCCGAACAAGCGCTCTGCGACATCGTGCCGTTCAAGCAGCAGCGCGCCCATTGTCAGGTGACCGATCGGATAAGCGCTGAAGCGTCCTGCCCCATAGGCGGGACCCGCGGCGAAATCGCCGTTTGCGCCCAGCCCGTTATGCGATGCCCACTCCAGTACGGCATGACCGGCACCGGTCTCGCCGAGCAGCGCAAGCGTCCAGGGAAACCGCGACCAGCCATTGCCCTGATCGTGCGCGGCGGGAGTGCCGTCAGCGCCGACGTGGCCGAGCATCCAGTCCCGTGCTCGATCGCGCGCCGCGCGCAACCGCAGGCCCGCTTCACGTGCCTCGCTCACGCGATCTCCTTCGCACGAATGTTTCCGGGAACCATCGGAACGTCAAGATAGCCGGCCACCGCGCTGAAGGTCGGAAAGCGCGTCGTCGCCTGAAGGTCCACGCGATAGTCGGGCATTCGCTCGAGAATAGCCTTTAGCATCAGGCGCAGTTCCAGCTTGGCAACAGGTGCACCGAGGCAGCGGTGATTGCCGGCGCTGAACGCAAGGTGATCGCGCGCATTCTCCCGGTCTATCCGCACTTCTTCGGGATTATCGAACTTTGCCGGGTCCCGGTTGCCGGCAGCGAACAACAAGTAGAGGCGCTCTCCGGCCCTCAGCTGGCGTCCGCCGATCTCTATGTCACGCATCAGGGTGCGGGCAAGTCCCTGAGCGGGCGGCCATACGCGCAACCATTCGTCGATCGCATTGGCCAGCAGGTTTTCGTCTGCCAACAGTCGCGCACGCTCGGCAGGGCGGTCCTGCAGCCAGATGAGCGCGTTGATCGCTGTCGTCGCGGTCGTGTCGAACCCGCCGAACACGAGAGCGGTCATCATGCTTTCGGCTTCTTCATCGGTCAGTTGTTCGCCGAGCACGATGCCCTGGGCGAGTGCCGAGGCAATATCACCCTGCGGGTTGTTACGGCGCTCGGCGACCATGGCACGGAAGCCCGCTTGCATCTGCTGGACTTGCTCGATCGGGAACTCCGGATCATCGGGCTTGACGTAGGACATCTGATGCACCGAGCGGGCGATCTCTGCCCATGCGTCCCCGTACCCGACGAGATTCAGCGTTGTGCGCGCTGCGATCGGCAGGACTACATCCAACAACAGATCGGCCTGCTGTCGATCGCGCACGCTGTCGATCGCCTCAGCGATAAAGCGTTCGATCATGGGAACGTGCTCGCGCAGCGCCTTGGGCGTCATGAACGGCATCTCGAGCCGGCGGCGCGCGGTGTGGAATGGCGGATCGGATTCTGAAAGCTTGAGCTGATACGGGTCCTGCGGAATGCGAGATCCCTTGCCGCCCCGGCGCTCGCCTTTCACATCGTTGTCAGCCGCATAGGTTTCCCAGTCCTGAGCGGCCTCGTGGATATGGGTCCACGAGCCC
>Ga0207703_10001615_pt1 | contig 20363 bp, 14 predicted proteins | sample KBSSwiS12_FD_184304 | JGI IMG/M metagenome (GOLD analysis project Ga0207703, IMG submission 184304) | Switchgrass rhizosphere microbial communities from Kellogg Biological Station, Michigan, USA - KBS Switchgrass S1-2 (SPAdes) (version 2) | ecosystem: Host-associated > Plants > Roots >...
GCGCTTTCGGTGCGGACGGTCGTGTCTCGAGCGCCGACAGCGCCGGTGGCGATCGAGCCGCCGCTGGAGGCCGTGGCGCCGCCGCAGGTCGAAGCGATCGAGCCGGCGCGGAGAGGACCGCGGCCGAAGCCCGCGCCGGCCCGGTCCGACGTCACCGCCATGGTCATGGAAGCTAGCACTGGCTTGCCGGCAAGAGACGTCGTGGTGTCGATCACCGCGTCGGTCGCGCCCGCCGTGGAGGCAGCTGCCAGCGCCGCTGCCGACGCCGCGAATGCCGCGGCCGACGCCGCTGTTTCGCCGCCCGCAGCGGACACCGCCGCGGCTGCGAACGCGTTCCCGCCGCCCGGCGAGCCGCCGCCGCTCTATCCGGCGCGACTGCCGCCGCCGGCAACGATGCACTACCAGGTGCGCCGCGGCTTTCTGCGCGGCGACGGCGAGATCCGCTGGTTGCGCGCCGGCGACGCCTACCGGCTCGTCCTCGAGGCGCGCGTCGGCGGCCTGCCGCTGCTCGTACAGACGAGCGAGGGCGCGGTCGACGGCAACGGCCTGGCGCCGCTTCGCTTTCTCGACCAGCGCGCACGGCGTTCGGCGCAGGCAGCGAACTTCGTGCGCGAGAGCGGCCGGATCACGTTCTCGGGCTCGGCGCTCGAATGGCCGCTCGTCGCCGGCAGCCAGGACCGGCTCAGCTGGATGATCGAGCTCGCGGGGATCGTCGCCGCCGATCCGGCGCTGCTGCGCGAAGGCACGCGGATCACGATGGCGGTCGTCGGTGCGCGCGGCGATGCCGCCGTCTGGAGCCTGCGCTACGTCGGCCGCGAGACGGTCGAGACGGCGAGCGGCAGCGTCAGCGCGGAGAAGCTCGTCCGCGAAGGTCGGGGCGCGAACGACACGACCGCCGAGATCTGGCTCGACCCGGCGCGCTGGTACCTGCCGGCGCACGCTGCGCTGCGCAGTGCTTCCGGCGCGCCCGAATACGAGCTTCTGCTCGACCGCATCGAGCCGTAGGACACCGACGCGACCCGCCTCGGAGGTGTCGGCGGCGGCGCCGCCTCGACCGTTTCGGGCGCACGGGTTGCCGCGACAGGGTTGCAATCCGGCCGCCGGCCCGCAGGTAGACCGCCATGCACATGCTCTACAACTCGGACAGCTTCACCGTCGTCCTTTTCGAGATCCCGATCGCCGGCGCCGGCGTCGGCGAGGCGAGCCGTGGCGCGTTCGAGATCGTCGACAAGCTCGCGCAGAAGGACATCTTCATCGAGGGCTCGATGGCCGACCACTTCCAGGCGGGTGTCGAGGCGCTGATGGAGGAAGAGCCGAGCGAGGAAGAGCTCGACGAGTACATCGGCCGCTTCACGTCGCTGATGCCGCAGCCGCTCGTCCTCCACTGATCCTGCCGCGCCGCGGCGGCGCCAACTCCTGCCGCCCGCCGCGCTTGCGCCCGTCCGGCCGGCGCACGCCGCCTCAAGTCCGCACCCTCGCCGTCGATATCGGAAGGCCGCCAGCCCCGATCGGGCGGCGATTCGACGTCCACCATGTCCGCGGAGCAGGCGATTCCTCTCGACGCGCAGTCGATCCTTTCGACGCTGCTGATGCTCGCGCTCGCGCTCGGCGTCAGCACGCTGGCGTCGTACGTCGCGTTCGACCTCGCCCGCCGCGTCCGTGTCCTGCGCACGCGCGCCGGCGCGCTCTGGCTGCTCGGCGCCGCGTCGGCGATCGCGATCGGCGTCTGGTCGAGCCAGGTGATCGGCTTTGCGGCCGAGTCGACGCCGTTCCCGATCGGCTATCACGGACTCGGCTCGCTCGGCGTCTGGACGGCCGCGCTCATCGCCGCACTCGCCGGCCTCGGCGCCGTCAGCGGCCGCGTCGCGACGCCCGGCCGGGTCGGCTTCGGCGCGGTCGCGCTCGGCATCGGCGTCGTCGGCACGCACGCGCTCGCGCTCGCTCCGCTCGGTCTCGTTCCCGGCGTCGACTGGCAGATCCTGCCGCTCGTCGCGTCATTCGCCGGCGCCGTCGGCGGCTGCATGATGGCGCTCGGCGCGTTCTTCCGCGGCGGCGACCGCACCAAGCCGGCGACGCTCGGCTGGCAGGCGACGTCGGCCGCGGTCTTCGGCTTCACGATCGTCGCGACGCAGCAGCTCGTCCTCGGCGCCGCCGGGATCGCCGACCAGACCGGGTCGGCGCATGCCGACGGCGTCTCGTCGGCGACGCTCGTCCTCTTCGCGTCGATCGGGTCGTGCGTGATCCTCGGCGTCGGCCTGCTCTTCTCGGTGCTCGAAGCGCGCCTGCGCCGGTCGCTCCGCCAGGTCGAGACCGAGCTGCAGCGGCGCAGCTTCCGCGACGGCCTCACCGGCCTGCCGAACCGGCTGATGTTCGACAGCATGCTCGCGCAGGCCGTGCAGCAGGCGCACAACACGCAAGGGCGGCTCGCGATCCTGTTCATCGACCTCGACGGCTTCAAGCCCATCAACGAGTCGTTCGGCCACGCCGCCGGCGACCTCGTCCTGCGCGAGGTCGCGGCGCGGCTGAAGCGCTTCGCGCGTCCGGAGGACCGCGTCGCGCACCTCGGCGGCGACGAGTACCTGCTGCTGATCGGCGGCGACCCGACCGCCGAGGACGCGGCGATCTTCTCCGAGCGGCTGCAGGTCTCGATCGGCGAGCCTTGCCGCATGAACGGCAAGGAAGCGATCGTCTCCAGCTCGATCGGCATCGCGCTCTATCCCGAGCACGGCCCGATCTCGGCGCTGATCGCCAACGCCGAGGCGGCGATGCGCTCGGCGAAGAGCGGCGGCGGCGCCTGCTACGCGTTCTTCGAGGAGCGCATGACGAGCGGGGCGCGCGACCAGCTCGAGCTGCTGCGCGACCTGCGGCGCGCGCTCGCCGAGGGCCAGCTCCACCTCGTCTACCAGCCGAAGATCCACGCGCCGAGCGGCGAGATCACCGGCGCCGAGGCGCTGATGCGCTGGGAGCATCCGAGCCGCGGCCTCGTCGGACCCGACCAGTTCATCCCGATCGCCGAGCGCTTCGGCCTGATCGGCGCGATGGGCAACTGGCTGATCGAGGAAGCGTGCCGGCAGGCCGGCGCGTGGCGCGACGCCGGGCTGCAGATGCGCGTCGCGATCAACCTCTCGGCGCACCAGCTGCGCCATCCCGACCTCGCCGACCGCATCGGCATGGCGCTGCGCAGGAACGACATCAAGCCGCAGCTGTTGACCTGCGAGATCACCGAGTCGGTCGCGATGGAAGACGCCTCGAACGCGATCCGCATGGTCGAGAAGCTGAGCGCGCTCGGCGTCAACATCTCGATCGACGACTTCGGCACCGGCTACTCGAGCCTGTCGTACCTGAGGAAGCTCCGTGCCGGCGAGCTCAAGATCGACAAGAGCTTCGTCCTCGACCTCGAGACGAGCGCCGACGCACGCGCCGTCGTCGACGGCATCGTCAAGCTCGCCCACGCGCTCGGCCTCAAGGTCGTCGCCGAGGGCGTCGAGACCGAGGCGCAGCACCAGATCCTGCGCTCGTTCGGCTGCCACGAGCTGCAGGGCTTCCTGTTCGCGCGGCCGATGTCGGCGCGGGCGCTGTCGAACTGGGCGATGGAAGACGTCGGCCCGCGCGCGCTCGAGTTCCGCGATTCGCTCTACCGCCCGACCGCCGCCGGCGCGCTGCACTGACGTCGCGCGGTCGCGCTACCAGCCGAGCGCGAGGTGCAGCGGCAGGTAGACGGCCATGCCGGCGACGATCGTTCCGAGCAGCCCGCGGCGGACCACGAACCAGACCGTCGCGACGGCGGCAGCGAAGAGGCGGGCGTCCTGCCACGTCGTGATCAGGTGGCCGCCGGTCATCGCGATCTCCGGGAAGACGACCGCGGCGAGCGCCGCGATCGGCGCGTAGCGAAAGCCCGCCTCGAGCCAGCGCGGCAACGGCCACGGCTTGGCCGGAAGGAAGAACAACGCACGCGTCAGCACGGTGACGATCGTCAGGCCGGCGATCGTCGCCACCGTCCACATGTCGGTGCCGCTCACGGGTGCTCCTCTTCGGGCTCGGGTGCGGCGACGGCGCCGGGCGCCCGCTCGAGGACGACGCCGGCGGCGATCGCGGCGGCGATCGCGACCAGGATGTTGAGCTTGAGCGGCAGCGCGAACGCGGCGATCGCGACGGCGCCCGCGACGACCGCGGCAGCCAGGCGCTGCCACGTCGTCGCCAGCATGACCATCGTGCCGAGCAGCGCGAGGACGCCGGCGAAGCCGAGGCCCCATGCCTCCGGGATCGTCGCCGCGAGCGCCGCGCCGACGAGGCTCGACGTCGACCACACGAGCCAGCACGAGACGCCGTTGCCGAGCCAGTAGGCGTCCTGCGCGGCGACGCCTTCGGCGTCGGTCGCCGGCTGCGGGAAGCGGCGGATGAAGAGGCCGTAGTTGAGATCGGCGAAGAGATAGCCGCGCAGCGCCCGTTGCCCCGCCGGCAGGTGGGCGACGTAGGGGCGCAGGTGGGCGCTGAAGACGACGAAGCGCAGGTTGATGCACGTCGACGTCGCCAGGATCACCCACATCGGCGCGCCGGCCGCGATCAGCGGCAGCGCCGCGAGCTGCGAGCTGCCGGCGTAGACGAAAAGCGCCATCAGCGTCAGCTCGACCGCGCTCATCCCGGACTTCACCATCGCGACCCCGGTCATGACGCCCCAGGCGGCGAGCCCCGGCGTGACGAGCGCCATGTCGAGCGCGCCGACGCGCAGCTGCGGGTGACGGAGGACGGACTGCAAGATCGGGTCGCGATGCCGGCGAGCGCGGCAGCGGCGCATTGTCGGCGCGCGACGTCCCGGGCGCAGCGACGACGACCGATCGCGCCGCTTCCTACAATCCGCGGATGAACGCCTTGCCGTACACGCGCGCCGCCGCGCTGCCGCAGCTCCTCCGCGACCGCATCGTCGTCCTCGACGGCGCGATGGGCACGATGATCCAGCGCTACCGCCTCGGCGAGAGCGACTACCGCGGCGAGCGGTTCAAGGACCACCCGAAGAGCCTGAAGGGCAACGGCGACATCCTCCAGCTGACGCGCCCCGACGTCGTCGAGGCGATCCACGAGGCGTACCTGCGCGCCGGCGCCGACATCGTCGAGACGAACACGTTCGGCGCGACGCGAGTCGCGCAGGCCGACTACGCGCTCGAGGCCGCCGTTCGCGAGATGAACGTCGCCGGTGCGCGTCTGGCGCGCGCCGCGTGCGACGCGTTCTCGACCGCCGCCAAGCCTCGCTTCGTCGCCGGCGCGCTCGGGCCGACGCCGAGGACGGCGAGCATCAGCCCCGACGTCAACGACCCGGCGGCGAGGAACGTGACGTTCGCCGAGCTGCGCGACGCCTACCGCGAGCAGGCCGAAGGGCTGCTCGAAGGCGGCTGCGACCTCTTCCTCGTCGAGACGATCTTCGACACGCTCAACGCCAAGGCGGCTATCTTCGCGCTCGACGAGCTGATGGAAGAAAGCGGCGAGCGGCTGCCCGTGATCGTCTCCGGCACCGTGACCGATGCTTCCGGACGCATCCTCTCGGGGCAGACGGTCGGCGCGTTCTGGCACAGCGTGCGCCACGCCCGGCCGCTCGCGATCGGTCTCAACTGCGCGCTCGGCGCGGCGCTGATGCGCCCCTACATCGAGGAGCTCGCGCGGATCGCCGGCGACACCTTCGTCAGCTGCTATCCGAACGCCGGCCTGCCGAACCCGATGAGCGAGACCGGATTCGACGAGACGCCCGAGATCACCTCGGGGCTGCTCGAGGAATTCGCCCGTGCCGGTTTCCTCAACATCGCCGGCGGCTGCTGCGGCACGACTCCCGAGCACATTGCGCTCATCGCCGAGCGCGTCGGCAAGTACCGGCCGCGCGTGCCGAGCTTTCGCGAACTCGCGGCCGCGGCATGAACGTGGCTGCCATGAAGCTTTCCGGCTTGGAGCCGGTGACGATCGATGCGGGCGCGCTCTTCGTCAACATCGGCGAGCGCACCAACGTCACGGGATCGAAGGCGTTCGCGCGCCTGATCCTCGCCGGCCGGTTCGAGGAGGCGCTCGGCGTCGCGCGCCAGCAGGTCGAGAACGGCGCCCAGATCATCGACGTCAACATGGACGAGGCGATGCTCGACTCCAAGGCGGCGATGGTGCGCTTCCTGAACCTCGTCGCCGGCGAGCCCGAGATCGCGCGCGTGCCGGTGATGATCGACAGCTCGAAGTGGGAGGTGATCGAGGCGGGCCTCCAGTGCATCCAGGGCAAGGGCATCGTCAACTCGATCTCGCTGAAGGAAGGCGAGGACGCATTTCGCCACCATGCGAAGCTGGTCCGCCGCTACGGCGCCGCCGCGGTCGTGATGGCGTTCGACGAGCAGGGCCAGGCCGATTCGTTCGCGCGCAAGACCGCGATCTGCGCGCGTGCCTATCGCATCCTCACCGAGGACGTCGGCTTCCCGGCCGAGGACATCATCTTCGACCCGAACATCTTCGCGATCGCGACCGGCATCGAGGAGCACGACAACTACGCCGTCGACTTCATCGAGGCGACGCGCTGGATCAAGCAGAACCTGCCGGGCGCGAAGGTTTCGGGCGGCGTCTCCAACGTCAGCTTCAGCTTCCGCGGCAACGACCCGGTGCGCGAGGCGATCCACACCGTCTTCCTCTACCACGCGATCCGCGCCGGCATGGACATGGGAATCGTCAACGCCGGGATGATCGGCGTCTACGACGACCTCGACCCGGAGCTGCGCGAGCGCGTCGAGGACGTCGTCCTCAACCGCAGGAAGGACGCCGGCGAGCGGCTCGTCGAGATCGCCGAGCGCGCCAAGGGCGCGGCGCGCGACGACAGCGCGCGGCTGGCGTGGCGCGGCACGCCCGAGCAGCCGAAGTCGATCGAGGAGAAGCTTTCGCACGCGCTCGTCCACGGCATCACCGACTTCATCGTCGAGGACACGGAAGCCGCGTGGCAGCAGACCGAGGCCAGGGGCGGCCGCCCGCTGCACGTCATCGAAGGCCCGCTGATGGCGGGAATGAACGTGGTCGGCGACCTCTTCGGGCAGGGCAAGATGTTCCTGCCGCAGGTCGTCAAGTCGGCGCGCGTCATGAAGCAGGCGGTCGCGCACCTGCTGCCTTACATCGAGGCCGAGAAGGCGCAGCTGATCGAGGGCGGCGGCGAAGCGAAGGCGAAGGGCAAGATCGTCATCGCGACCGTCAAGGGCGACGTCCACGACATCGGCAAGAACATCGTCACCGTCGTCCTCCAGTGCAACAACTTCGAGGTCGTCAACATGGGCGTGATGGTCCCGTGCCAGGACATCCTCGCCAAGGCGAAGGTCGAGGGCGCCGACATCATCGGCCTGTCCGGCCTGATCACGCCGAGCCTCGAGGAGATGCAGCACGTCGCCGCGGAGATGCAGCGCGACGAGTTCTTCCGCGTCGCCAAGATCCCGCTCCTGATCGGCGGCGCGACGACGAGCCGCGTCCACACCGCGGTCAAGATCGCGCCGCACTACGACGGCCCGGTCGTCTACGTTCCCGACGCCAGCCGCTCGGTCGGCGTCTGCAGCGAGCTGCTCTCGCACGAGCGCGCCGCCGCGTTCGTCGCCGCGCTCGAGGCCGACTACGCGCGCGTGCGCGCACACCACGCCGCGAAGAAGGCGACCCCGCTCGTCTCGCTCGCCGAGGCGCGCGCGAACAAGACGCCGATCGCATGGAGCGCCTACACGCCGCCGGCGCCGAAGTTCATCGGTCGACGCGTGCTGCAGAACCAGGACCTCGCCGAGATCGCCAACGTGATCGACTGGGGTCCGTTCTTCCAGACCTGGGAGCTCGCCGGGGCGTATCCGGCGATCCTCAACGACGAGATCGTCGGCGAATCGGCCAGGCGGCTGCTCTCCGACGGCAGGCGGATGCTGCGCAGGATCGTCGAGGGGCGGTGGCTGCGCGCCAACGGCGTCGTCGGCTTCTGGCCGGCGGCGACGGTCGGCGACGACGACATCGAGATCTACCGCGACGCGTCGCGCAGCGACGTCCTCTTCACGTGGCGCGGCCTGCGCATGCAGTCCGAGCGGCCGATCGTCGACGGCGTCAAGCGGCCGAACCGCTGCCTCGCCGACTTCATCGCGCCGAAGGGCTCGGGCAAGCACGACTACATCGGTCTGTTCGCGGTGACCGCGGGAATCGGCGCCGAGCAGAAGGAGAAACAGTTCGCCGCCGACCTCGACGACTACAGCGCGATCATGCTGAAGGCGCTCGCCGACCGTCTCGCCGAGGCGTTCGCCGAAGCGCTGCACCGGCGCGTGCGCACCGACTTCTGGGGCTACTCGCCCGACGAGTCGCTCGATGTCGCCGCACTCGTCGCCGAGCGCTACCGCGGCATCCGGCCGGCGCCGGGGTATCCGGCATGCCCCGACCACACCGTCAAGCGCGATCTCTTCCGTGCGCTCGGCGCCGAAGAGATCGGCATGTCGCTCACCGAGAGCCTCGCGATGCTGCCGGCGGCGAGCGTCTCGGGCTTCTATTTCGCGCACCCGGACGCGCGCTACTTCAACGTCGGCAAGATCGGGGCGGACCAGCTGAAGAGCTGGGCCGAGCGCAACGCGAGCAGCGTCGCCGACGCCGAGCGCGCGCTCGCGCCGCTGCTCTAGGCGCGCCTGCGCGCGTCAGGCCTGAACGCGCCTGCGCGCGTCAGGCGCTGCCGCCGCTGAGCGCGCGGCGGTACTGGATCGCCTCGCCGAGATGCGCGGTCGTGATGGTCGCGCTGGCGTCGAGGTCGGCGACGGTGCGCGCGATGCGCAGGATCCGGTGAAAGCTGCGCGCGCTCCAGCCGAGCCGCGCGGTGACCGCGTCGAGAAAGCCGGCTTCCGCGGGAGCGAGGCGGCAGTGGCGATCGAGCTCGGCGCCGGCGAGCGCGCCGTTGACGACGCTCTGGCGCTCGAGCGCGCGCCGGCGCGCCGCGGCGACGCGCGTCGCGACCGCTGCGCTCGGCTCGCCGTCGGGCGCTGACGAGAGCTGCGCCGCCGCGACCGCCGGCACTTCGATCTGCAGGTCGATGCGGTCGAGCAGCGGACCGCTGATCCGTCCCTGGTAGCGAAGCACCGCATCGGGGGTGCAGCGGCAAGCGCGTCCGGCGTTGCCGAGCTGTCCGCACGGGCACGGGTTCATCGCCGCGACGAGCTGGAACGCCGCCGGGAACTCGGCGTGGCGCGCAGCACGCGAGACGACGATGCGGCCGGTCTCGAGCGGCTCGCGCAGCGCCTCGAGCGCAGCACGCGGGAACTCGGGCAGCTCGTCGAGGAAGAGGACGCCGTGATGGGCGAGCGAGACTTCGCCCGGACGCGGCGGCGAGTTGCCGCCGACGAGCGCCGCGGCGGAAGCGGTGTGGTGCGGCGTGCGCAGCACGCGCTCGCCCCAGCGTCTGGCGCTGAACGCGCCGGCGACGCTCAGCACCGCTGCCGACGCGAGCGCCTCGTCGTGCGTCAGCGGCGGCAGGAGCCCGACGAGGCGGCGCGCGAGCATCGACTTGCCGCTTCCCGGCGGTCCGACCATCAAGAGGCTCAGGCTGCCCGCCGCGGCGACCTCGAGGGCCCTCTTCGCGGCGCTCTGGCCGCGGACATCGACGAGGTCGGCGAGCGCGGCGCTTTGCGAGCGCTCGAGCGGCCGCGCCGGGCAGACTCCCGACGGATCGGCGGCATCGCCCGGCAGCAGCGCGCGGACGACGTCGAGCAGATGCTCGGCGCCGCGCACCTCGAGGCCGCCGACGAGCGCGGACTCGTCGGCGCTCGCCTGCGGCAGGACGAGCGTGCGCGGGCGATCCGGCGTCGCGCGGCCGAGCGCGAGCGCCATCGCGAGCGCGCCGTGCACGGGCCGCAGCTCGCCGCCGAGCGAAAGCTCGCCGGCGAACTCGAAGCGGTCGAGCGCCGCGACGTCGAGGTGGCCCGCGGCGGCGAGGATGCCAAGCGCGATCGGCAAGTCGAAGCGGCCCGATTCCTTCGGCAGTTCGGCGGGAGCGAGGCTCACCGTCACGCGCTTGTTGTGCGGGAACTCGAGGCCGCTCGTCTGCAGCGCGGCGCGGACGCGTTCGCGCGACTCCTTGACCTCGGTGTCGGCGAGGCCGACCAGAGTGAAGCTCGGCAGGCCGTTGGCGAGGTGCACCTCGACCGTGACTGCGGGCGCTTCGAGCCCGCGCAGGGCGCGACTGTGGACGACGGCGAGGGCCATCGGCGATTCTGTTGCGCGCTCGCCGCGGCCCGCGACCCCCATGCAGGTGCACCGCGATGGCGCCGCGCCTTCGCGTGGTGCCGTGCTGCGCTCGCGGGCGCGCCGGCTGCGCCAATGCGGGGCATGGCGCGGCGAGCGCGAGCTGGCATGCATCGTGCGAAATCGATCGCGAACGTCACAACGATCGGGAGCCTGTTTCCATGAAGAAGATCCTCTACGCGCTGGCCTCGGCGATCGCGCTCGTCGCGATCGGCGCGCAGGCGCAGACGACGACCCCGGCGGCGCCCGCTGCGGCGGCGTCTGCTGCGGAGGCGCCGAAGTCCGACTGGACGATCTCCGGCAATGCCGGTCTGTTCAGCGACTACCGCTTCCGCGGCATCTCGCAGACCAACAAGAAGCCGGCGTTCCAGGGCGGCTTCGACATCGGCCACGCGTCGGGCTTCTACGTCGGCAACTGGAACTCGAACGTCGACAGCGCCTTCTACAACGGCGCCAACCTCGAGATGGACTTCTACGGCGGCTTCAAGTACCCCGTCGGTCCGGTCACGCTCGACGGCGGCATCTACTACTACTACTACCCGGGCAGCGGCGACAACCCGGCCGGTAGCTTCAAGGTCGACAACACCGAGCTCTACATCAGTGCCAGCTACCAGACGTACAGCATCAAGTACTCGTACGCGGTCAGCGACTTCTTCGGCATCAATGACTCGAAGGGCGCGTGGTACCTCGAGGGCAACGGCACGTACGACCTCGGCAACGGCTTCGGCCTGGTCGGCCACCTCGGCTACCAGGCGCTGAAGAAGAACGCCCGCGTCGTCGAGATCGGGCAGACGACGCTGATCGACAACATCACCGACTGGAAGGTCGGCGCGACCTACGACTGGACCGGCTGGGTGTTCACTGCAGCGTACGTCGGCACCAACCGCGACCTGACCGGCGGCACTGCCGCGGTCAGCAACAAGAACATCAGCAACGGCACGGTCGTCGTCTCGGTCTCGAAGACGTTCTGAGCAGCAACGCTAGCGAGGGAGATTCGCAATGAAGATGGTGACCGCGATCGTCAAGCCGTTCAAGCTCGACGAGGTGCGTGAGGCCCTGAGCACGATCGGCGTGCAGGGCGTCACGGTGACGGAAGTGAAGGGATTCGGCCGGCAGAAGGGGCACACCGAGCTCTACCGCGGCGCCGAGTACGTCGTCGACTTCCTGCCCAAGGTGAAGATCGAGGCGGCCGTCGACGACGCGATCGTCGAGCGCGTCATCGAGGCGATCGAGGCCGCGGCGCGCACCGGCAAGATCGGCGACGGCAAGGTGTTCGTTTCCGCGCTCGAGCAGGTCGTCCGCATCCGCACCGGCGAGACCGGCAAGGAGGCGCTGTGAACTTCGTGACCACCACCATGAACAAGCTCTTCGTCTCTCTCGTCCTCGGCGTGCTCGCGCTCTTCGCCGGCGCCGACGCGTTCGCGCAGGCGGCTTCTGCCGCCGACGCCGCGCCCGCCGCAGCCGTCACCGCAGCGGCTGCGGCGTCGGCCGCCGACACCGCCACCGCGGCCGCCGCCGCGGCATCGGCGGCGGTGCCCAACAAGGGCGACGTCGCCTGGATGATCGTCGCGACCGCGCTCGTCATCATGATGTCGATCCCGGCGCTGGCGCTCTTCTACGGCGGGCTCGTGCGCAGCAAGAACATGCTGTCGGTGCTGATGCAGGTGTTCGTCACCTTCTCGTTGGTCGTCGTGCTCTGGTGCCTGTACGGCTACAGCCTCGCGTTCACCGAGGGCAACGCATTCTTCGGCGGCTTCGATCGCGTCTTCATGAAGGGCATGTACGACCCGCTGGCCGGAACGATGGCGATGGCCGGCACGTTCAGCAAGGGCGTCGTCATCCCGGAGCTCCTCTTCATGGCGTTCCAGGCGACGTTCGCGGCGATCACGTGCTGCCTGATCGTCGGCGCGTTCGCCGAGCGGATGAAGTTCTCGGCGGTGCTCGCGTTCATGGTCCTGTGGTTCACGTTCGCCTACGCACCGATCGCGCACATGGTCTGGTACTGGCCGGGTCCGGACGCGTACACGAGCAAGGCCATCGTCGACGCGACCAACGCCAAGGCCGGTCTCATCTGGCAGTGGGGAACGCTCGACTTCGCGGGCGGCACGGTGGTCCACATCAACGCCGCGGTCGGCGGCCTGGTCGGCGCCTACCTGATCGGCAAGCGCGTCGGCTACGGCCGCGAGGCCTTCACGCCGCACTCGGTGACGCTGACGATGGTCGGTGCCGCGTTGCTGTGGGTCGGCTGGTTCGGCTTCAACGCGGGCTCGGCGCTCGAAGCCGGCAACAGCGCCGTCCTCGCCTTCGTCAACACGTTCTCGGCGACCGCCGCCGCCGTGCTCGCCTGGTCGATCGGCGAGACGATCATCAAGGGCAAGGCGTCGATGGTCGGCGCCGCGTCGGGCGCCGTCGCCGGCCTCGTCGCGATCACGCCGGCGTGCGGCAACGTCGGCCTGCTCGGCGCCCTCGTCGTCGGCTTCGTCGCCGGCTTCGCGTGCCTGTGGGGCGTCAACGGCTTGAAGCGCATGCTCGGTGCCGACGACTCGCTCGACGTCTTCGGCGTCCACGGCGTCGGCGGCATCGTCGGCGCGCTGCTGACCGGTGTCTTCAATTCGCCTTCGCTCGGCGGCCCGAGCTTCCCCGACAACTGGTTCACCGGCGAGCTCGTCAAGCCCGAGAACTACTCGATCGCGAGCCAGGTCTGGGCGCAGGCGAAGGCGGTGCTGGTGACGATCGTCTGGTCGGGCGTCGTCTCGTTCGTCGCGTACAAGCTGGTCGACCTGACGATCGGGCTGCGCGTCAGCGAGGAAGACGAGCGCGAAGGCCTCGACATCACGTCGCACGGCGAGACCGCGTACCACAACTGACGTTCAGGGCCGCGATGCGGCCCCGAACGCCATCCTGAGCGCAAGCGAAGGATCTCGCGAGGGCCACCGCACGGTGGCCCTTCTTCTTTCGCAGCCGTCCCAACCTCGCGGCGACCGTCTGCCTCAGGAGCGGACTGCGTCCCGCGGCGGCCGGCGCGAGCTCAACGCGATCGCCGCGGGTTCGCTTCGCAGCTCGGCGCGCGCCTGCCGCAGCACCGTCGACGAACCGGTCAGCGCGAGGCCGGCCATGACGCCGGCGACGACGACGTCGGGCCAGACGCTTCCGGTACCGAACACGCCCAGCGCTGCAAGCAGGACCGCGAGATTGCCGAGCGCATCGTTGCGCGAGCAGATCCACACCGAGCGCATGTTTGGCGTCGCCCGAGCGGAACCGGTAGAGCATCAGTGCGACGCCCGCATTGACGGCGAGCGCCGCGGCGCCCACCACGCCCATCGTCGCCGCCTCCGGTGCGATGCCGGCCGCGAGCGCCCAGAGCACCCTGGCGATGACGAGGACGCCGAATGCGCCCATGCACGCGGCCTTGAACAGCGCCGCCCGCGAACGTGCCGCGACGCCCATGCCGAGCACCGCCAGCGTGATCGCGTAGTTGCCGGCGTCGCCGAGGAAATCGATCGCGTCGGCGAGCAGCGACACCGATCCCGACGTCCACGACGACATCGTCTCGACCCCGAACATCGTCGCGTTGAGCGCCAGCGCCAGCCACAGCGCCTTGCGGTAGCGCGGGTCGACGGCCGGGGCGGAGCGCGATGGTTCCCGACAGCAGTGGACGGACATGGCGCGGGAGCGCGTCGTTGCGAGGATATGCGTTCGCCGACCGGAGCAGCGGCGCGTCTGGAGACCGTTCCATCGCTTGCGCCGGGGGCGGACGGGCGGCGCCTTGAGCGGCCGTCCGGACGCCCCATATGCCACCTAGAATCCCGGCTCCCCTCGGCGGGCCGGCGCCGCCACGCGAGCTCCCTCCATGGTCCCTCACCTCATCACCGCGCTCACCGGCCCGATCAACGAGCTCGAGCAGCGCATGCTCGAGTCGCTGCCCGCGATCGAACGCTGGTTCCGGCTCGAATGGATGGAGCACACGCCGCCGTTCTACACGTCGGTCGACCTGAGGAACGCCGGCTTCAAGCTCGCCCCGGTCGACACCAACCTCTTTCCCGGCGGCTTCAACAACCTGACGACCGAGATGCTGCCGCTCGCGGTGCAGGCGGCGATGGCGGCGATCGAGAAGATCTGCCCCGAGGCGAAGAACCTGCTGCTCATCCCCGAGCGGCACACGCGCAACTCGTTCTACCTGATGAACGTCGCGCGGCTGATGGAGATCTTCCACCAGGCCGGCCTCAACGTCCGCCTCGGCACGCTCGACGAGACGATCACCGCGCCGACCGAGGTGCCGCTTCCCGACGGCAGCGCGCTCACCGTCGAGCCGCTGGCGCGGACGAGGAACCGCCTGGGCCTGAAGGACTTCGATCCCTGCACCATCCTGCTCAACAACGACCTCTCGGCCGGGATCCCGAAGGTCCTCGAAGGCCTGCACGAGCAGTACCTGCTGCCGCCGCTGCACGCCGGCTGGGCGATCCGCAGGAAGACGAACCACTTCGCCGCCTACGAGGAGGTCGCGAAGAAGTTCGCCAAGCTGCTCGGCATGGACCCGTGGCTCGTCAACCCGATGTTCGCGCGCTGCGGCGAGGTCAACTTCTCCGACGGCTCCGGCGCCGAGTGCCTGATGAGCAACGCCGAGGCGCTGCTCGGCAAGATCCGCCGCAAGTACAAGGAATACGGCATCCAGGAAAAGCCGTTCATCATCGTCAAGGCCGACGCCGGCACCTACGGCATGGGGATCATGACGGTGCGCGATCCGAAGGACCTCGCCGACATCAACCGGCGCACGCGCAACAAGATGAGCGTCATCAAGGACGGCCAGGAGGTGAGCGAGGTCATCCTCCAGGAAGGCGTGCCGACCTACGAGCGGATCAACGAGTCGGTCGCCGAGCCGGTCGTCTACATGATCGACCGCTACGTCGTCGGCGGCTTCTATCGCGTCAATCCGGAGCGCGGCACGGACGAGAACCTGAACTCGCCGGGCGCGAGCTTCGTCCCGCTCGCCTTCGCCGGCTCGAACCAGCTGCCCAAGCCCGGCTCGAAGCCGGGCGCGAGCGCGCCGAACCGCTTCTACATGTATGGCGTGATCGCGCGCCTGGCCATGGTCGCGGCGAGCTACGAACTCGAGTCCACCGACCCCGACGCCGAGATCTACGACTAGGCCTTTGCCGCGCGGCGGGCCGGCGCGTGCGATCGCCGTCGCCGCGTCACAATGGCGGCGGCCGACCCGCGCTGGCAGTCGAGGGATCGAGGTCGATGCGATGACGACACCCCGTCTCCACCCGAAACCGCGGGCGCGCCGCATCGGCGCGCGGCGAGCGAAGGTGCAGCCGTGAACGACACGGCCGCGGTGTCGAAGCCGGTCGCAGCCGGCGCGGCGACGCTGCCGGCCTCGGCGCACGAGCACGCACATCACCACCCGGGCAAGGGCCCGCGCTCGCCGCGCGACGTCGCCATCCTCACCCTCGGCGCGATCGGCGTCGTCTACGGCGACATCGGCACCAGCCCGCTGTATGCGCTCAAGCAGGTGTTCGCGAACGGCCATGTGCCGCTCGCGCCCGCCAACATCTACGGCGTCCTCTCGCTCGTCTTCTGGACGATCACGGTGATCGTCTCGATCAAATACGTCGTCCTCATCCTGCGCGCCGACAACAACGGCGAGGGCGGCCTGATCGCGATGCTCGCGCTCGCCTCGCGGGCGGTCCGCAACAAGCCGCCGCTGCGCCGGACGCTCCTCTTCGTCGGCATCTTCGGCACCGCGATCTTCTTCGGCGACGGCGTCATCACGCCGGCGATCTCGGTGCTCGGCGCGGTCGAGGGCCTGCAGGTCGCCGCGCCGGCGCTCGGCCACTGGATCGTGCCGATCACGCTCGTCATCCTGACGGCGCTGTTCATGTTCCAGCGCTTCGGCACCGAGCGGGTCGGGCGGCTGTTCGGGCCGGTGATGCTCGTCTGGTTCGTCGTGATCGCCGCCCTCGGCGTCGCGCACATCGGCGACAACCTCTCGATCCTGCGCGCCCTGTCGCCGCACTACGCGATCCTCTTCCTGCTCGGCCAGCCGGCGATCGGCTTCATCGCGCTCGGCGCCGTCGTCCTCTGCGTCACCGGGGCCGAGGCGCTCTACGCCGACATGGGCCACTTCGGCAAGCGCCCGATCCGCATCGCCTGGTTCAGCATCGCGATGCCAGCGCTGCTGCTCAACTACTTCGGCCAGGGCGCGATGCTGCTCGCCGACCCGTCGAAGGTCGGCAACCCGTTCTACGAGATGGCGCCGACGTGGGCGCTCTATCCGCTGATCGTGCTCGCCTCGTGCGCCGCCGTGATCGCGTCGCAGGCGCTGATCACCGCAGCGTTCTCGGTCACCAAGCAGGCGATCCAGCTCGGCTACCTGCCGCGCCTGCGCATCCTGCACACGTCGATCCTCGAGACCGGCCAGGTGTTCGTGCCGTTCGTCAACTGGGGCCTGTACGCCGGCGTCGTCATCGCCGTCGTCTTGTTCGGCTCGAGCGACAACCTCGGCGCCGCCTACGGCATCACGGTGACGATCGACATGCTGATCACGACGACGATGACGTTCTTCGTCGTCCGCTACGGCTGGAAGTTCCCGTGGATCGTCGCGATCGGCGCGACGGGCTTCTTCTTCATCGTCGACTTCACGTACCTCGCCGCCAACGTCGTCAAGGTGATCGACGGCGGCTGGTTTCCGCTGCTCATCGGCGCCTTCATGTTCACGCTGATGATGACGTGGAAGCAGGGCAGGAAGCTGATGTCGGAGAGCCTGCGCAACGACTCGATCGACCTGAAGAGCTTCCTCGAGTCGGTCTTCGTCAGCCCGCCGATCCGCGTCCCGGGCACCGCCGTCTTCCTCGTCAGCGACGAGGGCCTGACGCCGAACGCGCTGCTGCACAACCTCAAGCACAACAAGGTGCTGCACGAGCGCAACCTCTTCGTCACCGTCAAGCACCACGAAGTGCCGTGGATCGCCGACAGCGCGCGCTGCGAGACGAAGATGCTCGACAACGACTGCTGGCAGGTGCTGCTCAACTTCGGCTTCAAGGACGAGCCCGACGTTCCGGCCGCGCTCGAGAAGATGCGCGCGGTCGGCTGCTCGATGGAGGTGATGGACACCTCGTACTTCCTGTCGCGCGACATCGTCATCCCGACGATCGGCAGCGGCATGGCCGACTGGCGCGAAAAGCTGTTCGCCAGCATGCACCGCAACGCCGCCGCGGCAGCCGACTTCCTCCGCCTGCCCACCAACCGCGTCGTCGAGCTCGGCTCGAAGGTCGAGATCTAGGCCGCCGTCGGCACGATCGACATGCGCCTGCTCTTCGTCGCCGATCCGCTCGAGACGTTCAAGACATACAAGGACACGACCTTCGCGATGATGCGCGAGGCCGAGTCGCGCGGCCATGCCCTGCTCGCTTGCGAGCCGCGCGACCTCGTCTGGCAGCGCGACGGTCGCGTCGAGGCCCGCGTGCGCGGCGTCGCGCTGGCGGCGCCGAGCAGCGCCGCCTGGTTCGTCGAGACCGCCGAGCCGGCCTGGCTGGCGCTCGCCGAGGTCGACGCCGTCGTGATGCGCAAGGACCCGCCGTTCGACAGCGAATACTTCTATGCGACGCACCTGCTCGCGCAGGCCGAGCGTGAGGGCGCCCGCGTCTTCAACGCGCCGCGGGCGCTGCGCGAGCACCCCGAGAAGCTCGCCATCCTCGAGTTCCCGCAGTTCATCGCGCCGACGATCGTCACCCGCGACGAGGCAGCGATCAAGCGCTTCCATGCCGAGCACGGCGACATCGTGCTGAAGCCGCTCGACGGCATGGGCGGGATGGGAATCTTCCGCGTCGGCCCCGACGGCCTCAACCTCGGCAGCATCACCGAGACGCTGAACCGCAACGGCGCGACGACGGTGATGGCGCAGCGTTACCTGAAGGAGATCACCGCCGGCGACAAGCGCGTCCTGCTCATCGACGGCGTGCCGGTGCCGCACGCGCTCGCGCGCATCCCGCAGGGCAGCGAGATCCGCGGCAACCTCGCCGTCGGCGGCAAGGGCGTCGCGCAGCCGCTCTCGGCGCGCGACCGCGAGATCGCCGAGGCGATCGGCCCGGTGCTCGCGAGGCGCGGGCTGCTCCTCGTCGGCCTCGACATCATCGGCGACAGCCTGACCGAGATCAACGTGACGAGCCCGACCGGCTTCCAGGAGATCACCCAGCAGAGCGGCTTCGACGTCGCGGCGATGTTCGTCGACGCGCTCGAGCGCGCGCTCGCACAGGCGCGCGTCGTCTGAGCGGTCCACCGCAGCCACGATGGTCGTCGTCTCGATCGCCGACGCGCACCTCGCGTTCGGCCACGTCGCGCTCCTCGACGGCGCATCGCTGGCGGTCGAGGGCGGCGAGCGCATCGGCCTCATCGGCCGCAATGGCACCGGCAAGTCGTCGCTGCTGAAGGTGATCGGCGGGCTCGAGCAGCTCGACGACGGCGTCGTGCAGACTGCGCAGGGCGCACGCATCCGCTACGTCGCGCAGGAGCCCGAGTTCGACCTCGCCGGGACCGTGTTCGACGCCGTCGGCGAGGGGGTCGCGGAGGCGCGCGTCGTCCGCGACGGCTACGAGACGGTCGCGGCGCGCAGCGACCTCGACCCGGCGGCGAAGGCGACCGAGCTCGATGCGCTGCAGGCGCGCATCGAGGCGCTCGACGCCTGGAACTGGGAGCAGCGCGTCGAGACGACGCTCGCCCGCCTCGGGCTCGACGGCCGAGCCGCGATCGCCGAGCTCTCCGGCGGGACGCGCAAGCGCGTCGCCCTCGCGCGCGCCCTCGTCGCCGTTCCCGACGTCCTCCTTCTCGACGAGCCGACCAACCACCTCGACCTCGACGCGATCGCCTGGCTCGAGGAGCTGCTCGTCGGGTTTCGCGGCAGCGTCGTCGTCGTCAGCCACGACCGCGCGTTCCTCGACACCGTCGCGACGCGCATCGTCGAGCTCGACCGTGGCGTGCTGCGCAGCTATCCGGGCGCGTTCGCCGCCTACGAAGCGCGCAAGGACGAGCAGCTCGCCGCCGAAGCGCTCGCCAACGCGCGCGCCGACAAGCTGCTCGCGCAGGAGGAGGTCTGGGTGCGCAAGGGCGTCGAGGCACGGCGCACCCGCAGCGTCGGCCGCGTCCAGCGCCTGCAGGCGTTGCGCGCCGAGCGCGCGGCGCGGCGCGAGTCGCTCGGCCGCATCGCGCTCGAGCTCGACTCCGGGGTGCCGAGCGGCAAGATCGTCGCCGAGCTGAAGCACGTGTCGTTCGCTTATCCGCCGCCTCCCGGGCGCCCGACGAGCGAGGCGCGCACCGTCGTCCGCGACTTCTCGGCGACGCTGCTGCGCGGCGACAAGGTCGGGCTGATCGGCCCGAACGGCGCCGGCAAGACGACGCTGCTGAAGCTCATCCTCGGCGAGCTCGCGCCGACCGCCGGCACGGTGCGGCGCGGTACCCGCCTCGAGGTCGCGTACTTCGACCAGTTGCGCAGCGCGCTCGACCTCGATGCGACGCTCGCCGACAGCGTCAGCCCCGGCAGCGAGTGGATCGAGACGGCGAGCGGCAGGAAGCACGTCATCGGCTACCTCGCCGACTTCCTGTTCGCGCCCGAGCGCGCCAGCTCGCCGCTGCGCACGCTCTCGGGCGGCGAGCGCAACCGCGTCCTGCTCGCGCGGCTGCTCGCGCTGCCGGCGAACGTCCTCGTCCTCGACGAGCCCACCAACGACCTCGACATCGACACGCTCGAGCTGCTCGAGGAGATGCTGCAGAAGTATCCGGGGACGGTCTTTCTCGTCAGCCACGACCGCCGCTTCCTCGACGACGTCGTCACCAGCACGATTGCCTGGGAAGGCGAAGCCGGCCCGGGAGCGTGGCGCGAGTACGAAGGCGGCTACGCGGACTGGAAGCTGCAGAGCGAGCGCTCGCGCGCGGCGCGCGAAGCGGCGGCGCCGAGACCCGCAGCCAGGCCCGCGCCCAGGGCGTCGGCGAAGCCGGCGGCCATGCCGGCGATGCCGACGAAGCCGCGCAAGCTGGGCTACAAGGAGCAGCGCGAGCTCGACGCGCTGCCGGCGCGCATCGAGGCGCTCGAGCGCGAGCAGAAGGACCTCGCCGCGTTGCTCGCG
>Ga0207703_10001621_pt1 | contig 20273 bp, 25 predicted proteins | sample KBSSwiS12_FD_184304 | JGI IMG/M metagenome (GOLD analysis project Ga0207703, IMG submission 184304) | Switchgrass rhizosphere microbial communities from Kellogg Biological Station, Michigan, USA - KBS Switchgrass S1-2 (SPAdes) (version 2) | ecosystem: Host-associated > Plants > Roots >...
GCCTAACTCGCCGCAGAAGCTGGCACGGCCCGGCTTCGGGCCCGCCGGCCGAGCCGGCTCGTTAGAGTCAAAATCGCTCGGCGTCACGCGGCGCGCATTCGCGCGCCTCACATGCAGGCGCGCCGCGTGCCGCTCTGGCTTCGGCACGCGGGCCTTGGCCGTGCAGCTTAGCGTCTGATCCGTTAGGCCGACATCGATCCCTACGGCCGCACGTTTCCCCCGCCCGCCCCTCTCATATCGCGCGTCTCGCGGGTGAACCTGTGCCTTGTTAGGCCGACAACAGTCCTAGGGCGCACTCTTTCTTCCGCCCGCCCGGGCGCGATGCAGTTCCCGAACGCCATTCATCGCTGAGTTCTTGGCCCGATTGGATCGACCCTGGATCGCTTCAACACTATACGGAGTATGCTTCCATCAAATGAGTGACGAAATCGAGCTTGCACGCCTTCAGCTCGAACGAGATCGGCTCGCGGCAGACATACGTCGCAACGAACTCGACGTCGAGCTCAAACGACAGGAAGTGCGGCAGCAGCACGAACACTTTACAATTGGCCGTCGGGATTCGTGGAAGCAAGTGTATTCCCCACTTGGTGTAGCGATATTGGCTGGTATCATCGGCCTCGGAAGCACGATATACACCGGCTTTCAGAATCTTCGCCTCGAACGTGAGAAGCAAAGGGCGGCTGAACTCCTAGAGCGCCAGCGTCAGGAAGCAGCACTTCTTCTGAAACTGGCGGAGCAACCGGACGAGCGGCTACGGGCTCGCAATCTTCTGTTTTTTGCGGAAGGCAAGTATTTAACGTTACCAACGAATTATATTCAGTATCTTCGGAAGGTGGCCGGGCTAGATGAAGGGCAGCAGATACCGCCGCCTTCGCTGCCAACGGCGACGGGGCGAACGGTAACAACTGATACACGTTACGCCGTTGGTGGCGGCGCGATAACCTTAGAGGTAGTCCCAAGCCGACATTTCGACTCTGCAACAACGGTCGTTACAATAAATGGAACGCCAGTGGCCCCGTCACGAGCTAATGTATTTGAACTCGGTCGCGGTTCTGACGTGAAAGGGAAAAGACTGGTCGTAAACATTGATGCCGCCCTGCTCGTACCTTATCCGCCAAAGATAACGGTAACGTATGTGTTACGGGGGGGCAGCCAGGGCGAGCTGTCACGCACCATTGAGGCGAGCGTTGTCTTCGCCCAAGCAGAAGTTGAGTTCACGGCCCTGTTCGAATGAACTTCTTACAAAAGCATGTTGGATTCAGTTGCACGCACAAGATAGGATTGACATCGCATCCGGTTCTTGTCTGTTTGCCCCTCTAACGGAGCCGCAATGCGGGCGGCCTAACTCGCCGCAGAAGCTGGCACGGCCCGGCTTCGGCCCGCCGGCCGAGCCGGCTCGTGAGAGTCAAAATCTCACGGCGTCACGCGGCGCGCATTCGCGCGCCTCATATGCAGCGCGCCGTGTGCCGCTCGGGCTTCGGCACGTGGGCCCTGGCCGTGCAGCTTAGCGTCTGATCCGTTAGGCCGGCCCTATCCCTACGGCCGCACGTTCCCCCGCCCGACCTCGGCTTCGATTCGAACGTGACGTATCGATTCGAACGTGACATATCAAGCGAGGAGCGAGGGCTACTTCACGGCGGCAGCGTCGATTCGCTGGCCGAAGGCGGAACCAGGTCCGTCGTCGGCTCTTGGTGTCGGGCGCGATAAGTTAGGTGCTCACATTTCGGGCCATTCGGCGCCTCGTTGCGTGCCGTAGGTAGGGACTCCGGTCGTAACAGACACTCCTCTATTAACGAATATGCGCGAGAAAGGGAACACTCATGACAAATGGAGATCGCCCCACGCTTCGATCATCTCAGCACTTCGGTACAAATCGAGACCGGTCCCCCGCTCCAGGATGGCCATGTTGAGCGCGACAGGCGATAGGTAAGACAAGCACATGTGCCAATGAAGCCGAGGAAGCCATATGAGATTCGTTTTTAGTGATCGTGAATCAAGCAAGGACAGGGAATCTGGCTTTCGATTTACCAAGAGTTATGTGGAGATAGAAATCCCCATTTCGGACGATTCTGCCAAGATCGTTTACGTCCTCGCTCGCAGCGAAGACTCGGGATTCGTCGCGACGTGCTGGGGCGGGTGGCTATTCGACTTTCTTATTCCAGATCGTAAGACAGTTAGTCTTGATCGGCTCGCGCCCAGTTGCGTCTTGGCTGCACTTGTCAAGAGCGGTGCCAGCGGGGAGTTCAAAGATGGTGGGATCGTTCACTTACTCGACCCCGATGACAGCCAACGGAAGTGGTGCCTGGCATATTTGGTAAACGGTATCGACTTCAGCGACGAGAGGAGTGTTCTTGGCCATGACGTCCTGCGCGCTGTTGAAGAAGTGGCGCAGAGGAGCAATGAGCTGTGGCGCGAACTGAAATCAAATAATCGGGATGTATGGGGGCTTGGCTGCACGGCCATGGATGTCGAACAGATCGATAAGCGGCTACATGAACTCGACGAAGCTGAGGAGTATACGGCGTACACGCTGAAAAAGCTCGACCGCCCAAGTGGGCTGACGGAGCATGTTTGGTGGGGCATGACTTGGCTTTCCGGTACACGCGGAGCATGGTGGTCTGGTACGGCAAGAGCACTGCGTAAGATTCGTAACGAGCGAGTCAGACTGAGAGTGGCGAGGCTCAAGCGCACGTTGAACGCATGAATGCGAACGCCACTTGTCGACGCCGAACAGTGCGCGAATAGACGTTAACTCTAAGATTAGAAATGACGACACGCTCTCGGCGGCCTAACTCGCCGCAGAAGCTGGCACGGCCCGGCTTCGGCCCGCCGGCCGAGCCGGCTCGTGAAGTCAAAACCTCTCGGCGTCACGCGGCGCGCATTCGCGCGCCTCAAGTGCGGCGCGCCGCGTGCCGCTCTGGCTTCGGCACGTGGGCCCTGGCCGTGCAGCTTAGCGTCTGATCCGTTAGGCCGGCCACATTCCCGCTGCTGCACTTTTCCCCCGCCCGCGCCGGCCTGTGCGGACGTGATTCGTTAGACGTAAAGACCGAGGAGCGTAAGGAGGCCGCCTCACGGCGCCAACGTCGATTGCTGGCCCAATGCAGTTTGCACCGCTGTCGTCCGCTCGCGGCGGTTGCCACGTTCCCGTGACCGGTCATGCGCGTGGTTGTGTGCGTTACCGAAACAAGTCGTTAGACTGAGCGACAAATTCGATGCGTAACCATTGGCTCTACGACGTAGTCTGTGTTCCGGCGGGAGGTAAATTTTACGGTTGAAGAACTCGAAATCCCGCGTTCGTCGCAAATCTCGGGTCTAGGTGCGTTGTCCTCAAATGAGGTCACAAATCCGTCTTTCTTACCAGAATTACATGCTGTGGTTCGAGTACTCCGCGCGCATTCTCAGTAACTTACAAAGCCGCATCGCGCTTCGCCGGGACGCCCTAACTACGTACCCGATCTGGCACGATTATGCGATTACGCAGGCGTGGCAGTTGTAGTTAACGAACCGTGCTGAAGCCAAACCTGACCTAAGCGGATACACGATGAACAAGTCCTCCCGGCTGACCTTACTTATCGGCGGTATTGCGTCTTTCATTGCGGCCGCCTGCACATCGTTCCACTGGTTGCATGAACTCTATTTCATAACTCATCTGCCTCAAGCTTTGCAGCCCCTAATGACGCGGCAGGGATTTTGGGTTCTCTTCGCTGCTGTCATGCTTCTATCTGCGACTGTAATTGTGCTCATACGAAAGAGGAAAGCGCCCGCAAAGCCCGTTGCGCCAGCTTCAACGCCTATCACGTCGCCCGATGGCGAGTTACCAGTCATGTGCTCGCCGGGTGTGACGGTGACTTCACCTCCGATGCCTTCGCAAGCAATCGCCTCGTCCGCGACGTCTCGGAGTACCGTGTCGTCCGACGCCCCAGCCGCATGGCAATGGTCCTGGATAGTGTTCTGCGTGGGCATACTTCTGTGGCTTCTGATCAAACTGATTCGAAAGACAAAGACCTCACCAAAGGCGCTCACCGTAGATGGGTCAGAGATGAACTCGACAGTCGTCGCTCCGCCAGCCGTCCACGTTTGGCCAAGCTCGCGTTTCGCAAGGCGAGATCCTCCGCCTACAGTGTGGAGAACTGTGATAACGCACCAACGGACGATTGTCGATTGGCAATTCACAACCGCAACTGAAATGAAGGGCTGGCGGCCTAACTCGAGGTAGAACCCGGCGCGGCCCGGCTTCGGCCCGCCGGCCGAGCCGGCTCGTGAAATCAAGACCTGCACGGCGGCGCGCGGCCTGCATCGCGCGACTCACATGCAGGCAGGCCGTGCGCCGCGTCGGCTTCGGCACGTGGGCCTTGGCCGCGCGGGTTAACCTCTTGACCGTTAGGCCGACCATCATCGTAACGCAGGCCCCCACCCCACCTTGCGCTCGTGTTCGTTCGTCGATGACGCCGCGTCGTCGCCCGGCGCCTGTGGCACGCGAACGAGGCCAACCCGACCGCTCGAACCAACGAAAGGGGCCCGCAAACTGACGCCTGCCAACTTCGGCCACGACCAAGAGTGTCAGCGAGCTTCACGGCGCTTGCAACCAAAGAGCGACGTACCTTCACGCCGATCGAAAACATATCGGCCTGGACATTCGCTATTTTTCGCCGTGAACTCAAGTGTGGTCAATGCGCGCCAATCTCATCGCGACGAGTGGCCATGGCTTGTCCGGAGGGCGTCGGTATCCATCCCAATGGTCTCATTCTTCTTCAAAGCAAGATCACACGCGAAACCGCAAATCGATTACGATTCCAGCAAATGTCAACGTCAACCGTCGCAGCAGCGATAATGGGTGAGCTCGATGCTCTCGTCGCGATGGGGGAGCGAGTTGTACGACTCGCTTCGAACGCCGATGAAGCGCTGGCAGGCGAGCAACTATCCACTCTGATGACGTGGGTGTCGCGGAGCGGTCATATCATCCGTAAAGTCGCTGGTGAAACGAGTGCGCACGAACAAATGTATCAGGCCGCGCTTCGTGAGGATGAGTTCAACTACATTCATAGCAGTCACTCGGCGCACATTTCTCAAATCTTCGGTGCGGTGAAGGCGTTGCAGCACGATGCCCAAACAGGTCTGCTTGTCGATCTTCGCAAGCTTGTTCAGGCCGATATTTTTGCAGACTTCCTCGACATGGCTGAGCATTTACTCCACGAAGGGTACAAAGATGCCGCTGCGGTGATCACAGGCGGGGTATTAGAAGACTCACTTCGTAAGCTCGCCGATGAAAGGGGGCTGGCAAGAACTGCGCCGAGTGGTAAGGCTCTAACCATAGATCCTCTAAATGTGTCCTTGGCTAAGGCGGGAGCCTACCAGTCCCTAACGCAGAAGCAGATCACAACCTGGGCTGATGTCAGAAACAAGGCAGCGCATGGCGAGTATGCGAAATACACCGGCGAAGATGTCAAGCAAATGCTCTTCTTTGTCCAGAGATTTTGCGCTGAGCACCTCCAATAGCCATTCGCGGCCTAACTCGCCGCAGAAGCTGGCACGGCCCGTCTTCGGCCCGCCGGCCGAGCCGGCTCGAAACGTCAAAACCATCACGGCGTCACGCGGCGCGCATTCGCGCGCCTCACATGCAGCGCGCCGCGTGCCGCTCTGGCTTCGGCACGTGGGCCCTGGCCGTGCAGCTTAGCGTCTGATCCGTTAGGCCGGCATCGATCCCTGCAGCCGCACGCTTCCCCCGCCCGGCCCTGCGCGTCATGGGCGAGTCGTTCCGGCGGGGAGGCGCAAACGGCCCGTGTTCCTTGTGGCCGAGGCCCTTCTGGGGCCGTCCAAAACACAGGCACTGTGACCGGGCACACGCAGATCCCCCACGACGGCATCACCGGCTGAGATGAAGATCGCCGACTGTTTCGAGAGTCCCGCTCAGGTAAAATCGGGTCGTGGTCTACTGGCAGAAGTTCGATCCCGAAGCGTTCACGTATGAGTTTGATGAGGAAGAGCTTGCGGGCCATGGCCTCACCGTCGACGACGCGGTGGAGGTCATCTGGAACAAGTTTGACGTCCGGCGGAACAAGAAAAAGCACGGCGGCTACCAACTGATCGGCTGGACAGATGAAGGGCGACCTGTCAATTTGATCGTGTATGAGAAGTCAAAAGGCGTGATTCGGGTCGTGACGGGATGGTAAGTATGGCTAGGCAAGGGAAATTAGCTAACGCAGAACTCGAACGTCATCTCAAAGCAGATGCGCATGATCCGAACGCTTGGGAGTACGTGGCAACCGTACCGGCGAGTAAATCTGGGCGTCCGACCTGGTATGGAAGATCAAAGCACTTGGAACTCGCTGCGAAGTTCTACGTTCTCTCGGTTCTACATCGGCTGGGGGCGGAAGCCAATTTGACATATGCGCAGCCGGACAATGTTGACATCGCCGCCGTACGTCAATCCGGCGAAGCATTCACGATAGACGTGAAGACTCTCGCCGGCACGACGGAGTGGCTTGTTGAAGAGTTCAGTGCACGCAAACATCATTTCGTTGTTTTTGTTTGCTTCGCTAGCGAATGGCGCAACCCAGCAATAGTACCTGATGTATTTATTTGGCAGTCGGAGAGCCTGAAGTCGTTTATTGCGCGTGAGAGAGGCGAGACTATTTCACTGCCCGCTATTGCGTCGAAGCATGATCCGAACGCTGCGTGGGATCAGTTTGCGACACCCCCGGCGGCCTAACTCGCCGCAGAAGCTGGCACGGCCCGGCTCCGGCCCGCCGGCCGAGCCGGCTCGTTAGAGTCAAAACCGCTCGGCGTCACGCGGCGCGCATTCGCGCGCCCCACATGCAGCGCGCCGCGTGCCGCTCTGGCTTCGGCACGTGGGCCCTGGCCGTGCAGCTTAGCGTCTAATCCGTTAGGCCGACCGCAATTTTTCGCCGCTGCCCATTCCACCACCCGACCCGGTCGAAACGCGCTGGGCCGGTGTCAAATCGCGCGTGCCAGATTTTCATACACCTGACTGGCCTCGGTTACGGGCGAGGAGTCCAAACGCACGGTGATTGCGGCGACGCCGAACCTATTCCCGCGCAATATGACGCCGCTTGTCGAGCCGCTGCGCTCAGTTGCCCAGTTGAAACGATTCGGGCTCAGATGTCACTACCTTCCAGATGAGCCCTCCGTCTGGGTGCGATCGGAGAACTCCACAGTTAACCAACACTCGCTACAACCAGCGAATGGAGACGCACTTGGATGGACACGACTTTCTTTGGGCTCGAACCGGGCACGTCCGTAGGAGTTTTAGTCACAGGTATCGCTGCAATTGCGATGTTTGCGTTCATCACGGTTCTCGCCCGGCGTTGGCGCAGTTACTGGTGGACGTCCATGGCCTTCATCGTCGCTGGTGGTGGCAGTCTCGCCTTGGGGTCCTATCTTGCGGTGCGCAGCTTCATGAGCTCAATCGCTGGTATGGCTACAACGGGCGGCGGAATATACTCCGTGTGGTTCGGCTGTTGGCAGTCGACACAGCCAGTGCTCGCTGGGGCGTGGCTGGCAATGCTGATGACTTTGTTCGGCGGTGTGTTTGTCCTTCGTGGTTCGCCTCATGAAATCACTTTACGGGCCGGGGTGCGGAGTAAGTCCACCGCGATATTTGCACTGTTCGCCGGCTTAGCGCTCACCGGTGGCGCCGCATCGGTTGTGCTGTATCGTCGGGCAATCACATTTGTGTTGTGGGCGATCACGCCGCAGGCCCAAACGCTGGGCCACCCTAGCACACCGCTTCACGACGTTACGGACCACCTGTTCGCCGCTGCAGCGGTCAGTGCCTGTTGCCTCACTATCGTTATTGTGCTGCTCGTCTCAACTGTCTTGATTGCTCGTAGGACCAGCCCATCGCGGACCTTTTTCGTCGTTACGGTGATCGCACTGCTTGCCAGCTTCGGAATCTCAGGTGCTTTTGTGGTGAACCTGCATTCACTATCGAACCGTTTCCGTACGGCTGCACTGACTGGAAAAATGTCCGAGTAGCAGTTGGGAAGTCATATGCCCAATAGCTTGCTCAAAACGTCGAAGCAACCACCGTCCGTACGCCGCGGCCTAACTCGCCGCAGAAGCTGGCACGGCCCGGCTCCGGCCCGCCGGCCGAGCCGGCTCGTTAGAGTCAAAATCTCACGGCGTCACGCGGCGCGCATTCGCGCGCCTCAAGTGCGGCGCGCCGCGTGCCGCTCTGGCTTCGGCACGTGGGCCCTGGCCGTGCAGCTTAGCGTCTGATCCGTTAGGCCGACGGCGATTTTCGCAGCCGCACGTTTCCCCCGCCCGACCCAGCGCTCATCATGGGCGACGTGTTTTTGGCAGGAGAGTGCGCCGTTACCCGAGCACGCGTCGGCGGTGACGCGCTCGAAGTCCGTTAGGCCGTCCGGAAAAGGAGGCCGCCTTTCGGCGGCTACCGTCTTCAATGGCCAATGGCCCAGCGTCACGTTTTGCTCCAGGCCAGTTCAGATATCGACCGCCGCAGATCCTGACGGACGGTAAGCCGTAACTGCGCCTGTGCTGCTAGAATTGACACACTATGGTAGAGAATGATCGCGACGAGCATGATCGGATCGCGACGCTAATTTCGAGACTACGCGCGAATCCCGCTAAGCTCTACGATGTGCCGCCCGGTGACTTTGAGCTTGTGGTGGCTGAACTCCTGGCTGCCCAGAATTGGAAAGTTAGTGTTAGCTCGCGAACTCGCGAGGGAGGTCGAGACCTCCTAGCGGTGAGTGAGGGTCCCGCAGGTTTCGAGACGGCGTGGGCCGTGGAATGCAAGCGTTACGCACGAGAGAGAAAAGTCGGCGTCGCGGCTGTCCGACAGCTCTTGGGGTCGCAACGCCATTTTGGCATTCCCAAAGCACTACTAGTCACGACGTCATCGTTTTCACGCGAAGCGCGGGAGTGCGCAGACGCTGCCGGCGATCTGCACCTAGCCGATCATGACCAATTGACGAAGTGGATAGCCAACTATGCTCTTAAGCCAGGTCGGCGACCTTTCGCTGAAACGAACCGATTCTGTTCGTGCTTCGTTAGCTATAGTCATTTTGACGAAGAGTTCGTCGAGCGTTTGGTAAGCCGTCTTCGAGGCGCCGGTGTGCGGGTTTGGTATGCGCCCGAAGATCTTGTACCAGGCACTAAGCTTGATGAAGCGATAACCACAGCCATAAGAACCTTTGACAAGCTCCTGGTGGTGCTATCTGTCAACAGCATGAACAGCCAATGGGTGAAGAGTGAGATCCGGAAAGCTCGTCGCCGTGAGGTTGCCGAAAAGCGCCGGATACTCTTTCCGATCACCATCGTCTCGTTCGATGAGGTTAGGATGTGGCAACTTTTCGACGCCGACCTCGGCGACGATTTGGCCGCTGAGCTTCGACAATATTTCATTCCAGATTTAGCCAACTGGCGGCACGAGGCAAGTTTCGAGATTCAGTTTGCGAAGATTCTGAAAGGTCTACACACAGAAACCGCGGCGGCCTAACTCGCCGCAGAAGCTGGCACGGCCCGGCTCCGGCCCGCCGGCCGAGCCGGCTCGTGAGAGTCAAAAACTCGCGGCGTCACGCGGCGCGCATTCGCGCGCCTCACATGCAGCGCGCCGCGTGCCGCTCTGGCTTCGGCGCGCGGGCCCTGGCCGTGCAGCTTAGCGTCTGATCCGTTAGGCGCACCGCAACAAAGGAGCGCCTTCGGCGAGCATTTGATATCCCCAGGCCTACGATGAGCCGTCTTGCGCAAGTAAACTGGTCCTGCCCTCGTCACCCGCCAGTTTCATCTGAAAAGGTAGGCGTTTCTTGGCTCGAAAGGAGGTCACACGCCCTTAAGACTTCTTTTTGCGGGGCCGTCGCGAAACCTTCCTCGGCGAAGTACTCTTGCCAGAGAGAGCAGCGGCCTTTGCCTGGTTCACTAACGCTTCGAATGAGGTCGACTCTCCAACTGAAGGAGCCGTTACTTCGGCCAGCAGATTCGGCGGAGCGCCAAGGTATGCTTGCTCGAAGCCTCGGAAGCGCGACAAGACGTCGTTTGCTATCGGGCCGACCCTAAGCTTCAGCTGTCCAAGTTCTGCGGGCTCCGATACGGCCTCGACAGACTCATAACAGTCCGGCCACGGAATGCCGAAGGCCACCTCGTTAGTAATGACAAAATCAAGCGCCACGGTGGCAGAATGCATAAGAGCAGTTGTAGCCCTGTCGGTATGCATAACTAGCTGAAGCATCTCCGTGAAAGGTGGTTCTTTTGCGGCAGCGTATTCGTTCCACAGCATCTGCATATGCCGCCAAGACAGGTAGACAGATTCGGAATGCTCATACGCAATTTCCGGCAAGCCCGGCACCGGCCGGTTCTTCGTGAATCCGTCCATGATGCTCCACGATAGCGCCATTTGCGGCGGCGGTCCGTCTAGCTTGCCCGTTCTGATCCGATTGACCGAAGTAAACGACCGCGCGAATATTAGGTCAATCTTAAGAGTCTCACCCAAGATGCCACTTAAGATCATTGCGGCGCGCCGTGTCTCTAGCATGTTTAGAACTCGTAGCTGTTCAAACTCCGCCTGTTTGAGCACATCGAGCACCGGGCTATCTGGTAGCGGTTGGACTTTGATTTCACTCAGTCTGTCAGTTATGAAAGTAGCAAGCTGCTTCCGCTCGCGGTCATGAGCTATCGAATACTCTTTGGAGAAATATGCCGTGAGATCGAACGGATATTCGTCGCGATGTTCCACCAACATTATAGTGTTTAGGCGCAAGCTGTGGCGAACGCCCAACTCATAGAATACATTGGGGTTTTTGCCGGCCAGCACAGCGATAACCACATCAGCCGAGGCGAGTCGCTTAATAATCGCGTTGACGAGATTGCCGTAAGGCTGCTCCATGCGGTTGACTACGATCGTAGAATCAAAAGCATGCACGGCATCGAGAAGTACGGCGTAAACGTCGTCGAAATGTTGTCTGTCATAGGTACGTTCACCATTAGCGGTCAGGAGTCGCTGTTCCGAGAACGGCATAATGACAAAGACATCGCGAATCTGCATACACCCTCCATAGAGACCGAAGGAATAGTCAGATTATACGCCTGCGATTGGCGGCCTAACTCGAGCTAGCACCTGACGCGGCCCGGCTTTGGCCCGGCAGCCGAGCTGCCTCGGAAAGTCAAACTCTGAACGGCGGCGCGCGGCCTGCATCGCGCGACTCACATGCAGGCAGGCCGTGCGCCGCGCTGCCGTAGCCACGAGGGCCTTGGCCGCGCAGGTGAACCTCTGGGCCGTTAGCCCGACCAACTTAGAGAGGCCGTCGTAATCTCGTAATGAGCTATGCGCGCTGGCCGCCTCGAAGGAGACCCGGTCATTTCTATCAAACTGACATCAGCGAGAGGCACCGCCGAGCCGTTGTTGAGATAGGGGACGCCTCCACTCCGGCGCTGCGTGCAGCCCTTGTTCTCGTCGTTACAAGGTGCTCTGCCATCGCGTTGCCTCCGGGGCCGCTCCCCTGGCAAGCCTGAAGGCAGTGACTTGCTCTTGCGTTCGCTGGAATGTAATATGTGTACTCGTTGTATCTACGATCATGAAGACACGAGTGCAGAAGTGGGGAAACAGTCTAGCCCTCCGCATTCCGAGAACGTATGCCGACGAAACGAACCTTCACGAGAACTCGGCGGTCGACTTGACGGTGCGGGCCGGAAAGCTTGTGGTGGTGGCCATCGAGGAGTCCGAGTTGACACTTAACGCCCTGGTCGAGCAAATCAATGACCACAACCGCCACGAAGAAGTCGAAACTGGAGAGAGCGTTGGCAACGAAGTCTGGTAGACGACCGTACCTGCCCAGGCGTGGAGACGTTGTTTGGCTGACATTCGATCCTCAAGCCGGCCATGAACAAGCGGGTCGGCGTCCGGCCGTCGTGCTGTCGCCTGCGAATTACAACGATCGCTCGAGTCTTGCGCTCGTCGTTCCGTTAACGAAACAAGTGAAGGGTTACCCTTTCGAAGTTTCTCTTCCGGTCAGCTTTCCGATCAAGGGAGTTGCGCTGGCCGATCAATTGAAGAGTCTTGATTGGCGAGCACGAAATGCGGAGTTCATCGGCACTCTCCCTGAACTGATTACAAAGGAAATCATCAGTCGTGCGAGCTTATTATTGGCACCGGCGGGCTAACTCGAGGTAGAACCCGGCGCGGCCCGGCTTCGGTTCGGCGGCCGAGCCGCCTCGTTCAGCGCAACTTGCGCGGCGTCACGCCGCCTGCATCGCGCGCTTCAAATGCGGGGCATGCGGCGTGCCGCTGCGCCTTTGGCACGAGGGCCCTGGCCGCGCGGGTTAACCTCTGGGCCGTTAGCCCGACCAACGGGAGCGGAGCGCAACGCCCCCCGCCCACAGCCGCAAGATCGAGCAATAGATGTCCAACCGCTGTCGTCGTCCGCGCCTGAGCGATGCTGTGCTCCAATTCTTCGCTGGCTGGCTGGCTCGCTGGCCTGCCCACGTGTCACCGTTGATGTCAGTCGCTCCACGTTTAGCCGCTACAAACGCCCCTTCGAACGGTTGTCCGCGGGAAATTCTGCGCAAACGGCATGCTTCCACCCGCCCACCGGCGAGACGTTTGCATTCCTCCTTGGTATGATGTAACGTCATACGCCATGGGGCGAGCGAAGATTGCAATCACCGTGGACGAACATGCACTGCAAGAGCTTGACCGGTTAGTGCAGGATGGCATCTATCCGAACCGAAGCAAAGCGATTGAAGCTGCAGTCAAAGAGCGAGTCGAACGGTTCCGACACTCAAGGCTCGCGCGGGAATGCGCCAAACTCGACAAGTCTGAAGAGCAGGCACTTGCGAACGAAGGGTATGTAGGGGAGAGCGAGTGGCCCGAATATTAAGAGGGGACATCGTCTGGGCGGAACTGAATCCAGCTGTCGGCAAAGAGCAGGCCGGCAAAAGGCCAGTGATCATCCTGAGTCACGATGTATTCAACGAGCGGTCGGGAACGGTCATCGCAGTAGCGGTCAGTGGTCAGGAGCCCCGAGCTGGCTTTCCGCTCACTCTTGAGATCACATCGGCCAAGCTGCCAAAACGCTCTTGGGTGAAAATTGCACAAATTCGCACATTGTCGGTCGAGCGTCTAGATGGAAAGATCGGGCGCATATCGCCCGAAGAACTCGCACGCATCATCGAAGGCTTAAACGAAATAATCGGTGGCTGACCGCTATACACGCGTCGAATTCGGCGGGCGGGCTAACTCGGCGCAGAAGCTGGCACGGCCCGGCTTCGGCCCGCCGGCCGAGCCGGCTCGTTAGAGTCAAAACCGCTCGGCGTCACGCGGCGCGCATTCGCGCGCCTCACATGCAGGCGCGCCGCGTGCCGCTCTGGCTTCGGCACGAGGGCCCTGGCCGTGCAGCTTAGCGTCTGATCCGTTAGCCCGACGGCTGAATGCGACGCGATTGGCCACGAAGCCTGGCCGGCGCTGATTCTTTCGCCGCCTGCACATCTCAAATGTTCGCGTTCAGCGGTGTTAAGGCGGCCTCGAGGCATGTCGGGCGCGGTAAGTTGTGCCGTTGCTTCCACTTGTCGAGGCAATGACCCGGGGCTTCATTCAATCGCTCGCTCCCGTACGATGGCAGCGATACAATCTTGGCCATGGAAACGGCCAAGGAGCAAGTTCAGCAGATTCTTCAACGACTACCAGAAGATGCCTCGCTGGAAGACATCCAATATCACATCTACGTCCGGCAGAAGATCCAGCAGGGTTTGGACGACGCAGATGCAGGCCGAGTCGTGAGTCACGCAGAGGTTCAGCGACGGTTGGCAAAGTGGCTTACGAAATAGAGTGGGCCGAGTCGGCTGTCACCAGCCTCGTGGACACGCTTGAGTACATCGCGCGAGACTCGCCGAGTTACGCTGCGGCGCTCGCGATTCGCGCGGATAAGACGGCGATGTCGTTGGAACAGTTCCCCAACCGTGGTCGTCGTGTTGGGGAATTCGATGACCCTGCGGTGCGCGAGCTCATGGTCGATAGTTATCGGTTGATCTATCGTGTTCGTCCAGCTAAAGTCACCTTGCTGGCGTTTGTGCATAAATCTCGAGATCTGGCGATCTTGTTGAACGACGAATCACAGTAGCAAGCGTGGAACGTAGCCGTAGCGACCAGGTTCTGCATGCATTTACGCTTTTAACGAATGAATCAAGGCAACGCGAAGTGCGCAGGTTCAAAGTGCGGTTATTCGGTAACCCAATGCCAATGGTCTTGCGCCACAGATTGTTCCGATTTCAGTTGTATCAGAAACGCGCTGCGGGCTAACTCGCCGCAGAAGCTGGCACGGCCCGGCTTCGGCCCGCCGGCCGAGCCGGCTCGAAACGTCAAAACCTAGCGGCGTCACGCGGCGCGCATTCGCGCGCCTCACATGCAGCGCGCCGCGTGCCGCGCTGGCTTCGGCACGTGGGCCCTGGCCGTGCAGCTTAGCGTCTGATCCGTTGGGCCGACGAGCAAGGTGGCGGTGCCCTTCGCGGCGGCGGTCATCGAGAATGGCCCGAAAGCCGAGCGCACGAGTCTTGCTCCAGAAGAGTCAAGGTCGCATCCATGGCGTTGTCGCGAGTGGCTCCGTGCCTTCGTTTCGTGAGCGTACACCGCCGCCAGATCCCGGTAGCACGCTCCTGCTGGCGCACCGAGAGCGGTGGCCTTGGGGGCTGCGTTCCTTGGTCGAGTTCGGTCTGGTACGATTCGGACTCATGCCGATCGTTTCAGCTTTCTTCGGTATCATCATCCGAATGTTCTTCGACGACCACAATCCTCCGCATTTTCATGCGGAACATGGCGGCCAAGAAGCGGAGTGCGATTTCGATGGCGCTGTCATTGTTGGTCAAATCAGCTCAGCGACGGCTCGTAAGCTTATCCGGCAGTGGGCGCGGCTGCATCGCGCCGAGCTCGAAGCAAATTGGAAGCGTTCGAAGCAGTTGAAGACACTTTGGCAGATACCGCCATTGGAGTAGTCATGCAAAAACAACTAGTGAGAGTCGTCGCTGCGGAGTACGTGCACGAGTACAAGATCAAGCTCCGCTTCACAGACGGCACGATTAAGGTAGTCGATTTTTCGCGGTGGCTTCACGGCGAAGTGTTTCAGCCTCTGGTCAATAAACGCGAATTCAAGCGTTTTTTCGTCGCTGGCGGCACAGTGTGCTGGCCAAACGGCGCGGACATCGCTCCGGAAACTCTCCGAGACGTGGAATCGGCGGGCATACACGCAGCCTAAGGCAAGCGCGGCCCAACTCGCCGCAGAAGCTGGCACGGCCCGGCTTCGAACCGGCGGCCGAGCCGCCTCGGGAAGTCAAAACCTCACGGCGTCACGCGGCGCGCAACGCGCGCCTCACATGCAGGCGCGCCGCGCGCCGCTCTGGCTTCGGCACGCGGGCCCTGCCCGTGCAGCTTAGCGTCTGATCCGTTAGCCCGACCGAGAGAGAAGACCACGGCCAAAGCCCGAAGGCCTATGCCTCGGCCAGCGACACGGGCTGCGATTCGTTGGCGATTTCGGTGCGTTGCGTTCCTGAATCTCGTTCACCAGTGGAACCTCCCGCCCCTTTTGTGTGTAATCAATTCCGATGATCTTGAAGGCGCCCCGCGATACGAGAGTAGAGCCTCATCCAGCCCTTTCTCGGCGGCAGGACCGAAGGGGGTGCCATTCCATTGCCTGCACAACGCTTACGTTGTTCAGTTGAAAGCGCGATGATCTGCGCACAGCCCTCGAAGCGTCCGAACAGCTCAGGCGTCAGAGCTCGTTGCCGGCAAAGGAGCTTAAGCGCTCCTTCTGGTGTCGGCGTGGCATGATCAGATAGAGTGGCCCGCGCGATGCCGTCGATTCGGATCGAAGGACCGTACGAGGTCTACTTCACAAGCCACGACCGCGGCGAACCACCGCACGTCCACGTCGACCGCGAGAACATGGCGGCCAAGATTTGGCTTGAACCTATCGGTGTGGCTTACAATTTAGGCTTCTCGCGGCATGAACTCCGCAAGATCGAACGCATCGTCATCGAGAACCGGCAGTTATGTTTGAGGAAATGGCATGAGCATTTCGGAACCTAAAGCAGGCGAGAGGATCACTGCTGTTCGCGTCACGGAAGATGCGCTCACGGTCGACTTGCTCGATGGTCGGACCATTACAGTGCCATTGGCTTGGTATCCGCGTCTAGCCGAAGCCACAGAGCCACAGCGGAATAACTTCCGACTCGTTGGCGGCGGATATGTCGTCAATTGGCCTGATGTGGACGAGCATTTGTCTGCCCAAGGCCTGATTGCCGGAGCACCTGCGCCAGCTGCGGTGCAACGGGCGGGCTAACTCGCCGCAGAAGCTGGCACGGCCCGGCTTCGGCCCGCCGGCCGAGCCGGCTCGTTAGAGTCAAAATCGCTCGGCGTCACGCGGCGCGCATTCGCGCGCCTCAAATGCGGCGCGCCGCGTGCCGCACTGGCTTCGGCACGAGGGCCCTGGCCGTGCAGCTTAGCGTCTGATCCGTTAGGCGGACATCAATCACGGCGGCCGCACGTTTCCACCGCCCACCCTGATCTCGCGCAGGAATTTCAGATGTTGGGCCGCGGCACTGTCAGCTACTTTTCGCCTTCTCGCACCAGCGAAGATCGAGCCTTCGCGCTGTCATGACCACCTGTCAGCTCCTCCGTGGGCAGAATCGACGAACATCAGATGTTGCGACGTTCATGGAGAACCAGCCAGTCCAAGACTACATCCGGCACATGTTGAATTACTCCGTTCGTCTCCTCCGGAACGCCGGGTCGATTTACGACAAGCCGGAGACAACGGGGCTCGCGAGCGGCATGATGCTGCAGCGTTTACATGCGGTTGTCTTGCTTACGGCCGGCCACAGTTTTTGGACAGCAGGAGACTGGACATGGGAAACGAACGTAACCCTCGCCGGAGAGACCCTGACCTTTCGGCTGCCGGAACTGCAGCAACTGGCATACGTCGACACTTCGTCCGCTGAGATCAGTCCTATCGATGTGGCGTGGTGCCGTATAGACTTAGACCGAATTCGCGCAGCACTGACGAAGATTAATCCAGATAATCCACCGACAGTGAACTTGCCGGTATATAAAGGTCCGCTCGATAGAGAGCTCGATCCTGATGCCGCTTACGGATATGCGGCGTGGAATCACGGTTGGGTGGATGGGAATCTGCGAAAGTATGTTGTCGAACCTTCTTTCGAGGTCGGCATGCGTTATGTTGGCCGTTCCGAGAACGGACTGCTCACATTTAGCCTCGCGCGACAGCATCAAGGCGACGAGTATTATCAAGGAGCCAGTGGCTCCGCCATCGCAGCAGAAGACGGTACGGTTGTCTCCATTTTGCTTGGCGGCAATCGAGACAAAAACGTTTTGTATGGTCTCGATCTCTCCAAATATGCCCCGCTGCTCGACGCTTCGACGAAATCCGCGCCGCCTAACTCGCCGCAGAAGCTGGCACGGCCCGGCTTCGGCCCGCCGGCCGAGCCGGCTCGTTAGAGTCAAAATCGCTCGGCGTCACGCGGCGCGCATTCGCGCGCCTCACATGCAGCGCGCCGCGTGCCGCTCTGGCTTCGGCACGCGGGCCCTGGCCGTGCAGCTTAGCGTCTGATCCGTTAGGCGCACGGAACAAAGGAGGCCGCTCGCGGCAGCTATTTTCTGTGGCCAACGGCCCAGAATCGAGATTACGAAGGTCCATGTTCTGTCCGCTTGTGTCACGACAGCAGTGTAAATCCGTTAGACGTAGAATTGTGCCTATGAAAACATCGAAGCTCGAGTCCGTCATGTGCGGTGTCGCGGGTGAATACTTTGTCGCTGCGGAACTCTCTCGTCGCGGCTACATCGCATCCATCACACTTCGGAATACGCGTGGCGTTGACATCCTCGCTTCGAACAGAGATGCCACCAGATCGGTAGCGATCCAGGTGAAGGCGAATCAGCGTGGTACACCTGAATGGATACTCAACGAGAAGATCGAGCGCGAGGAGGAGGTATCCGATGGGCTGCCGGAAAACCTATTTTTTGTCTTCGTGAGCATCCCGCCAAGCGGAGCTCCACCGTCGTACCACGTTGTTAGTCGCTGCGAAGTTTCTCGTTTGGCGCGGGAGGGCCACGAGCGTTGGCTAGCCAGCCCTGGGCGGAGTGGTCGTCCACACTCCACAAACAACCCGATTCGAAAGTTCAAGGACTTCGAGGGCAGGTATCTTGGCGCGTGGTCGTCGCTGGGGCTCGACTGAACAGGTTGGTTGACATTCTCGCCATGTCGATGTCCACACCGCGTTCACCGATTGAAACGACGACGCCCTCCGCAGTGGAGCGCGTGCCCTCGCTTGTTCGACAGTTGTATCAACTCGTTGGCGAACTCGAGGCCGCATTTCCGGGCAGGCGATTCACTCCAGATGGCCACCTGGTTGGTAGCATTGGCGAAGTTCTCGCCGCTCATTTCTACGAGTTGGAACTCTTTCGAGGATCATCGGAATGCCATGATGCGCGTTCCGGCGATGGTCGGAATGTTCAGATCAAAGCCACTCAGGGCTCTCGTGTTGCACTTCGCTCCGAACCTGAACATCTTTTGGTCATTCGGCTCGTCCGCGACGGTTCCTTTGAAGAGATCTACAATGGGCCGGGCAGGTTGCCATGGCAATTATGCGGCGCGCATGGGTCAAATGGTCAGCGTCAGATCTCGTTGGTAACGTTGCGTCGCCTCATGAAAGACATACCGGCTAACGTTCGTCTGAGCCGCGGCGCCTAACTCGCCGCAGAAGCTGGCACGGCCCGGCTTCGGCCCGGCAGCCGAGCTGCCTCGTCAGAGTCAAAACCTCGCGGCGTCACGCGGCGCGCATTCGCGCGCCTCACATGCAGCGCGCCGCGTGCCGCTCTGGCTTCGGCACGTGGGCCCCGGCCGTGCAGCTTAGCGTCTGATCCGTTAGGCGGACATCATTTGCGGCGGCCGCATGCTTCCCCCGCCCACCCCCAACGGACGCACCATTTTCGTGAGTTGATCGGTGTCTGGCCGTCATCTCGCCAGCCACTCGGGTGATCGGCGGAGGCTACGCCAAAGATCAAATCTATCGCGGCAATTTTTCAAGGTAGTCGGCGAGAGCCGCCATCCCGTTCAGAATGGTGCAATCACTGCGGATCGCAGACTTCGACTTTCTAATCAGATCCAAGAGACCACCATCCGCCGTCACGAACACGTCAACGTAAGGAATAGCTCGTGCCGCATGCTCATGATCATAGAAGTCCTGTTTTCGCGTGTTGGCTCCAGCCAGAAGCTTCTGAACGTGCATCTCGCAACTTAAAGCAATCGACGGCATCGCTCCGATGACCGTGGCAACGGCGCCTGGTCCTCCGGACTTTTTTACGTACAGATCTGATTTTTCGCGGATCAAAGACAGGCCTTCAAGGCCCACGAGGCGCGAGAGGTTGGCCATAACGTAGTTCTTGAAAGCCGCGGTGTGTTCCTCGAAGCGCAACTTCTTCGCGTTTAACTTTCCGGAGCCATCCGTAGCCCAGTTCGGGGCATCAGCTATCTTTTCCGTGATCAGTCGGACATATTTCTCGTCTGTTCTCGCCTCGTTGGCAAGAAGTTGTGGGGTTCTCATCGCCGAATGCAACCACCGCAACGTCGGGTACGCGAGCTGCAGCAATCCTCCATCGCCAGGAATGCCAACTGCTGGAATCTCTCGGTCTGAAATGTAGCACGCCAAAACCGTAAACATTTCTGGAATTGGCACTACGGAAATGCCTTGAGTCATAAACTGGTAGGCGCACATAACTTCCAGATCCCTGACGTGCGGGTCCCCGCGCAGGCAAACGCCTCGGCTAAGTACGTCCATGACCTCGGCTTGGGAAGTCGAGTCTTCATTCACTTCTCGCTTTAGAAGCTCCGTGATTGTTGCGTAAGCGAGCGGAAATACTGTCACGCCTGCATTGTGTAACGCGCCGGCGGCGTCGTATGCGCGACGCGCTGCGTCTGTAGCTCTTTCAGTTAGATCACTCCAGGCATTAGTATCGAGATAGATCACTCGCCGACCATTCACACGTTCGGCGTAGACATCTCGAGGGTTGACGGTAAATCGCAGCATCGACAAGATTCAAAAGCAGGAAAACGAAAGTTTCAAGAACAATCAGCCGCCTAACTCTCGGCAGAAGCTGGCACGGCCTGGCTTCGGCCCGCCGGCCGAGCCGGCTCGTTAGAGTCAAAATCTCACGGCGTCACGCGGCGCGCATTCGCGCGCCTCACATGCAGGCGCGCCGCGCGCCGCTCTGGCTTCGGCACGTGGGCCCCGGC
>Ga0207703_10001629_pt1 | contig 20226 bp, 16 predicted proteins | sample KBSSwiS12_FD_184304 | JGI IMG/M metagenome (GOLD analysis project Ga0207703, IMG submission 184304) | Switchgrass rhizosphere microbial communities from Kellogg Biological Station, Michigan, USA - KBS Switchgrass S1-2 (SPAdes) (version 2) | ecosystem: Host-associated > Plants > Roots >...
CCCGTCCGCCCCGAACCGCGGCTGGCTGACCGAACGAAGCCAGCGCCACTCCCCGTCGTGCCGCAAGTAGCGCCCCTCGAGCGTGAAGCGCTGCAACGACGCCTCCCCGGCGATCGATTGCGCGACGATCTGGTCGATGTCGTCGGGATGGATCCGCTCGCGCCAGTCGAGCGTCCGCGCCTCCTCGCGGCTGCAGCCGGGGCCGCAGGCGAATTCGGCATAAGCGTCGTTGACGAAGTCGCGCACCCGGTCGAGCCGGGTCACCCACATCATCGCCGGAGCGGAATCGGCGATCCTGCGGAACCGCGCCTCGCTTTCCTTGAGGGCGCGCTCGGTGATCCGCCGCTCGCTCACATCCTCGAACAGGATGATGAGCCCGCGCACCTCGCCGCTGGGGTCGGCCCAGGGGACATAGTCGCTCTGCACCGCGACCAGCCCGCGCTCCGGGTGGTCGAACTCGCTCGCGTAGGACGTGCGCTCGCCCGCCAGCGCTTTTGCATAGAGCGCCTCGCGCTCGGCGAACGCCGCTTCGCCGATCACCTCGCTGATGTGCTTGCCCAAAAGCTGCTTGCGCGGCCGGTCGAGCCAGTCGGCGAGCGGCTTGTTGACGAAGCCGTAGCGCAGGTCCCGGTCGACATAGCCGACCATCACCGGAAGGATGTCGGCGATCGCCAGCATGTTGGAAAAATCGAGCGTCCCGCCGAGCGCGGTGACGAGCGGCCCGTAAAGGTCCGCGGGCTTCAGCTGGGACAGCGGAGTCGAATCCGGCGCGGGCGTGTGCGTCGCCCGCTGCGCGGCGCCCTTGCCCCGGGTCAGCTTGCTGCTCGCCTGTCCCCCGGACACGCTCCGCTTCCCGCTCCCCTTCGCCATAAGCCTATGATTCCCCGAAAGAAGACGAGAGTCGACTCATATGGTTGAAGCTCCCCCAAGGGGAAAACGGCTGGAATCGGCGAGGGTTTCATGGGCGGAACGATTGTCCCGCAGGAAGAAGGATTGGTTCGCGCGGAGACGCAGAGGCGCAGAGAAGAAAAGGGATTTCACGCAAAGGCGCAAAGGCGCGAAGAGAGCCTGCCTTGGACGAGCGTCAGCTCAATCCGACGAGGGCCTGGAAGCCGCGAGGCGCCGGTGATTGATTGCTGCCGCGCTCGCTTCCCCAACGCCTTCGCGCCTTAGCGCCTTTGCGTGAAACCATTTTCGCTTTCCTATTAGGATTTCGGCTGCTTCACGCTCGTGGATGAGTGATTCGCACATGGCGCAGCCGGCCGCCGAAACGCCGGAAACCGACCCCGAAATCCTCGCTTTGCTCGACTTCGAGCCGGTGCCGCGCAGTCGCGTGGTGGACGGTTCGTGGACGCCCGAGCTGCAGCGCGACTTCATTGCGCGGCTTTCCGTCACCGGATCGCCCGGCCGGTCGAGCGAGGAGATGGGAAAGACGGAGACCGGAGTGAGGAAACTCTACCGGAACCCGGAGGGCGCGAGCTTCCGCGCCGCCTGGCACGCCGCGATCGACCTCGCCAAGCGCCGCAGGGCGGCGAAAGCGGCGAAGGAGCGGGTCGTCCCCGGCAGCCGCCCGCCGTCGCTGGACCATCGGCGCAAGGCCGTCCCCGCCTGCCCGCAATGCGGCCGGGCGCATTCATCCGCCGAAGAGGAGGCCGCGGCGGCTTTCGAGCGCGAGGGCGAGGAGCGCGGGAGCGCATCATGAACCGGATCGACCGGCTGCGGCGGAAGGAACTGATGGAAATGCGCGACGATGCCGCGAAGCGCCAGGCTTATGAACTGCTCAATGGGCCCTTGGATTGGGACAATATCAGGATCTATTCGATCTTCTCGAAGTGAGAAGATTGAATGGTTCGCGCTGAGACGCAGAGACGCGGAGAAGAAAAAGGGATTTCACACGAAGGCACGAAGGCACGAAGAAGTTGAGGAAACGAGCGCGGCAGCGCTCATCCGGTTGCATCGATGTCCACGCGACAGGTTGGGATTAAGGCTGCCGCACGCGCTTCACCAACATCTCTGCGCCTCTGCGTCTCTGCGCGAACCCAAACGTCTTGAACGGAGAGACGATTAGCTCAAGGCTTCGGAACCGCTTTGTACTGCGTGGCGCCGACCTGCCGGTACCATTCCCCGCCGCAGTAATAATATTGGGCGCCGTCCTCGATGATCTTCATGCAGGCGCCCGGGAGCGAGCTGTAGTTGCGGCCGATGACATAGGGCTTCCGCGGCGGTGGCGGGGCGGCAGCGGGCGGCTCGGCAACCGTGACCTCGCGCACGATTTCGCGCTCGACTACGGGCACATATTCCCGTTCGACCAGGATGAAGCCGCCGTTGAAGCTGCCTTGCATGCCCTGGGGAGGGGGAGGCGGCGGGAGCCACGGCCGGCTGGCGACGGACGCGTGCTGGGCGCCGGCCGGGGCGGCGGCAAGAACCAGCAGGGCGCACATCGCCGCGTTCACGGCGGGCAGGCGGGGAGCCTTCATGCTGGTGTCTCTACACCCAAAGTGACGTGCATGGACATTGCGCTGGTCTGTCCCGGGGGCGGGGGGAGAGGTTCAATGGGGATGCGGACGTTTGAGATCGGGCCGGACAATCTCGTCCCGCAGCGGGAGAAGTGAGCATCGCCGTCAATTCGTCAAACGATAAGTAAACAGAATTGACGTAAGCCGTTGAAACTGCCTAGCGTCTGACCGCTCGGGGAAGGGGGCGCAGTGCAAGAGAGTAAGGCAAAGAGTTCACTTACAAAGCCTCGCTACATTATCGACGAGCCCGCGAAAGAGGACAAGTTCCAAGCGCATAGCGCCATCGTCGACGGGATCATTCAGAGTATCTTGGGCGAGCCCCGCTTGCGAATGATCGCATTGTTGGGACGATGGGGCACAGGCAAGTCTACCATTATGCATCAGTTCGAGAGCCGACTAGCTCTGGAACAACCAGACAAATACATCCTCTTCAAGTATGATGCATGGGCTCATCAAGGAGATCCCGCCCGTCGATCAATACTGGAAGAGCTCATCTTATTCTTATTCGGTAAGAGCTCCAGCAAATTGAAAGTCTGGAAGAGCACGTTACAAGAAATTTCTGGTGAAAAAGAGGATTCAACGACGAAGAAAGAGTCCAAATTAACCTGGCTAGCAAAAATTCTTATTGGGTTACTCATTCCCCTTCCATTTCTGGTTTCGCTGTTAGACTTCGATGTGCTAAATTCGGTTTTTTCGGATAGCCCAAACGGAATCGGACGCGCGATTGTCATTGTGTCGATGGCATACTTTGTCGTGCTCGTGGGCATATTCCCGGTTTCATTCTTTTCGACCCGGAACTGGCGAACCCTGCGAAGCGATGAGAAGCGTTGGGAGCGGGTAAAGATCTTTTGGAAGAGCGGTCCTGATATTCTCTCGCTTATCCTGACCCGCAACACAGAAAATTCTTCATCAACAACAGTTAAAAAGCAGCAGCCCACCACAATTGAGTTTCGTCGCATCCTTCGTCGCATCATACGGTCGCAGGAAGACAGGCGGCTCGTCTTTGTGATCGACAATCTAGACCGCATCGACCCACTCGAGGCCCTTGGAATCTGGTCGGTCATGGTAGGTCTTGTGGCTGACGAGGCACATCGCGTCACGCCCGAAAAGGAACCTTTGGTCGTTGTGCCGCTAGATAAGCACGCGCTGGAGACCCTCGTGAAAGCCCAGCACAACACGGCCTTCGACGGCGACCAGCTCATCGAAAAAAGCTTTGATATAATTTTCGAAGTTCCGCCGCCAGTATTGTCCGATTGGAGAGATTTTTTTGAGCAGCAGTTTCGCTATGTCCGGCTCGCTGCTCGGGAGCATCTTGAGAGCGAGCTTTACTGGACGGGGAGATACTTCGAGCTTTGGTGCGCATCGAGAGATGCTGGTCGAATTACGCCGAGAAGAATCAATCGATTCTTGAATCAGATAGTTAGTTTGCAGGCGCAGTCGATCGACAGATTTAGACCGTCGCTAATCGGGTATTACATTGCAAATAGGGCCAAGGCCGACGCTGACATTCTGAGCTTCCTGACAAACGAACGACCTGGCAGCGAGGTTGGCACAGAGTGGCAAACTCAGGTTGCTGCCATGCACTTTGGCGTATGTGTTGGCGATGCAGCGCAAGTCCTGCTTGGCGAGGAACTCATCGACGCGCTAACTAAACGCGATCCCGAAGCTTTCGAATCTCTTGAACGCGTCGCCGGTTTCGATGATGTCGTTAAGAACTTCATCGAAAGCCCGCCTCGGAACGAAGCGGGAGCCGTCGATCCTAGCCCTCTCAACGCCTTGGCGGCCTTTTGCGGGGAATCGAAATCGAGAACAGGAGATCCAATTCTCTGGTCGCGCCTTTGGGAGGTTTGGAAAGCTTCGCCTTCGGCGGGTGCCGATAAGCTCGCGGCATCGGCAATCGCAGCCTTTGTTCAGTCCATGCCCGAAGAGGCCAGAAGCTCCGCATCGTTGCTTGTCGAGAGAATCATCTATCAAATGGCTGCCAGTCGTGATCCAGACGGAATCAAAGAGCTCGTCAGCGTCGGTGACCGAATGGCTCAGCTCGTCGGAGATAGCTTTCAGGCCAGTGTTGGGACTGATGGATCGCTTTTGCTACGGATTCTACAGAATTCAAAGAAAGGTAGCCGCTTTGCTGCGGGCCTGAGTTGCGAGTGTGACTTTGACGACTTAGCAAAGCTCACTCTAGGCTTCTTGGGCAGTAGTGTGCCGATCCTTGCGGCGGATGACTTTCGACTGGTGGAACACAGCGTCCACGTTGGGCAGGTCGCAGGTGAAAAGGAGGCTTTCTTTCAAATTGTTGGGGACGGACTCCGAGAAACATTGTCCAACGTTGAGTCGCCTGATCAGGCCTTGATTGCGGCCGCAACAATCTTGGCCGCTCGCAATGGCGACGAGCTCCGGTACGCCTCAATAATCACTGAACTCGAAGGTGATGGGCCACTTGGTCAGGCGATCGACCGAGCAATGGAGAACAGCGCAGACTCGGTCGTAAGCAATCTCACGGCGCTACGGCTGACTGCTGGACTGATGCCGTCCGGGGATGCCCTGCAACGACTGTCCACATGGTTGACCAAAGATGAAAACGCCTCGCAACTGATTGGCTCAATCAACCAAATGAATGACGGCTCATTCCTTCCTGTCCTTCACAATCTCGAATTAAACGGGAGCGACATCGATCTGATCTTGAAGCCAGTTCTCGGCAGGGCGGCCAGAAGAAACGATATTGGGCGGAGCGTTCCGACTGACTGGTTGATCGGGACGTTCCGTAAGGTGGCAAGTTGGCTCAGCGCAACGGAAGCAACGACTTACGCCAAGCTCATTACAGGGTTGAGCGGCTTTTCCGATGGATCGGAGAGACTCTCGGACAGCGACTTCTTAATTCTCGTGAGCAAACTGCCATCTTCCGACGAAAAGACGCTGCTTGGCGAACGAATTGCGGGCTTTGACTCAATCCGCCTCGCCAAGCTGATCTTTGCGGGCGATGATGTTTGGCTGGCCTATAACAGGCACAGACCGGAGATAGGACGAGACTTCACCCCAAAATCCGAAGTCTTCAAGGCGCTGCAATCAGTCTTTAGCGGATCGTTGGGCGAATTGGGATCACGATCGATTCAAAGGGCCCTCAAGTTTGCGGGTCTCCTAACCGCAGACGCTCAGAAACAACTGCATCGTGCGGTGGTGGCCTCGGCAATAGAGTCGGGGAATGCGGAAGTCATAGTGGCACTTGCGAGCGTCGAAGGCTTTAGCTCATACATCTCCAGGCCCAGTGTAGCGACGAACGCGATTGCGGCACTCTTCACAAAACTTCGTCGTACGAGGGATGGTCAGACGTTTGTAGAGCGCCACGCTACAGCCGTCGCACATGCCTCGGAATCGCGTCGTGCGGAGATCAAGTCGGGTCTTGAGAGAGCTTCGGAGTCAAAGGACAGTCGAACGGCGGACTGGGCCCGATTCGTGCTCAAGAAGTCTGGCCTTGATCGATGAGCCGCAATGCTTTCGCTCGCTGCTCAACGCCGCAATAAACGAGGCCTGGGCCCCGGCCTGCGCCGGGGAACAGCAGTGCGCTACCGCCCGGCGGCGATTTCGCTTAAACCTCCCTCGCCGAATCGTCCGCCAGCAGGGGAGCGGGCGCATGGATACGTGGGAATCCTTCTTTCGCGAGAAGAGCAGGCGGCGCTACGCCCGGCGCTCTCGCGAGAAAATCGTCAAGGCCGCAATCCTGTTGGTCCTGCTGGGCGGAATCGCGGTGGCGATCTTCCTGCAGGTGGCGGGGTTGCCTAGGTGAGCTGAGCGGAGACAAGAAAGATTGTTTCACGCAAAGGCGCGAAGGCGCGAAGCGGTCATTGAAGCCCGTGCGGCAGCACTAGAATCCGGGCGTCCTCTCCGCTCTCCCGGTGGAAGTTAAGGCGCTTCGCGCGAGCCTCATTCTTCTTCGCGCCTTTGCGCCTTTGCGTGAAAGAAACTAGGCGTCGTCGCCCATGCGTAGGGCAGCGATGAAGGCTTCCTGGGGGATGCTTACGCTCCCGTATTCGCGCATTCGCTTTTTGCCCTCTTTCTGCTTCTCGAGAAGCTTGCGCTTGCGGGTGGCGTCGCCGCCGTAGCATTTGGCGGTGACGTCCTTGCGCAGCGCGCCGATCGTCTCGCGCGCGATAATCTTGCCGCCGATCGCGGCCTGGATCGGGATCTTGAACATGTGGCGGGGGATGAGGTCCTTCAGGCGCTCGCACATGCCGCGGCCGCGCGCCTCGGCATTGGCGCGGTGGACGATCATGCTCAAGGCATCGACCGGCTCATTGTTGACGAGGATGCTCATCTTGACGAGGTCGCCCTCGCGGTGGCCGACCTGGTGATAATCGAAGCTCGCATAGCCGCGGCTGATCGATTTCAGGCGGTCGTAGAAATCGAACACGACCTCGTTCAGCGGAAGCTCGTAGCGGAGCATCGCGCGGGCGTGGCTGCCGGTGCCGACGTAGGTCAGGTCCTTCTGAATGCCGCGGCGGTCCTGGCAGAGCTTGAGGACGGAGCCCAGATATTCGTCGGGGACGTAGATGGTGGCGTCGATCCACGGCTCGTCCACCGCCTCGACCTCATTGGGGTCGGGCCAGTCGGCGGGGTTGTGGATCTCCAGTATCTTTCCATGCCCATCCTCGCTCGTCCTGAGCGTAGTCGAAGGGCGTACTTCTGACGTTGGTGCCGGCGCGCTTCGACTTCGCTCAGCACGAACGGAACTGGGAGCACCGCCACCCCTCAACCTGACTTGATACACCACGCTGGGGGCGGTCGTGATGAGGTCGAGGTCATACTCGCGGATCAGCCGCTCCTGGATGATCTCGAGGTGGAGGAGGCCGAGGAAGCCGCAGCGGAAGCCGAAGCCGAGCGCGGCCGACGTCTCCATCTCGAAGCTGAACGAGGCGTCGTTGAGGCGGAGCTTGTAGAGGCTGTCGCGGAGCTTCTCGAAATCCGCGGCGTCGACCGGGAAGAGGCCGCAGAAGACGACCGGCTGGACGAGCTTGAAGCCGGGGAGCGGGGTGGCGGCGGGGCGCTTGGCATCGGTTATGGTGTCGCCGACGCGGGTCTCGGCGACTTCCTTGATCTGCGCGGTGATGAAGCCGATCTCGCCCGGGCCGAGCTCGGTCAGCTGCTCGATCTTGGGGCGGAAGCAGCCGACGCGGTCGACGAGGTGGGTGGTGCCGGCCTGCATGAACTTGATCTGCTGGCCCTTGCGCAGGCTGCCGTCGATGACGCGGACGAGGATGACGACGCCGAGATAGGGGTCGTACCAGCTGTCGACGAGCATCGCCTTGGTGGGGGCGGCGGAATCGCCCGTGGGGGGCGGAATGATGTCGACGATCGCCTGGAGCACGTCGGAGATGCCGACGCCGGTCTTCGCGCTGGCGAACACCGCGTGGGAGGCGTCGAGGCCGATGATCTCCTCGATCTCCTGCCGCACGCCCTCCGGGTCGGCGGCGGGGAGGTCGATCTTGTTGATGACGGGGACGATCTCGTGGTCGTGCTCGATCGACTGGTAGACGTTGGCGAGGGTCTGCGCTTCGACACCTTGCGCGGCGTCGACGACGAGGAGCGCGCCCTCGCACGCGGCGAGGCTCCGCGACACCTCATAAGCGAAGTCGACGTGGCCGGGGGTGTCCATCAGGTTGAGCTCGTAGCCGTTCCATTCCAGCCGGACGGTCTGGGCCTTGATGGTGATCCCGCGCTCGCGCTCGATATCCATATTGTCGAGCACCTGGGCGTTGCCGCTCATCTCGCGGTCGGTGAGCCCGCCCGTCGCCTGGATCAGCCGGTCGGCGAGCGTCGACTTGCCGTGATCGATGTGAGCGATGATCGAGAAATTGCGGATGCGGTCGATTTTCTGCATTTCGCGGCGCGCTAGCAGGGGAGACGCGGGCTGTCATGCAGCCCTTCCGACTCACGTTGATCGCTGTTAAGAAAGCAGCATCCAGCAGGGGGTAAATCGATGACCAAGTACGCATTTCTCGCGGGTGCGGCAGCCGCGCTCGTCATCACGACTCCGGCCGCGGCAGCAAAGCCGGGCGAGAGCTCCAAGGCCAGTTCCGGCTATCAGGACCAGCAAGCCGGCCAGCAGCAGATCCCGGTCTGCACGCACCGCATCGGGACGCTCGCGATCGTCGAGCCCGACAACCAGTGGTGGCGCGAGCTGAACCTCGGCAGCCCCGAGGCGATCATCAAGATCTTCGTCCAGCAATCGGGCTGCTTCACGATGGTCAACCGCGGCCGGGCGATGCAGAGCCGGGCGATGGAACGCGCGATGGCCGAGCAGGGCGAGCTGCAGCGCGGGTCGAACATGGGCGCGGGCCAGGTCAAGGCGGCCGATTACTTCCTCCAGCCCGACATCGTTTCCACCAACAAGAATTCGGGCGGCGGCAACGCCGGAGCGGTCCTCGGCGGAGTTCTCGGCCACTTCGGCGGCTGGGGGTCCACGGTCGGAGCCATCGCGGGCGGGATCAACGTCAAGAAGGGCGAGGCCAGCGTCACCTTGAGCCTCGTCAACGCGCGCACCACAGAGGAAGAAGCCCTGACCCAGGGCTATTTCCGCAAGCGCGACATCAGCTGGGGCGCCGGCGGAGCGGCCGGCTGGTGGGGCGGCTTCGGCGCCGCGGGCGCATCGGGCTACCAGAACACCGAGATCGGCCAGGTCATCGTCCTTGCCTATCTCGACGCTTACAAGAAACTGGTGACGCAATTGGGCGGATACCAGGCGGTGCCGGCAGCGCCGGCGCGCTGAGCTCGTTCTGAGTTTGGAGGCGGCGCTCCGGCGAGAGCCGGGGCGCCGTTTTCTATGAGGAAATCGGGGCCGCGGATTGCGCGCAATTCGTAAACTGTCACCACAATTCCAAACCGGATTTGGATGCTAATGTCTGCTTTCGACCCATTGCTGAGATTGGGATCATTACGGTGCCTGCGTCCGCCATTATTTGATAAGGCCCGCCGCCTTCATCTCGGCGACGCTGACGATCCCGTCCTGGTCGGTGTCCATCCGGTCGAAATTGCGAAGCTTTGTGGTCCGATACTCGACTAGGGTGATCGAGCCGTCCTTGTTGAGGTCGTGCTGGGCGATTACCGGCGCGGCGTTGGCCGCCGGCGCGGGGACGTTGAGCCGTGCGAATTCCTGCGGCGTCAACAGGCCGTTGCGGTCGGCGTCGAGCGCCGCGAACAGGGCGCGGCGACGATTGTCGATCGCAATCCCTGCCATTGCGCGCTGAAAATCCTCGATCTCCTTCGTGGAAATGACGTTATTGTGGTCCGCATCCATCTTGCGGAACTCGCCATCCATGGTGGCGATGAATGCGGTACGCGGAACGGCGACCGGACCGGCTGTAGTCCCTTGCGGTTTTGCGCTGGTAGGCGCCTGCGCGGCAAATGCGCCGGGCGCTGTGACCAGGGTCAGAGCGATCGTTCCGATCAAGCCAATGGCGCGCATCATGATCTCCCTCCGACTCGCGGATACCGCCCGGTAAAATCGCGTTAATTGCTGGCCACGTCCACTTCGGGTATGAGTTGGTCCACGGCGTGCTCGGCTCCCGATGGGGCGAGGGGCAGCCAGTATATGTTGCGGCGCCGATAAGGGCCGCGTGGAGTCGGGCTCCGTTCGAGCCAGCCATTTGAGGTTGGCGAACAGGGGGAGCTTAACCCATGACACGGACACAGATCCTGGTGACGGGGTCGGCCTTTGCCTTGGCCGCCGGACTGATGAATTCGCCTGCCGCGGCGCAAGAAGCTTGCGAAGTGAATGGCACGAGCACGACTTCGGGAACCGCGACTGGATCGCGGTCGCTGGCATGCGGCACGAGCTCCGAAGCTTCCGGAGTCGATTCAACGGCAATCGGCTACTTGGCCAACGCATCCGGAATTGGGTCGACCGCCGTCGGGCTCGCGGCTTTCTCCGTAGAAGCTTATTCGATTGCCATAGGCGATTCAGCCCTCGCCCAACGCGGCCTTTACGGAATCGCAATCGGATACACGTCCAATGTGCGCGCGGATCCGGGTGACCCGATTTTCGCCGGGACTGACGAGGCCTCCGCGACGGCGTCCGTCGGTAGTAGCGGAAGTATTGCGATCGGAGGATTTTCCGAAGCCTCGGGCTTCGACAATCTTGCGATCGGGCCATATTCGATGGTCGGCAAACGCGGTGCTAGTGACGTCTTCGTGGGTTCGACCGCCGTTGGAGCGGGAAGCACGGTCACGGGTAACCATTCGACGGCGTTGGGTGGGTGGACCAACATATCGGCCGGCAATGCGGTGGCGATTGGCTACGGCGCCTCCGTGACGGGCGATTTTGGCATCGCACTGGGTGATTCGGCAATCGCAACAGGCATAAATGCCACGGCAGTCGGCGCAGATGCCACGGCGACCGGAACAGTTGCCTCGGCGTTTGGTACCGGGGCGACCTCATTGGGTTTTGGCTCGATCGCTGTCGGCTGGGGTTCAACTGCCCAAGCCTCCGGCTCCATCGCCATTGGCGGTTCCTCGGCGCCCGGAGAAGCCTTTTCTGCGTCAGCCAACACCTCCTTATCGGTCGCGCTTGGAGCGTCGGCTACGGCGACCGGCGCCAGCGCTGTGGCCATTGGCGCCAACAGCAACGTCAATGGCAATGGCGCGGTCGCCCTCGGCGATGCCAATATTGCAACGGGCACCGGTGCAGTCGTGATTGGCCAGACCAGCAATGCCGGTGCCAACGGATCGATTGCGATCGGCGACACGGCCAATGCGCTAACCGTCGGCGATGTCGCGATCGGTTCATTTTCGGAGGCAAGCGGACTCACGTCGACCGCTCTGGGCGCGTTCTCTGAAGCATCGGGCGCCTCATCGACCGCACTGGGCAATACAGCCACCGCTTCCAATCAGGGCGCAACGGCAGTTGGCCGTCTCGCGACTGCTTCGGGCTTCGATGCGACCGCAGTCGGCCTTGCAGCAACGGCATCGGGGCAACTGTCGTCGGCCTTCGGGGTCACAGCGACGGCTTCGGGCGGAAACGCGATCGCAGTCGGGTGGTCGGCGACCGCGAGCGGCGACAACACCGTAGCGATCGGTACCGGTGCAGTCTCCGATTTCAACTATGGCGTGAACATCGGTTTCGCGAACGACATTCAGTCGGCTTACACCGTTGCGATCGGGGCTGACCAAATCGCCAACGGCTTCGGCGCTGTGGCAATCGGCGAAGGGAATAATGCGACAGGGGACGGCGCGATCGCCATCGGCCTGAGCTCCAATGCCACGGGCGCGATCGGTTCGATCGCGATCGGTAATGACGCTGCGGCACCGGAAACGGTTGCTACCGCTGTGGGCTACAACGCGCACGCCTTGGGCGATCAAGCGACTGCCTACGGCGGCTATGCAGAGGCCGGTGGGAGCTCGTCGGTTGCCGTGGGCATCGGTGCAAGGACGACCCAGGTTGGCAACGTGGCGCTGGGTGGAGGGACCTATGACGGGGAGTTCACCAATACCGTGGCGCTTGGCTACGGCAGCGTGAACACCGCGAACAACCAGGTCTATGTCGGCGGCCGGACGGTCGGCGGGGTCGCCGATGCGGTCGCCAGCGACGACGCGGTCACGCTGGGCCAGATGCAGGCCGCCGACGCGCTATTGCAGGGCCAGCTCGACCTTCTCGGCGCGGTCGACGTCTCGGCGCTGCAGGCGGACATCAATACGGCTAAGAGCGACATCTCGGTGCTGCAGACCACTGACGTGTCGCTGCAGAGCCAGATCGACGCCTTGGGCGCGGTCGATGTCATAGCGCTTCAGGCCGACATAGATTCCGCGCAGAGCGACATTGCGACGTTGCAGACGAGCGATGCGCAGCAGGATAGCGACATTGCTGCGCTCCAGTCGAATGATGCTGCGCAGGACGTGGCCATTGCGCAGAATGGTTCGGATGTCGCGGCGTTGCAGGCCAATGACACGGTCCAGGATGCGGCGATTGCCCAGCTTTCGACCGACATCGCCAATATCGATGGCCTTCTCAGCGGCGATTCCATCGCTATCGGCGAAGGCTCGGACGCCACGCAGGACGCCGTAGCGATCGGCAGGAACCAGCACGCCGACGGGCGGGGTGCGGTGGCGATCGGCGACCCGAACAGTGCGATCGGCACCGGCGCGCTGGCCATGGGTGCGGACGATAATGCGACGGGCGACGGAGCAGTGGCGCTCGGCAACCTCAACACTGCGACAGGACAGGGTGCAGTGGCGATCGGCAATGGAACCACGGCCAACGGAACGGGATCGGTCGCGCTCGGAAACGCCGCCGTCTCCGGCACCAACGGCGTGGCGATTGGTAATGGCGCGTCCAACGGCGCGTTCACCAATTCGGTCGCGATCGGCGCCGGTTCAGTGAATACCTCAAACAACCAGGTCGCATTCGGCAATCGTGTGCTGAGCGGCGTCGCCAATGGTGTTGCGGCGACCGATGCGGTGAATGTTGGTCAGCTCAATGCCGCAGTTGCGGGCATCACGACCGACCTGTCGGTTCTTGAGGGAGATGTTGCGACCTTGTTCGACCTCCGGTCCCGCGATCGTCGCGATATGAAGCAGGGCATTGCCGGAATCGCGGCAATGGCGAGCGCGCCGATGCCATCCAGTCCCGGCCGGATCAGCTATGCATTGAACGGCGCTACTTTCCGCGGCGAATATGCGGTCGGCGGCTCGTTCAATTACCGGCTGAACACTGGCTCACCGATGGCCGTCGGGTTCGGCTTCTCCTACGCGGGCAACAAGAACAATGCCCTCCGTGTAGGTCTCGCCGGAGAGTTCTAGTTCGGCTGATCTTACGTCCCGACGAGGGCGAAATGGTACGGGCAGACGTCTGCCAGATCGACGGTCTGGACGGTCCGGAAACCGGCGTCCTTCATCCATGCGCGACAGTGGCCAGGCGATGGTCTCATTTCGAGGGGCGGTCCGCGAGGTGTCGGAACGTCGCTGCGCCAATGCATGACTGATAGGGCGCCGCCCGGTTTCACTACCCGTCGCGCTTCCTTGAGCAGCGCCAGCGGCTCTTCAATGTGAAGCAGGTTGTAAATCATTGCGTGCGCCTGGGAGGAAGCGGCAAGTCCCGTTCCATCGGTGACAAAATCCCGCACTTCCGTCCGGACGTTGGTCAGGTTGAGCAGCGCTGCCCTCTCTGCTGTTAGACAAGTCATTTCAGGCTCAATGTCGAGCGCCGCAAACATGCCGGTCGTTCGTAGGGCACCCGGAATGGTGAACGTGCCGTAGCCGCAACCAAACTCGACGGCGTCGCCAACGATCGCTTGGGAGTCAAAGATTCGGTCGAGCGCCGTTGGAGCGTCAAAGAACGCTTCCCAGTCCATCTCATCCGGCATGCCACTTTCGCGGCCCTTCATTGCGTCGTCCGCATGTCGCCGCGCCTAGATGTATTTGCGCGTCGATAGAATGACCGAGCGACCGGAAGAGTTGATCGAGGCGCTCTGGGAGGCAAACTTCGGAATGTCCGCTTTCCACCCATTCCAGACATTAGCTTAGCGTCCGCTTTCGACCCGCTGCGGACATCAGCCAAGCCCACTCTTGACCCGACTCGCTGACCTGAGTCAGGGGCTTTCGAGGCCGCTAGTCGGTAGCGCACCAGCATTTCTCAACGGCCGAGACGCGTTGCTTACGTGTTCGAATTCTTGGGCTGGGAGAAAGAGGATGCACTCCTCCATCAAAACACTTGCGGTGGCCGCGACCGCGACCGCTCTGACAACGGGCGCCTCGGCCCAAACCGCAAGGGATATCCGTGGCGCTACACCTTACATAGAAATCAAGAATGAGGCCGCGCCCAAACTGATTGTGGACCCACCTCTTCCTGAAGGCTTACCCAAGGGACTTGTCTGGATACAGTACCGAGCGGAGAATGTTCACATCGCACCAGTACTTGGGGAGGGTGCGCTTCAGGCGTCGCCACGCGTGGGACATTTGCACATAACCGTCGACGACTTGCCATGGTTATGGGCGGATACGAGCGACAGCAATACCATCGACATCTACGGCTTGCCGCCCGGCCCGCACAAGGTGACGATCGACCTGGTCGATGCCAACCACAATCTTTTCCCCGGACAGCGAAAGGTCGTGAGCTTCGTCATGCCCAATTGGAACGGCCATCACTAACGTTCCGTGCGACGCCAATCGCGAGCCTTCATTGAACACATGAGCTCGAACGCCGGCATTCGTCGCTGAGTCGCGGCTCGTTGGCGCCATCCATTGAGGAAGCAATCATGTCCATTCGGATCGTCTCATTCTTGGCTGCAGCAATCATCGCGACCGAGGGCGCAACCATATGCGCCGCCCAACCCCGTCCAGCCGGTACGACGCGGACCGATCTCCAGCGGCACGATCTCAGCATTCCGGGGCGCGAAGTGTTCCAAGCCAGGGTCGACTTCGCGCCGGGGGCGTCCTTTCCCCGTCACACGCACCCGGGCGAGGAGATCATCTACGTGCTCGAGGGAACGCTGGAATATGAGGTGGCCGGCAAGCCCGTGACGTTGAAGGCCGGCGACGTGCTGTTCGTGCCGTACGGGACGGTCCATGCGGCGCGGAATGTCGGCGACGGCCCGGCCGCCGAGCTTGCGACCTACGTCCTCGAAAAGGGAAAGCCGCTGACCGTGCTGGTCAAATGAGAGCAGCAAAGCAGCCGCCGGAGCTGAGGCCCACAAACCGCCGCATCGAATCCTTCTCCGATGCGGTGTTCGCGATCGCGGTCACGATCATGGTGCTGGAGATTCGCGTACCGGACAGCCTGGCGTTCGGGAATGATGCCGCCGCTTTCCAGGAATTCGCCACGCTGCTTGCGATCTATGTGCTGAGCTTCGTCGTGGTCGGCATTTTGTGGGCCAACCATCACTATCTGGTCTTCACTTTGCCGAGCACGGACCGGGCGACGGTCTGGCTCAACAACCATGTGCTCTTCTGGGTCACGATGGTCCCGATAGTGGCCCGGTTTTTCGGCCAGCATCCGACGTCGCCGAGGGCGACCGCGGCCTATGCCTTCGTGGTCATGATGTGCACCGGCGCGCTCACGCTGCTGCGAAGGCATGCGGCGCGGGTCAGCGACAATCGGTTCCACCGCGCGCTTCATCACCGGGTGTTTCGGAGGGCCTGGATGGCGATGTCATTGTACGCGGCGGCGATCCCGCTCGCGTTCGTCGACATCAGGATCAGCTGGGTGCTCTTGTTGATCCTGCCCGCAATGTTCTTCCTGCCGGTCACTCGGACCGACGCAATGCCGAATTCGGCTGAACCGGAGCGAAGCGGACGCTAGCGGCGCCGCAAACTCAGAGTGCGGCGCCAATGTCCGCTTTCGGCCCATTCCTGCCACTCGCTCAAGCCAGCATCGACTGCTGGGCGAAGATACCGGCCATCGCGCCGTGCGATGATGCCGTGGTGACCGAGGGCATGAGGGGGTTGGCGAGGTCGCCGGCGGCGTAGATGCCGGGCATGCTGGTTTCGCGGCGTTCGTCGACCTTGAGGACGATGCCGTCGGGCCTATCGACCGTGGCGAGGCCAAGTGATTCATGCAGGCTTGCGGACGGCTTGTTGCGCGGATGCGCGAACAGGATGTCGACCGAAACCTTGGAGCCGGTATCGAGTTTGACGATGGCCTTATGGCCCCCGTGATGGGCGATTTCGGTGATCCGGCCATCGACGACAGCTATCTTGCGGCGCGCCAGATCGGTCCGGATATCGGATGGAATTTCGTGACCATCGGCCAAGAGCGTCAACGTGTCGGTCCAATCGTGGAACAGCCTGACATGATTGTGCGACTGCGGGCCGGACCAGACGAGGCCCCAATGCTGGCCGGCAACTTCAAAGCCGTCGCAATAGGGGCATGGCACGATGGACCTGCCCCAGCCTTTGGCAAAGCCCGGAACATCGGGCATCTGGTCGACGACCCCATAGCTCAGGATAAGGCGGCGTGCCGCGAGGCTTGAGCCATCGCCAGTGAGGACGGAAAAGTCATCGATGACGCCGGAGACGCTGTCGGCCCGCGCATTGACCAGCCTGATAGTGGGATAGCGCGCCAGCTGCTGCCGCGCCTCTGCCAGGATTTCCAGCGGCGGCTTGTGATCGTGGCCGAGCAGACCATGCGAGTGGCCGGCGAAGCGGTTGCGCGGCAGGCCGGTATCGAGAACGGTGACGTTGCGGCGGGCACGGCCGAGCTGCAGGGCGGCGGCGAGACCGGCAAAGCTGCCGCCGATGATGATGACGTCATCCATGGTGATTGGCTCCGCTTGTGGAATTACCCTCAGCCAGCGCCCGCACAGCATCGCGGCCCGCGGCAAGAATGCGATCGGACAAATCCGTCCCCTCGGCGGCGCGCGCGAGCTGAACCGAGCCGATTAGGGTCGCATAGATGGCTATCGCCACCGCCTCCGGGTCCTTCGTCTTCGCCGGCAAGGCTGAGGCCAGCTCCCGGGCCAGGGCGAGAAAATTGTCGGCATAGACGCGACGTGTCTCCAGCGGTTGGCGGGCAAGCTCGGGCAGAAGCGCGGCCAGCGGACAGCCTTGTCCCGGATCGTCGCGATGTTCCGGCGACAGATAGGCGTCGAGGGCTGCATCTAGGCCCCCTTCGGCAATGAAGTTCCCGAACCTGGTGGCAATTGTGGCGGCTGCGACGGTTTCGCGGACGAGATCGGCCTTGGATTGGAAGTGCGGATAAAAGGCGCCGTTGGTCAATCCCGCATCGCTCATGATGGTCGCCAGCCCCGTCGCGGCGATGCCGTCGGAGCGGAAGCGCTCGGCGGCGACCTCGATGATCTTCTGGCGCGACGCTTCCTTGCGCCCCTTCTCATACCGCATCGACGACTCCTGTGAATCTTTCCGTTTGCATTACGATCATAATATTACTAAGTGGTCATAATTCAATACCTGCCCTCAGCCAGATTCACAAGGAAAATCATCATGAGACTCACTGGTCGCACCATCCTGATCACCGGCGGCTCCGCCGGCATCGGTCTCGCATTCGCGCGCAAGTTCCTTGAGCTTGGCAACGAAGTCATCATCACCGGCCGCCGCCAGGCGGTGCTCGACGCAGTGAAAGCCCAGCATCCTCGGTTGCACACGATCCAGAGCGACATCGCGGACCCGGAGCAAATCGCCACGCTGGCGGCGCGCCTCAAGTGGGATTTCCCCAAGCTCGACCTGCTGATGAACAACGCCGGAGTCGGCATTGCTAAGAACCTCAAGACGCCCGTCGATGATCTCGCGGGCTTACTGACCGAGATGGATGTCAACGTCGGTGGGGTGATCCGCACGACCTCTGCCCTGATCGACATTTTGACCGCCAACCAAGGCACGGTGATCAACGTATCGTCCGCGCTCGCTTTCGTCCCGGTCCCGGCAATGCCGGTCTACAGTGCGACCAAGGCCGCGGTGCACTCTTATACACAATCGCTCCGCTTCCAGCTGGAAGACACGGGCGTCGAGGTCATCGAACTGATGCCGCCGGCCGTGCGAACCGACATGACCAGCGAGTTCGACGATGCCGGGATCAGCACGATCACGACCGACGAACTGGTGAAACAAACGATCGCAGCCTTGCGCGTCGGCAAGCGCGAGATTCGTCCCGGCCAATCGAACCTGCTGGCCTTCATGCGCCGCCTCGCGCCGAACTTCATCAATCGCCAGCTGTGGAATGTGTCGAAGGCGCTTGTCCCGGCTGCGGCCGCCTGAACAGCACCGCCAATAGATCGGAGTAATTCCCGTGCCGCTACCTTCTCTCGTCCGGTTAGCCGGAGCCTTCGCCATGGCCGCACTGCTTGCCAGCTGCGGCAGATCCGCCGCCGACCCGCGCACCGATCCGCCGCTGGTTCGCGTCGCCACCGCGGGAGCAATTGAGGGAACCGAGCGGGAGTTCACCGGGACCGTCGGTGCTCGAGTACAAAGCGACCTCGGCTTCCGCGTCGGCGGCAAGGTGGTGGCTCGATTGGTCAACGCCGGTCAGGTCGTCCGCCGGGGACAGCCGCTGATGCGGATCGATGCCACGGACTACGCGCTAGCGGCGCAAGCCTCGGCGCAGGCTGTCGCCGCCGCTCGTGCCCGATCCGTCCAGACGAGCGCCGATGAGTTGCGCTTCCGCAAACTGATTGCGCCCGGTTTTGTCTCGGGCTCGACATACGATCTGAAAAAGGCGGCCGCCCTTGCCGCCCGAGCCGATCTCGCGGCGGCGGAGTCGCAGGCGCGCGTCAGCCGCAACAATGCTGCCTACACCGTCCTTGTCGCTGACGCCGACGGCACCGTTGCGGAGACGCTGGCCGAACCTGGGCAGATAGTCGGCGCCGGCCAGGTCGTGGTCCGCCTCGCGCACTCAGGTCCGCGCGAGGCCATCGTCGCCTTGCCGGAGACTCTCCGTCCTTCTCTGGGCGCGATGGCGCAAGCACGAACCTACAGTGGCCTGGCCGGTGAAGCTCGCCTTCGTCAGCTGAGCGATGCCGCCGATCCGACGACCCGGACCTTCGATGCCCGGTTCACCCTCGCCGGCGCCCCAGCCAATGCGCCACTCGGCTCGACGGTCACCATCAGGCTCATTATTCCCGGTCAAACGGCCGCGATGGCGGTTCCGCTAGGGGCGATCTACGACCGAGGCCAGGGGCCGGGCCTTTGGATCGTTGGCGGCCAGAATAAGGTCAGCTGGCGTCCGGTGAAGCTCGCGAGCGTCGGGGAAGATAACGCGGTCGTGGCCGCGGGACTCCAGCCTCGCGAGCGCTTTGTCGCACTCGGCGCTCACCTGCTTCACCAGGGTGAAGCGGTCCGCACTCTTGCGGGAACCGCCCGGTGAGCAACGTCCCCGACGAAAGCGGCCGGTTCAATCTATCGGCGCTCGCCGTCCGCGAGCGGGCGGTGACTCTCTTCTTCATCATCGTCATATCGATTGCCGGGATCGTCGCCTTCCTCGGCCTCGGCCGCGCCGAAGATCCAAGCTTCACCATCAAGCAAATGACAGTGGTCACCGCGTGGCCCGGCGCCACTGCGCAGGAAATGCAGGACCAGGTGGCCGAGCCGCTCGAAAAGAGGCTGCAGGAACTGCGCTGGTATGACCGAACAGAGACTTTCACTCGCTCTGGCCTGGCCTTCACCACGCTGGTGCTACGCGATGACACTCCCCCTTCCGAAGTCCAGTCCGAGTTCTATCAAACCCGCAAGAAGCTGCAGGACGAGGCGCCGAAGCTGCCGCGCGGCGTGGCCGGCCCGTTCGTCAACGACGAATATGGCGACGTAACCTTCGCGCTCTACGCCCTGAAGGCGACGGGAGAACCGCAGCGTGATCTTGCCCGGCAAGCGGAAACGTTGCGCCAGCGGCTGCTGCACGTTCCCGGGGTCAAGAAGGTCAATATCATCGGCGAGCGGCCGGAACGGGTCTTCGTCGAGTTCTCGCAAGAGCGCCTCGCCACCCTGGGCGTCACGCCGCAGTCGATCCTATCCGGGCTGTCACAGCAGAACCTGCTCACTCCGGCCGGATCGCTCGAGGCGAACGGACCGCAGGTGCAGGTCCGCATCGACGGCGCATTCGACGATCTGGACACAATCAGAAACGTTCCGATCGTCGCCAACGGCAAGACCCTGCGCCTTGGCGACATTGCCGAGGTCCACCGCGGATACGAGGACCCGGCCACGTTCCTCGTCCGCAGCCAGGGCGAGCCGGCCCTGCTGCTGGGCGTCATCATGCGAGACGGCTGGAACGGACTTG
>Ga0207703_10001630_pt1 | contig 20224 bp, 20 predicted proteins | sample KBSSwiS12_FD_184304 | JGI IMG/M metagenome (GOLD analysis project Ga0207703, IMG submission 184304) | Switchgrass rhizosphere microbial communities from Kellogg Biological Station, Michigan, USA - KBS Switchgrass S1-2 (SPAdes) (version 2) | ecosystem: Host-associated > Plants > Roots >...
CGCTCTCCGGGGGAAGAAGCCGCGCTATCGCGCGGTCCTTAAACTCTTTGCCGTATCGTGCCACTTCATTGCCTCTTGCCCCATAGTTTACGTCCTATTGAGGTGGCAACTACTGTGACACGAGGGGCCCTCTCGACGGCGAAGTTGGTATCTGCACAAACAAAAAAATCCGCGCCACTTTCAGTGAGGCGATGGATCCTCTGACGATAACTGCGGCGACCTTCACGCTAAAAGTTACCAACGTTGGCACGGCCGTAACGGGAGGCGTAACTTACGATGCTCTTACCCGCATCGCCACGTTCATTCCAACTGCGCCTCTTACTGGGGCGCCCGCGACCAGTTATACCGTGACTCTTGTGGGCGGCGCGAGCGGCGTCAAGGACCTCGCCGGCAACGCGCTAGCGATAAGCAAGGTGACAACTTTCACCAGCAATGCTTCCACTTGCGCCACCGCGCCCGCACTTGGAGCCGCGGCCGCGTTCGGATCTTTTGGCGGCAATGCGACTCTGACTAATGACGGCCTCAACACCATCATTAATGGGGATGTGGGTGCGAATGCCGCGTCGAGCTCAATTACCGGATTTCACGATTCGGGCGGGAACGTCTATACAATCACTACGGATAACAATGGACTGGTGAATGGGCTCGTCTACACGCAAACCGATCCGCCGGGCTCGGTAGCAGGCGTCGCCGTAACGAAGGCGCGCAGTGATGGGCTTGTTGCCTTCAACTCTTTGTCTCCCGCTTCGCTTCCAGGCGGCATCGACGTGTCGAGTCTTGCGGAATGCCCAAGTTGCGGCGGCGCAGGCGGAGGCCCCGGCGAGCTTGCCGGACGTACGCTGCCCCCGGGCGTGTATAAATCCACGATAGGGACATATGACATCGGTGGGTTGGCACAGACGGTAGCCAATCTCACGCTGGATGCAGGCGGTGACACCGATGCGGTCTGGGTGTTTCAGAGTGCGGCCGGGTCAGGCACGCTCAACGTAGGTCTCACAGGTCCAGCGACACCTGCCGTGCCCATTAAAGTGCTGCTCATCAATGGGGCCCAATCCAAAAATGTCTTCTGGTATGCGCCCGCCGGCGCGACCATAGGCACGGGTTCCACGATGGAGGGGACGATACTCTCCGACGCTTCGATCACTATATCCACCACAGGCGGCGGTCCGCCCACCGCAGTGCTCACTACCTTGAACGGCAGGGCAATCGCGCTCACGGCCGGGGTCACCCTGACGAACACTATCGTCAACGTTCCCGCACCCTGAAGCCCTGGAGCCAGATCATGAAAATCATTCAAACAATGAGACTGCTGGGCACTGGCGCAATGGCCATCCTGATTCTGATCGGTACGCCCGCAGCGGCGCAGGACTCCGGTTGGTACATCGGTGCGAATGCCGGCGAGTCGCGAGCGAAGATTGATGAGGAGCGCATCGTGGGCGGTTTGCAGGAAGCCGGCTTTAACACCACTTCGTTCACGAAAGACGCGGACCATTTCGGCTTCAAGGCTTTCGGTGGCTATCAGTTCAATCGTTACATCGCGCTCGAAGGTAGCTATTTTGATCTGGGGAATTTCAATTTTGACGCCGTCATGAATCCTCCCGGGACGTTCACGGGCGAAATCAAGATCCGAGGCGTGGACCTGGATCTCGTGGGATTCATACCCTTCACCGATCGGTTTGCCGCGTTTGGCCGTATCGGCGCGATCGGCGCCGAGGCACGAGATACATTTGCAGCGACCGGCGCGGTTGTCGTGCTGGAACCCCGTCGCCGCGAGCGCGAGGCCAACTACAAATTGGGCGTTGGGTTGCAACTCAAACTCACCGATGCTTTCGTCATGCGCGCCGAGGCGGAACGTTATCGAATCAGGGATGCCGTCGGTAACAATGGCGACATCGACCTTTTTTCACTTGGTGTGCTCTATCGGTTTGGGTGGGCGGCTCCGCAGGCCGCGCGGTCCGAGACGCCTCCGCCACCCGCAGCGATGCCGGAGCCGCTTCCACCACCGCCACCACCGCCGCCACCGCCGCCACCAGCGCCACCGCTTGACAGCGATAACGATGGCGTCACCGATGACCTGGACAAATGCCCGGGCACGCCTCCCGGCATGGCAGTTGATGCTGCCGGCTGTCCATTAAAAGGGTCAATCACGCTGGAAGGCGTCACCTTCGAATATAAGTCCGCGCAACTCAGCGCCGAGTCACGCACCATCCTTGGGGGAATTGGCGACAATCTCAAAAAGTATCCGCGGCTTCGAATCGAATTGCAGGGGCACACAGACAGCGTCGGGGGCGACGCATACAACCTTGCTCTGTCGCGGCGGCGGGCAGAGTCTGTGCGCGACTACCTGGTCGAGCGCGGAGTCGTCGCGGACAGGCTCACGGCGCGGGGCTACGGCGAAGCGCAACCCATCGAGTCGAATGACACCGCGGCAGGACGCGCGAGAAATCGCCGCGTCGTAATGCATGTGATCGCCAACCCGGGCCAGGTGAAGGTCGAAAGCGAAGGATCAGCTCAATAGCGCTTTCGTGTCGCCCGCTACCGCTGCATGAGCCACGCCTCGATGTCGACGGTGAGCCTGAGGCGGCGATGGGCCTTCAAGGAGTGCTCATCGAGTGGATGGCTCATTCAGACAGGTCAGGGCTGCATTCGGCCACGTAACGCTCGAGTTCAATCCGCGTGATATAGGTCAGGGCACCGTCTTTTTGCCCTTTGATCCGTCCTTCCTTCATGCGGTTGTAGAGCTGGGCCCGACTCATACGCAGTATCAGAGCGGCCTCTCAAACGTCAAAGCGAGGTGACGGCAGGGGCGCGATCTGCGAGATTGCACGTGAGTCGTGGGTACCCGCGCCCAAATGGGCGAATACTGTTCGCGGCTGATTCGCATACCCGGCACTGCGAATCTAACTCGAAGGATTGAGAACCGCCGATGGACCAGCCGTCGTGTTCGAGCTGCCGTATGGTCGATCCAAGCAGTACCGGTACCACGAATCCGGTGAAGTGAAAGTGCAGGGAACCGAGAAGCGTGATGCTGCTCGAAAGCCCCGGTCGGCGGCGCATGCCGGATTCGGTGAGATTGCGCAGGTGCTGACTCGCCGTCAGTCCTTGGGTACCAACTGTTCAGGATATTCGTAACGCAAGGTCTCGAGAATGAACGTACACTGCTCTGCAACCTCGATGGTGCGGGCGAGCCACTCAGCCGGATACAGTTTCTGGAGCGTGGTGATCGGACACGATGGGCTTCGCCATTGAAGCTCGGTCCCGAATCGTCAAGAGTGACCCGTGAACGTGTGCGTTGTCCTGGATTCATAACGCAAGTCGATGTCGTAGTGCGTGTCAATCGACTTTGGCTGCACGCGTCTGGCGGATCATCATCTGACGATGTTTGAATTAGAATTCATTCCTTGAATTCTCTCTCGTTTGATCGCCTCTGATTTATTTATCAATGTGCGGATACAGAACCGCCATCCATTCTGACCAGCCGGTCTTGTCCGCCAACCCCTTCAAACCAGTAGCCTCTCCCGGTGTCAACTCAACACGAGAATGATGTTCTTGACAGTCACGACGCCTTCTTTGGCGTCTCACCGGGCGTTGAGGACGCGATTCACTTAGATCTGCAGTGTCTGAGGATTCGTCGCACGCTCAGCAGGACTCCTTGCAACCGGGACGATAGAACTAAGCAGCAATGTGCATTCCAGAGCGCGGACACTTCAGATTGCTGCGGTCAGAAGTCCGAAAGTCGCGAGCATACGCTGGATTTTCGCCAGGTCGCGCAGGCTCGATCGTGTAGTGCATCTGCAGGTCATGGGACCGGCCGGGGCGCAATGGTGTAGCGGAACACTCTTTGCTGTCTCATAAATGCAGCGATCGCGCTGCAGATGCATTCGGGAAACGACGTGAAAATCGCGCAGATTCCACCGCTTTATGAATCGATCCCTCCTAAATATTACGGTGGCACCGAGCGCGTCGTGGCCTGGTTGTGTGACGCGCTCGTTGACTTGGGACATGATGTCACTCTCTTCGCGGCCGAAGATGCCAAGACGAAGGCTCGGCTCGTGGGCACCCGTGATCAATCGATACGGCTGGATCCTGCTACGCTGAGGTCAGACCTCGCGGCGCACCTGGTCACATTGCATGAGGTGAAACGACGAGCTGCGCAATTCGACATTCTGCATTTCCACCTGGACGTTCTGCACTTCCCGTTGTTTGAGGTCCACGCTGGTAGATGTGTCACGACATTGCACGGGCGGCTGGATTTGAAGGACTTGCGACGGTGCTTCGACACGTGGCCCGCATTTGGGCTCGTGTCTGTTTCAGACAGCCAGCGTCGACCCATGCCTGAGATCAACTGGCTGGCAACCGTGCCCCACGGGATCGTCGCGGCCGCATCCTCCGCGCCTTCGCCAAGCGCGGACCCTTACTTGGCATTTCTGGGTCGGATTTCGCCGGAAAAGGGGTGCGAGTCCGCGGTCCGTATTGCAAAAGGGGCCGGCATACCGCTGCGCATTGCCGCGAAGGTAGACAGTGCGGATCGCGCCTATTTTGAAGCGGTCATTCAGCCGCTGCTGGACGATCCTCTCATCGAGTTTGTAGGTGAGATCGGGGAGGGACAGAAGGCCGAGTTTCTCCGCAATGCGCGCGCGCTGCTCTTTCCCATCAACTGGCCCGAGCCCTTCGGGCTGGTTATGATCGAAGCCATGGCACAGGGAACTCCCGTGATTGCGTACGACCGCGGATCGGTCCCAGAAGTCCTGCTCGATGGCGTAACCGGTTTTATAGTGGAGTCTGAGATTGAGGCGCTGGAAGCAATTGAACGCGTCGACCAACTCGACCGCGATCTCATAAAGGCGCACTTTGAACGCCGATTTACTGCCGAGACCATGGCGCGCGCCTATGTGAGGGTGTATGACGGGTTGATTCAATCGCACAAACTCGGCCGCGCCGGCTGACAACGACCGGGAGGCAATCGTGACTGCTGTTGATGACCCGGCTGATGAGCGTGGACTACTACCCCGTTTCACCCTAAAGGATGGCAACGCGTTCTTGCTTGCCGACGCTCTCGGGGACATCCAAGGTAGAGATGATGGCCTTTTCGTCAATGATACCCGGCTACTGTCGAGGTTCGAGCTCATCATAGCGCGCCGCCGGCCCTCCTTGCTGGGTGCTGCCATCGACCAAAACAACACACTGTTTACAGCTCACCTCACCAATCGGCCACTGCCGTCGCTCGGCGAGGAGTCGATTCCGAAGGGCGTCATCCACATCGAGCGCCAGCGATTTCTGTATGACGAGCGCCTGTTTGAGCATCTGCGACTACACAACTTCAGTGAGGAAAATGCCAGCCTACCCGTCTGCTTTCGCGTGGCCGCGGATTTTGCGGATATCTTTGAAGTACAAGGTCACGTGCGCGCCGCGCGGGGCGAGTTTCTTCCCGCTCGCGCCGATGGGCGAATCATAGAACTGGGATATCGCGGCCGTGACGCCCGGGTCAGAAGGACATGCATCGGGTTCTCCAGCGATCCCCAATCTATTTCGGCAACCGCTGCGGAATTCCTCATTCCCGTCAAACGGGGGGCGATCGCCGACCTGTTCATCGAGATAGCACCCACCATGTCGGAACTTCCCTCGGCGGAGCGCTACGCCTCGGCCGAGCAGCAGCTGAAACACAGTATGCATCTGCGTCTCGCACAGGGGGCTTCGATCAACACCTCCGGGCGACTTTTCAACGAATGGATCGACAAGTCGCGTTCGGATCTGGCGTTGTTGACGACTTCACTGGAAACAGGCCCATATCCCTATGCTGGGATTCCTTGGTTTGCCACGCAGTTCGGCCGGGATGCAATCATCACTGCGATGCAGACGCTGTGGGTCAACCCCGAACTGGCCGCTGGGGTGTTGGCATTTCTGGCCTCCACACAGGCTCGGACCGAGTCCTCGTTCCGCGACTCGCAGCCCGGCAAGATCATGCACGAGACTCGACGCGGTGAGATGGCATTGCTCGATGAAGTCCCATTCGCCCAATACTACGGCGGAGTTGACACCACGCCGCTATTTGTGATGCTCGCCGGTGCTTATGAGAAACGGACCGGCGACCGTAGTGTGGTGGACAAATATTGGGACCACATACTGGCGGCGGTGAGTTGGATTGAGCAACGCATGCGCCTGAGTCCAACAGGCTTCCTCGACTACGCCCGGGGGGAGAAAACCGGGCTCGCCAATCAGGCCTGGAAGGACAGCCAGGATTCCATGTTCCACGCAGACGGACATTTTCCGCGGGGGCCGTTGGCCGTTGTTGAAGTCCAAGGTTACGTCTACGCGGCGTTCAATTCGATCTCAGAGCTCGCCGCGGTTCGCGGGGACCGGGCCACGTCTGATTATTGGCGAGTCCGAGGGGAGCAGCTTCGTCGAGCCATCGAGGAGCAGTTCTGGCTCCCCGAACTCGGTTTCTACGCGATTGCCATCGACGGGGACGGCACTCCCTGCAGGGTGCGCGCTTCAAATGCCGGCCACCTTCTTTTCTGTGGCGTGCCCGAGTTTGAAAGAGCAGGGCGGGTCTGCGACCAACTGCTGGCGCAGCAATCATCCAGCGGATGGGGTATTCGAACGCTGGCGTCCGACCAGGCCCGCTACAATCCGATGTCCTATCACAATGGATCCATCTGGCCGCATGACTGCGCGATCTGTGCAGCGGGCATCGCACGCTATGGCGGCAGAGGGAGGGTCGCAAAACTCCTGAGTGATATCTTCGAGGCGGCCAATCACTTCGGAATGCGCTTGCCCGAGCTGTATTGCGGCTTCGAGCGTATACCAGGACAGGGTCCGGTGGCTTACCCGGTGGCCTGTTTGCCGCAAGCCTGGGCCTCCGGTGCCGTGTTCATGCTGCTGCAGTCGGTCCTCGGGATTCAGATCGACGGCCGCAGCAAGGAAGTCCACATCGAACGCCCGGTACTGCCTATTGGCATAGAGTCGTTGGCGATTACGAACCTAAAGATAGGTGAATCGAGTATCGATCTGGAATTTCATCGCCTGGGGAACGAGGTGGTCGCCGCTCCCAGCAAGCGTGCCGATATCAAGGTCATGGCGCTTCTCTGAGTCGGCGGCCCGGGGGCTCCTGTATCACCTCGATCGGTGCGCCGGAATTGTGCAGCAACGAGCCATAGCTACGACGAAGATCATGCATCGTGACTCGCGGCTCGATCTTCGCTGTTTCGGAAGAGCAATGGGACCGATAGATCACGTTCTGCGGAGCGGGCGAAAAACCAGCTCAAAACCACTCCGTATGTTGAGAACTTCAGTCAGCATGGGGATCACTTCGCACGAGATCTTCAACATACGACTGCAGCGATTTCCGGCCGCGCAATGGCCGTTCCGGCAACTCGGGCCCGTCCAGCGTGAGCCGGGTCATCCGAGCATAGGAGGCCGCTGCCTGCTCGGAGAATCCCAATTTTCGGAAGGCCTCTTCCCATCTGTCCGGCGGTACGACGACAACGTTGACCGACTTTCCCAGCGAGACGTAAAAGGCCTTTGCTACATCGTTTGCGCAGTACCGGGCTGGGCCTTCCACGTAATGAATACCGAGTCGCGGCTGCTGGCTGCTCAGTAGGTCCGCAGCGATTGCGCCGATGTCTGCCGGTGCGACCATGGGCAAAACAAAGTCCGCTGGGAACATTGAATACAAAATGCCTTCGTGGCGGGCAGTCCTGAGGGATGCATCCCAATTGGAAAAGTAGTATGCGCCGCGAATGATCGAGGTTGGAATTGTCTGGGCCTGCAGTCTCCTCTCGAACTCGAAGAGTATTCCGCTATCGCCACAGTGTTCACAGGGCTGAGCGCCATAGGTGGATTCAGCGACCACTCGCTCGAGCTCTGAGCCCTCCAATGCCGCAATAATGTGGTCGACTGATTTGCGCTCAGCGAGGTCTGTGTCGCCCGAAACATCCGCGGGCGGGTTGATCAGCAAAGCCCGCTTTGCCTTTCGGAACAGCCCTCGCAGGCCCGCGACATCGGCGATGTCCAGGACTGCAGCACTCGCGCCAGCGTCACGGCAACGCTGAGCTTTCTCGTTTGAACGGGTTACGGCTACAACCTTTGCGCCGTCACCGACCAGTTTGGCAACAACGGCGCTGCCGATGTGCCCGGTGGCTCCAAGAACTACGTACATGAAATCGAGTCAGCAAGTCCGGTGCCAAGGCGGCCCCGGCCGCGCCTCATGTCGCAAGCTGCTACGCTAAACTCGGAGATCCTCGAATCTGGTCAACCAGGGTCTGCGGTATGTACCTCGTGAAAGCAGCGGCATTCCTTTTCTCTGCACTGATTGTGGCTCCCACTTTGATGGGCGCGCCAATGCAGGATGTTGACGATTGGCCCACAGCGTCGCCTCACGATAGCGGCCTCATCTCAGAAAAACTTGCAACGCTCGCAAGCGATATACGGGATGGCAAATTCGCGAAGATAGGCAGCGTGCTCATTGCCAGACACGGCAGACTGCTCTACGAGGAGTACTTCGATGGCGGGCGGGATACGTTGCGTGATACTCGTTCGGCCACGAAGAGTATCACGGACATTCTGATCGGCATCGCCGTCGACGAACACAAGCTCAGCGGTGTGCACGCAAGGGTGCTGAATCTGCTCCCGGAACGCAAACGCCGGATTCAAAATCCCGACCCGCGCAAAGACCGGATCACCGTCGAGGACTTGCTCACCATGAGTTCGCCGCTCGAATGTGACGATTGGAACGATGCATCACGCGGCAACGAAGAGCGTATGTACCTGGTAGAGGACTGGGCGCAATTCATATTGGATCTCCCAATCCGCGGACGCATGCGTGTCGGGGAGCAACAGCCGACGCCGCCTTTCGGCCGAGATTTCAGTTATTGCACGGGCGGTGTGTTCGTCCTCAGTGAAGTCTTGACGCGCGCCACGGCGATGCGCACAGATCGATATGCGCAGGCGAAGTTATTTTCCCCCCTGAACATCAAAAGCGTCACGTGGGTCTATTCGCCCCTGGGTGTCCCGCAAACCGGCGGGGGCTTGCGGTTGAGCTCATGCGACCTTTTGAAGATTGCGCAGCTTTACCTGAACGGCGGGAGATGGAACGGCCGGCAGATTGTGAGTAGCGAATGGGTGAAGGCCTCTTCGACCCCTCACGCACAAATCGACGGATCCACAAACTACGGGTATTTGTGGTGGTTGAAATCGTTTGGGCCACCGGGCCATGAGTCTGCCGCATACTTCATGTCCGGCAATGGTGGAAATAAAGTTGTTGTAATCCCCGACCTGGACATGGTCGCGGTGATCACGAGCACGAACTACAACAGCCGCGGGATGCACGAACAAACGGAAAAGATTCTCAACGACTACATATTGCCAGCGGTGGCGAGGTAGAAAATCGAGGGGAGATTTTCCCGATCAGTTTACGAGGACCACCGAAACATCTATCTCGGCTTCGATGATCTCGCGCACGAGCTGTGGCGACAGATTGAACCTGGCCCGTGAGAGGCGTTCATTGAAGCTTACCCACATGTCCGCCAACTCGAGCACCGACAGGCCGGTCACGGTCACACAGCGCACGTGGTTGCCATCGCTCGCGATCCAGATCGCACGTTGCGTGAGCTCATCCCAATGTTGGAACAGTAATGGCTCGGCGAGCTTGTCGCGGATCGCGTCGGCTCGTGGAACTGTTGCCAGCAGCCGGCTGGTTTCGGGGACGTCAGAGAGCGCCGCTGATAGCGATGTAATGCGGGTTTGTAAGCGGTTCTGCAAATCCACTACGTGGCGCGGGCCCGGGGCGGAAGTCAGACTCCGGCCGATGCGCACCGCGCGGAGCGAAGCCGCTGTTCATTTTGTACAGCCGCGAGCGTGAGTTGGGTCGCGGCGGCGATCGCGCTCAGTGCCGGGTGCTGGGGGTCTGAGGGCATGCGCAGATGATGCACTTTTTCCCACGCACGAATGCGACGGTCAGCGGAATTCGAGCCGGAGCATTGCTCAGCCTGATCCACACGCTTCAGATCGGCCCGTTCGTTCTCTTCCTGCGCGCGACGTTGACGGAAATCGAAAAACAGGTCATCGCCCGTGGCCGGCTTGTTGTTTGCGAAGGGCATGGACAGCATCGAGCTCATATGCGGATCTCCTGCGTCGTGAGAAAACATATCCGGGCAGGCGCTCAGCCGCGCATGAGACCCGTGTCGTCAGACGTATTCCCGGCGCAGACGCACCGGGAATACTTCGCAACTCAGTAGCGCGAATTTCCGCCCGAACGCGGCTTGTCCTGCGCTTCGTTGATTCTCAGCGCGCGGCCGTCAAAATCCTTTCCATTCAGCGCCTGCATCGCCCGAGATGCATCCGCACTGGACATCTCGATGAAGCCGAAGCCGCGGGGGCGGCCCGTATCCCGGTCGTTGATCAGCGCGAGCGTCTCAACAGTGCCATGGGGGGCGAACAGATTGCGAACGGCATCTTCGGTTGCCGTGAAGGGAAGATTGCCGACATATAACTTGGTCATAGAATTCTCGCGAAAAAAATGTGAAAAGACGCCAGCGCGCAAAAATGCAGCGTTGCAGCGGTTCGAGAGGATTTTGAGATTACGCTATGGCCTGCGGAGATGCGCTGGAAGGCGCGAGGCCAAGGGGGCAAGAACAAAAAGATCACGAGACGAGGGCACTATAGCACGCTTTCAGCCGAAGGATTGGAAATGATGCGGCTTTAGCGGTGTTTTAGCTTGTCGCCGGCCTTCAATCCCGACACCACCTCGATATTGATGCCATCCGATAAGCCCGTCTCGATTTTCCGTTTCTCAAATACCTGGGGGCCGGTTTCCACCTCGACGAACGAGGCCTTGTCCTCAATGATCAGGTCGCCTTCGTTGATGGCCAGAACATCCTCCTTCCTGGCGAGAACAATGTCCGCGTTGGCGCTGTAGTTGGAGCGTAGAAACAACTCCTTGTCGAGCTTCACCGCGGCACGAATGGTGAATTTGATGGTCCCCTGGTCCGTCGTGCCCTTGGGGGAAATGAACTCCAGTGTCGCGGCAAACGGCTTACCCTCCAGGGCGCCGACATTCAGCACCAGCTGCATGCCCTCCTTCAATTTTCCGACTTCCGACTCATCCACCAGGCCTTCAAAAATCATGTCGTTCATGTCGGCCAGGGTGGCGACGGTGGTTCCCGATTGAAAGGTGCTGGTCTCCACAATGAACGCGCCCTCCTTGTTGGGCGTATCGAGCACCGTGCCATCGATGGTCGCGGGGATCATGTTGGACACGATGCCCGAATTGCGGGTCGCGCCGGTTTTCAGCAACAGCAGGGCATTCTCGGCGGACTCGACCGCTTCTTTCTGGACATTGAAGTTCATCGTAAACTGGTTGAATTCGGTCTCCGAGATCAGGTGCTGGGCAAACAGCTTCTTGTAGCGCTCGAGGTCCGCCGCCTGGTTGGCCAGGTTGATTTTGGATGTTTGCAGCTGCGATTCGGCTGAATTGACGTTCAGCATACTGGGGCGCAGGGAGATCCGGGCAACGATGTCGCCCTTTTTCACTCTCTGGCCGGCGGTGACGAACAGTTTGTCCACCACTCCCGAAACCTGCGCCTTCACCTCGATCTCCCGCCGTGGGATAACCTTGCCGACCGCCACGGTCTTTTTGACGATGGTCATTCTTGCCGGACTGTCGAGTTGATAAACCACGCTCGGCTGGTGGGATTTCCTGTAGAGGAACACCAGGGTGCCCACAAACACCAACAGGATCACTGCCGCTATGCTGAACCTGATGAATCGCTTCATGGCAGCCGCTATTCCTCCTGCAGCGCTAAGATCGGATTGACAGCCGCTGCCCGCCGCGCCGGCATCAGAGATGCCAACACACCCGCGGTGATCAGGACCGCCAGGGCGGTGATGGCCGTTTCGAAGTCCACGGCGGGACGGCTGAAAAATCCCGGCTTACCGTGCGGACCCAGCATCGTGGCGATGGCCTGGATCATCAACGTCCCCACCACCAGTCCGGCGTAACCCGCGATCGCCGTGATGAACAGGGACTCCTGCATGATCATGAGCACGATGGATGCAGGCGTGGCACCCAACGCCTTGCGCAGTCCGATCTCACGGGTCCGCTCCTTCACGACAATCAGCATGATATTTCCCACTCCGATGGCGCCCGCGAAGATCGTGCCGATGGCCACCACCCAGCTGAACATCTTGATGCCGGTAAACAGGCCCTGGACCTTGTCGAACTCATTCTGCAGGTTGAAACTGCCGAAGACCCCTTTGTCATCCGGATTCACCCGATATTTTTTCGCGAGGTAGCGCTTGACGTCCGCTTCGGCGACCGATGCCGGCAATCCCGGTTTTGGCAGGACTACAAAATTGCCGACCCAACCGACCTGGTTGAAGGCATAGCGCAAGGTGTCATTCGGAAGATAAATCTTTTCCTCCTCCTGCTGTTGATTGCCATTCTGCAGTGAATGGAACACACCGATCACCTGGAAGCTCATACCGTTGATCGTGACATCGTGGCCCAGCGCCCGCTGGTCCTTGCCGAACAACTGGCTCTCCACGCGGGCGCCGATGATCGCGACTTTGCGGCGCTGCTGCTCATCCAGTGCGTCAAACGAGCGCCCCTCATCGATTTGCATTGTCATGACGCCTTCGATTCCGGGAAAACCACCCTGAACGGCAAAGGCGCCGTTTTTGGATTTGTACACAGTGTAGGCGGGCGCTCCACCCCACAACCCGACGGCGTTCTGCCCCTTGATCATGCCGACACTGGCGACATTCCGGCTGATCTCATCGATGTCTTCCGCCTGCAGCTTGATCTGACGACCCGTCGGCATCCCCTGATAGGGCAGTTGCGTGACTCCCTGCGACCAGATGAACACGGTATTTTGAACCCGCGGGAAGCCGTCAGAGACTCCGTTTTCAAATCCTTTGCCGGCACCCAACAAGGCCGTGAGCATGAAGATTCCCCAGAAGACTCCGAAGGCCGTGAGTGTTGTGCGCAGCTTGTGCCGGCCCAGGGTGTTGAAGATCTCCTGCCATTTTTCAACGTCAATGAACATGAGGGTAGTGATTATTCCGCGCGCATGGCTTCGGTTGGGGTGATTTTCGCGGCCCGCAAGGCCGGTGCCAGGCCGGCGATGACGCCGACGGCCACGAGCAGGCACAGCGCCGTGATTGCAATCTGGAAATTGACTTCGGGATTTAGAAAGAACGGCAACTTCGCGCCCGAGCTGCGCACCCCAAACGAGATCAGCTCCAACAGAGCGACCCCGAGAACCAGTCCCACGTATCCCGCAACACTGGTCACCAACGTGGATTCCAGCAGCAGCGTGCTGACAATCGTCAATGGGGTTGCGCCCAGCGCTTTACGTATCCCGATTTCCCGAGTCCGTTCCTTGACGGTAATGATCATGATATTGCTGATCCCGACAATGCCCGCGGTCAATGTCCCCAGGCCCACGAACCAGATAAACACGGTGATACCCAGGAAGAGTCCATTTATATTCTTGGCCGGCAACGCCATGTTGAATGAGCTGATGCCCCGCTGGTCCTCGGGCGACACGGAGTGACGCCGTTTCACCAGCTCAACCACCTGCTTCTCGAGCTCAAATCCATCGATCCCCCGCTCCGGGCGCAGCCAGATGGCGTCGATGCGGTCACCGCCTCCGTACACCTTCCGATACGTGGACATCGGAATATAAACGCGCTCGGAATTGCGGCCCTGGTTGCTCTTGTCGTAAAAGACCCCGGCCGTCTTCATGACGACGTCCTTGACGCGAATGTCCTGGCCTACGGGGTTGGTTCCTTTGGCAAACAGCCGCTCGACAACCGTGGTGCCCACCACGACGACCTTGCGGGTCTCGTCGACATCCAATGGGTCGAGCCTGCGCCCGAAATTGAACGGGAGGTCCTCCTTGATACGGAAATACTCATCGGGAATACCGCGAATATCGGCGTTGCTGTTTTTGCCTGCGTAGGTGATCGTTCCGCTGCCGAGGGTACTCTCGGCCGAGATCACCCGGACGCCTTTGATCTGGTGGGTGATGGCCTGTATGTCGCGCTGATCGATCTGGATGCGCCGTCCGACTCCCATGCCGCGGTAGGCGACGCTGGTGTCACCAGGGGCGACGACGATGAAATCCAGCACATCGGATCCGAACGAGTCCATCACGCCGTTCTGCATGCCCCGGCCGAAACCCAACAGCATGATGAGCATGAACACGCCCCAGAAAACGCCGAACGCCGTCAACAGCGTGCGCAGCTTGTTCTGCCGCAGGGTGAACAGGATCTCCTGCAGACCGTCAAACATGGGGGCCGCCTCCAGCCACCGCACGCTGCGGTACGGTCTGCCGCCCCGGCACGATCAGCCCATCTTTGAGAAGGATCTGCCGCTCTGTCTGGTCAGCGACATCCTGCTCGTGAGTCACGATGACGAAGGTGTTGCCGCGCCGGTGAATATCCTTGATGAGAGACATGATCTCTCGCGTGGACTGACTGTCGAGGGCGCCCGTTGGCTCATCGGCAAGGATCACCTTGGGCTCACTCACCAGGGCGCGCGCGATGGCAACTCGCTGCTTCTGGCCTCCTGACAATTGGTTGGGCAGGAAGGTTTTGCGGTCGGACAGGCCCACCATGTCCAGGTACTGCTCCGCGCGATGATTGCGAGCCTTACGTCCCATGCCCTGATAGTAGAGCGGCAGAGCTACATTCTCGGCGGCGGTCTTGAAGGGCAACAGATTGAAGGCTTGAAAGACGAATCCCAGCGTCCGGTTGCGCAGGCGCGCCGCCGTGCCTTCCGTGAGATTGCGGATCTCCTGGTCCGCCAGCACATAGCTTCCCTGGTCATAGGAGTCCAGCACGCCAAGGATGTTCAGCAACGTGGACTTGCCGGAGCCGGAAGAGCCCATGATCGATACCAGCTCACCTGCACGGATGTGTAGATTGACACCCTTCAACACGTGCAGGCGCTGGTCGCCGGAAGTGTAGTACTTGTGGATGTTGTGCAGCTTGATCATGACGGCAACCGCCGGCTGCTCTCAACTACGGTGAGCATCGTCGCAGCACACTTCGGACGCACCATGGGTATCCGTTCCAGCGAGGTGACTGCATGTTGCCACAAATGGGCAAGTGCATTCACCGACGTAGCCTGCATATGGTGGCGCGGATCACTCGCTTGGGCGCGTCGCCCTCGCACCACTATGTGGCAGCCTCCGCTGCCCGGCGAAGCGGGTCGAGGGTCGCTTCCATGGGTTAGACTGCGCAAAATCACGCCAGTTGCGCCGGACAATGCCACCAGCACCTTGGAAAACGCTTGCCTCGAAATATCTGGTCCGTGACCGCTGGATGAAACTGCGCGCGGACCGATGTGAAACCGCCAACGGAATCGTTCTCGATCCTTACTACGTGCAGGAAGTCGATGATTGGGCGCAGGTGGTCGCGTTCGACCCGGCGGACCGGATTCTCGTGATTCGCCAATACCGTCACGGGGCGGGGCGGGTTTTTACTGAGCTGCCTTGCGGCGGAATCGATCGGGGCGAGCCGCCCATCGAAGCCGCTTCACGGGAGCTTCTGGAAGAAACCGGCTGCACGGCAGAGTCCTTGCAGGCATTGCCGGTGATGTTTCCGAATCCGGCCCGTTATAACAATCGTATCTTTACGTTCATGGCAACGGGTGCGCGTCATGTTCAGCAGCAACAGCTCGACGCCACCGAAGATATCGAGTTTGAGTTTCTGTCTTTGGCAGAAGTCCTCGAGCTGATTGACTCCGGTTCATTCAGCCAGGCGTTGCACGTGAGCGGCTTGTTTCTCGCCCTGCGCAGGCGAGGGATGTTCTAAGGAGGAAACTTCAGTGCCCGTTGCAGGGCCTGAAACCGTGGCTCGAGGCTCGCCAGGATGCCCGCGGCGCCTGTATCGTGGGTCGGGGAAGTCTCAGGGCTCCATCTCGGGCAAAATAGCGGATCCAATCCTACGCAAGTGCCCGGTGATCTTCCAAAATGGACCCTGTTGCGATCTCCCAGTCCCAAGCCAGGCGAATCTGGCTGCGCGCTCAGAAGCTCGACAGTCCAGCCCCCTTTGGCAGCGGACCCGGCGCAACCCCGGCGGCAATCAAGCATCTCGGCTATGTGCAGATCGACACGATCCATGTCATCGAGCGCTGTCATCACCATATCCTGTTCACACGCATTCCCGACTATCGCCGCGAGCATCTGCACCAGGCGCAGTCACTCGACAAGACGGTGTTTGAATACTGGACGCATGCGCTCGCTTACCTCCCGATAGAAGACTACCGCTTCTACGTTCGCGACATGCGTACCTACTGGTCGCGTCGCGCTGTCTGGTTCACGAATACCAGTAACAACGATGTGCGCAGAGTACTGACCCGGATCCGTAACAACGGCGCGCTGACCATCCGGGACATCGATGATGATGTGCTGGTTGATAAGGATCACGCCTGGGCCAGTCGCAAGCCTTCCAAGCGAGCGCTGCAGTTGGCGTTCTACAAGGGGCTGGTCACCGTCAGTCACCGCGCCGGTATGTTGAAAACCTATGAGCTCACGGCCCGGCATTTCGGCTGGCAGCGGCCGCCGGCCGCGGCGACCCCGCGGCAGGTGTGTGAGTATCTCGTGGAGCGTGCGCTACGCTCCCAGGGAATTGTGAGTCTCGACTCCATCAGCTATCTGAACCCTTCGGGCAAGCCTGCCATCAAACGAGTTATTGATCATTGGGTGCGCCTCGGGGAGCTGGTGCCGGTGGCAGTGGAGGGCGCGGGAAAATTGCAGCACTGGGCCCGGCCCGGGACACTCGGGCAACGGCTCGATGCGGGTGAGCTCGTGCACATCCTGTCGCCCTTCGATCCGCTGGTCAATCAACGCAAACGCTCGATGTTGTTCTTCAACTATGAGCATCGCTTTGAAGCCTATGTGCCGAAGCAAAAGCGCGTCTTTGGCTATTTCGCGTGTCCGGTGCTCCTGGGTGATGAGATCGTGGCGGCCATTGATCTCAAGACCGATCGCGAGAAACAGGAACTGCTGATCCAGAAGTGGACCTGGGTCGGCAAGGGATCCGCCCGGGCACACAAGCGGCGGGTCGAAGCCGCGTTGGACGAGTTTGAGCGCTTTCAACTGGCGCGTTGAGTGGCGAGGTTTATGCAATAAGCCGATGATTGACTCTGCGTGGCGAGCGCCGGTTTGCGCGCTGTTTGCCGCAAGTTGACTATCACGCCGGCGGCCCCGACCGAATCCGTTTAAATTCTCTCCTTGGGATCTTCAGGAGAATCAGGCCATGTCACTGAAAGGAATCATTCTGGCAGGCGGGGCGGGGACGCGGTTGCATCCTGTGACCATCAGCATCAGCAAGCAACTGCTGCCCGTGTACGACAAACCGATGATCTACTACCCCGTCTCCACGCTCATGATGGCCGGGGTCCGGCAGGTGCTGGTAATTTCCACGCCCGAAGCACTTCCGCTATACCAACATCTCCTGGGTGACGGGAGTCAATGGGGCATGAGTTTCAGTTATGCGCAGCAGCCGTTGCCGAAAGGCCTGGCGCAGGCGTTTCTCATTGGTCGGGAGTTTGTCGGCAAGGACTGCTCGGTGCTCGCGCTGGGTGACAACATTTTCTATGGCCAGGGCCTGCCCCTGCAACTGAGGTCGGCTGCGCAAAGTTCCGCGGGGGCAACCATATTTGCGCATCGGGTGCATGACCCTGAGAGATATGGGGTCGTGCAGTTTGATTCGCGCTGCCGGGCAATCAACATCGAGGAGAAGCCTGCCCGTCCCAGATCACACTTCGCCGTAACAGGTCTGTACTTCTACGACAACGATGTCATCGATATCGCGGCTTCCCTGCAGCCTTCTGCCCGCGGCGAGTTGGAAATCACAGACGTCAACAAGGTGTATCTGGAGCGTGGTGCCCTGCAGGTGGAAATACTGGGCCGTGGCTCCGCCTGGTTCGATACCGGCACTCATGAATCCCTTCTGCAGGCGGCCACCTTCATTCAAACCATCGAGTCCCGCCAGGGCCTGAAGGTCTGTTGTCCGGAAGAAATAGCGTTTCGCAATGGTTATATCGACAGTGAGCAACTACGTGTCATGGCGCACAAGCTGCAGAAAACCGGCTATGGGACCTACCTCGAGGAGTTGCTGGAGTCACCCATTGCGTAACCGCGGGGAACGGTTTTTTGGCGCTCACGCGGCCGCGGCAAAAAAAGAACTGCGACAAATGCCCACCTCGCTACAGGTTTCTATGCAACACTGAAAAGACAAGGGACGAGGCAAGGCTCAGGAGGGTGACATGGCCGGTAAGAAGAAAAAAAAGCATTCGCCGAAAAAGAAAAAGCACCCCGGTCAACCGCCCTCCGGGCAAACGGTACTTGCCTGGGAAGACGATCCTCAGGGTAACACCCCGGTGTCCGTGCCGACGCCGGATCCTGCCGAAAAGCCGTTGGCGTTCCGCTTTCCATCCCCCACGCCAACGGCAGGGCAGTATCCGCTCGGCACGGCATCATTTCGCTACTGGGCAGCGGTCGCGGCGTTACGCCGCGGCGCTGATTTCTGGAGTCCTGGCATTCCCAGCGGGCATTGGCACGTGGGCGCCACGTTGCCGGTGTTGCTCGATGAGGGCGAGGATCTCAACGCTTACTACGATCGCAAGGCCCTGAATTTCTTTCACGGCCCGTTGGGATCGGGGTTGGTGTATTCGGGCGAGAGCCCGGATGTGTTGTGTCACGAAATGGGCCACGCCATTCTGGACACGGTCAAACCGGGCCTGTGGGATGCCGCGGCTCAGGAGATCCCGGCTTTCCATGAATCATTTGGTGACATGAGCGCAATCCTGTCTGCGCTGCAGGTTCAGTCACTGAGGAGCGAGGTGCTGAAGGAGACAAAGGGACACCTGTATCGCAGCTCCCGGTTGTCCCGCCTCGCTGAGCAGCTCGGCACGGCCATCCGGGCGCAGGCGCCGGATGCGGTGGATTCCGACTCTCTGCGTAACGCAGTCAACTCGTTCACCTACCACGACCCTACGACGCTTCCAACTACCGCGCCGTCTTCGCAGCTCTCATCTGAGCCGCATTCGTTCTCGCGCGTGTTCACTGGAGCCTTCTTTGAAGGCCTCGGGGCGATGCTTGCCGCGATTGCGAAGAATTCCAGGTCGCCGACGGAAGAAGAGCTGCTCGCTGTCAGTCACGACATGGGCAACATTCTGCTGGCGGCGATCCGCCGGGCGCCGATTGTCGCCAATTTCTACTCCCAGGTTGCAACAGCGATGGTGCAAGCCGCCAACGCAATCAACAGCGCCTACGGCCCCTTGCTCAACGCCGCGTTTGTCCGTCGAAGCATCCTGTCGTTGCAATCAGCCTCAGCCATTGCCGATCTGTCGACTACAGTCGTAGCTCCCAAAGGGATCGCAGCCATGGCCGATGAGCCGCCCCTCGCGAGAATCGCCCTCGATGGTAACCGCTTCGGTCTGGGTAACCGCCCAATCCTCGTACTCACAGCGTCGCATCCGCGAAGCGTGTCCGTGTATGCAGCCGCTTCAAACGGCGAGCAACTGATTCCTCCCAGCGCCGACGCGGCCGCCACGGCCTTCGTCGACGATCTGATCCGTCGCGGCAAAGTTGATCTGCCGCGACGCCGCGGCGCCACGACGGCCCTGGTTTCCCATCGAAGCCTGAAGACCCATGAGCTGGTCGCGGCTGACGAGGGGCTGCTGTTACAGCGCTTGCTGTTCGACTGCGGTCACCGGCACCGGTAAGCGACTCCAACATGCTGGCGCCGGCATCGGTCTGCCTGTGAGCGGTTGCGCGGACGTGCCGCGCCGCGTAAAACCGTTTGCATGGCAATAGACAAGAAAGCCCATCCGGCTGGAGCCATCGTTGCGTCGGATCCTCAGACCGAGTCCTTTGTGAAAGGGCTGGTCGATCGGGGAGAGGCGGCGAAAGCGGATGCCGAGGGCAAGCTGCCACCCGGGGCCACCCACGAGATCGTCGGGCACACCGAGACCGGGCTGCCGATCGTCGTGCGGCGGCGTTTTTCGGCCTATTAACGGACTCCTGTGGGCTGATTGAGCGCCGCGTCCCGGTCCCAAAAGGCCGTGGTTGGGGTATATTGGGGTCCACCATGAACCCGCTCGTACGGATCATTTCACGCATTACCTACCCGGCTTTCGCTGAAAGCCGGGTCGCGTGTGCGTGCAGTGGTCCACAGTCCAGTACGAGGTTCCCGGTTCATGAGTACTACC
>Ga0207703_10001638_pt1 | contig 20173 bp, 16 predicted proteins | sample KBSSwiS12_FD_184304 | JGI IMG/M metagenome (GOLD analysis project Ga0207703, IMG submission 184304) | Switchgrass rhizosphere microbial communities from Kellogg Biological Station, Michigan, USA - KBS Switchgrass S1-2 (SPAdes) (version 2) | ecosystem: Host-associated > Plants > Roots >...
ACCGTGTCAGCGACGTCGTCTACGAAAAGATCCTGGGTATTCGCGGAGCATTTGCCACGCGTATCGCATACGTGTCGGTTGAAGGGCAGCCGCCATCGCAGAAATTCCAGCTCATTGTGGCCGATGCCGATGGTGAGAATCAGCGGCTCGTGCTCGAGTCGCGTTATCCCCTGATGTCACCGTCCTGGTCCCCGGACGGCCAGTGGCTGTCGTATGTGTCCTTTGAGAACAAACGTTCAGCCATTTATGTGCAGTTTGTGCGGACTGGCGAGCGGCGCCAGGTGTCGGCCCGCGCGGGAATCAACGGCGCGCCTGCCTGGTCGCCGGATGGGAAGAAGCTGGCATTGACTCTGGGCGGCAGCAGCGGCAATCCGGATATCTATATCCTCGAGCTGCAGACGCAGAATCTCCAGCGTGTCACCGACGATCCCTCCATCGATACCGAGCCGACCTGGTCACCCGATGGCAAGTTCATCTATTTCACCTCGGATCGCGCAGGTGGCCCGCAGGTATATCGAATTGGCGTGAACCAGGGCGATCGCCCGAAGCGCATTACATTCACCGGCAACTACAACGCACGTCCCCGTGTGTCAGCGGACGGCAATCAGTTGGCGGTGGTGACGCTGGACAGTGGCAACTACCGTGTCGCAGTCCAGGACTTGAACAGCGGTACTTTCCGGGTGTTGTCGAAGGGACACCTGGATGAGTCGCCGAGCTTTGCGCCCAACGGCAGTACAATCATGTATTCGGAGCGCGAGGGCAACCGCGGGATCCTGGCCACCGTCTCGGTGGATGGACTGATCGGACTGCGATTGAAATCGGAGCAGGGCGAGGTGCGGGAACCCGCCTGGGGACCGTTCGCTCAATAGTGGGCGCTGAATGAGCCGTATTACCGGCGGAAGGGTGGATATAGGTATGCGAAAAATACTCATGGTTCTGATGCTGGCAACTGCGTTGGTCAGTGCCGGTGGTTGCGCAAGCAAGAAGCCGAAGCCAGGGGCCTCACAGTCAACAGAGGTGGGCGCCAATGGCGGAGCCGATTCTTCGGGCGCGAGCGCGGATGCCGCCAATGCGGGCAACGTTGGCTCGGACGAAGATGTCGCTGGCCCTCAGGGCGGCCTGCTGGCCAAGCGCGTCATCTACTTTGATTTCGACAGTAGCGATATCAAAGGTGAGGGTAATGATGTGGTGGCTGCGCATGCGAAGTATCTCGCCAGCCATGCGAGCACTCGCGTACGCCTCGAAGGCAACACGGATGATCGCGGCTCACGCGAATACAACATCGGCCTCGGTGAGCGCCGTGCGCAATCCGTACGCCGGGCTCTGATGCTCCAGGGTGCGTCGGAAGGACAGATTACGACCGTCAGTTACGGTGCGGAGCGTCCGGCAGCAGTCGGTACCGATGAGTCAGCGTGGGCAAAGAACCGCCGCGTTGAAATCGTGTACCTCGGCCCTGGCGGCCAGGCTGCTCCCGTGCAGCCACAGCCACAACGATAGGACATCTCTATGAGCAAGTTGCCGCCTGTCCCCGTTGCTGTTGCTATTAATATCGCTCTGGCTGCTGCGCTGGCAGGATGTGCCTCCACTCCACCGGAGGAAGATCCTGTTCAGATCAAGCTGAACGATCTGGACGCCCGCGTCGCGCGTATTGAGCGGGTTGTGTCAAATCAGAGCCTGGTGCAGCTTGCACAGAGCCTCGATTCGGTTCAGGCGGAGACCCGCCGGCTGCGGGGCCGCATCGATGAGCTGGAAAACAGCAACGAGCAGATGAAGAAGCAGTTGGCTTCTTCGGCGTCCGTGAGAATCATTGGCGGGGGAGCCAATGCTAACAACGGCGCTGGTGGTGCCGCTGGCGGTTATGGCTCGGGCGGCACGCCGGGCGCTGCGGTTGGCAGCGGGGCGGCTGGCGCCGGGGGCGGTTCGGACGCGGCTAACGCGGCTGGTTCCGCTGGCTCGGTTGGCGCTGCCACGGGTGCCAGCGCGGCTGCTGCCGCAGCGGCAGGTTCAGGTCCGGGTGGCACAGATGTGCCGGCGGGCGGCGCAGGCGCGTCATCAGTCGAGCAGTCGGTTTATTCTCAAGCCTTCTCCGCTCTGAAGGCCGGCAGCTATTCGATTGCCATCACCGGTTTCAAGGATTTCCTCACCTCGTATCCTCAAAGCCCGCTGGCTGAGAACGCCCAGTACTGGCTCGGTGAGGCGTACTACGTGACACGCTCCTACGATGATGCCGGCACGGCGTTTCGTACGGTGCTGCAGAAGTACCCGCAGTCGCGGAAGGCGCCCGATGCAATGCTCAAACTCGGGTTCACGCAGTACGAGCAGAAGCGTTACGCCGATGCGCGCAAGACGCTGGAAGAGGTCACGCAGAAATATCCGGACAGCGATGCCGCGCGGCTGGCAACGGATCGCTTGAAACGGGTTCCGGCGAACGCACCAAAGGGCTGACACGAGCGCCACGTGGTGTATGATGCGCGCCCCGTCCGGGCGGCGCGCTTTGGCGTTTCGCTCACTTCTTCGGGTCGGTAGCTCAGTTGGTAGAGCAGTACCCTTTTAAGGTATTGGTCCTGGGTTCGAGCCCCAGCCGACCCACATCACTTTAGTCACTTGGCCGGCCGCCTCGGCGACGGTCTAATTGTCAATACGCCGCGCGGCTGATGCGCCCTTACAACGCCGGAGGGCCTTCGCCTCATTGTGATCTTCGCAGCGCGCCGCCACTCTATACAGCGTGGGAGTGCTTCGATTTAACGTGTATTTAACAGTTTTGGGCTTGGCACGAGCTGTGCAAGCTGCAGTGCACGATCGCGTGATGTCGCCAAGGCACGACAGAAGTCTGTCGTATCTGAGCTACATCCACGGCGCAGGCGGCCACAGCCACATACTCGGAACTGATCAGGGGAAGATGTCATGAAAGGGCTCGATTCCATTGTTCGCTTGATACTTCGGGCGCAGGGGACGGGGTTACGCTGGCTTCGCGAGGAGCTGGACTCGGCCAATGTGAGAATTCGCCTCACGGATGGTTGTCTCGAGGAGCTCGTGCGCAATGCCGATCAGGCGGTAATCCGATCCGGCACCGACCCGCGGCAATCTTATGTCGAGCGTTTCCGCAAGGAGCTCGCCACGCGTGCCAAATTCATCCAACGCTGGACCGGTTCGGATGAAAAGATGACTCTGCAGGACGAAGAAACTCTGCAGGAGCTTGTAAGAATTGCGCGCGCCTACGCGCTCCCGCGCCGTTGGAAGTTGTCAGATCCGGTCGTCGTCGAGTATCGCCGCAAGCGGCCGTCGTACCTGCAGTGGACGGATGAGCTCGACTCGGACGTCGTGGCGCGAGCTTGATCTGCGGTCAACGAGTGAGAGACCCGGCGTCGGCGTCTCTCACTCGAGCCCCATATCGGCCGTGTGGGCCAAATGCCGGTCGTGCTCAATGTTGAATGACCGGCAGGCGATCAGGTACACGATGCCCGCCACGGGCAGTCCCACCAGCATCGCGATGTCGGCGCCACCCAGGGCGCGTGCAATCGACCCCATGTACAGACCCGTGCTGAAGAATGGAATCATCACTACAAAACCGATGACGTAGGCGATCAGCCCGCGCCAGTTCCATTTCCCGTACATGCCGCGCGGATTGAAGATCTCGCGGATGGAATAGTGCCCTTTGCGCACCATGTAGAAATCAACGAGGTTGATGGCGGTCCAGGGCGTGAACAGATACAGCAGCACGGCGAGCAGATCACCAAACTGCCTGACAAAATCGCCGGAGGCATTCAGCGCCAGCATGGTTGACACGATTCCCGCGACCACCAGGCTCGCAATTCGCTTGCCGGCCGTGCATTCCAGGGGTTTGCAGGTATCGGCGACACTCAACAGCGTGAGTGAGGCGCCGTAGAAATTGAGCGAAGTAATGCAGATCAGGCCGAGGAGGGCGCCAGTCAACAGGATGGGCCCGAAGCCGGGGATGATCGAGTCAGCCGCATTCTCCAGGGCCGCGGCGACATCCAACTTCGGTGCCGCTGCTGCTGCGACGGTACCCACGAGCATCATCCAGGTGCCACCGATATAGGCGCCGAGATAGGTCCACCAGAAGGATGCACGAACACCCACTTCCTTCGGCAGGTAGCGCGAATAGTCGGAGACGTAAATTGACCATGAGAGCTGGTACGAGGCGGCTGCAAACAGCTCGGTGAGAAAGGGCACGGCCTTGAAGCCGGACGGATCCCACTGCTCGGGAGGCAGCTTCAGGAGAAAAGCGGCTCCCACCGAAAACACCGTCAGCAGCGCAATCATCAGGTACGCAAACACCCGCTGGGCCAGATGTATCGTGTCGTACCCGACAATGGCGACCGCCATGGCCACGAGCGCAAATACCACGATCGCGGTGGGCGATGTCGCGGAAATCGAGCTCGAAAGCTGGTGGAGCGTCTGCGCGGCCAGCACCTGGTTGAAGGCGTTGAAACCGATGAACGCAATCAATGCGACCGCCCACACCAGCAATGCACCCGTATAGCCGAACTGCGGGCGCGACTGAATCATCTGCGGCAGCCCCAGTTGCGGGCCTTGCGTGGAATGGAACGCCATGAAGAACGTGCCGAGCGCGCAACCTGCGATGACGGCGATGGAAGTCCAGAGCAGGTTGCCGCCGAGGGTGATCCCCAGGATCCCGACCGCCAGCGTTGCCAGGTGAGCATCCCCTGAGAACCAGACCGGCCACAGGTGCCAGACTTTTCCGTGGCGCTCGGCGAGCGGCACGTAGTCGATGGATCGCTTCTCAATGAGCCGGGCCGCCATCAGCTTACCCCACGAGCTTTTTTATTATATTATGACGCCAACATTATAAAAGCGAATCCGGATACCCTTCGGCTATGCGACAGGTCAAAACACTCGGTCTTCTGGGCACTGGTGTCATCGGTGGAGGCTGGGCGGCCCGCGCACTACATTACGGCATTGACGTCATTGCCGCCGACGTCAAGCCGGAAATGGAAGCCTGGATCCGCGGAGCCGTGGAAAATGCGGAGGGCGCCTTGTCGCGCCTCACGTTCGCGCCGCTTCCGCCGAAGGGCAAACTGACGTTCACCACCGATCTGCTCGCCATGGGAAGCCAGGCGGATTTCATTCAGGAAAACATTCCTGAGCAGCTCGAATTGAAGCAGCGCGTACTGGCGGACGTCAGCCGCGTAGCGCCCGCGGATGTCATCATTGCGTCCAGTACCTCGGGTCTGATGCCTTCCGATCTGCAGAAGAACATGACTGCGCCGGAGCGTTTCCTCGTGGCGCATCCGTTCAACCCTGTCTATTTGCTGCCCCTGGTTGAGCTCGTGGGTGGTGCGAAGACCAGCGCCGAGGCTATCGAAGCCGCACGGAAGTTCTTCGTGTATATCGGCATGCATGGTCTGCATGTTCGCAAGGAGGTGCCCGGTCACCTCACAGATCGCCTTCAGGAGGCCATTTGGCGCGAGATCCTGCACCTGGTGAACGATGGCGTTGCTACCACTGGTGAGCTGGACGAGTCGATCATCTACGGTCCCGGCCTGCGTTGGGCTGGTATGGGGACCAATCTGATTTATCACCTGGCTGGCGGCGAGCCTGGCATGCGTCACATGTTGCGTCAGTTCGGGCCTTGCCTGAAGTGGCCGTGGACGAAGCTCGAGGCGCCGGAGCTGACGGAAGGCCTCATCGACAAGATGGTCGAAGGCACACAGGCCCAGGCAGCCGGGCGTTCGATTCGTGAGCTGGAAAGGCTGCGCGACGATTACCTCGTTGATATCCAACAGGTCCTTCGGAAGTACAACCTCGGTGCGGGGGCGACTCTGCGCTCAGTTGAGGAGCGGCTGTATAACGACGCTGCTGCGCGCGCCAGTGCTCACGGCGAAGTGCCATTACGTCTGGTTGAAACACAGGTGCGCCCCGAGTGGGTGGACTACAACGGTCACATGACTGACTCGCGTTACCTCCAGGTATTTGGTGACGCAACCGACGCATTGTTCCGCCGGGTAGGCATTGATGACGCGTATCGCAAGAGTGGTCGAGCGATGTACACCGTTGAGACCCACGTCAGTCATCTCAACGAAGCCAAGGCGTTGGAAGGTCTGTATGTGACTACTCAGCTCCTGAGTGTCGACGACAAGCGCGTCCATCTCTTTCATTACCTACGCCGGACCCGCGACAACGCCGTCGTCGCGACGGGAGAGCAGATCTACCTGCATGTGGATACACGCGCGGGGAAGGCATCGCCCATGGATTCGCAGGTTTTTTTGAGGCTCGATGCGATCCGTGCATCGCATGCAGACCTCGCCACGCCGGAACAGAAGGGACGCCACGTTGGGGCCCCCCGAAACTAACGGAAGCAGCTCATGCCCAAAATCGTCAACCATGACGAGCGCCGCGATCAGATAGCACTGGTTGCCTGCCGCGTCGTTGCCGAAAATGGCTTCGATCAGGCCACGATCGTTCGGATCGCTCGCGAAGCGGGCTACACGACGGGAATGGTGGCTCACTACTTTGATACGAAGCAAGACATCATCATCGCCGCTTTGCGACTGATCCTGCGAAGGATCGAGGAGCGTTTGACGAAGCCTTCGACGGATCTTCTGGCCGTGCTTTCCGAGGCATTGCCCGTCGACGAGCACCGCTTTATCGAGTGCGCGTTCTGGACCGCTTTCTGGGGCCAGGTGTCCGCGGACAAGAAGCTGAAACGCATCAACGCCTGGGTTCACCGGGAATACATGCGATTGTTTGAGCGTTGTTTGTCGGAAGGATGGGAAATCTGGGCGCAACTGAATACCGCGACGCGGGAACAGGTGCTTCGGTCGGTTGTGACGTTCATCAACGGCGTGACTGCAAGTGCGGTGGCCAGCCAAAGCGACTGGCCTGCTGAGAAACAGGTGGAACAGCTACGTCTGCAGTTGCAACTGCTGCATACGTGGGCGCAGGACACGATCGCCGTTCCATCCAAAAAGGTGTCCTCATGGACTTCTCGCTGACCGAAGAACAACAGCTCATAGTCAAAACGACCCGCGAGTTCGTCGAGAACGAGCTGTATCCGTATGAGCAGCAGATTGAGTCGACGGGGCGGTTGGATGCTTCGTTGCGTAAGGAGTTGCGCACTCGAGCGATTGCTGCCGGACTGTACGCCGCCAACATGCCCACGGAGGTGGGTGGCGCAGGGTTGGATACGGTCAGTTGGATCCTTTATGAGAAGGAACTGGGGCGTACCAACTATGCTCTGCATTGGAGCTGTGTAGCGCGACCATCGAACATTCTGCTGGCGTGTGAGGGTTCGCAGCGCGAGCGCTATCTGTTGCCGACTGTCCGTGGCGAGAGGACCGAGTGCCTGGCGATGACCGAACCCCAGGCAGGTTCGGATGTCCGGGGCATGAAGGCGACCGCTGTACAGCAGGGTGACGACTTCGTCATCAACGGCACCAAGCATTTCATCAGCCACGCCGACGAATCCGATTTCGTCATCCTGTTTGCTGCCACCGGTGAGGAAGAGTCGCCGCGCGGCAAGCGCAAGCTCATCACGGCCTTTCTCGTGGACATGGGGACGCCGGGATTTGAGGTTCGCGACGGCTACAAGAACGTCTCTCATCGCGGTTATACAAACAGCATCCTGGAGTTCAACAACTGCCGGTTGCCTCGGTCGGCTGTCTTGGGCGAGGTGCACAAGGGATTTGATGTCGCCAATACCTGGCTCGGGGCGACGCGATTGCAGGTGGCTGCTACTTGCCTCGGGCGAGCTGAGCGGGCGCTCGAGTTGGCGACGCAGTGGGCCGTGGACCGGGTTCAGTTCGGGCAGCCGATTGGCAAGTTCCAGGGTATCAGCTTCAAGTTGGCTGACATGGCGATGGAGTTGCGGGCGGCGGAGCTGCTGTGCCTGCAGGCTGCCTGGAAGATGGATCAAGGGACGGCAACGGACATGGATATGGCCATTGCCAAATTGAAGGCGACCGAAATGCTCGCGATGGTTGCGGACGAGGCGCTGCAGATCCACGGCGGCATGGGATTGATGTCGGATCTGCCGTTGGAGCGCATCTGGCGGGATGCGCGTATCGAGAGAATTTGGGAAGGCACCAGCGAGATTCAGCGGCACATTATTTCAAGGGCGCTGCTGCGTCCGTTGGGCGGTTGAGCAAGGGCCGAGACAGCGGGCACATGTTGAGCGAGGCGGGCCGGCTGCGCTCCGTCGGATTGGGGCCTGTGCCGTAGGGCTGGGGCGGGTGCCTCTTGCGAGGCAGCCACACCCCTTTGGGAAGCCCGTTGGTCAGATCAGCCGCAGGCGCTGGAGCTTGTCGATTTCCTTCTTCACCGCCGGCAATCCACCATTGGTGTACAGGATCTCGAGGCGCTCGGGGCTCAGGTACGCGTAAACAACGTTGCGGAACTTGGTGTTGAACACCGCCACATTGCTTGCATCGTAGCCGTAGGCCGGTGCGAGCTGCGCCAGTAGAACCTGTGTCTCCGTGACGGCCGGGATCGAGTTGCTGAAGTCCGCGTCCGACAGGTTATGGATCTGGTATTCAATCAGCAGGTTCGTCTGGCCCTTCGAGGGCAGGTCGACGCCTTCGCCGAGATTCAACAGCGGCGGCAGGCGGAACTTGCCCTGCGCGTCCTGCACCAGATATCCCTTCGCGACGGGGTCCAGGCGCGCCACGATGGCGGCTGCACGCAGCCAGTTGACCACCTTGAACTCGTTACCCAGTGTAGGAGCAGAGTGCGCGGAAGCCTGAGTGATCACAAACGCAGGCGACAAGCCACGGGCCATCGACTCGGCGACGCTCAGAATGTGATGTCCACCGGTGCGGGAATCACCGGCAGCGCCGGAATTGTCCGTAGTGCCATTACCGCCGAAATTCAACTCGGTGAATTCCGTGCCGTCGGCATTCCACTGGAACACCATCATCTTCGCCCAGTCGTGCCAGATCGGCGCGGCGAGAATGATGTCCTGGTTGATGAAATTGTCTTCGGGGCGTGAGCTCAGGCCTTCAGCCACGGGCAGGCGCGCGATGCCGAGCTGGCCGTATTCGCCGCGATAGGTATCGGCAAAGTTGATGGAGCTCTGATCGTTGAATGACTCGTGCACCGCCAGTCCACCCGGGTAGGAGTGGTGGCCGCCGAAGTTGCTGCCAGGTGTCGCATCGACAGTGAGTGGCAACTGTGGGCAGCTGCTGCCGTCATTGCGAACTGGAGGGAACACACCGGCCTTGACGCCGCCGGTGATGTTGGCCGCATCAGCAGGGTTGATCAGGCCAGCGGTCTCGAGTTGCGAGATGATCTGATCCTTGATGGCATCCGTCACATGTGCGCGGTGCGCGATGCAGGTCTTCGCATTGAAGACGGCATCGAGCGTCTGCTCACGCAGCTTGCGATCTTCGATCTGCTTCGCGTTGTCGATGAGAATGCGCTTGGCGGACTGCACCAGCGGTGAGATGCTGCCGATCTGCTCGGCGCGGGCGTTGCCGTCGCCAATCTGTGTCTGATCTGCCGCAACGGCATTCAGGCTCATCAACATTCCGCCGGCCACGAGCACGGCGGGAACGCGAAACCCTCGCATAAGCATCGTTTATTCTCTCCCAAGAAGTTGTACCGCTCCGGGTCAGTGCGGAGCGGGTGTAACTTAATGCAACGGGTGTGTCGGGATCGTGATGCTTGTGTGAAAGGAGTTTGACAGGGGGAGCGTGGCCGCGGCGGTGTTGCGACTCGAGTTGGCGCCTGCGATGGCCGCGGGGGCGCTGCGCAATGGGCGCGGGCCGGGCGCCTCGCGCACTGGCGGGTGGGGCTACTTGCCTTTCCAGACCGGGGGCCGCTTCTCTGAGAACGCGCGGGCGCCTTCCTTCAGATCTTCGGAACGCAGCACTTTCTGAACTGCCGCCAGGCTGTCGTGCAACTCAAACGCCTCGTGCTCGGGCACCATCTCCGAATGCCGCAGCAGTTGTTTGATTGCGGGATACAGCAGCGGCGGGCCATCCGCGAGTTGTTTCGCAATCTCGCGTGCCTTGGCTAAACCCTGACCCTTCGGCACCACGTGGTTGCACATGCCCCAGTGCCTGGCTTCGGTGGCATCCATCCACCGACCCGTCATCAGAAACTCAACGGCCACGTGATACGGGATCCGGCGCCGCAGTTTGATCGTGGCTGCATCCGCCAGAACGGCGACATTGATTTCGGGCAATGCGAATTTCGCATGCTCCTCCATCACAATGATGTCTGTTCCCAGCACGATCTCGAACCCACCGCCACAGGCGATACCGTTCACCGCTGCGATGATCGGCTTGTTGAGATTGCGCGGGTAATTGAAGCCGGCGAAACCACCGACACCCCAATCTGAATCAGACTCCTCTCCAGCAGCCGCGGCCTTCAGGTCCCAGCCGGGAGAGAAGAACTTCTCGCCGCTGCCGGTGACGATGGCAACGCGCACTTCAGGATCGTCGCGGAACGCCGTGACAATGTCGTTTAGCCGGCGGCTGGCTGCCAGGTCGATGGCGTTTGCCTTCGGGCGGTCCAGAGTGATTTCGAGAATCGCTCCGGTGCGGGTGGTGCGGACACCGTCTTTGAAGGATTCGAGAGTTGACATGTCTTTACTCCTGCCCAGAAAGGCGGATCAGGGCGTCCACAGCGACAACGCCCAGTCCTGCGGGGCGGACTATGACGGGGTTGATGTCGAGCTCGACGAGCGTGTTCAGGTTGGCTTCCGCATAGCGTGTGCAGGCGAGCACAGCGTCAATGAGGCCAGGGATGTCACCTGCGGGTTTACCGCGGAAGCCTTTCAGCAGCTTCGACACTTTGAGGTTGCTGAGGGCTGCTTCAATTGACTGTGCCGTGAAGGGTGGCAGCAGTGTGACTGTGTCACGGAGTAACTCTGTGAGGACGCCACCGGCGCCAATCACCAGCACTTGGCCGAACTGACGGTCGACGGTCATGCCGACGATAATTTCGGCAACGCCATCGGCGATCATTTGTTCGACGAGCAGGTGGTCGGAGATTTTCGACAGACGCTTCGCTGCGGCTTCCGCCTCTTCTGTCGTGCGGATGTTGACTACGACGGCGCCTAGCTCGGATTTGTGTTCGAGGTGGGCGGCTGAGGCTTTCATGACGGAGGGGAAGCCGATTTCGTGCGCGGCTTTTGCGGCCTCGTTTGCAGTCACCACTTTGAAACTGGGGATGGTGACGCCGAAGGCGGCGAGGGCGGCTTTGCCGGCGTGCTCGGTTAGGGTGCGTGTCGTTGAAGCGCCGGTGCGGGCCGGGAGCCGCAACTTCACCCGCGCGCCACTGGCCCACGTTTCGCCGACTTCACCGGCGAGGTTGAGGGCTTCCAATGCCTCGCGTTGGCCCTGCAGGGGCATGATGCCGGCGGCGAGGCATTTCGCGCGCGTTGTGGGCGACATGGATTCCGGCATGGCGCTGATCAATGCGCTGCGCGTCGGTAGCCCGGGGAACGTTGCGATGTATTGGTCGATGGCTGACACATACGCAGTCGGATCGGCTTGGTCTTCTGGCGGACAATCGAGCATGAATCCGGCAGCGTCGAAGCCTGCCTGGTGAACCATAGAGAACATCGAATTCATGGCCGGCGCATCGAACCAAATGTGCGTGTGGAAATCGAACGGATTCGCCACGGCCACTTTGTCCGTGAGCAATTCCTGCAACTTCGCCGCTGTTGAGGGCGGGAACGCCGGGAATGTCAGACCCAAGTTTCGCGAGGCGTCTGCCGTCATGGCCATGTCGCCGCCCGACGCACCCATTATCAACACTCGGCGTCCACGCAGGGGACCGCCGGTGTGAAACACCTTCAGCGTTTCGCACAGCGTGGCCAATGATTCGCAACGAGCAATGCCTGCCTGCCGACAGAACGAATCAAACACAGTATCCGCGCCGGCAAGGGAACCAGTGTGCGTGTGGGCCGTGCGCGCCGCCGCTTCTGTGCGACCCGCTTTAACCAACGCTATGGGCTTGCCAGCGGCTCGTGCCTTTGCCACCGCGCTTGTGAAGCGCACGGTATCTTTGAGGCCTTCGACATATAGGCCAAATGCAGTGACTCGCTCGTCGTCGGCGAGCAGCTCAATCATGTCCTCAACGGCCAGACTGGTTTGGTTGCCAACAGTGAGCACGTAGCCGATCGGCAGCGAGCGGCCGTTGAAGAGGATGTTCAGAGCCAGGGTGCCACTCTGACAGATAATCGCTACTCCGCGATCGACTCGATAATCGATGGTGCCACTGCCAGTGGGCCGGCCTGCCACCTGGTCGGGCCAAAGGGCAACCTGGTCGAAGAAGTTGATGAAACCGTAACAGTTCGGGCCAAAGAAGGGCAGGTCCCTGGCGTTTGCGACCAACTCGGTGGTCAGTCGCTTACCTTCGTCCGTGCCGGCCTCCGAGAAGCCGGAGGCGAAGCAAACAAACCCGCCCGCCCCGCGCCTTGCGAGCCCCTCAGCAATGGCAGGCACTTCACGCGCCGGCGCGGCCACGAACGAAGCATCCGGGGCACCTGGCAATTCATCGATGGAGCGGTAGTATTTAACGTCGGCAGTGGAGGGGCGCTTCGGATGAATGCGCCACACTTCGCCACGAAACCCAATGACCTTACCGCTGGCATCCACGGCATCCGCCCAGCCGCTGCCAAACAGGGCGATAGTGCGCGGAGCCAGCAGGCGTTTGAGGCCGGGTACGTTTGTCATTCGGCGAGTCTACCGGCTGCGCAGTTCCATGCGCCGCGAGCCTGGAATCGCTGGTGACTCCCCGGGCGCGATGCCGCCACTGGGGCGTGCGCTGCATTCGCTGGCTATTTTGGCGAGCGCGTCGATGACGTCGGGCGGAAATGCCTCGGACTTCACCTCATCGCCCTGATGTACGTGCAACAGCATCACCTCCGCCGTTGAAACGGGGTCCGGATATCGCGCGCAGTACATGTCGAACGCAGCATGGATGCGCTTTCGGTCCGTGCCGAGAATTCGCACGGACACCTCCACAACGTCGGTGTCCTTCACCTCGTGAAGGTAGTGAATGTGCATCTCCAACGTGTACAGCGTATTCCGAGTGTGCTTTCGATACGCCTCGTCCAGCCCGATGCGATCCATCAACGCATCCGTGGCCAGGCTGAATATCAGACTGTAGTAGGCATCCCGAAGGTGCGCGTTATAGTCGATCCATTCGGCCGCGATTGCCGTCCGGAATACGCTGGAAGTCCCGGCAGACGCAGCCGGCGCGCCGTGGGCGGGTGCAGGCGGCGCTCCGGGAGCAGCTGCAGCGGGCACTCCGGGGGCAGGTGCGTGCGCCTCACTCATGCGATCTTCAGCTTCTCGCGCGTCTGAGCAGGCGTCATGACGCGCGCGCCCATTGCTTCGATGATCGTGCGTGCTTTCTCAACCAGCTGCGCGTTGCTGGCGTAAACGCCGCGGCTCAAGTACAGGTTATCCTCGAGGCCGACGCGGACGTTGCCACCGCAGAGGATGGATTGTGCAACCCAAGGCATCTGCATGCGGCTGATATTGAATGAAGACCAAACTGCGTCTGAGGGCAGGGTATTCACCATTGCGATCAGGTGACCCGGGTCACCCGGCACGCCGTAGGGAATTCCCATACACAATTGAATCATGGCCGGTGAGGGGATCAGGCCTTCCTGGATGAGCTGTTTGACGAACCAGAGGTTGCCCGTGTCAAACACTTCCAACTCGGGCTTCACCCCCAGATCCTTGAGGATCTGGCAACCCTTGCGAAGGTAATTCGGCGTTGACACATACGCGCGGTTGCCATCACCGAAGTTGAGGCTGCCGCAATCGAGCGTTGCAATGTCAGGCCGGTACTTGCCTTCAGTGCACAGGTCGATGACGTGGCGCATGCGGTCTTCCTGACTGCAGAAGTCGCTGCCTGGGCCCGGGGTGTCAGCCAACCCGTTGTCACCAACGACGATGTAGCCGCCCATGCCGCAGGTGAGGTTGACGATGACGTCGACTTTGCTTTCGCGGATACGCTTTACCACCTCACGGTAGTACTTCGTCTCCATGCTGAACGCACCCGTCTCCGGGTGACGCACGTGAATGTGGACGATTGAAGCACCGGCTCGAGCTGCCTCGATGGCCGTGTTGGCAATCTGTTCGGGCGTGACTGCGCAATGAGGGCTTTTCGTCACCTTGGTGTCGTCACCGGTGACGGCACAAGTGATGATTACATCGTAGTTCATGGGCATGGCGGCCTCGGTCGACGTGCGGTGGGGACGTGGAGCTTTTGAGTAGGGCAACGCGTCCAGGTTAAATATTATCGTGCCAATAATATAGCATCGGTGGGCGTGAGCATAGCAATGCGGGGCGCGGGCGGGCGGCGGCCACGGGCACGAGCCACCACCATTGCGGGGCGCGGCCCGGGCGCCGCTTACAGACGGGCAACCTGGCTTCGCTGCCAGCGTTCGCCGACGCGGCGTCGACCGGCATTTGCATACCCGGCGTCGACCGGCATTTGCATACCCGGCGTCGACCGGCATTTGCATCCGCGGCGTCGACGGGTGCTCGCCGACGGCCCCATCTTGGCTGCGGCCGGCGACGGGTCAGGCTGGCCACCGACCATCCAGGCCACGGCTTTGCCCGGGCATGCTACCGTCGCACCCCCATGGGACCAGCCGACGATTCGACCAGCGGGCAACCGCCACGCCCGCCAGCCGCCAACGCGGGACAACCACCAGCCGCCCATCCAGGAAGTTCACCACCCGCCCACGGCGGGCAGCCACCGCAACCTCCACCAGGAAGTTCACCACCCGCCCACGGCGGGCAGCCACCGCAACCTCCACCAGGAAGTTCACCACCCGCCCAAAGCGGGCAGCTGCCGCAACCTCCATCCGGAAACCCACTACCCGCCCAAAGCGGGCAGCCGCCACAACCTCTCTCAGGAAATCCGCCAGCGCTCGGCGCCGGGCAATCGCCACCAGGAGCCCCGGAGAGTCCACAGTCGCGGACGGCGGCGAGTTCGTCGACGGCCGGTGGCCCGCCGGCGAAAGCGGAAAAGCTGAATACCAAGGCCGCCGGCATCGTCGGCCTGGCCGTCCTGTGCAGCCGCCTCCTGGGACTCATCCGCGAGCAGATCTTCGCGGCGCTCTTTGGCGGCGGGAAGCTGATGGACGCCTTCACCATCGCCTTCCGCATTCCCAACCTCTTGCGCGACCTCTTCGCAGAAGGTGCGCTGTCGACCTCGTTCATCACGACCTTTACCAAAACGATCGCCACCGACGGGGACAAAGCCGCGTGGCGGCTGGCGAACAAGGTCGCCACCATGACGGTGATCGTCCTGAGCTCGATCACAATCGTCGGAATCATTACTGCCCCATGGCTGGTGCACGTTCTGGCGCCTGGCTTCGAAGGTGAGAAGGCGGAGCTGACGATCACCCTGACCCGCATCATGTATCCCTTCATTCTGCTGGTCTCGCTGGCAGCATTGGTGATGGGAATGCTGAATGCCAAGAATGTCTTCGGCGTCCCCGCCATGGCATCCAGCTTCTTCAACATGGGCTCGATCGTCAGTGGCGTCGCCCTGGGCTACTGGCTCGACCCCAATTTCGGCCCGCGGGCATTGATGGGCTCTGCAATCGGAACACTCATCGGCGGGTCATTGCAGCTCGGCGTGCAGCTACCGCAGCTACGGCGGATCGGCTATCGATTCAACCCGGACTTTCAATGGCGTGACAAAGGCGTCAAAGCGATCCTCAGACTGATGGGTCCTTCGGTCATTGCCGCCAGCACCACGCAAGTCAACGTCCTCATCAACTCCATATTCGCGTCGAAGCTGGGAGACGGCCCCACCTTCTGGCTATCCATCGCCTTCAGACTGATGCAATTGCCCCTGGGAATATTCGGCGTCGCTCTAGGGACGGTGGCATTGCCCCTGCTGGCCCGCATGGCCGCCGCAGGCAACATGACCGCATTCCGCAGCGAATTGTCGAAAGGAATGCGACTGGCATTCCTCATGACCATTCCGTCGACGATTGGTTTGATCATGCTGGCAGAGCCAATCATGTCAGTGCTCTACCAACACCATAAGTTCACGGCGTATGAAGCAGCGGAGGCGGCTGGTGCGCTTCGCTTCTATGCGATCGGCCTCAGTGGCTACGCAGCACTCAAGGTGCTGGTCAACGCATTTTACGCGCTGGATCGTAGGAAAACCCCCATGTTGGTCAGCTTTACTGCAGTAGGGCTGAACCTGGTGCTCAACTGGTTCTTCACGTGGCAATTGGGATGGGGGCACCGCGGGCTCGCGCTCTCTACAGCGTGTATCGCAACGTCAAACTTCCTGCTCCTGTACTTCCTCATGCGCCAACAGCTGAAACAGCTCGAAACGCGGACGATGCTGGCCTTGCTCGGGAAGCTGACGATCGCTGGCGGGGTGCTCGCGGGAGTGTGCTGGCTGGGAAGTCACTACCTTCTGGCCGATTGGGCAACGCAGGCGTTTCTGCCGAAGTGCGTTTCCCTATTCGCGACGATCGGGGTAGCCGGTGTGGCTTTTGTCGTCGTCGCGTCAGCTCTGAGGATCCCAGAGCTGAACGACATCATTGCAGCATTTCAACGCAGATTACGTCGAAAGCGCGCCCGTTAACTGGCAAACCGGATGCAGGCCTGAAGCACACGTGTCAACACAGTACGCATGGGACCCGCGACATCCTCGTCATACTTCGTCGGCCATTCGCCTTGGGTTACCGAAAAGGGCTCACGCATGTACCCACGGCAAGCAAGCTCCATCTGCACAGCATGAACGCCGTCGGTAGGTCTCCCGTAGCGCCGGGTCGTGTATCCACCGCGGAAGCGTCCATTGGTCACGCGCGTGAATCCCGTCTCGTCGCACGCAGCTTCAATAGCGCTCGTCAAAGCAGGCGCGCACGTCGCGCCATTGTTTGTGCCGATATTGAAGTTGGGCAGTGTGCCTTCGAAGAGGCGCGGAATCGTCGAGCGGATGGAATGGCAGTCATACACGACGACGCTGTTGTGTTTCGCGCGCAGCCGGGTAATGGCGCTCGCGATAGCCGCGTGGTAAGGGTCGAAGAAGGTGGTGCGACGCAGCGCAATCTCTTCGCTCTCCGGCTCGAACCCGGGTCGGTAGAGGGCCTCGCCGTCAAAAGTCGTCGTTGGACACAGCTCGGTGGTTGCTTGTCCGGGGTACAAGGACACACCCGAAGGGTCTCGATTGCAGTCGATAACGGTGCGCGAGATACCGGTGCGAACGACCGTAGCGCCCATCGAATGAGCGAAGTCGTAGAGAAGGTTGACCCACCAGTCCGCGTCCTTCCGCGCGAGCCACGGCGAAACCAGGCCGTACTCAATATCGCGAGGAATATCAACCCCGGTGTGGGGCATTGAAACAATGAGCGGCGTCTCGCCGCGGGTAATGCTCAGCCAGGGCAATCGGGAATCGGTTGTCATCTCGGTAGAATAGCTAAGGCCCAGCCAGGAGTGATGAGCGACATGACGAGTTTGTGGTTTGAGTCCGCTTTGTTGCCATACGGTTGGGCAAGTCACGTTCGAGTCACCGCGACGAACGGTCGAATCGACCGGGTGACCGCCGACATGGAGCCCAATGATACGGACGAACGGCTCAATGTAGGAATCCCTGGTTTACCCAATCTTCACAGTCACGCTTTCCAGCGTGGCATCGCGGGGCTGACCGAACGTCGCGGCACCGAAGGCGACAGCTTCTGGACGTGGCGTGAGCTGATGTATCAATTTGTAGATCGCATGACGCCGGATGAGATGGAGGCCGTAGCATCGCTGGCCTACGCCGAGATGCTCGAGTGTGGATTTACACAGGTCGGCGAATTTCACTACCTGCACCACGATCGTGGCGGTGTTCCATTTACCGATCCGGGCGAGCTGGCAGGACGAATTGCCGCAGCTGCGGCCAACACCGGGATCGGCTTGACGCTGCTTCCAACACTCTATGCGCACGGTGGCTTCGGCGGAACAGAACCCGGCAAGCGTCAACGACGGTTCATCAACACGCGGGATCAGTTTGCCGCCATCGTTGAATCGAGTCGCAGGATAGTTAAATCTCTGCCGGGCGGTGTTGTTGGTGTTGCGCCGCACAGCCTGCGGGCAGTGACGCCCGAAGAGTTAGCTTGGTTGGTGGAGCTGTCACAGGGAAGCGTTATCCACATTCATATCGCGGAGCAGACGAAGGAGGTTGACGACTGTATCGCCTGGTCAGGTCGCCGGCCGGTGGAATGGCTTCTCGAACACACCGCCGTGGACGAGCGCTGGTGCCTCGTTCATGCAACGCACATCTGCGACGCTGAAATGCAGGGGATCGCCGCGAGTGGAGCCGTCGTGGGCCTTTGCCCGATCACCGAAGCCAATCTGGGGGATGGGATTTTTCCGGCAGTCCCGTTCCTCACCCATGCAGGCCGTATCGGCGTCGGATCGGACTCCAATGTTCTCATCGACGCGGCCGAAGAACTCCGCATGCTGGAGTACTCGCAGCGTTTCGCTCACCGTGGACGCAACGTGCTGGCTGCTGGCGCCGGGAAATCTACCGGCCGAACCTTGTTCGACCGGTCACTCGCCGGTGGCGCGCGAGTACTGGAGTCGTCCAGGGGGCTGGAGCCGGGAGCCCTACTGGACGTCGTGAGCCTGAAGACTCACGAACCCGAGCTCACGCGACGCCGCCAGGACGACATTCTCGATAGCTGGATCTTCTGCGGCGGGCGCAAATTGGTTGACTGCGTGTGGCGCGCAGGTGAGAAAGTAGTGATCAACGGCCGCCATCGCCACCGCGATGCTATTGTCGCGCGTTATCGCCAGGCGTTGGACAACCTGTTGACTTGAGGGGAATGGAATTGGCGAAAAACATCCTGGGAATCTTTCTATCGATCCTCGGCGCTTGCGCGCTGACCGTGATCGCCCTTCATCGCGACGAGCCGGTAAACGCGCTTTGGATACTGACTGCCGCCGTCTGCGTGTACCTGCTGGGATACCGTTTCTACGCAGCGTGGATTGCGGCGAAAGTTCTGTCCGTGGATCCCTCGCGCGCGACGCCCGCGGAACGCCACGACAACGGACGCGACTTCGTTCCCACGCACCGTTGGATCGTCTTCGGTCACCACTTCGCCGCAATCGCTGGCCCCGGACCGCTGGTAGGTCCGACGCTGGCGGCGCAATTTGGTTACCTGCCGGGAACACTCTGGATCATGGTGGGTGCTGTCCTGGGCGGGTGCGTTCAGGACATGACCATATTGTTCCTGTCCACGAGACGGGACGGACGAAGCCTCGGGCAGATGGCGCGCGATGAGTTGGGTCCATTCGGTGGCTTCGCCGCGCTCATCGGCACGCTGATGATCATGATCATCCTCATTGCGGTGCTGGGACTGGTGGTTGTGAACGCGATGAAGCACAGCCCCTGGGCCACGTCGACTGTGTTCGCGACCGTTCCAATTGCCATCCTCGTTGGGCTGTACCTGCGCAGATGGCGGCCTGGGAGGGTGCTGGAGGGATCCGCACTTGGCGTCGCGCTCGTTCTGTTCGCCGTCATCGGCGGTGGGTGGATCGACGGCAGTCCATCGCTCCATGCGTTCTTTGACCTTCAACCGGTACCGCTCGCCGGTTTCGTGATCGTGTACGGATGGCTGGCAGCGATCCTGCCGGTGTGGTTGCTGCTCGCTCCGCGCGACTATCTCTCGACGTTCCTCAAGCTCGGTACCGTCGCTGCCCTTGCGATCGCACTGCTGCTGATGCACCCCATCATCAAGATGCCCGCCGTCACTCAATTCGTTGACGGCACGGGCCCCTTGTTCGGTGGCAAGGTCTTCCCGTTCGTATTTATCACCATCGCTTGTGGGGCGGTCTCAGGTTTTCATGCGCTCGTGTCGAGCGGAACCACGCCGAAGATCATCGGCAGTGAGGGCGACGTGCGGTTGGTGGGATACGGCAGCATGGCGCTCGAGTCGCTGGTCGCGATCATGGCGATCATTGCCGCAACCCTTCTGGATCCCGGCGTGTACTTCGCGATCAACACCGGCGCGGGAATCGTCGGTGCGGCGCCGGATGCTGCCGTTCATACCATCACCGGATGGGGATTTCCGGTCACGGTCGAACAGATGAAAGAGCTCGCCACGGAAATGGGCGAAAGCAGCTTGTTCGCCAGGACAGGCGGGGCTCCTTCACTGGCAGTCGGGATGGCCAGCATTTTCGGGTCGTCCTTTGGACGCGGCCTGCTCAGC
>Ga0207703_10001642_pt1 | contig 20150 bp, 27 predicted proteins | sample KBSSwiS12_FD_184304 | JGI IMG/M metagenome (GOLD analysis project Ga0207703, IMG submission 184304) | Switchgrass rhizosphere microbial communities from Kellogg Biological Station, Michigan, USA - KBS Switchgrass S1-2 (SPAdes) (version 2) | ecosystem: Host-associated > Plants > Roots >...
TCGTAGGCCAACAGGGATCTTTGGCGTAGCACGCCGCCGCATTCCCTTGAGCATGTCGCTTGGTGATAGTGCTTATTCCAAAACTCTACATTGCAGACCGGGCATGTCCTAACCTTACGCTTAGCTTTTCTCAGCGCATATCCGCAGACCCGCGAGCATCCGATCTGAATCGCTGAAGATGGCTTAAACGGCTTCCCACATTTCGGACATTCCCGCTTTGCCATATCAGTCCGAGATCGTCCCAATGCACAGCATTGAACAGAGCAATAGACCCCGTGCGAACTCCCCTTCGGGTGGAAGCTTGCGCCGCAGTGCGCGCAAACCGTAGTGCCGCGCCTACCGCATCCAGAACAAAACCTCTGCCTGCCGCTGTTGGGCTTAAACTTTATTCCACATGAACCGCATTCCTTCTCCGCGTAATCACGTATCACCATGCAACCATTATAGGTTACAAACGGAACATATAGCACTACAATTTCAGAATTTTATTGCTACCATTGTCCCAGATCATGTCGATATCCGAGCCGTTGCTGGTAACGGGCAGGTTCGTAGCCACGTTTATGTTGGCGATCAACCGCGACGTAGCAGCGCTGCCCGTGTCCTGATAGATCACCGCTTGCGTTCCGGTGCTGCCACCAGCGACGGCAGACCATACGGTATCAGCCGCGTCGAACACTCCAGCCGTGGTCGTTTTGCTCGCCAGGTTAGCCGTCGTCGCGATCCGATTCCCGCCCGAGATATCGGAGAGGAACTGATCGGTTGAGGCATTCGCCGTGTAGCCCGACGAGCACAGTACGACCTTGATGTTGTCCGAGGTAATGTTGATTTCAGCCTTGAGAAACGATTCTCGGGCCTTGTCGTAAACGAAATTTGCCATAAGGCTCCTCCTGCCTCACGGCAGTAGTTGAGTTGTGATTTGGTGGGGTGCTACTTAGCCGATGAGGCCCTTGGAACTGGCCTTGATGCGGTCGAAGATCACCGAAGCGATCTGGCTCGGGTCGGTCCCGTAGTTATCGCCACTGATGTTGATCTGTACGGTTGGAGTGCCCCCACCCGCCGCCGCTTGCTGCTGCGCTGCTACGTACTGCGTGGTGAGATCGCTCCAGCTTCCGATGGTGGAGTCTAGCGTCTGCGCCCACGCCGGGATGTCCTGCCCGTCCGACGTGCCAGTGAACCAGCGTAGGTAGGCGTCGCGCTCCTGAAGGGCGTTGTAGTCGCCGCGAACGCCAGTCTGGGTGCCAGTGAAGACTCCGGGAAGCGTGGATTCTTGGGTGCCACGATCAACGGCTAGCCCACTGTTTACGCCGTAGAGATTGCCCGCTACGGATTGCGAATAGATCGGGGTCCCATACTTGACCATCTGCGCATATTGGGCGTTGAGAATATCGAATTTGTTTTGCGCGGCTTCCTTTTCGGCTGGTGTCCGCTTCTCATCTTGGACGATTTCGCCAAGAGCCTTCATGTCGTCGCCGATGGCCTTGATGACCTTTGCGAACTCGCCTGGATACGATTTCAGACGAGCGGTCATGGCGTCGTCCTGCTCTTTCAGCTTGGCAGCAAACACGTCCAGCGTGGCCTTCATGGTGTCGCTGAAGGATGGACCAGTAGCGGTCGGAGTCATCCCCTGAGGCAGCACCGAAGTAACAGGACCGCCTGTTACGCCGCCTCCGGCGGACGCTCCCGTCCCAGTGTCGCTGTAGGCGTTGGTCCAACTTCCGCCCTTGTTCACGATGACGTGTGATCCGCTAGTGCTCACGTCGGTGTTAGTGGTCGATCCGTTGGCGGCATGCATCCAGTAAGGAGCAACAGGCGTATCAGTGCGCGGTATCGGTGTCGTGGAAGTCGAAGTCCAGCCGTTGAGCGGAGATACCCCAGCGAATCCCGTCCCGTCGATGGACTTGCCGATCAAAGTCGCCTTGAGATCGTTGTATTCCTGCGTGGTGTTGTACATCACGCCGTCAAAGGAACTGCCGATGTCCTCCAGTTTGGCGCGGACTTCTAGCACGCTCATAGTCGTGGTATTGACAGCATCCGCGACTATACCGCCGCTTTCGATGACTGCTTGTGCAACCGCCGTCGAACCAGCCGCCGAAGTCTGCGCGACGTTGTAGTCACCAGCCGCGATTCCGTTAGCCAGTATCGAAGTCGAGTCTGACTGCGACATCATGACCGCATCGGCGATCGTGTGCGCCGTACGCCCGCCGACGAGATAAGTCGCCTCGCCGAGTTGATTGACCGAGCGAAGTACACCGCTCATTACCTCAACGGCTGGGTCGGTGGCTCCGTCGGTCGGAGTCGGCGTAGTATCTGCCGCTCCACTGCCACCGCCGCCCGTGTTGTCTCGCAGCCATGGACCAAGCGTCCCGCTCAGGAAGTCTACGATTCGGTCAATGGTGACCGTTACGGGGTCGAACAGCGCGGGGCGGATCTCGGACACACGAGCCCTGATGTCGTCCAAGAATGCACGCGAATCATGCAGGGTTTGAAGGATCGAATCGGACTGCTCTCCGGTCACGATCCATGTCTTGCGGGTCGATTCCTCGATGCGACCGAGCGCCGTATTCATGTGCGCGAACTGGAAGTTGCTTACAACGCCGGAGATTGCAGAAACTACTCCACTAACCGCCCCCACGATACTAGTTACGGATCCAAGCCCCTCTCCGAGACTGCCACCCGCCGACGCAGCAGGTGCAGCCGCCGCTCCGGTAGTCGTCTTTGCTGCATCAGCACCGACACCGAACACCTTGCCTATTTCCGTTCCGAGTTCCTTAACTGACTTGGTGATACCGCCGAATCCATCGCCACCAATCAGGCTCTTGATTGACTTCGCGATGAAGTCTCCGATGGCTTTATCCATCGGCTTGATGAAAGCGTTAACGAAGTCCTTGGCAATGTCCTGCCAGAGCGAGTTGAGCGCACTCTTCAGGTCTACCTTGCCCTTCGTGAGCAGTTCGGTCCAGATGTTGTCGAGCCCAGTGGCTACCGTTTTTCCAACCGACGTGGTGAATTCCCCCCACAGGTTGATCATGGTCTTATGACCGTCTTTTGTGATCTGGGCCAGCTTGTCCATCTGGACTTTCCAGTCCTCAGGAACGGCTTTACCAGCCGCGATCATGGCCGCCGCGTCTGCTTGATACTTTGCTAGGCGTGCCCGCTCGACATCGCCGATCTCAGCGTCGCCTTTCTTGTACGACTCAACAATGTGGTTGTATGCAGCCGTGACAATCTCCGCGTTATCCTGCGCGGACTTAGCCGACTTAGATCCGATCGCGTCGAACGCCTGCTCCAAGTCCATGTGGGCCTTGGCGAAGTCCGTCTTCATCTGATCCAGCCTTAGAACGTCCTGATCGCTAATAGTTTTCCCAGCCTTACGATCAAGATCGATCATTTCCTGGTAGTGCTTAATCCAAGCCTGTTGCTTTTGGTCAATCGTGCTTTTGTTGCTGTTAAGAACGGTCGCAAGAAAAGTATCGGACGCTTTAGTGGCGTCGTCGTACGCGAGCTTCGATACGATTCCGAAATGGTCGAACGCGTTGGCTAGATCGGCAATATCCTTGATAGCCTCACGCGCCCACTTCATATCGAACGCGGCGTTCGCGTCCGCAGTGGTCTTGATGGCCTTCGCCATTACCTGATACTGGACTAGAAGCTCTTCGAGTTTCGCCTTCACCTCGTCCGCTTTGGCGTCGAAGTCGCCGAACATCGACAGGGCTAAGCTGACATTCTCCGTTCCATGGAACTGGTTCTCGAACTTGGTCATCTGTGCGCCAAGCTCTTCCATTTTTTTGCGGTGCGCCTCTATCTGTGCTGCGGTTTCTCCATGCTTCTTCCCGAGCGCATCGAGTAGGCTGGTATTTGCCGCAATCGTTGGGGATAGGTTTTTATGCGCTAACGCCAACTGCCCAGCGGCGATAGCGGAATCGGCCGTTGCCTTCATACCCACCGTCATTGTCGCGTTGAGCTTCTGCTGCGCGGCGTCCATCGCGGGGTAATAGCCCACGAGGATCTTGAGATTCGTTACGACATCGGCGAACGCTTGCCGCACTGCCCCTAACGGAGTCAGCAGGCTAGTCCACGAGATGGCGGACATCTTTGATCCAAGCTCATCAAAGAATCCAGCAGCTTTCTGGACCGAAATGCAGAGCGGATCAATCTCGTTCTTGGCATTGGCTCCAGCAGCGGACCACGCCTCGAGACTCCCGCGCGAATTGGCGGTATTCTGCTCTACAAACGTCAGGACGTTACCAAGTTCATGAAAGTCAGAGGCGATGCCCTTGATCTCAATTGCCGCCAACGCAGTTCCTGCCGCGACGATTCCGAGGGCCAATGCCGCCGACCCAGCCGTTACGGTCGCAATCGCTGGATTTAGATCGGACAGGTAGGTTACGAACTTAACCATACCGACTAACGCAAGCCCGAATGCGGGAGCGAGTGCGGCAATACCTGATGCCATTTGCCCAATCAGCATCAGCAGCGGACCAGCCGCCGCAGCCGCACCGCCAAGGGCCAGTATCCACGTCTGCGTCGATGGGGCCAATTGCGAGAACCCGACGGCTAGATCATGCACCTTATCCAGCAGCGGCTTCATCCCGTCAAGCGCGTTCTCCATCGCACCCACGAGCACCTTACCGAGCGGTTCGAGCGCAACTTCCAGTTCATTCCTGAAGCGCTTCAGTTTGTCCGCAAAAGACAGCGTATCCTCTGCCGCCTTGTTGATTGTGTCGCCGCCCTTTTTCATGGCCGCAGTGAGGTCGTCTAGGTCCAGACGTCCCTCTTTGATCGCTCGGAACATATCGACGAAAGCCCTGCCGCCCACCACCGTCTTGGTAAACAGGGTGGCCTGCGCGTCGTCGAGTCCCTTCACCTTTTCAATGAATGCCTTGAACGCATCTGCGCCTTCGAGCCCAGCGCCCGCGAATGTCTTGATTGCAGTCCGCAATCCGGGCATCACGGTCTGAAGATTCACACCCGCCTTTTCAAAGGTCCCCAGCATTACCGCAGACTGCTCAAAATCGAGACCGAGAGCACGCAATGGTCCTCCGAAGTTTTTCAACTCCGTGGTCAGCGTGGTGACGCCCACCCCAGTGCTCTGCGCTACACGGTAAAGATAGTCGAGCTTCGCGCCGGCATCAGAAATGCTGACGCTCCAGTCATTGAATGCATGCGATACAGACGCGCCAAGTGGGGCGATTGATTCCCCCATGAGTCGGGATAGGTTGAGCATTTGCGTGCTCAACTGCTCCAGCGGCTCCCCTGTCGCTCCCAATCCGATGCGGATCGTAGTTAGTGCGTCGGTGACGTCCTTGGCGGAATTCGGGACGCTGGCAAATACACCCCTGAAAGACTCCTCCATGCGCGCTAGATCGGCCCCTACCGCTCCAGTTTTGGCCCGAATGGTATCGCTTGCCTCATCGAAATCCATCGCTGCCTTGCCAGCAGCTAGGCCGATAGCGGCCAGTGGAGCGGTCAAAGCGCCCGTCAGCCCGACGCCTAGGCTGGTAAGCCTATCGCCTATCTTGTCGAGCGCCGCAAAATTGCGATCTACAGAAGTAGCAAGCCCTTCCAGCTCACGCGCAAACCCAGTTATCCCGGCTACACCATCCGCGACGTCAACGCCGATACGCATCATGAGTGTGCCGAGATCTGCCATGGGTTTCCTATCTAGGTTTTGCTGCTTGGAATCGCCGTCTTAGATCGTCTTCGGTCTGCGGTACAACGCTCGTCATGAAGTCACGAGCGATATAGGGCAGTGGCCGCTCTTTGCCGTCGCGCTTAAGCTCCCACATGCCCGCTTTGATTAAGCAGGCAAGGTACTCTTCCCATCGATGCCGATCTCGCCAGCGCAAGTAAAGCGCCATAAAATCGTCAGGACACATCTCCCAAAATTCAGCGTCCGAAACGCCGAACTCGATAACGGCCATCGACCACGCCTCTACGATTGGGTCGAGATGGACTACTGGACATCCGTAGAGATCGGTGTCACGTTCGACTGCGGCTCCGGTTTGGGCTGTACCGTGCCGCTCTTCGACTTTTTTACTGCGTCCATGATGTCGCGGCCAGTTGCCGCTCGCAAGACAAGCGCGAAGTACTCGTCGCTCTGCTCTCCGTCCATCAGGTCGGCAACCTCCCCGACAGTTGGTGGCGTCAGGCTTTGCAATTTAGCCGCACACTCCAAGCCAATCTGAACCAAGACGGGTAGTAACTCTTCGTCTGCCTTATCGAAACCCTCACGCTTGTTGAAGGAAATTCCGAATTCATCGCGGATTCTCTTGAGGGCACTGTACGGATAGAACAGTGCCCTTTCGATCCCGTCCGCGAGGGTGATCTTTACTGCGGGGGTTGCGCTCATTTTCTCCTCAGGTTTGGTGTTAGACGTAGTGCGGTACGGTGGTCAATCGGAGAGTGACGTTCCGCATGATGATTCCCGACGGGTCGAAGGCGGATCCGATTTTCTGAACGAATCCCTCGAATTGCTTTGTTCTGTTGCTCGGATCGGACTCCTGAAGCCTCCACCGACGGACTTCCTTTGCGCTCTGCATGGTTTCCAGGGCCTGGTGCGTCACGTCGGCCCCATTCCAAACAATCGGGAATGAAATCGTTCCCGGTTCAGGGAGCGTGGGGCGATAGGTCTTGCCGACTTGCGTCGCAGTCGGTGTGCCGTGGTTGGTCGTTTCGATTTCACCGAGCGTTACTTCCGGTCCAGTGATCGTCATGACTCCACTGACCGGAACGTAGGTCTCTGGCGATCCGCAATCGCCATACATGATGTAAGTGCCCTGGGCGGGAGTTCCCGCAGATGTCACGCAAGACATGGCTGTTCTCCTCCTGCCTCACGGCAGTAGTTGTGGTCGTAAATGGTGACCGAGGGCGTCTCACGACGGCCCCGGCATCGCCTGTCTCGCGACAGTCGAATGTAGTGTTGTGGAAACTTTGGTAGCTCTTGCTGGACTCGAACCAGCGCGCTCTGGGTTATGATTCCAGCGCTCTACCAACTGAGCTAAAGAGCTATGCGTGCTGTTGGCGTGCCCAGTCAGTAACGGGCCATGGCTTCATTTCGTCCCACGGCTCGACCTTGAGTGGTCCTGCGTGTACGAAGCGGCCATCTGCTGGCACATCGGTGATAAATCGGATATCGGAATCGTTGAGGTGCCCTTCGCGCATCCTCTGCTGGATACGCGGCAACTCTTCGAGGCGCGGGGTGTCCCCTTGGCACATGTGCCTGTAGCAATCTTCCGCCGCGTTTTTCCAGTCGATCGACGTGTAGAAGTCCAACTTACGCACGCGATCTTCACGAGCGACGTAGCCGTAATGCTTCAATCGCGCTGGGCAAAGGCCGCGACCGTGAATGAATCGCTGAGGAACCGATGAGCAGTGCAGGTTAGGCTGGTCATTGCCGACCGTGCGTCCGAATGGAGTCGCCATGAAGCGAAACTCACTGAGCATCTTGCGCGTGTCTGGGACGTTCGGGTCTTCTTTGTACGGGCGAAACAGAGACGGTCGCCAGAAGTCTCCGTAGATTCGATCCGTGCGCACAGAATGAAGATCGTTCCACATAAACGCGATTTGCAGGGAGAATGAGTTACGTTCGGAGCCTTCGCACGTCTCGCGAATGATCTCCGGGCCGAGCTTCTCCATCACTTCGTCACCGTCGATACATACGATCCATTCCGCTTCCACCTGCGAGACGATCTGGTCGTACAGCCAGTTCTTATCGCGGCTCTCATTCATCCCCTGAAACGGGGAGCGGAACACTGTGACTCCATAGCTTTCACAGATCGCTACCGTATCGTCAGTGGAGTTGTCATCCATGACGAAGATGCGATCACAGAGCGGCAGAATGCTCTCAAGGACCTCTCCGATCCAGCGAGCCTCGTTTTTGATCCGTAGCATCGCCGCGAACTTGCAGGTTGACCGCACGAACTCGTGAGTAGATCCCGAATGCGCCGCACGAACCGAACCGCAAGACGCGCAGATCCAACCGTCTGAGTTCCCGATCTCGGTGTACGTTGTGGGTCTAGATAGCTCGGCCAGCATAGGGTCCTTTGGGCTTCAGTACTTCAATCACGTCCATCTCTCCAACTCCGGGTACGCTGACTGATCGCGGTGTCTTGTTCCAATCGGGGAAGTAATGTAGGGTCATCCGCTCCAAGAACAGCGCGTTGGCATTCCAATCCGTGTATCGCAGGGAGCGCGGGTCGTAAGCGGTCATGCAGTACTTCAGTTGGTCGCCGCAAAAATAGCCGTTCCAGTGGTTCATCCACCGGACTACTCCGTCATGGATGCGCTGTGCGCTCTCTGGCGACCGCGTTGCGCTCTCATCGTGCGTGACGCTGATCTCAGGGATGCAGCCGATCGTGTATCCGGCCAGCCTCATGCGGGTCATCAGATCGACTTCCTCGTGATGACCTAGCTCGGTATTCATCCCGCTTGCGAGCCGTGGGTGCTCCAGGGCCGAACGTCGCAACATCCAAAAGTAGCCAGCGCTCCAGAGGCATTCGCGGTACCGCCCATTGTGGAAGCCGTAGTGCCCTGCTCCTGAGTAGACCTGACCGCACTCCTTATTCGCATCCAGCATCGCGGCCATTTGTTCGTCCCAGCCGTGCGTGTGTACGTAGGCGTCATGGTCGAGATAGGCAACTAGGGGAGTTTCTGCCAACTCCAAGAGCAGTTTATTAACGCCCCCGGCATAGCCGATATTCTTCGGTAAAGGCACATGCACCATGCGCGTATCGCGTGCGGCCCAATCTGCCGCGAGTGCCGCTGCCTCGGTGTCCGTAGGGTGCGGATTGACGATAAGGAACAGTCGCCAGTCTGTTACGCTGTGCTCCCTGATCGCGTTGATGCAGTTGCTCAGCGCTGCCGCATTGCCGTAGACAACACAACCGATATCCAGTCGCCTCACTTAGCCAGAGCCTTTCTGATCGTCTCGAAATCGCACGAACTGCAGTAATCGCTTAGGCGAACCTCAGTGCCGTCTTGGAATGTCAGCAGCCTTCCTCCGGGGTCGCACATCTCCCCAACCAGTACGGATTGTTTGATCAATTCCTTTACGTCCGATGGAATCTCGGCAATAGTCTCGCCACCGCACTCACCACAGATCATCAAGCCCTCTCCTCTACTCGCCAAACACTCACGCCGAATTCAACCGCCGCGAAGGTCGCGACCGCCCGTCCATCCTGCTCGATTCGCGCCGTGCCTCCGTTCTGCCTACACAAGCCCCACGCGGTCTGCCGTGCGATCCGTATGCAGTCCGTTTCCGGCGACTGCTTCACTTCGTTATGGAAAACTGAGTACAGAACCTTCCCCCGTATCCCAGTCATCCACTGGCCAGTCGTCTTGATCGTCTTTCGCCCATGCGGGACTCGGCATATTTACCACGAAGGCGGGACTGGGGCCAACGTTCCGAATCTCGCAGGGCGTCCCCGGTGGCACGATCACAGGTCCGTTGTTCGGGCTCGCCTCGTAGCGCACGTAGTAACCATCTACCCGCAGAATGAATGCGACTTGCCCTGAAATGCAGTGGAAGAATCCGCGCCGCTTCATGTGCAAGTGCGGCCCCTTGCTCTTGCCGGGATCGACCACGGTCACGTACACCTGATCGGGCCGCAACCATGGGGCCTCGTTCACGCTCCACAGCGGGATCAGGTAGCCGTTCGGCTCGCCGGATTTATCTTTGGTTGGGATTGGCCTCATTTGCTTATGAATTGGATACATCCGAAATCAGCCGAACACATTACCTGCGCCGCATGTTCCTCGGAGTCCAGCGCGGTTGCTTTAGAGGAAACGCCATGCTCATTGCATGGATCTCCGTCAGCGCTACCCATCAAACCGCACATCCCCATGGTGCTTTTCCAGTCGCGATGCAGTCCGAATGAAATCGGGCTTTCCCAGTACCTGCAATCCCCGCATCTCACGCTGCTACCTCGACGCCGACGGGCCGCTGGTACCAATTCGGTCCATGCTGACGAAAGCCGATCTGCTCCAACGTCGGATCCCACAATTGCTCGTACTTGTCATTGCGGCTGAGGTGCATCGGAATACTGCCGTCCGGCCCACTGCCGCAATTGAAGGCGTTCTGCGCGACGAACCAGCCTCCGGGCTTGAGTACGCCGTGAATGGCGGCAACCCAGCTTTCTACATTACATACGTGTTCCAGGAAGTCCAGCGAAACGACAGCATCAAACTGGCTCAAAAAGGCGATATCAGGCTCCCACCCTGCCGTCATCAGGTGCGTTGGTGGCCGTCCGTGCCTTGAAAATCGGAACCTAGCGAACTCATAAGTTCGGCTCCCGGCTAGATCGTGGTACGTGGCATGCAGCCCAGCCTTGAGCAGAGCCAACGTCAAATCCCCGATGCCGTCTCCGAGACACAGAACAGTTTTGCAGCCCTTCGCCACGAGCGCTTCCGCAATCCCTTGGCACTTTCCCGCGTAGTTGTATCCGGGGTCTGTGTGGTAGGCGCTCAGTTCCCAGATATATGCCTCGGTCGTGCGGTACCACTCCAGCAGCTTCGCGTCGTCGTCGCCGATGTTCGCCGCTTTGAAGTCAGCCGTTACCTCGTGGTGCAGCGGGATGAAGCCGCGACTGAGCTTCGCTAGGCACTCATCCTCACGTCTCCCCAAAAACAGCGCGATCTCCCGCGCTCGGTCTGCCACGTTCATCTGTTGTCGATCCTCGTAGTCCTGTTTGGCTTGCTTCAGGCCGTCCTCAAGGCTGCTGTAATGCAGCGAATCAGGCGGGTACGTCGTGTCTAGCGGCCTCGGTGCCAGTCCGGTGAAGGAATCATGCGATACCGCCTCGCAGGGCACTCCAGCGGCCACAGAGATGTCGTAGCGGCTGACCCTGATCGGCGTACCGATGTGGACAATCTTGCGTTTCGGCTGGTCGATCACGAGTCGCCATAGCGCCTTGGCTGCATCGCGGGCGAACAGCGGACTAAACCAGCGGTCGGCCACCTGCTTCGTGTGCGATCCGTCCAGCATCGCCTCTAGCGGATTCTTGCGCCCCTGGTGCGGCATTGGGCGGATGCCGAGAACGAAGGTTAGGCGGGCGATTGTCCAGTTGTCCCCATTCGCCGCTACCAGTTTCTCAGCCGCCAACTTCTGAATCCCATACTCGTTAACAGGGCCGCCCAGCACGGCTTGACTGGATGCGTATATCAGATGGCTCCCGTTTCGACCGCAGAGTGTGGATAGGGAGCCCGGGAAAGATACGTTTACGCCCCTGCATGCCCTCGGATTCTTCTGTACGGTGTCAACGTCACACTCTCCAGCGAGATAAACGACCGCGCCTACTGGAGAACGCTTCTCAATCCATTCGCGCAGGGAAACCGCCCCGTTTTCTAAATCCGTGCCGAAATGCCACGCATCCGCCGCCTTGCGGTGCCAGATCGGTTCGATGCCGGGAGGAACGCAGAGGCGCATGCTGGACCCCACGATCCCCGATGCTCCGAGAATCAGGACTTTCACAATGATTCCGTATGGAACGGCCCCCGGACTCCCGCGCTGTGCTGCTCTGCCGCCTCAAGGGTAATCTGCATCCGCTTTTCAGGCTCCATGCCCTTCGTAGCGAACAGCGCCCCAAGGCAGGCGTCCTCGCCGCATCCAGCCGCATCATAACCGCAGAGCGATTCGCCAACCTGGTAGTCGCTGGCGACCCTGAAAATCCTGCCGCGATATCCGACTAAGAACGTACCGCCCTTCTCGGCATCTTTATCTTTCTCTGCGAATCCGCCATCTTTCAGGCAGGTACGCACCGCATCTACGAATGATGTAGCCATGTACTCGGCGGTGTCTTGATCCGCATTTTGCTGCGGAGGTTGCAGTTTGTAGCGGAGCAGTTGCCCCATACGAAATGATGACGTGAATCCAAAGATGAACTCGCCCTTGCGGAACACCTTACTATCCGCACGTACCGTCATGCTCCAGCCACTTACCCCTGCGCTATCTCCCCCGATGTAGACCTTGCCGCCTTCACAGAACCCCGCTATGGCTGTCATCCTGCGCGCCTCATCATCCACTCTTCCTGCGTCATCGTTCCTTTCAAGTGATTGCACCGCTTGCAAAGCATCTGGCGATTCTCGATACCGTTAGATCCGCCGCGAACTACGGGCGTCCTGTGATCCGCGTGAGCCCTCTCGTCAATCGGCCTGAGGCATCCGTTGCACTCCCAATTCTGCTGGTTCAGGAGTGTGATCCGATCGTCCTTCGTGAATGTTCCGGGCAGGGCCGCTTCACGATCCTCACGCCGCTTATTGCGCAACTGAAACGGTGTAGGATCACGGCGGTATTGCTCTCTGAGTTTCCTGTTTTCTTCTTCTCTGTTCGCTTGCTTAGCCTCTGACGTCGCCTTCTTGTAGCGCTCGCCATGGATCGCGAAGTTTTTGGATTTAGATTCTGCTACCCGATCGGGGTATCGCTTCTCGTACGCCTTCTTCGCAATCCGAACCTTCTCTCGGTTTGCATCGGCCCATCTCTTGGCGTTCAGGCTCTGGCACTTACGGCAGCAATTGAAGCGCTTTCCTCTCGTGAGCGGAAAGTCGTCTATCGGCTTCCATTCGGCACATTTACTGCAGGTCTTGTGTAAGGGTGCGCTAGTATCTTGGGTAGGCACTTGATCTCCAATCCAGATCGGGTGATTAGAGCCTTGCGGTGCTTCCAACACTGCTTGGCTCGACTACTATTTTACCGCTTAATCCTCGAAACACTCAGGAAATTGGGAATTTTCTTTTGTTTTTCCCCAGTTGTCATGGCCCCACTTGCGAATGAAGATCCGCAGATTGGGCCGATAGTCGCCGCTCCCCTTGCCGCGATACTCGCTCTTCAGAGATCCATGGTCAACGAAGACGGAATCTAGAATCCCGAGCTTCAGCCCGGCATTGCGGACCATCAAGGAGTAGGAATCATCTTCCATTCCGTACGCTACATAACACTCTTCTAAAAGGCCCACAGCATCGAAAGTCTTGCGCGGGATGTATACGCACGAGAAGCACAGCATGCGGTCGTCATACCGAATCCCTGTTGAGCCCTTCGCTTGATTCTGGTTCGTGTTGCCGACGTTGTTGATCGCAGGGGAGAGGATGCCAATCTCGGGGTGCGCCGCGCATGCCTCAGCGAGCAGATTGAACCCGTTTGGTGTAGTCAGCAGGGCATCGTCGTTCGTGAGCAAACAGTCATCCGTGCCCGCGTGCCGGATACCGATGTTGTTGTTCCGCGCGTACACGAAAGGCTTCTCGCCTTGAACAATCGTGAACGGGAACACGCCGCCAAACTCGCGCATCAGATCGCCGATGCTGAGCCCGTCATTGACTACGATGATTCGGTCAGGCGTCAGGTCCGGCTGGTTGCGCAGGATCGCTTTGACGCAGGCGGTTAGGTTGTCCTCATTGCGCGAGCAGATTACAACGCGATATGGCATGTAAAGTCCAGACCAGCCTTTCGCATACGCTCCAGTTCAGCCTCCCATTGCTTGCGGGTTTCTTCTTTCTCGAACGTCCTGTACCTCTTGAGGTGAGTCGCGCACAGTTCGGCGATTTCAAAGCCAGCGGGGACGATTTCCAGTCCATCGCGTGTAGCCTTGCACGCGGCGCATTCCTTCACTACTTCCTCGGCAACGTGCAGAACCGTCGCTTCCTTCATGTCGTCGCGCCATTGATCTAGAGGCTTGTACCAATACCGATGGTCGCCACAGCCGTACATAACCTCGGCATCGTCAACCTCACCGATTACGTAGGCGCTTCCATCGCTGAGAATCGCATCCCCAGCGCGTGGCTCCGTCCGTGGATCTCTCACTTGACTGCCTCCAGAACCGCCGTCAACTTCCATACCTCGTCGGCGAGCTTCTCGTGCTTCTGCTCGATGATGCGGAAGTGGTGATTCATTCCGTACGCGGCCTTGAATCGCGTGTTGTGCGGGTTGTTGTATTCGAGATAGAACAGGCTGTTCGGGTTCCAGTAGCTCTTGTGGTCCACGTCCTGCCACGCGCCGCGCCCGTCAGTCGTGGGCACGACCATCTCGCAGCGTCCGTTAGGGACAAGCACGCGGTAAAGCTCGTTCAGTGTGTGCTTCTTGTCTGCGATGTGCTCGAAGATGTCATGCGCTCGCACGAAGTCAACAGTGGAGTCATCCCAAGGCCAGCGCTCTGCGAGGTCCGCGATTTGGTCCGCAGGCTCCGCGATGTCAACGTTCACGTATCCGGGCTCAAGCGTACTTGAGCAACCGAGGTTCAACCTAAGCAAGCAACCCTCCTGTATCCTTCCGGTAATTGATCGAAGCTCCAGTGCGACCACTCGTACTTGGGCGGGTTCGTTTCGCCCATCTGAATCCGAGCTTGCCGTGTTCTCTCACGATCTTCGATAAGGTCCATCGCGCCGTCTTTGTCGCAGGTACCATCCTTGTGGACCGTCGCGACCATCATTTGCGATCCGTCTACGCATGCCGCTCGCCCGACGTGACCGAGGAACGTGTTATCTTCCGACTTCTGCATGTCGAGAAACTGATGACTGCGCCACCACCCACGCCAGTACATGAACGATGTGCCGATGGCGTAGGACGGTCGCGCTTCGTAGCGGAACACCTTTCCGTCGGTCAACCGATGGAAGCCCATGGCGTAGTAACCAGTCAGATGCGTGTCGGGGTCGGCCTTGAGCAGTTCGATCTGAGTAGCGAGCCGTTCAGGGTGCGACCAGTCGTCGTCGTCCCAGTGCGCAATCACGTCGCCGTTCGCTGCTTGGCACGCCATGTTTCGCTTGGCTCCGACCACGCGCCGAAACTGCGAATGGTAGTAGCGCACCCGCCTGTCATGCGGGATCAGATCCTCTACGCGGTCTATCCCGTCATCGAGGATGATTAGCTCGCTGTCGGTGTACGTCTGAGACAGGAAGCAGGCGATGACACGCGGTATGAAATTGCGACGGTCCCGCGTCGGCATAATGCATGAGATCATGGTTCTTATGAGCCGACCATTGACACTGAGCTACAGGGGACAGATTTATCCGCTCGTGCTCACCGCCACTAAGGATGAAACCGGAGAAACTGTCTATGCCTGTCGTTTCGCTGATGAGGCCACGATGCCCAAGGAATTGATAGAAGAGATCCTTGACGCATTACGAATGGCTCCCGAGATAAACTAGCCTCGTCATTGTTCCACCGTCCACTTGCCGTGCCCCTTCGGACACGCGTACGTCAGCCCCGTCGAGTCCTGCGTGGTGAAGTTCTTGCCCTTCTCTCCGCACTCCGGGCACTCGTCTACGGGCCGTGCCGCCGCTTCCCGCGCATCGTCAGCGGCTTCGAGCTTCTCGTATACCTTCTGCGCAATCAGTTCGGCTAGCACCTCGATGTCAATCTTTGTTACGCTGACGAGCATTTCTGGCATCTCGGCCATTACACGACTCTCCCGGCTTATCGCCTTTTCCATCTCCCATCGCAGCGTCTCTTCTTCTCTGTAGGGAATCACTTGTACATCACTCCGAATTGCAGCTTGTTCGAGTGCAATTTGGTCTCCTGCTCGTACACTGTGGTTTCCATCTCGTACTGAATGCGCACCGTGAAATCGCCCATTGGTCCGCTGTAGCCGTCGAGCATGAATTCCAGCGTCCGAGAGATCAACTCGCATTCACGCTGTGATGTGGCGAACACGGCAACCTGTAACGACCTATCCTTGAGCACGATCGGGCCGCACTGCGTGTGCGTGGTTCGAACTGAAACCCAATCGATGACCGCGAATGGCTGCGTAGGCCGCTCTGGAGCCAATCGGTAGTAGATGCGACCACTCACTCCGGGATCGCTAGGCGTAGGCTGCAGATACGCGATGATCGAGTCTTCAATCGTCATTGACTTGGCGCTGCACTGCTAGCTCAATCAGCCCTTCCAGTTCGGTCTTCACATTGCTGATAACTTCAGCCTTCGTTGCGTCCACGGCTGGCTTGAAATACGCACGGGCTGGCATGCGTGACGTGCCAAGCTCGAACATTGACGCCAAGGACTCAGAGACTTCATTGCCGGGGCTGACCTTGGCTTTCGGAGAGCGATTGCTACGCGCTCCGGTCCACCGCCGCATCGTTTCGGATTTGTGCGCGACGACTAGAACGGTCTTTTTACGTGGCCTGGATGGCGGTTGACGATCCGCAAGGTGGATGCTGACCGCAATCTCGCCGGATATGAGGCGAGCATTGTTCTGCGCCGCCGTTTGTAGTGGCTTTACTGCCCGCCCAAGAGCCGGATAAATCTCTTCCCCGTCGAGATACTGGACGACGTTGTTCAGGCGCTCCTTGATCGGCTTGAGACCACTGATGCTGAGGTTTTTAGCTCGATATCTGGCCATCGATGATGCGGCAGTTCAGCCGTATCCACTTACGGTCGTTCGTCGGTTTTACCGCTCGGATGTCGTACGATTCGTTTTCGTTGATGCAGACGACCCGCATCAGCGTAGTCGGCCACGGCTTGAGAAATCGGATTACGAAATCGACGTATAGCTCAGAAGTCTCGTGCCCGGACGAATCCAACTCGCGACCTTGCACGTCCTCGCGGCACGCCCAGCATTCGCGAAACGTCGTCCATGCGGTAGGGTCGATCTCGTCGCCTGTAGACTTGAGCGTCGGAGCATCGATTCTGATGTGCCAGCTGAGATCGCCAGCGCCGTAGTCGTTTTGGACTGCCATTTAGAATGCCGGGATATCGAACGTGTCTAGCAGGCGGTCAACGCCAAATTCAAGCCGCTTTGAATCGATGGCGGTGGACTTACCCAACACCACCGCCTCGCGATTCTGGTACAGATGACCGGCGAACAGGCGGATAGCCGCCAAGATTGCGTCCGGTACATCGGTGTACCCTGCTGTATAGTCAATTCGGATTGCGTTGATGGATCGAAGCGCGCCCGCAGGCCACTGCATGAGGCCATATGGGATTACCAGGGCCCCGGGCTCTCTCGCTGTGTCCACATGAGCCATCGTGGTACCCGGCGAGCCTTCAATCAAGTTGCCCGCCGACGCGTACCAGGTCGTCACGAGTTCCGAGGAGTCAGTAAATGCCAGTGACTCTACCGAAACCAGGGGAGGCCACGGGAGAGTGATTGAATCGTACGGAAAATAGTCAAGGTAATACGCGAGTCGCCGCTTCAGGATTGATATTCCGCGACTGCGCTCCAGCGCTTGCCGCGCTGCCCTTATGTATCCCTCGATCAGAATGTCATCGTCGCTGAAATCGATGCGCGAATGCAGCCTAAGGTTAGTTGCGGTTACCGGCTCGTCGCTGAGCACTTCTACGATTTGTGGATAATTGCTCATCGTCGATCCTTTCGGCTGGCAGCGGAACGATTACCTTTGTTTCTAGTCGCAACGGCTGGGCATGCTCGATAAGAGCCATGCCGCGTTGTTCCAGTCTCTTCGCGATGTTTTCCGGTACCGTTGCGGTCTGCCCTGGATCGAGCGTGCCGTACAGGTCCGAAAAGATCCGCTTTTGTGCGCGTATGGTTACGAGTTGCATTGGGTTAAATATGCGGGGCCACCGCCAAGGAAGCCCCGCACGGTGGCTCTAGTAAGAGCCGGTGATGAACGCAGCCGGCCGATAGACCGCGAGGGCCAAGCGCTCTTCAGCGCGGATCGCGACCATGTTCTTAATGAAGTAGTCGGAATGTTCGGTCGAGACGTCAATCGCGGCGTCCTCACGGTCGTAGATCTCCGCACCGAGCGAGAAAGAGCCCACGAGAAAGGTTCCAGACGCGATGGCATTGGTCTCGACGATGGGCTTGCCCCATAGAGTCGGAGTGGCCATACTAGCGGGTCCACCCAGGATGTACTGGCCCTTGTTCGCCCCGCCCTCTTCCGTTTTGGTGAGTTCCATCACCTCCCAGTCGGCGGGATTAACAACGATCCCATCTACCGGATACTCGGCGATACGGGCTTGCTTGATCGCGTGACGCAACTTGTCGATCTTTGTGTCGCTCGCGACGTTGTAGCCAGTGTTGTACGCCGTGGCCTGATGAATCAGACCATCGATGTTCACGCCGGTACCGTCGCCGTTGAGCAACTGGTTGTCCTCGACGTACTTGAGGCCGTACAGCATGCGGGTGTTGATGTAGTTCTGCAGTTGGCTCAGATCGTCGAGCACCTGCCGGGTCGCCGGGATCCAGTGCGCGATGGTGCGAACCGGAACACTGGCGATCGTGAACGTCAGCGCAGACTCAGCCTTGTTGCTGGCCTCGACCTGGGGAGACGCCGCGTTGGTGAACACGTTCTCCTTGACGAATTCGATTGCGCTTTGCGTTGTAGTGGTTCGCGCAAGCAAATCGCGGACGCGTAGGGCGCGAAGCTGCGGAGAAATTATTCCGGGGACGCGCTCCGGGACCAGAATCCCAGGGGTCGAACTACCGACGGCACTAGAGGTAATAGTTGTCTTCGTCTCGAAGAAACTCTTTACCTTGATCGCGACGCCGCCCTTGTGCCAGCCGCGAGTCTGGAACCCCTTGAAGGCTTCCGATTCGATAAAGATCTCACCGAGCGTCTTGGACAACGGCACCATGCCGTCATTCCCACCGGGGCGATGGAACATGGCTTCCAGCCCGTCCATCCGCTTCACTACACGGTCGAGCGCTTCCTTGGTTTCGGGGTTGGCTACGCCGTTCTGCTTGATCTCATCGATCTGCTTCTGTGCATACGCCTTATAGTCCTGGACGGTCTGTACGATCTCATCCCGGACAGATTTGACCTGTTCGTTCAGTTCCATTAGGAACCTCCTCCCGCCTCACGGCGGTAGCTTTCGTTTGGGGATTGCCTAGCGAATTCCTGCCAGGACTTCGGTCTTGAACAGCACGAGAGTCTCGGCACTGTCCGGTGTTGAAAAAGCTTTATCGCCACTCATGGCAGCGTCGATGACGCTCTGGATCAGATCGCGTGCCTGACCGAGCGTGTCCATGTTCGCGGCAGAGATCATGCGGCCCGCCTTAATGACATGCTTGGCCGCCGCCAGCACCATATGGGCGCGCACATCAGACTGATCCGCCTTGTGCTCCGGCTCGGTGCCGTCCGCCATCTGTTCCATTTCGGCGCTCATCATGGCGAGGTACCTGGGCAGCCAAGCCATGTAGGCATCATGGAATTGAGATATGGACATTTCTGCCGCAGCCGCCCGCTGTTCATTCGACATGCCGGGATCCCACACTGCGTCATCGAGAGAATCACCGAGCGCGTACAACATCAGATACTTCGTAGCGCAGAGTTGCGCCTCGTCAAGCTCTTCGTTGAAGTCTTTGGTGGACTTCACGGTCGTCACCAAGGCCAGCGGGTTCATCGGGAACGTGACCACCGAGCCCTCGTACAGCTTGATCTCACTGAGGTAGCGAATGCCCTTCTCGATCTTGTCCTTGATCGACTGGTAGCCTATCGAAAGCCCCTTGATAACTCCGCGCTTCATGAGCGCGTGCGACTCGCGGGCCTTCTCGACTTCAAGAACGTAGATGCCCTTTACCTTGAGCCCGACTTCGCTGTCCTGAATCTCCAGTAGACCAATTGGTGTTTTCTGGTCATGCTGCCAGAGCATTGGAACTGTGTACTTGCTCTCTTCCAGGCTCTTCGTGAACGCTCCGCGCTCAACTACATCGCCGCCTAGATCGACGTTGCCATATACCGAAAGCAGCCCCTCAAAGGTCCCATCCTCGGAGACCTCTTTCACCTCGAAATGCAGATTTTTGATATCCATCGCGGCTCCTTATGCCTGAGATTTCACGCGGAAGATCCGCGACTTGGCTGGTGGTTGCTGGTCGATAGCCGGATCAACACCGAGGGCGTCAGAGACGGCCTGCATATTCAACTGCACGTAGTGCTCATCGCCGCCATCCACTGGGTTCAGCCCCATGTAAGCCCGGACCTCGTTGATTGCGTAGACGCCTTTCTCCAGCATCCGAGCAAACCCGTCAGTCTGTGTTTTGAAATCGCCACGCAGCAAGCCTTCGATTGCATGTTCGGCGAATACGTTCGGCTCGTTGACAAGCAGGCACCTCTGAATCGTTTGCTCCCAACGCACTAGCCACGGTCGCAGCGTGTTGGTGTAGTACTCGATTGCAGACTGCTCGATATTTGAGAACGTTGCCCTCTCAAGGTCAGCGAGTTTGTGAGGCGGCATCCGAAACAACCGGCAAACTTCCAAAATCTGAAATCTG
>Ga0207703_10001643_pt1 | contig 20120 bp, 24 predicted proteins | sample KBSSwiS12_FD_184304 | JGI IMG/M metagenome (GOLD analysis project Ga0207703, IMG submission 184304) | Switchgrass rhizosphere microbial communities from Kellogg Biological Station, Michigan, USA - KBS Switchgrass S1-2 (SPAdes) (version 2) | ecosystem: Host-associated > Plants > Roots >...
GTCGGAGCCCGAGCCGAGCGCGCCGAGCGGCAGATCGCCGCCGGCCTTGGCGGCGTCGATCACGTCCTTCGAATAATCGTCGCCGCCGGTGTAGGCCGAAGCGAGGATCGCGGCGCGGCCGCGCTGCGCGGCGGGGACGCCGGTGCGCGGGTCGGCGACATCGCCCGACGCCTGGTTGACGAGATGCTGCAGCTCATGGCTGCCGGCGGCGAACAGGAAGCCGCGGCCGTTGGAATCGGTGTTGATGTAAAGGAGCGCCTTGCGCTTGAGCTCGTCGGCGTGGGCCTCGGCCCATTCGGTCGAGCCGAGGAGGCCCGGTTCCTCGCCGTCCCAGCTCGCGTAAACGATGGTCCGCGCCGGACGCCAGCCGGACTTGTACAGCGCCCCCAGCGCCTTCGCCTCGCTCATCAGCGCGACCTGGCCGGTCAGCGGGTCGGACGCGCCGAACACCCAGCCGTCATGGTGGTTGCCGCGGACGATCCACTGGTCGGGATAGGCTGCGCCCGGCAGCATCGCGATCACGTCATAGACCGGCTTCAGCGACCAGTCGGACTTGACCGCGAGGTGGACCTGGACCGCATCCGAGCCGCCCCAATGGTAGGCGAGGCCGAGCCCTCCGCGCTGCCTGCCCGTCACCAGCGGCCCGTCGAGGGCGGCGATGATCCTTGTCGCGTCGCGGTAGGAGATGGGCAGCGTCGGGATCTTGAGGATCGTCCTCGCCTCTGCGCGGGTCAGGCGCTTGGCGTTGGCGGTGGCGCCGACGCCCGGAGTCAGCGGGTCCCCGGGATAGACCGGCATGTCGGCGACCGAGCCGCGCTGGATGCCTGCATCCGGCCGTCCGCCGCCCTTGGGATAGACGTCGGCCGCGGCATAGCTGTCGTCAGCGGGATCGGAATAGATCAGGCAGCCGACCGCTCCATGCTCCTGCGCCAGCTTGGGCTTGAGTCCGCGCCAGCCGCCGCCGTAGCGGGCGAGGACGATTTTGCCCTTGACCGAAATGCCGCGCTGCTCGAGCGCGTCATAATCGGCGGGCATGCCGTAATTGACGTAGACGACCGGCGCGGTGACGTCGCCGTCGCCCTGGTAGGCGACATAGGGCGGGAGCGCCGCAGCGGTGTTCGCCGAGGTCGGATCCTCGGTGACCGCCGGCTCCTGCCCGCCGAGCGTGATCCGCTGCGGCGCGACCAGCTCGAGCGTGGTCGAGATTGGCGTCGGATAAAGCACGTCGAAGCGTTCGATATGCGCGTCCCAACCCCATTGCTTGAACAAGGCGAGCTGCATGTCGGCATTGGCCTTGTTGTGCGGCGCTCCGACATGGTTGGGCGCCGACGACATGTCCTGCAGCCAGCCGAGCTGGTCGGCTGGGCTGATCATCGCGTCAAAGCGCTGCTCGAGCGCCGACGGTTGCGCCGACGCGGGCGCGACGAGGGCGACCGCCAGAGCGGCGATGCTGACGACGGTGCGCTTGATCATCGCTTGAGGAACTCCGCTCCGACGGCGAGGGTGACGATGGTCGCGATGAGATCGAGCGCGATGAGGCCTATGACGACCGCGCCCGCGCCCTTGGCGACGTTACGGATGGTGAGCGCGCGTTTCATTGGCAGGCGAGGCACTCGTCGTAGTCGGTGGTCGAGGCGAGCGGGATTTCCTTGAGCTCGGGCGTGTTGTCCGCCTCGACCCCGCCGGCGAAACCTGCGCGCTGCACCGACTTCGAGCGAAGGTAGTAGAGAGACTTGATGCCGAGCTCCCAGGCGCGAAAGTGGAGCATCATCAGGTCCCACTTGTCGACGTCGGCCGGGATGAACAGGTTCAGCGACTGCGCCTGGTCGATGTAGGGGGTGCGGTCGGCCGCGAGCTCGAGCAGCCAGCGCTGGTCGATCTCGAAGCTCGTCTTGAACACGTCCTTCTCTTCCTGGGTCAGCACATCGAGGTGCTGGACGCTCCCGCCCTGCTCGAGGATCGAGTGCCAGACCTTCTCGACATCCTTGCCGCCCTTCGAAGTGAGCAGCTTCTCGAGGTACGGGTTCTTGATCGAGAAGGAGCCCGACAGGGTCTTGTGGGTATAGATGTTGGCCGGGATCGGCTCGATGCAGGCGCTGGTGCCGCCGGCGATGATTGAGATCGACGCGGTCGGGGCGATCGCCATCTTGCAGCTGAAGCGCTCCATCACGCCCATGTCGGCGGCGTCGGGGCAGGGCCCGCGTTCCTTCGCCAGCATCATCGAGGCCTGGTCGACCTGGGCGCGGATGTGCTTGAAGATCTTGAGGTTCCAGCTCTTGGCCATCGCTCCTTCGAACGGCAGCCCGCGCGCCTGGAGGAAGGAATGGAAGCCCATCACCCCGAGCCCGACGCTGCGCTCGCGCTCCGCGCTATACTTGGCGCGCGCCATCTCGTCGGGAGCCCGCGCGATATAGTCGGACAAGACATTGTCGAGGAAGCGCATGACGTCCTCGATGAACTGCTTGTCCTTGTTCCACTCGTCCCAGGTCTCGAGGTTGAGCGAAGACAGGCAGCAGACCGCGGTGCGGTCGGCGCCGAGGTGGTCGCGGCCGGTCGGCAGCGTGATTTCCGAGCACAGGTTCGACGTCGAGACCTTGAGGCCCAAGTCGCGGTGATGCTTGGGCATCGACCGGTTCACCTGGTCGATGAAGATGATGTAGGGCTCGCCGGTCGCAAGCCGGGTCTCGACCAGCTTCTGGAACAGCGAGCGCGCATCGACCCTCCCACGCTCCGACCCGTCGCGGGGCGAGCGGAGCGTGAACTCCGAGCCGTCGCGGACAGCCTCCATGAACTCGTCGGTGACGAGCACGCCGTGGTGGAGGTTCAAGGCCTTGCGGTTGAAGTCGCCCGAGGGCTTACGGATTTCGAGAAACTCCTCGATCTCCGGGTGATTGATGTCGAGGTAGCAGGCGGCCGAGCCGCGGCGCAGCGAGCCCTGGCTGATCGCGAGCGTCAGGCTGTCCATCACGCGGACGAAGGGGATGATTCCGCTGGTCTTGCCGTTGAGGCCGACCGGCTCGCCGATGCCGCGCACGCGGCCCCAATAGGTGCCGATGCCGCCGCCGCGGCTCGCCAGCCAGACATTCTCGTTCCAGGTGCCGACGATGCCTTCGAGGCTGTCGTCGACGCTGTTCAGATAGCAGCTGATCGGGAGGCCACGTCCGGTCCCGCCGTTCGACAGCACGGGCGTCGCCGGCATGAACCACAGCTTCGAGATGTAGTCGTACACGCGCTGCGCGTGGTCGGCGTCGTCCGAATAAGCGGCGGCGACGCGCGCGAACAGGTCCTGGTAGCTTTCGCCCGGAAGCAAATAGCGATCGCGCAGCGTGTCCTTGCCGAACTCGGTCAGCAGATCGTCGCGCTTGGCGTCGGTCTTGACGTCGAAGCGCGGCGCGTGAACCGCCTTGCTGCTGGAGGTGACCGTCGAAACGTCGTCGCTCGGTACTTGTGAGCCGGTCGAGAAATCCATCGCGCTACCCCGTCCTTCATCGGCCCTGTCCAGGACCGTTTGTTCCTGACTTGTTCGACTCGGAGCCATGGTAAGCATCCTAGCCGTTTTTCGCGCTCATCGGGGGCTTTTCGGCTCCGCTTCCTGTGGAAAGCGGGGACGAGTTATCCCGTCACCGGAATATAGGCATTCCGGCGCCGAAACACTAGTGATTGAGTGTTCCCCCTCGATCGCTACTATCTATTGTGCCTCAACCACGGTGAGACGCAAGACGGTAAATTGTGGATCAACGCAAAAATCCTGTGGATTTGCCGCAACGCAACGCGGCGGCCCCGTTTGGCCCGCGGTAAATTGAACTGAAAGCTGCTTGCGCCTAGTCTCGCCGACATGCGCGCGTGGTTCCGTAGTCGATATCTCGATATCCTGGGGTCGATCTACATCTACAATGAGCACCGCGGTTATACCGCGATCGACGACCTGCTCGCCGCGGTGAAGGCGCGCTGGCCGGACGACCATGCGCTGATCGCGACGATCGAGAAGCACCGCGCCGATGAGCAGAAGCATTATGTGATGTTCCGGCGCTGGTTCGAGCGGCGGGGCGTGATGCCCTATGCGATCGACCGCGCCTTCGGCCACATCGACCGCTTCGTCGGGATCATGTTCCGATCGACCATCGACAATCTCGACAAGATGCGGGTGGTGCGCAGCGACCAGCTGTTCGCGAGGATGTGCCGGGTGATCTCGCTGACGGAGCGGCGCGGCTACAAGCAGGTCGAGATCCTGCTCGGCAACAGCCATGTGCTGAGCGACAAGCAGCTGACCAAGATCTTCAGGATCATCGAACAGGACGAGCCGAGCCACTGGGCGCCGTACGACGGCTGGCTCGAGGCTCATGACCTGCGCGGCGACAAATGGTGGGAGCGGCTGGTCGACAGCTTCATCCATTCGGAGCTTCTGTTCCTGAAGCTGCCGGTGCTGTTCCTTCACCCCAGCCTCAGGCGCCGGACGCGCTTCGCCGACGCGGAAGATGGCCGCGGCGAGCCGGTGTCTCAAGCGATGGCAGCGGCGCACTGAACGACGTCGGGGGGCAGGGCCTCGCCCGGCGGCTGGTGACGCGCCGTGCCGGCGCGATGCTTGCCCGCAACACGATCGTCAGCTGCGGCATCTTCGCCTTCGACCTCGCGCTTCTGTGGCTGCTGGTTGAGCAGGCGGGGATGGGCAAAGTGTGGGCGGCGGTGGTGGCGTTCATCGTCGCGAACTCGATCCACTACGGGTTCGGGCGCAGCTGGATCTTTCGCGGAACCGACCGCGCCTTCGCGTCGGGCTATGCCTATTTCCTGGTCAATGCGGCGATCGGCCTCGTCATCACCATCGCCTTGTTCGCCGCGATCATCCGCTGGACGCCGGTCAACTATCTCGTCGCGCGGGTGCTCGTTTCGGTTGTCTCCGGGCTGACGGTGTTCGTGCTGAACGCCGTGCTGAACTTCCGCCGGCTGTGACGCGAACGATGCGGGTCGCCCTGTTTTCCGGCAATTACAATTACCTGCGCGAAGGCGCGAACCAGGCGCTGAACCGGCTGGTCGCTTATGCCGAGCGCCACGGGTGCATGTATCGCGTTTACTCGCCGGTCACGGATAACCCCGCGTTCGAACCGGCGGGCGAGCTCGTTCCCGTGCCGTCCTTCCCGATCCCGGGGAGGAGCGAATTCCGGCTCGCTCCCGGCCTGCCGCGGAAGGTGCGCGAGGACATCCAGCGGTTCGCGCCCGACATTGTGCATGTGTCGACGCCCGACATCCTTGGAACGCGCGCCGAGACCTTCGCGAAGAGCCTCGGGGTGCCGATCATCGCCAGCCTGCACACGCGGTTCGAGACCTATTTCGAACATTATGGCTTGGGCTGGGCGCGGCGCTTGGCGGAGGCCCATTTGCGGCGCTTCTATCGCCGATGCGACCATGTTCTGGCGCCGACGCCGGGGATCGTCGAGGAGATGAAGCGCCTGCGCGGCGACGAGGCGGTGAGCCTATGGAGCCGCGGGGTCGACCGCGCGCTGTTCGATCCCGCGCAGCGCGACCTCGCGTGGCGGCGAGCGCAGGGTTTCGGAGACGACGACGTGGTCCTGCTGTTCTTCGGCCGGCTGGTGTTGGAGAAAGGGGTCAGGGACTATGTCGCGACGGTCCAGCGGCTGCGCGCGGCAGGGGTGGCGGTGAAGCCGCTGATTGTCGGCGCGGGCCCGGCGCGCGACGCCTTCGACCCGCTCGCCGATGCGGTGTTCACGGGGCACCTCGAGGGTCGCGATCTCGCCCGCGCGGTAGCCAGCGCCGACATATTGCTGCACCCGAGCCGGACCGAGGCGTTCGGAAACGTCGTGCTGGAGGCGATGGCTTCGGGCCTCGCCATCGTCAGCGCCGACACCGACAGCTCGCGCGGGCTAGCGCAAAACGGCAAGGAGGCTGTATTGTGCATGCCCGGCCGCTTCGTCGAGGAGGTCGCGGGGCTGTGCAGCAACGGAGCGCGCCGGCGGTCGCTCGGCTTGGCGGCCCGACGGGCGAGCGCCCGGTTCGACTGGGACGCCGCTTCGGCCAGCGTGATCGACGCTTACAGGTCCTTGGTATAGGCGTAACAGAACGGATCGCGACGGGGGTGGCGATGGATTTCGACCTGGCGATGCTGCTTGCGCTTCCGGCAAGCTTTTTGGTCTTCCTGGGGCTTGAGGGATTGGCGCCGTCGAAGCGCGAGATGCCCGAGATCAGGCACTGGCGCCTGATTGGCCTCGCTGCCTTTGCCGGAACGCTGGTGGTCTACGTGGGCACGCCGCTGCTAGTCGTGCCGCTATTGCCGCCCATGGCGATCGTCGACCTCAATTCGTGGGGCAATTGGGCGGCCATCCCGGTCTGGGTACTGACGACCTTCCTTGGCTATTGGGCCCACCGGACTATGCATTATTTCGACGCGCTGTGGCGGGCGGGGCACCAGCTTCACCACGGAGTCGCGCGGGTCGACATTTCCTCGGCAATGATCTTCCACCCAGTGGATTCGATCGTCCAGGGCGTGCTTACGGGACTGCTCGCCGCGGGCCTCACGAATGCAACGGCACATGCAGCCGCCTGGGCGGGACTGTGGGGGTTCGTCGTCGCTCTTTATCAGCACTGGAACGTCAGGACGCCCGCGTGGACCGGTTGGATCGTCCAGCGGCCCGAAGCGCACATGTTGCATCACGAACGCGACGTGCATGCGCGAAACTTCGGCGACATGCCCGTGTGGGATCGGCTGTTCGGGACCTATGGCGATCCGGTGGAACGGCGGGTCGAGCTTGGCTTCGAAGCCGGGCGGGGACGGCGCTGGCTGGCGATGCTGGCAATGGTCGACGTCAACAAGGCGCAGCGGGAAGACGGCCGAATTCGGCTGTAACTCAGCGAGCGAGCCTGACGCGCGCGGCGGGCGTCTTCGAGCCTGCAGCGCCCGACCATTCGATCTTGGCGCCGTCGGCGAAGGCCTGGATCGCGGTGAAGCTGATCTCGCCGCCGCGCGCCGGGTTGACCGCGAGCAGGCCGAACTCGGTGAACTGCTCGGGCGGGAGGTTGCCGATCCAGCGGACGCCGGTCAGAGCGCCGGACTTGTCGCGGATCGCTTCCGCCTGCCAGCCAGGCTTCTGCTCGACGGCTGTGACGCGAAGGCCGGGCGGGAAACGGAACTCGACCGTTATCGTCGCCGAGCGACGCTCGTTGGGCACGCGCAGCTCATATTTCTCGCGCGCGCCCGGAGTGCTTTGCTGCGGCGATACGGTGACCTGGGCGGCGGCCGAACTCGCGACGGCGCCACATGCGATCAAAGTTACAGCGGCCCAGCGTCCCATTGCGCGGCGGACAATGGGTTGTGCGAAAGTTTCGCGCAAGCGGGCGTGACCTCGGCTCAAGCGCTCGCTAGTGCGCGCGCGTGGCGGCATTGAAGACAGCGAGCCTATCGACACGGGCATTATTTGCGCTCGCGCTCGCACTGCTGCTCGGCGTGCGGCTGCTCTCGCCGCCGGGCTTCATGCCCAGCTTCGCGCGGGGCGCGGTGACCATCACCCTTTGCCCGAATGCCGATCAAGGCTGGGCGCCCACCGGTCACAGTCATCATGGCGGCCATTCCCAGACGTTCCACCAGCCGTGCGCATATGCCGCCGCACAATCCTTCGGGACTGCCGCCGCCGATGCGGCGCTGCTGCCGGGGCCACTTCTCGCACCCATCCCGCCGGCAGTCGCACTGCCGCGTACACTCCCCGCACTCTTACGATCCCACGAACGGCCGCCGCTCCGAGGCCCGCCGGTCCCCGCCTGAGCCAAAAGCAAAAGCTCATACGGCGCGCACGCGCCGGCTCATCTAGGACTTATGATGAAGACATTGAAGACGGCGCCGCTCGTTCGGCGCATATTGCCCTTCTGGACGGCGCTGCTGTGTGCCGGCCCGGCCTTGGCGGACCATATGGGGCCCGGCAACGTCGGATCGGGCGGGGGGATGGCTGTGTTCGACCCGGCGACGCTCGATGCCGGGCACTGGGCGGCCGGCCTGCGCCTGGCTTATACGAAGCCGGAGCAGCGCAGCGACGCGGAGCTCGCATCGCTCGCCGGCCAGCACATTCACGCGCACAACACCGACTTTAATCAAATCGGCGCGATCGGCCTGGCCTACGGCATCACGCACCACCTGACGGTCTCGGCGGAACTACCCTATGTCCGCCGCGACGATCTCCGCGAGGGAACGCACGTGCATAGCGGCGGCGTGGCGATCAACGCAGTCGAGGAGCTCGGCAGCGTCGCCGGGATTGGCGACCTCAACCTCCTCGCCAAATACCTCCTCACCGAGGGAGAGGGTCCCGCATTCGCACTGATCGCCGGGATCAAGGTACCGACCGGAAGCACAGACCAGGGGAGCATCGCCGGCGAGCGGCTCGAGACCGAGCACCAGCCCGGGACCGGAAGCTGGAACCCCATGTTCGGAGCGTCAGCCTCATTGCCTCTGGGCGCCATGCAGCTGACTGCCAGCGCGCTCTACCAGCTATCGACCAAGGGCGCGCAGGACACCGAGCTCGGCGACCGGGTGCAGGGCGGTATCGCGCTATCGCACCGCTTCGGATCGCGGCCGCACATCCACGGGGAATCGCATAACCACCATCACGGTGACGAGCTCGACGACGAGCGTGGTGCCGCGGGCCCAGCATGGGACCTGTTCGTCGAATTGGGCGGCGAGTGGGAGGGGCGCCAGGAGGTTGCCGGCGAGATCGAGGAAGAGAGTGGCGGAAGCTGGATCTATGCGGGGCCAGGCGTGCGCTTCACCAATGCTGGCTGGAGCGCCTCGGCAGGGATCGCACTGCCGCTGTGGCAGAACATTCGGCCCTCGCACCCGGAAAACAGTTGGCGGTTGAGCTTGTCGCTAGGGCGCGCCTTCTAGGGCGTCCAGCGTCAGGAGGCGAGATCCTCGGCCGAGATAGCCCGGAAGAAGGTCAGCCCGACTTCGTCGCCCTTGACCCATGCGACGTGCGCGGCGGCGCAAAAGTCGCCACGCTTCAATAGCACGTCGCATTTTGGCTCCAGGCCATTTTCAACCACGACCTGGGCGCCCTTGCTCGAGAAGTCGCGGATTCGAACGCGGTGCGACCCGCTGCAGGTGACCAGCACGCCCATCATAAGGACGCGCTTGCGCTCGGTGCGGCGAGCAGGTTCCAGCTTGGTGTGAACGGACATTTTCAGCTCCCGGGTCTTGACCGCGCGCACGCTCACCTCACGCATCACCGGCCGCAATGCGGCAATTCCGCTCTAAATATCTCCAAAACGGTTTAAAATTTGCAAAGCCTTGCGAGCAAAGGCCGGCGTTCGTTTTTGAGACAGCTTCCACAGCCGCCGCGCCGGGACACGCACCCGATGGTAAAGGCCCCGCTAGCCAACATCGATCATTATTGGAGCGGGGGTCATGAACGCATTTGCCGAACGTGCCGAGCGGAGGCCGGTCGAGCTGCGCGGATTCGCACTGAGCAAGAAGCACGATTCCGATATCCTGGTGTCGAACGTTTCCTATACGGGCTGCGAGTTCATGTCCGACGACCGCTTCAAGAAGGGCGAGATCGTCGAACTGAGGATCCTCAAGCGCGGCGCGAGCAACGCGGAGATCCGCTGGTCGGCCGAAGGGCGCTCGGGCGCCCGGTTCATCGACCAGGAATGATATGCGCCGCCCGCTGATCGGAATTGTAGCCTTCATCCTCGGCGGGACGACCGCCGCTGCGCTGTCGCTCGGCAATGGGCCCAGCGCCAGGCCGGTTTCACCGCCCGTCCAGCGCGCCGCCACTCCCGCCGGCCGGGTCATGGTGTCAGCGGTGAGTTCGCGCCAGGCCCTTGCGGAGGGCGCGATCCTGCGACCCGTGAGCTCGATCCTCTCCGTGCCCGGCCGGATGCAATATGGCGACTACCGCTGGGACGACCGCGGCGTGCCGGCCGGCGCGACCTGGGTTCGCGTCGACCTCGACGCGCAGATCATCTCGGTCTTTCGCGGCGGGCAGGAGATCGGCACGGCGGTGATCCTTCACGGCGCCGACGGCCTGCCGACCCCGGCGGGCATCTTTCCGGTGCTGGCCAAGCTCAAGGACCATCGCTCCCAGACTTACGATGCGCCGATGCCTTTCACGCTCCGGCTGACGGCTGACGGCGTCTCGATCCACGGCAGCAACGTGCGCTGGGGCTATGCGACCCACGGCTGCGTTGGCGTGCCAGCCGCCTTCGCGGCGAGGCTGTTCGACGCGGTGTCGGTCGGCGATCGGGTGCTGGTCGTTGGCGGCGGAAAGTCTAAGAGAGCGCGCGCCGAGGCTTAGCTTCGGCCGAATGCCGGCGTCGGCGCAGGCGCCACGCCATCAATGCAAATCCCATCAACATCGTCGCCCAGGTGCCTGGCTCGGGCACGGCGCTGGTCGACGGCACGTCCTCGCGCGGCTGGGCGGTCGGATGACTGATCGGCCCCCCGTTCTCAGGCGGCGTGATCGACACGTTCGACGGAAGCGATGCGAGGATCGAGCCGAGCGTCGCGGGCGGCGCGATTGGCGGAGGTCCGGAAGCTGCAATCTCGACCGGCGCGACCGGCGGCAGGAGAAGGTCGACCAGCGCCGGTGTCGACGGACCGGGCAGAGCCGGATGGGCCGGCGCCTTCGGTGTTTCGTGGGCCTTCGCCGGCACTCGCGCGTGCTTGGTCAGCTCGTCCTGCGTCCGCTCGCCCGGCGAGCGGCTGCGGAACATGTCGGCGAGCTCTTGCATCTCATTGGCCGCGGAGATCGCGACGGCAGTCGCCGGCTCGGCCATGAACCAGGCGATCGGCAGTCCGACAAGCGTGGTTGCACAAGCCGCGAGCGCGATCGCGCGCCGGCGGCGACGAGCGACCGATGCGCGCATCGCACGCGACCGCGCAATCGCGCGTGAAACGGCGCGACGAGAAGCAGCGCGGCTGTTGCCTTCGCTCAAGCCTCAACTCCGGCGGTGGACAATTCGTGCATCGCAGGCTCACCAGCCCCGAATCGCGGCCGCCCTTCAAGGCGACGGTCGCGCCTGCCTCATATTGGGTCAGCCGAGTCACGGCCGTTGCCCGGGCGCGGCAAGTGGGAGAGGCCTGATGCGAGGTCATTGTTCGGGCCCCGTCGCGGACACGAGGGGCGGACGAACCGGTAGCCGGGGGTTGACCATGAAAGAGGTTGGACTTGTCACATTGCTGAGCGTTGCGGTCACCGCCGCCGCTCCCGGACCGCAAGCCTATCGGCCGGCGGTCTATGTCACGCCCAAGTCGACGCAGGACTTTGCGAGCTGCTTCGCGCAAACGCAGGACGAGCGCGGCGCGGCCTGGTGGTTCGTCCCGCGCGACCATGGCGGCACTTTCTCGAACCTTGGCGCGAAAAATGCGGCGGCGACCTATTTCGTCGTCATCCACGACCGCGGCGCCAAGCGTGAAATCGCGCTCGACCAGCAGAGCGCCGTCGCCGGCGCGCGCGAGGCGCTGAACGAATGCATCTGACCGACGAGCTGCTGCTAGACCGGCGCGAATGCGGGCGGGTCGAAGTCGCTTCGTCGATCGTCCTCCGGCCGATCGGCAGCTTCACCCACCAGGTGCGCATCGAGGATGTTTCGACCGCCGGCTGCCGGGTCGAGCTGGTCGAGGAGGTCGAGCTTGGCGAACCGGTGATCACGCGCTTCCCGCAGCTGGAGCCGCTGGTCGGCGCCGTGCGATGGAAGAAGGGCGCTCTGGCCGGGCTCGAGTTCTCGCGGATGATGCACCCCGCCGTGCTCGACGCGCTCGTCACGCGCCTCGACTGAACTTCACGCATAAAGAAGCGGTGTGAATCGCCGGCTGTTCACTCGACGAAACAGCCTTGGCGAGGCAAACGGCGCGAATGCGGGGGTTCACCTTGATCGCCGGAGCGATGGCGCTTGCGGCCACGAGCGCCGCGCGTGGAGCTGAGGAAGCGCCGATCTGCGCGGCTCGGCCGGGCAAGTCGACCGCGCCCTGCACGGTGCCCGCGGGCCGTTTCCAGCTCGAGACCGGCCTGGTCGACTGGAGCGTCCAGAAGGTGCCGGGCGAACGGGACACGGCGCTGACGATCGGCGAGACGGTGTTCAAATATGGCCTTACCGAGCGCAGCGACATCGAGCTCGACGTGACGCCGTGGCAACGCTTCAGCAGCCGCGTCGGGGCAATCCATTCGAGCGCATCGGGATTCGGTGACCTCGTCGTCAGCTACAAGCAGCAGCTGGCTTCGTCCGATTCCCCGGTTCAGTTTGCGCTCCTGCCTTACGTCAAGATCCCGACGGCCAATCATTCCGTCGGCAACCGGAAATGGGAGGGCGGCGTGCTGCTTCCGGTCGGCTATGCAATTCCCAGAACACCGCTCAGCCTGACGCTGACGCCGGAACTCGACTGGTCCGCCGACGGAGACGGTCATGGTCACCATGCGTCGATGGCGCAGGTCGCCAGCCTGGGCTGGTCGATGAGCCCTCGCCTGACCCTGTCGGGCGAGCTGTGGGGCCAATGGAACTGGGATCCGGCGGGAACGGTCAGGCAATATTCGGCGGACGCATCGATCGCCTATCTCGCGAGCCAGGCCGTGCAGCTCGACGCGGGTGCGAACGTCGGCCTCAACAGCCAGACGCCGGACGTCGAAGTCTATACCGGAGTGTCGGTGCGCTTCTAGGCGCCGAGCATCTTCTTTACGCCGCGCGCAGCCTGGCGGAGCCGCTGCTCATTCTCGACCAGGGCGATGCGGACGAAGCCTTCGCCTTCCTCGCCGAAGCCGACTCCGGGTGCGACGGCGACATGCGCCTCGGTCAGCAGGCGCTTGGAGAATTCCATCGCGCCGAGATTGTGGAATCGCTCGGGTATCGGCGCCCAGGCGAACATCGACGCCTGTGGCACCGGGATCGGCCAGCCTGCGCGGCCGAAGCTCTCGACCAGGACGTCGCGGCGTTTCCTGTAGAGTGCGCGGTTGGCCTCGACGATGTCCTGCGGGCCGTTGAGCGCGGCGACGGCGGCCGCCTGCACCGGCGTGAACGCGCCATAGTCGAGGTAGGATTTCACGCGGGCCAACGCCTCGATCAGCCGGGCGTTGCCGACCGCGAAGCCGATCCGCCAGCCGGCCATCGAATAGGTCTTGCTCATCGAGGTGAACTCAACCGCGACCTCCCTGGCGCCCTCGACCTGGAGGATCGAGGGGGTGGGCGTCTCGCCGAAATAGATCTCGGCATAAGCGAGGTCGGAAATGACGATCAGCTCATGCTCGCGAGCGAAAGCAATTAAGCGTTCGTAGAAGGGCAGGTCGGCGACATAGGCGGTCGGGTTGGAGGGATAGCCGACGACCAGCACCTTGGGCCGCGGCACCGTGTAGCGGACGGCGCGGTCCAACCGCTCGAAGAAGTCATCACCGGGCGCGGCGGGGATCGAGCGGATCGCGGCGCCGGCGATAATGAAGCCGAAGGCGTGGATCGGATAGCTCGGGTTGGGCGCCAGGACGACGTCGCCGGGAGCGGTAATCGCCTGGGCGAGGTTGGCGAGGCCCTCCTTCGATCCCAGGGTGACAATGACCTCCTTGTCGGGATCGAGCGTCACGCCGAAGCGGCGCTGGTAATAGGCCGCCTGGGCCTTGCGTAAACCGGGGATTCCGCGGCTGGCGGAATAACGGTGAGCATTGGGCTTGTGCGCCACCTCGCACAGCTTCTCGATCACATGGGCCGGCGGCGCGCCATCGGGATTCCCCATGCCGAGGTCGACGATGTCCTCGCCCCGGGCCCGCGCCGCGGCCTTCATCGCGTTCACTTCGGCGAAGACGTAGGGCGGCAGGCGCCGGATTCGGTAGAAATCGTCGTCCATCGGCCGCCTCATGCAGCCGATGCTGCAGTGCGGCAAGGCGCTAGGCGAGCAATAACGTCGGGGCGAACAGCGGCTGCGGCGCGGCGGCGGACACCGCGGTCGACACCAGGACGCCGGACGTGAGCGTCACGATCGCGAGCAGGAGCGCGGTGCGGAACAGGCCGCTGAACTTCGTCTGCATTCGAACTCTCCACCTTTTGACAACCGGTACGCGGTCGATGGCTACATTTGTAGCGCTACTTTTGTAGCGATGTCAAGAGGGGGGACGTCAGTCCTTGAAGGCGGGAAGCGACCAGCCCCAGACCATCGCGCCGGCACGAAGCGCGAACCCGGCGATGGCGGCGAGAGCGGCGGCTGGCGCCAGCGGTGCGCCGACGACGTTCAGGCGCGACGAACAGGCCCGCGGCGAGCGCGGCCGGCGTCACGTAGAGTTCCTTGCGCATCAGGATGGTCGGCTCGCCCGCGAGCACGTCGCGGACAATTCCGCCGAAGCAGGCAGTGAGCACGCCCATCGCAAATGCCGGAACCGGCGCGACTCCGAAGCCCAGGGCCTTGGCCGAGCCGTAGGTCGCGTAAGCCGCGAGACCCGCCGCGTCGAACCAGTCGATCGCCGTGCGGCTGAGTCGCCCGGGCTTCGCAATCCAGACGGCGAGCGCGGCCACGATGCAGATCACGAGGGTTGCGTTGGTTCGCACCCAGAAGACCGGCGCACCGATCAGCAGGTCGCGCAGGGTCCCGCCGCCGACGCCGGTCACCGCCGCGAAGAAGACGAAGGTGACGAAGTCGAGCCGCTTCTCGGCCGCGAGCAAGGCGCCGGAGATCGCGAACACCGCGATTCCGAACAGGTCGAGCAGCACCAGCGCATCGGAAAAGTGCGTAACGAGCGGCTGCTCCACCTAGCGGTGCATGTCCTTCTGCGCTTGCTGGAACCAGCCGCGCTCGGCCACCCCCTGTACGTGCCGGGCGGCCGGCGCCGGCTTCGGCGCAGGTTGATTGCCGGGAAAGGCGACGAAGATGATCGCGACGGCGAGGACCGCGAGGAGGGCCAGAATCGCCACGAAAGGCACGGTCGACAGCCATGCGTGCGGCGACACCGGCTGGGTTCGCGGGCGGTCCTCTCGCGCGCGGCGGTAGCTGCGCTTGCGGGCGAGGGCCCCGAGGTAGGCGTCGGGGCTCGTCCAGCCGTCGCCGGACGATGGACGCGCGATCTTTTCTTCGCCCTTCACGCCTCGCTAGGTGCGCCTCGCGAAGCCGCTTTGCAATGCAGTCCGGCGTCTCAGGCCTTCGGCGCGACCTTCAAATCGGCCAGCGTCTTCGAGCCGCAGGTGACCGTCACCGATTCGATCGCAGAGCTGTTGGGGATGGTCGCGCTGACGTCCCACCAATTGTCGGGCGCTGCGTAGCTGGTGTTGTTGGTGATCGTCGGGGCGATCGAGGCCGTGGCGCCGTTGATCTCGGGCGGGCCGAGCAGCGCCTTGTAGCGCGAGTCGGAACGGTAGGCCTTGCCCTTGACGACGATGTTGCCGTCCTTGTCGCGGGAGGCTGCCCAGGCCTTGGTCTCGCTGTCCTTGAAGAAGCAGTGCGCAGGCCTCTTCTTCGGCTGCGCGGCATTGGCGGCCGCCTGGTTGGCCGCCTCATCGGACTGGCCGCAGCCGGCCAGCAGCGACGCGGCGCCAGCAATCAGCAATATTCGCATCGATCACCCCTCCTGCCTCGCATCAAGGCAGAAGGCGAAAGCAGTGGCAAGCCCGCGCTAGCCGATCGGCTGGCCGCCTTCCTCCTGCTCGAACAGGTCGGCGACGACGTCGGCACGAGCGGTCAGGCGCACCTTGTCCCCCTCGACCTCAGCGACGAGGCCGCGCGGGATGAAATGGTGGTGGTCCTCATGCGCGACGCCGCTGTCCGCGCGGACCAGCTTGATTCGGTTGTCTTCAACCTTGTCGACGGTGCCGAGATGGACGCCGTCGGCGCCGATCACTTCCATATGCTCGCGGATGTCCTCGAAGCCGCTCATGACCTTCTCCTCGCTGGGGTGAGGGGGTTGAACGCGTCACTCGCAGCGCCGGTTCAGCGCCGCCTGCGCCAACTACGCCTGTTTGGCGCACGAGTCATCGCCAACCACGGGTTGTGAGGCGGAAAACCACCGCCTAAGCCTGAGGCATGCTCGACGTCCGAACCACCACCATCGAGGGCAGCGAGGCCGCGCCCGACGCCCCGCCCGCCACCCATGTCGCGATCCGCCGCGAGGATTATCGCCCGCCCGACTGGCTGGTGCCCGAGATCGGCCTCAGGTTCACGCTCGGGATCGAGAAGACGCGGGTGCAGGCGAAGATGATCGTCGAGCGGAACCCCGCCGCGAGCCCCGGGACCAGCCTCCTCCGCCTCAACGGCGACGGGATCAGCCCCGCCGGCGTGTGGGTCGACGGCGAGCGGACCGACAGCTGGAGGATGGAGGGGCCCGACCTGCTGATCGAGCTCCGGGGCCAGCGCCACGAGATCGGCATCGACACCGAGATCAGCCCGGCAGCGAACACCAAGCTGATGGGCCTCTACGCCTCGGAGGGAATGCTGTGCACGCAGTGCGAGGCGGAAGGCTTCCGCCGCATCACCTTCTTCCCCGACCGGCCCGACGTGCTCTCGAAATATCGCGTGCGCATGGAGGGCGACGCCAAGCTCTTTCCGGTCCTGCTATCGAACGGCAACCGCATCGCCCATGGCGAGGGGGAGGGCGGGACCCACTGGGCCGAATGGGAGGACCCGTTCCCCAAGCCAAGCTATCTGTTCGCGCTCGTCGCCGGCGACCTCAAGGCCAACCGCGACAGCTTCACCACGATGAGCGGCCGCAAGGTCGATCTCTACATCTGGGTGCGCGAGGCGGATCTGCCGAAGACCCAGCATGCCATGGACAGCCTGAAGCTGGCGATGGCCTGGGACGAGAAGGTCTACGGCCGCGAATATGACCTCGACCTGTTCAACATCGTCGCGGTCAGCGACTTCAACATGGGGGCGATGGAGAACAAGAGCCTCAACATCTTCAACTCGGCCTATGTGCTGGCCGACCAGGAGACCGCGACCGACGCCGACTTCGACAATATCGCGCGGGTCGTCGCGCACGAATATTTTCACAACTGGTCGGGCGACCGGGTCACCTGCCGCGACTGGTTCCAGCTGAGCCTCAAGGAAGGCTTCACGGTCTTCCGCGACCAGAGCTTCTCGGCCGACATCGGCAGCCCGGCGGTCAAGCGGATCGAGGACGTGCGCGTGCTCCGCGCCGTGCAATTCCCCGAGGACCAGGGCCCCTTGGCCCACGCTGTCCGGCCGGACAGCTACATCGAGATCGGCAATTTCTACACGGCAACCGTCTACAACAAGGGCGCCGAGCTGATCCGCATGTTCCACACGGTGTTGGGCGCGGAGAAGTTCCGCAAAGGGACCGACCTTTATTTCGAGCGGCACGACGGCGAGGCCGCGACCTGCGACGATTTCGTCAAGGCCCTGGAGGACGGCAGCGGCGAGGACCTGAGCGCCTTCAAGATCTGGTACAGCCAAGCGGGCACGCCGAAGGTCTCGGCGCGAGTCGATTATGACGCGGCGGCAAAGGCAGCGACGCTTCACCTCGAGCAGCATGAGGACCCGACGCCGGGGCAACCCAATAAGCAGCCGATGCCGATCCCGCTAAAGACCGCGCTGATCGGGGAGCAGAGCGGCGCGGAGGTTTCCCCTGAGCGGCTGATCATCCTCGACCAGCCGCGCCAGAGCGTGGCGTTCGACAATGTCAGCGAGCCCCCGCTGTTGTCGATCAACCGGGAATTTTCCGCTCCGGTCGTGCTGACCGCCGAGCGCAAGGCCGGCGAGCTCGAGCGGCTCGCGCAGGCCGACACCGACCCGTTCGCGCGCTACGAGGCGATCCAGGAGTTGTTGATGGGCGCGCTCACGGCCGGGGCGCGGGGTGAGCCGGTCGACGCGGGCCCCGTGATCCGCGCGGTCGAAGCGACGCTCAAGTCCAATGCGCTCGATCCGGCGTTCAAGGCCGAGGCGATCCTGGTTCCGAGCGAGACCTTGATCGCCGAGCGGATGGCGATGGTCGATCCCGACGCGATCCACGCATCGCGCGAGGCATTGCGGGCATCGATCGGAACGGCACTGTCGGGCGAGCTGCTCGCCGCCCATCGCAGCGACGGGGTCTCAGGGGACGACTTGTCCCCGCGCGCCAAGGGCATCCGCCGTTTGCGCACCGTGTCGCTCGGCCTGCTCGCCGGAAGGGACGAGGCGGAGGCCGCGCGCCTGGCGAAGGCGCAGTTCGACCGCGCCGACAACATGACCGACCGTCAGGGCGCGCTCGGCATACTGGTGTCGACCCGCGCACCCGAGCGCCAGACGGCACTCGATGCGTTCTACGAGCGTTTCCGCGACGATCCGCTGGTGCTCGACAAATGGTTCGCGCTGCAGGCCGCGGCGCAGCGGCCGGACACGGTCGACCAGGTGCTGAAGCTGGCAAAGCATCCCGACTTCACCATGACCAACCCCAACCGGCTGCGGTCGCTCGCGGGGACGTTCGGCGGCAATCACTGGGCGTTCAACTCGGCCGACGGGCGCGGCTACCAGTTCCTTGCGGACATGATCATCGCCGCCGACCGGATCAACCCGCAGGTCGCGGCGCGGATGGTCCCGCCGTTCGGCCGCTGGCGGCGGTTCGAGCCGAATCGCTCAGCTATGATGAAGGCCGCGCTGGACCGGATCGTCGCCGCGCCCGGTCTGTCGAAGGACGTGTTCGAGCAGGCGAGCAAGAGCCTCGCCTAGTCACCGAGGGCTATCTACGAACGCTCACGACGATTGACGCGGCGGTCAGGGAGGTTCCTGCACGGCTCAAAGCTTCATCAAGCTGCGGCTGCGCACTGGCCCATCCTGAGGTCACGCAATCCCTGTCGGGTTGGCCGAGCACGGAATAATAATCGTCGTGCTCGTCGCACATGTCATCGATCATGTAGCGCACGCGCTTTACGAGCTTGTCCCGGCCGCGCCCTTCCGCGAGGTTCAGGTCGTCGTAATGGACGGTCCGATGGACTTCGGTAAGGCGCTCACCCTGCACGATAACGGACGGCGGCTGAGCAGGCGCGGCGCCTGCGAGTCCAACGGCTCCGATTGCGCCCGTTAGCGAGAGAAAGGTTGCGCGCGTAGGGACGAATGAATGCGACATGATGCCTCCTTGCGAATTATCGCTGAGGCGGGATTCTGGGCGCCGCCGCTCCGGCTGGCACTTCGCTTTCGCTGAGCTTCAGTTGGGGTTTGTCAGACGTGCCGTTTTTCGGTGAAGCGACATCGAGAAGCAGGTGAGTGACCCACCTTAGGACGGACGAGTGGCGGCCTAGGCGCCCGAGCTCCCGATCCACTTCGCGACGTCCTGCGCCACCTGGTTCGCGGCCTGGTTAAGCGCCGGGCCGACGCTCGCAGCAGTTCCGTCGGCAGGCACGGTGGCGGTGAAGCGGCGAGTCTCGACGCGCGCTCCGCCGGCGGCCGACAGCGAGCCGTCGTAGGTCACCACGACCTGGCCGGTCGAGGCGTCATAGCCGAACCGCTGCAGCTCGCCCGCGACCGTCAGGCCGGGGTCGAGCGTGGTCTGCGACGGCCCGAGCACGACGCGGTTGGTCGTCCGGCGGACGGTCTCTTCGAGCAGCCCCTGAAACAGCTTGGCGGGCGTGTCGACGAGCTGGAGATTGGTGACATATTGAATGTCCGTCGGCGTGACCTGCACGGGAACGCGCACGGTCCCGAGCTCGCGCTGGACAGAGGGGGTGATGACCGTCACCGCCTGGCCCGCCGCCGCGGTGCGCGCCATGCTGGTCGGCTCGGCGACCGCTGGCGTTAGCGTGACCAACGTCACCGGCAGCTTGGACCCGCCGCCGAGCAGTCCGCCGAGCGAGCAGGCGCCAAGCGCCAGGCTCAGCGCGAGCGGGGCCGCAATCCGATACAAGCGCCTCATTTGCGTTTCCCTGGTTTGTAGTCGGGCAGCTTCTCGGGACCGAGCGCCCCGCCGATCCCCTGCTGGTTGACCCGGTTCGAGACCTGCTCAAGCGCCTGCGACAGCTCGCGGAGGTCATGCACCAGCTTGTTGGCCTCGGGCAGGGTCGACTTGGTGAAGTTCTGCACGCCCGGCCGCGCGTCGTTCAGCATCGCGTTCAGATTGTCCGCGGCCTGCCTGGCCGAGACGATCGCCTTGTTGAGGTTCTCGACCGCCGGGCGGCCCTGCTCATTGACCAGGCGGTTGGTGTTGTCGGTGAGCGCGGCGACGTTGTTCGCCGCG
>Ga0207703_10001651_pt1 | contig 20064 bp, 17 predicted proteins | sample KBSSwiS12_FD_184304 | JGI IMG/M metagenome (GOLD analysis project Ga0207703, IMG submission 184304) | Switchgrass rhizosphere microbial communities from Kellogg Biological Station, Michigan, USA - KBS Switchgrass S1-2 (SPAdes) (version 2) | ecosystem: Host-associated > Plants > Roots >...
CGATCGCGTTGCCGCAGACCGCCAGTGCGCAGCCACTTTCGAAGGCCTGGACCGGTACCTGGCATTTGAACACGGAGAAGTCGAAATTCAGCTCAGCTGAATTCACGTCCAAGAGCGACACCCGCACTTACACGGCGGCCGGGAGGCGACTGACGATGCAGTCCACCATGATCAACGCTGACGGCAAGAAGATAAAGTGGAGCTATTCGGCGAACACGAACGGCAAATGGTATCGGACGTTCGGCAATCCAAACACGGACCATGTTGCGCTGACCTACGTCAGTCCACGCGAGCTCAAGTCCAAAACGACGCTGAGGGGTAAGCCCTCGGCGAGATCGACAGTGACCGTTTCTGCGGACGGAAAGGTGCTGACGATCAATCGCAGCATTTTGACCGCCAAGGGCGGTCCCACGGCCGATATCATGGTGTTCGACCGCGCTAAGTAGGCGACGCCAACGTTGGGTTCCGACGACCTGTTGTCCGCAATGGTCGAAAGCGGACGCCAGGTTACTCCGCCGGGACCGGCGGCACCTGCGCCTTGAACTCCGCGGCTTCCTCCGACCCCTTGGTCGCGTCGCCTTCGCTGTAGCTGTGCGCTCCAGCACCGGCCAGCTGGCCGCCCTGGACGATCAGATATTCGTCGCGGATCGGCCGCCCCTCGAAGAAACATTCGAGGATCTCGCGCGTGCCGGCCGCATAGCGCGCCTGGGCCGATAGCGAGGTGCCCGAAATGTGCGGGGTCATCCCGTGATGCGGCATCGTCCGCCACGGGTGGTCGCGCGGGGCTGGCTGCGGGAACCAGACGTCGCCCGCATAGCCTGCGAGCTGGCCGCTTCTAAGAGCCGCCGCGACCGCGTCACGGTTGGCGATCTTCCCTCGCGCAGTGTTCACCAGATAGGCGCCGCGCTTCATCCGGGCGATCATCGCCGCGTCGAACAGATTCTCCGTTTCCGGGTGCAGCGGCGCGTTGATCGTCACCACGTCGCAATGCGGCACCATGTCGGCTGCGGACTCATGGAAGGTCACTCCAAGCTCGCGCTCGACCTCGGGCGGAAGCCGATGCCGGTCGGTATAGTGGAGGTGCATGTCGAACGGCTTCAGCCGGCGCAGCACCGCGCTGCCGATGCGTCCCGCGGCGACGGTGCCGACGTGCATCCCCTCGACGTCGTAGGATCGCGCGGCGCACTCGGCGATGTCCCACCCGCCTGCTTTCACGACTTCCCACGACGGCAGATAATTGCGGACCAGCGACAGGATCATCATGACCACATGCTCGGCGACGCTGATCGAGTTGCAATAGGTCACTTCCGCGACCGTGATTCCCCGCTCGATCGCGGCCTGCAGGTCGGTGTGGTCCGATCCGATCCCGGCAGTCACGACCATCTTGAGGTTCTTCGCTTTGGCGAACCGCTCGGCGGTCATGTAGGCCGGCCAGAAGGGCTGCGAGATGACGACGTCCGCGTCGACCAGCTCGCGCTCGAACTTGCTGTCCGGACCATCCTTGTCGGACGTGACGACATAGTCGTGGCCGCCCGCCTCGAGGAATTTGCGCAGGCCGAGCTCGCCCGAAACGCTGCCGAGCAGCTCGCCCGGCCGGAAGTCGATCGCTTTCGGCGTGGGCAGGGTCTGGCCGTCGGGGTAGCGCTCGATCTTGGGTAAATCGTCGCGTGGATAGCTGGTCGGATAGCCGCCGGCCGGATCGTCGTAGAGGACGCAGAGGATCTTCGCCATGGAACGCGCCTTTCATGTTCGCCCTGGAACGGCACGCGACTGGGCCACGGGCCTTTGTGGACCGGTGGCCGGGACGCCGGCTCCCCTAACAGCTTTTCCGCGGCTTAGGCAGTCGGCTTCTCGGGCCTGAATGCGAAACGGCAAGAGCGCTCGCCGCGCGCCATGCAGCGGCGGTGGTCCACCTCCTGCCCGGACAGCGATCTCAGAAGCGCGAGATCGACCTCGCAAATGGCGGGGTCGGCCATGGCAAGGTCGTGGAAAACGCAATTGTGCGCCTCGATCTCGAGCTCGCCCCCGCTGGCGAGCGCCCGCGATTCATAACCGAGCTCGCGCATCAGGCTCGCAATGACAGGGATCGATCGAGCCGCGTCGCCCCCCATCTCGCTCTTCAGGCTGTCGGCCAGGGACACGCCGATCCGCTGCATCGTCCGGTGCAATTCTTCCGGTCCCAGATGGCGCGACAGCTCGCCCAATAATTGCCGCGCGAGCAGCGAATATTGCCGCGGGAATTGTGACCGTCCGGCGGCGCTCAGGCGAAATCCCTGCGACGGCCGGCCCTTGGTGCGGATCGAAGATGCGCGGTCGATCAGGCCCTCCCGCTCCATCGCGACCACATGCTGATGCGCGGCGTTGCGCGATATTCCGAGCGCCCGCGACAGCGCCTGGACGGTTAGCGGCTCTTCGGAACTCAGCAGCAGGTTGAGGATTCGATCCTTCGTTCGGGCCGGTTCGGTCTTCGCCATGTCGTTCATCGCATCGATTCTAAACCAAATCATATCTTTAGCAACATTGTAATGGTCGAAGTTGACAAAGCACCGTCCCAAGTTCCAATACGAGCGGACAACAACGGAGGAAGACCATGCTGAAGCTTGCGGTTCTCATCTTCGCGATCGGTGCGGTCGGCGGCCTGGTCATGGCGACCCGGGTCCTGCGCAATCAACTTGCGCCGTGGGCGCTCTCGCTGCTCCACGCGGCGCTCGGCGCGACCGGACTGGTGCTGACGGCGATCGTGGTGCTCGGCAAATCGGAGGCCGTATCGAGCGTCGTCCCGATCGCGCTCCTGATCCTGGTCGTCGCGGCGCTGGGCGGTTTCTACCTCGCCTCCTTCCATGCGCGCCGGCAGCTGCCGCAGCGCGGGGTGGTCTTCACCCATGCCGGACTGGCGGTGTTCGGCTTCCTGCTCCTCGCCGGGGGCGTGTTCCACCTGATCTGAGGCGGCACGCATGTTCGGTCACCCGCTTCACCCCGCGGTCGTCCATTTTCCGGTCGCGCTGCTGCTCTCCGCCTCGGCCGCCGATCTGGCCTTGCTGGCCGGCGTCACCTCCGACGTCCACATCGGATCGGTGCTGATGGCGGGCGGTCTCGTCATGGGCCTTGTCGCGATGGGCGCCGGCCTGCTCGATTTCACGAAGCTCGAGGCCGCGGTCGTGCCCCATGCCGTCCGCCACATGACCGTCATGGGGATTGCCTGGCTTGGCTATGCGATCGCGCTCTACCTGCGCCGGGACGCCTTCTCCGGTGGCGTGACGATAGGTTCGGCGAGCATCGCCCTAAGCTTGGCCAGCGCGCTGCTCCTCTCGGTCGGCGGCTGGCTCGGCGGGCGCCTGGTCTACACGTTCGGCGCGGGAGTCTCGAAAACCGGCCCCTGAGCGACCGCGGGCTCCAACGTCCGCGTTGGGTGGAAAGCGGACGGCTAGCGCCACAACCCAGCTAACCAAAGGTAAATTGACTCATATGGTCCGCGGGCAAATGATGAAGGGCCGAGCGGAGACGCCCAAATCGGCGTCAGCCTAGCCAGTGCGCGCCATCAACAATTACACGCAACGGGAGCCGCACCATGCTTCGTCCACTTGCACTTGGAGCGGGGACAGCTCTGCTCGCTCTTGCACCAGCGATCGCCAACCACTCGACCGGCATCCACTGGGCCGGTGACGGTCAGAACCTCGTTCTTAGGATAAACACCGCGATCACCCCTGAATGGGATGCCGCAGTTGCAGCCGCGGTCTCTGATTGGGATCAGTCGGACGAACTTACGCTGATCAGCCGAACCGTCTCCGTCGACCGGAGAAAGTGCGATCCGATTCCCGGGCAGATCCTGGTTTGCGACTTTCCTTATGGCCGGAACAGTTTGGAGGCAGTCTCAACAGTCGTGTATTATATTTCGGACAACCACATCGCCTTTGCAACGACCAAGCTTAACGACACCTATTTCTTCAATAACGCGTACAAAAAGCCAGGGTGGCGCGCGATCACCGCCTGCCACGAAATCGGTCACAATCTTGGCCTGGACCACCAGGACGAAACTGCGAACAACGTCAATCTCGGCAGCTGCATGGACCTTACCAACGCCCCCGCTGGCGGTGTCGTCGAGGTCTTCGATCATGGGCTGCTCGCCCCCTTCGATTATGGGCCGTCGAACGAGCATCCGAATGCCCACGACTATGAAGAGCTCAGCATCATTTACGATCATGACGATGGCTTCACGACGGCGACCGGCGCGACCGACTTCGGCATCCGCGAGGTCGGTAAGTCTGCGCCCCAGCCGCCCGAAGGGATCGGCGACAGTCCAGCCGAATGGGGTCGGGCCATCCATCGTAATAAACAGGGGCGACCTGATATTTTTATCAAGGACTTGGGCAGCGGCCAAAGGGCTTTGACCCACGTCTTTTGGGCGAATTCCTAACGCCCGCAATGGGTCGAAAGCGGTCGTTAGCTATCCGACTAATCCGCCTGAGAGTTTTTGTCGTTCAGTTCGAGCGTCTCAAGGATTCGCTGAAACAGCGGCTGAACTGCACTCTTCGGAAACATCAGCTCAACGTAATCGTCATCACGAGCGAACTTGAGCACCGCCCAACCCTTCACGGGGTCCTGGGAAATATCGATGGCGTTCGGAACCCAGCTGGCAACGCAGTTTTTCATGGTGCCTCCTCACTCGCTGCCGCGAGGCTGGACCCGAGTTAGCCGCAAGTCCAGCTTTTGCGGCAGTCCGACGGTTCCCAAGGTCTGCTTTGGGTGGAAAGCGGACGTTAGCGATTCCGATCTGAGGCCATGCACTTGAGGGTGAGTTGGTCCAGCTTCTGGTGGGCTTGGGCAAGCTGTTGATTGACGACAGCCCAGCAGCGTTTCAGTTCGCGGCGCCGACCCCCACCCTTCCTTGTTGTTGGGGGAGGGGTCGCTTATGCCTGCATTGTGGAGCGACGATGACGGAGATCCGATCCTTCAACGCGGCGAGTGCCCCGCAGGGCTTCCACGCTCAAGTGTGCGCCGTGGAGGGCGCGACGCGGCTTGCGTTCGTGAGCGGCCAGGTGCCGGCGACGGCGGAGGGCGCCGTTCCCGAGAGCTTAGCCGAGCAAAGCCGGCTCATCTGGCGCAATATCGAGGCGCAGCTCGCTGAAGTGGGCATGAGCCTCGACAATGTGGTGAAGGCGACGACGTTTCTCTCAGACCGCAAGTACGCGATCGAGAACCGCGCCATCCGCAATGAGATCATGGGCGCGCGCGAACCCGCGATCACGGTGATCATCTGCGGACTTTTCGATGAGAAATGGCTGCTGGAGATCGAGGTCGTCGCTGCGGCTTGAACTACAAGGCGTCATTCCGGCCGAGCGAAGCGAGAGCCGGAACCCAGGGCCACGCACTCGTTTGTTTCTATGTAGGCGGTCGCTGCCGCAATGGGTGGAAAGCGGACCTAAGCTGCCAATGTCGCAAATGGGTGGAAAGCGGACGTTAGCTAGCGGCCCGAAGCCATCAGGAAAAACGGAAGACCGATCGCAAGCGCCACGCCGTTCAACAGCAGAGCCGCTAGGCAAAGCCAGTCTACTCGACGGTGACCGGCGGCGTCCTTCGCTTTGAATAGGCCGACAAGGGCAACAATCGCGCCGACAACCGCCGCGGGCAAAAATAGCAAAATTGATAAGACACCAATGATTAGCGCAGCGAGGCCGAAATTTCGGGATAGGTTCATTCCGGTTAGCTTAGCCAGGCGGCCGGCGTCCGCAATGGGTGGAAGGCGGCCATTAGCTTGCGAGGCCGCTGCTCGCCCGTCAGAATAAATGGGTGGAAAAGATACCTTGCAACGAGTGCGGAGCGCTGATCCTTCCCGCGACGGCAGAGAGCACCGGTGGGATTTGCATGGCATGCAAACAGGGCATCAGACGGAGCATAGACGCGTCTCGCGCTTACTACGAAAGCCTGAAAGAGTATGATCCGTTCCGCGAGCTTTGGAAGTCCTTGGTCAAGAGAAGTTCGAACGACCCAAGCTTGGCGCAACTTTCAAGTGAAGAGCAACGATACTTCGCGGTGAACCTTCTTGAGGGCGAGGTCTACAACGGAGGCTTTGATCAGTTCTTTTCGAATAGCGCAGGCGATTACTACCATCTCGCTGTTACCGGCTTGGAGGAGATTGGAGCCTCGTCTTCGTTGGCCATCGTTAAGGAGGCTGCCGAGACTGTCTTTGGAAGCTCTGGGCCTCCCATTGATCGGACAGAGCGCTGGCGAGTCATGGAATCAAGGATTCGCAGACTCTCGGAAGTTCTGACCCGGTCTCGACAAGCATCTCGACTTGAGCGTCTGGACGAGCAGTTCTGGGAAGATCCGGATCGCCTCGGCGAACGTTTGACGGCCTACGCTGAACAGAGAGGTTTGGTAGCACCCTTCTTGAGAGACCCGGAGGCGACCTGAGGCTCCGCTTCGAATGGCAGGAATGGGTCGATAGCGGTCGCCAAGGATGGATTGATCGCGCAGGCTTTGAATTGACGACAAGAGGCGCCGCCGCCAAGATTTAGGCCTTGACCAAACTGGCCAGCACCGGGGGAATCAATGAGTTACGTGGATCGATCTGAAACGAAGGCATATTCAGCCGGAACGATTGTTGGCCTTGGCGGGGGTTATCTGCTCAGCAGATTCATCGGGGCGGTCGCGTGGGTCCCGGCGATTGTGGGAGGGGCGAGCTTTGTTCTTCTTAAGAAGGTGACCAAAGAGAACACCGCCGTCATTGCCACACTCGCCGCATTGATCGCGCAGGCAAGCTGGTTCCTTCTGGGCGCCATTCTGCAGCCTGAGCGGGCGCCCGACGTCATCCTGGACATCGTCGTCGACGCCGTACTGATCGCGGCCATCTATTTTCGTCCCGGCTATGTTTCGGCGACGATCACGATCGCGTGGAACGCGATTGGAACTGCGCTCATAGGCTATCAGCTCGCCAACGCTCCGGAAGCGACTGGGGCTGCTCTCGTGAGCGTCGAACAACGGGCACTGGTCGCCCACATTATTCTGCGTGTCATCATCGTGGGAGCGGCTGCAATGATCATGATCTACAAGGCCAACCCCGATCTTCTGCCGGATGACGCGGAGGAAGAGGAGGCCATGGCCGAGTAGCCTGGCCTTGGGAAAGTGTCGCAAATGGGTGGAAAGCGGACGTAGCAAACCGGACCTCACACGGACCGCTTCGAGCGTCGGTCAGCAGTGAACAGGCAGAACTTTGGTTGAGCCATCCGCGAAGGTGATGTGATATTCGTAACTCCACCCACGACGCAGGAACTCCTCCGTCACGGCGGTTTTTCGAGCGCATATCTGATTTTGCGCCGCCACTGATACCTCTCTCACGTAGGCATCCGACTTGTCCGGGGCGACCGGGACTTGGGTGAAAATCCGCACCTTCTTCGAAGCGCAATCTGGCCGGATTTGATTGATTTGGGCTGGCCCGTTGTGCTCGGCTACCGCTTTGGGAGCGCTTCTGTTCAGCGAGGCGCAGAGTTGATCATCCGATAGCTGCCTCAAGACAGCTACTCTCGGGTCAGGGTTCGCCGCCACAGCCAGAACCAATAACAAATTCATCATCTACCTTCCCGGGTGTATGACCAATCGTATGGCCGCCCGCTAATGTCTGCGATGGGTCGAAAGCGGACTCTAGTTTCGGTCGTAGCCCCAATCGATCGGCGGCGTGACCACCGTGTCCCGCATGGGCTTACCGTCCCGATCGCGAGCCGGACTAAATCTGGCGCGTCGAATGTAGATGCCGCAAGCGACGGTATCGATTGCAGGGCTTCCGGTCGCCTGTAAGACGTGGCAGCCCTCAACTCGGCCTTCTTGGTCGACAAGCAAGAGGAATTTGCCGCCACCGTGCTGGCCGCTAGTCCAAACGTCGTATGGAAAATCCTCTGGAATGAACAAGCTTTTTACACTGCCCTTAGCCCGGATCGCGATGCTTGCCTGTCCTTCCGGCGTCATGTTCCAATGTCGCTGAAGATCCGCGATGCATCGATCGAGGCCAGCCAACAATTGGGGCATATCAGAGAGTGCAAAACTCCGATCGAGCCGTGCGCTCTTGGCCGCAATCGTCACCGCTGACGCTGATACCGCCCGCTTAAAATCGATCGCCGAGATTCGGACTTGGTATAATGTAGTCCCGTTGCTTTTGATCGCAGATACCAATCCCCAGGCGCTAATTGGACCACCGCCAAAGTCGACGGTCCCTTTGACCTCGGCTGGAAAGTACGGTCCGGGGTGCTGCTCAAACAAAAGGAGATCGAACGTCTCACCATTCGGGGCCGGCTGGATCCCGAACACTACTGATCCAAAGTCGCGCGACGCGACACACTGGGTCTCCGCGTAGTCGAGTACCCAAGGTTTGAGCGGCTTGAGAGGTTCAGCACCCGCTTGGGATGCTGAGGTCAGCGACAAGCCTCCTGCAATCAACACGCAAATCGGCGGTCGGTGCATGCGCCCTCTCTTCCAGAGCGCATCGATACTACCGTTCGCTGGAGCTTGAGCAACCCGCCCGGCAGCCGCGCCGAGCCGACCGTAAATCGCGCCCGGCGCCCAAAGTCTTTCATGCGCTACGGTGCCCCAGCGTTTAAGCAGCGCCTAATGTCCGCAATGGGTCGAAAGCGGACATTAGAATCGTAATTACCAGAACCGCTGAATGGCGATCGCGGGGATGACCGTGGATTGCGTGTTATGGCCTTTGGGTATGATCCACACGCCGAAGATCGCGCCCGCGCGGTCGCTCCAATTATATTCGACCGCCGGGGCGAAGCCGATGTTCCAGCTCTTCGGCGAAGTCTCGCTGACCAGGGCTCCCGAGGCGTCGTGGCCCCTGACCTTCGTCTTGCCCCACGCATCGGCCTCGACATCGAACGCCAGCACCCATTCCTTCGTCAGGCTGTATTCGGCGCCGACGATGAGCGTCGACTTGGCGCCCGGTCGGGCATGTCCGCGAAAACCCGGCGCCGTGCCATAGACGCTGCGGTCGCGGACATCGGTGCGCAGCGGGAATTGGTGAAGGACGTTGATCCGCCCGCGCAGCAGCCGGTTACCCAGCAGGAAATATTGCTGGACGTTCACCCCGATTTCCGGCGCGAACGAACCGCTGCCGTGACCCTGCTTCAACGCGCCGAGATGATCGTACTTGCCGGTCGGAAGCACGAGATTCGTGACGAGGCCGACGCTCGCGACGCGATGGTCCGGTGTGAAATTCGATACCCGCACCTGCGACAGCAGCTTGAAGTCGCCGATCGCGATCTCGCGATTATGCGCCTGCGTGCCCCACGAAAAGAAGGGCTGCATCCCGACCGTCCAATTGTCCTTGAGGCCGTATTGATAGAAGCCGCTCGATCCCGGGTGGTGGTCGCCGCCCGAAATCACATCGAAGAAATAGGGCTCGGTATAGACATGGCCCTTGGGCAAGGTGTTGGCGTTCGACGCGAGCAGCGGACCGGTCCAGCGGGCGTTTTTCATCGCCTCGCGGTAGCGGTCTGCCACGGACGCGTCGGATGACGTCTCCGCGCGTGCCGGACATGGCATCGAACAAACGAGTGCGGCCGCAACGACCGGCAGTACGAACTTCATTGAGCGGCTTCCCCCAAGGTTGGATTCGTCGGCCGCAGCTAGGACGTGGCGGCGTCGGAAGCTTCCAGAACCGACTCTTCAAATTTGAATGGGCCAATGGACATTCGCGACCTCGCTTCCGCCAATTAAATCTGGCGGCGTGGCCATAAGCACGCCTGTGGCTTAGGCCAGCCGTTCGTCGACAAGCGGCTTGCTGCCTGCTGTCGAAAGTTGAATCGTGCCCGTTCACACCGGAGGGGATCCCACCTTGACCCGCATTCTTTCGACCTTCGCGGTCCTTGCCGCCGCGGCCGCGCTCAACGCGCCGGCCATTGCCGCTCCGGCAACCGGGCCGAGCCGCTATTTCACTGGCGGCGACCTGTTCAACCTCGAGGTCGCGACCGACCCGCAGATCAGCCCCGATGGTCGAACCATCGCTTATGTCCGCAAATCGAACGACATCATGACCGACAAGGCGCGGCCGACGATCTGGCTGGTCGACGTCGCGACCGCTCAGCAGCGGCCGCTCCTCGCCGGCGCCGGTTCCTATTTCTCGCCGCGCTGGTCGCCCGATGGGACTCGGCTCGCTTATGTCGCGGCCGAGGGCGGGGGTCCGCAACTCTACGTGCGCTGGATGGGAAGCGGCGAAAGCGCCCGGATCACCGGCCTGCCCGACGGGCCCGACAGCATGGCCTGGTCGCCCGACGGGCGCCGGATCGCTTATTCGATGTTCGTCCCCGACGAGGGCCCCAAGCTCGGCAAGGCGCCCGACAAGCCCGAAGGCGCCAAGTGGGCCGATCCGCTGCAGGTGATCGACATGGTCACGTACCGCGCCGACGGCGCAGGCTATTTGAAGCCCGGCTACGAGCAAATCTTCTGGGTCCCGGCCGACGGCGGAGCACCGACCCAGCTGACGTTCGGCGCGACCCATGCGGGCGGCGGCCAGATCGACTGGACCCCCGACAGCCGGGCGATCCTGTTCAGCGCCAACCTCGGCAAGGATTGGGAGCGCGAGCCGGTCAACAGCGAAGTCTATCGCGTCAGCATCGACGGCGGAGCGCCCGTCGCGCTGACCGGCCGCTACGGTCCCGACAATTCGCCCGCGGTTTCACCCGACGGCCGGCATGTCGCTTACGTGGGGTTCGACGACCGGAAGCGCAGCTACGAGAACGTGCGACTCTACGTGATGAATCTCGACGGATCGGGCGCTCGCGTGCTGACCGCGAACCTCGACCGCTCGGTCGCGAACCCGGTGTGGGCGGCAGACGGCCGCTCGGTTTACGTCCAGGTCGAGGACCGCGGGACCAACAAGGTCGAGCGCGTCGGGCTCGACGGCTCGATCCGCGAAGTCGCGACCGGCCTTACCGGCGGGGGGCTCGACCGGCCCTATGCCGGCGGCGAATTCAGCGTCGCGAAGAACGGCGCGGTCGCCCTCACCCTCGGCGACCAGCTGCATCCCTCGGACATCGGTATTGCGTCGGGCGGCGCGGCCCGCCGCCTCACCCACCTCAACGCGTTCCTTGGGGCGAAGGCGATGGGCCAGCCGCAACGGCTCGCAGTCACCTCGAGCTACGACCAGCGGCCGATCGACGCGTGGGAAATCCTGCCCCCCGACTTCGATCCAGCCAAGAAATATCCGCTGATTCTCGAAATCCACGGCGGCCCGTTCTCGGCCTACGGTCCGGGTTTCTCGACCGACGATCAGCTCTACGCTTCGGCCGGCTATGTCGTGCTCTACACCAACCCGCGCGGCTCGACCTCCTACGGCGAGGAGTTCGCGAACCAGATCGACAAGGCCTATCCCGGCCACGACTATGACGACCTGATGAGCGCGGTCGACGCGGCCATCGCGGCCGGTCATGTCGATCCGGACAATCTCTTCGTAACCGGCGGCTCGGGCGGCGGCGTTCTGACCGCGTGGATCGTCGGCAAGACCGACCGCTTCCGCGCCGCGGCGACCCAGAAGCCGGTGATCAACTGGGCGAGCTTCGAGCTGACTTCGGACGGCTCGACCTTCTTCTCGCCTTACTGGTTCGCCAAGAAGCCGTGGGAGGATCCGACCGGCTATTGGGAGCGCTCGCCGCTCAGCCTGGTCGGCAACGTCAAGACTCCGACGCTCGTCGTCGTCGGATCAGAAGACTACCGAACTCCAGATAGCGAGGCCGAACAATATTATGAGGCGCTGCAGCTGCGCGGCATTCCGACCGCCTTCGTGAAAGTTCCGGGCGCGAGCCACGGCGGGATCGCGGCTCGGCCGAGCCAGTCCGCGGCAAAGGCTAGCGCGATCTTGGCCTGGTTCGACAAATACCGGACCGACAAGCCCAAACCCGCCGCGGTCGCCGCGACAGACGGGAGATCCGCCGCGACGGCCCATTGATCCAAGGATGTTGGGGGCATGGAAATGAAGGGGAACTCCACGGCTCCATGCCCCCGTCCTCTCCATTGCCAAGCCACGGGGGACCGCAATTTGGCCCTGGCGGCAACATCGTCCCAGCGGTTCGATGGTTGCGTTTGCCGCCCGGCGGAGAGGTTTCGCCTAGAAATCGACCGTCACCCCAGCGAAAAGGTAGCGGCCAAGCGCGTCGTAGACCTGCGGGAAGGTGTTGCCCGTTCCGAACGGCAAGGGCGTGACTTCCTGGCCGGATACGGGCGGTGCCGTATCGAGGATGTTGTTGGCGCCAAGCCGCAGGTTGTAGCGGTCGCCCAGGCGCGCGCTCAGTGCCAGATCGAAGAAGCTCTTCGCGTTATATTTGGCATTGCCGGGCGCGGAATGCGGCGTCCCCGTCCCGTTCAGGTCCGGATCGTCGCTGAGCGTGTCGTTCCGGACCGAGCTGAAGTACCGCCACCGCGTCGAGATCCCGAGCCCGTTGGGCATGGTGAATCCAATCCGCAGCGTATGCCTCCATTTAGGCGTCGGCGTTCCGCAGGTCGCGCCAAAGAAGCCGCGGCAATCGTAAGCTCCCACGCCGTCAGGCAAAGGCTCAAAGATCAGCTTCTGAACGTAAGTCCCGACGAAGCTGGCATTGAGGCTGCCGAGGCCGCCGATCCGCCGCGCATAGGAGGCGTTGACGTCGATGCCAGACGTCTTGAGAGCGCCGACATTCAAGGTCGTGTTTTCGATGTAGCCGGCTGGCGACAACCACAGCGAGCCGTTGCCTGGCACACGATGGATCAGGTTGCACAGCTGGCCGGCGTTGAGGCACTGCGCCATGATGGTCTGGAAGCCGATGCCGGGACTGATGAGGTCGCGAACACCGATCTTGAAGTAATCGACGGTGACCGCGAAGCCCGGGACGAACCGTGGCTGCAACACCACCCCCAGCGTGTAGGTGTCTGCGGTTTCCGGAGACAGGTTCGGATTGCCCCCGAACAGCGCATTATACTGATTGGCGGGATTGGGCTGGATGCTGCCATATTGTGCCGCAGTGACTCCTGTCAGTTGGCACTGGGCGAGCGTCGCCGTCGGGACCGCCCCGGCGCACGGATCGACCGTTCCGCCAAGGCCGACGGCCTGAGGTCCGAACAGTTCAACCACGTTGGGGGCGCGGACCGCCCGGTTGTAGCTGGCGCGGGCCTTGACGTCGTGGATCGGAGCGAACTCGACCGACAGCTTGTAGGTGTCGGTGCTGAAATGGTGCCCGGCGACCTTGTAGTCGGAGTAACGGTAGCCCGCCCCCAGCGTTAGCTCCTCGAAGATGCTGTGGCTGACGATCGGCACCTGCAGCTCGGCGAACGCCTCGCGGACGTCGAAGTCGCCGTCCACTGGTTTGAGCGACGTTCCCTGGCCGGCGAGGTCGCCGGTCTGGAATTCGATGTCGGTCGTATAGTGGAGCAATTCCTTGCGGTACTCGCCGCCTAGGTTGAGCCCGACTCCACGATCCGACCACGGGCTCTGCAGTCCATATTCGCCGCCTTCCAACGTGAAGTTGGCGTTGGCAATGGTTTCGTTGATGTAGCCTTGCTGGAAGCCTGGGGTCTGGAGATAGTCGAGCGCGGCCTGGGTCACCCCGCCTGAGATGAAGATGTTCCACGGCACGCAATTTGCGTCCAGCGCGCCTCCGCCCGGGCCGCTGCCCGGGAGGGCTGCGCGGCAGACCGGCGTCCCCGCCGGAACTCCCGCAACTCCGCCGACCGCCGGGTTGGCGATGACATCGAGGGCGCGGGTCATGCGCGTGATTGAGAAGTCGTTGAGGTAGGTCTCGCTCAGGCGCGACGTGCCGAACTGATAATAAGCATCGTAGGACAGACCCTTGAGCAAATCGCCCTTCACGCCGGCGATCAGGCGCCAGGACGTATGTTCAAGGTCGTCGTCGCGCCCGCCGCCTTCGACGTTCCGGCGCGCGACGTAAGCGATCGCGCGGGTTACGCCCTGCGAGTCGACGAACGTATTGTTGGGGACGCAGATCGTGTTGAACTGCTGGGTCGACAGAAGCGGGTTGTCGCAGTTTAGGGTCGTCGTGTTCGCGAAGTCACCCGATGGCGCGATCTGCGCATCCGAGTGGTCGTTCATGAACATCGCTTCGAGGTAGGGCTTCGCGCCTGGCGCGATCTCATACTCTGCGAACGTGCCGAACGTGTAGCGCTCGTCCGGGCGCTGGTAGTAATTGTAGGGAGAGAAATTGAACGGCACCTGGCCCGCGACGAATTGATTGCCTTCGACGTGGAACGTGCCGACGTTGGTGAAGAACGTGCCGAACGCTGACGTCGCCGAACCGGCGCAATTGAAGTCGCGCGGCGGGGTTCCGCTCTGGCGGGTCGTCCGGGCCTGGAGCGCGCAGAAGGAATAGTCGCGGCTTGCTTGCAAGACAGGGTCCTGCTTGCGATAGGTCGCATAGGCCATGAGGTGGCCGCGGTTGTCGTCGAAGCTGGCGCCGAAGGCGGCCGCGAGGTCCTGGGCGCCACCATTGACGCTCCAGCCGTGCGGTGGACGGAACCCGCGCGCTACATCGCCATTGAGGATTTTGTCGTCGGCATCGTTGTAATGCATGAACGTCGAGGCTTGGGCATCGAGCCGAAGGCCGGTGAAGTTCGTGTCCATGATGAAGTTGACGACGCCGGCAACCGCATCCGCGCCGTACACTGACGAGGCGCCGCCGGTCAGTACATCGACGCGCTTGACTAGCGCGGCGGGAACGAAGTTGACGTCGGCGACGAGCTGCCGTGGATCGCCGGACATCAGCCGGCGGCCGTTAATCAACACCATCGTTCGGGCCGAACCGAGTCCGCGCAAATTGACGGTCGCAATGCCGGTCGCGCCGTTGGAAATGTTCGAACCCTGCGATGCGAAGGCCTGCGGCAGCGAGTTGATGAGGTCCTCGGTGCGGGTCGTACACTGCAGCTTGACGTCCTGGCTCGAGAGCACCGTCACCGGGCTCGCCGAGGTCAGGTTCGGCTGCGGAATGCGCGTGCCGGTAATAACGATATCCTGTCCCGACGGCGCAGGAGTCGCCGGCGCGGGCGCGGCCGTATTGGCGTCAGGCCGGGTTCCCGCGGCCGTGACTGCCGGATTGGTCTGCGCAAAGGCAGGCGAAGCGGCCGTCGCCAGAAATCCCGTGATTATTGTGCTTGTGAGCAGACCGCCGAGCTTAGCCATACATCCCCTCCGACCATGTTAAATTAGTACGAACAGTACTTTCTTGGCGGCGTGGGCGGCGGGACTCAAGCTTATTTTAGTACTTTTCGTACTTTCCGGAGAAAACTGTGTTATGGCTGCAACAGCGAAGAGCAGGGAGTCTGGGCGCCTAGTCCGAGGAAGCGACGTGGAAGAGCAGCTCGTCGAGCCACTCCATTTTCAGCCGCAGCGTTTCCACCACGCTGGAGTAGGCGAAGTCCTGGTACGGAACGTCAACGCTCGCATTATACTCGTCGACCAGGATGCGGCGCTGCTTCACCATCTCTTTGGCGCGCGCAATCCAGATGAGTTGCTCTTCGCGGCTGAGAACGTCGAACGACAGAATTCGCGTTCGAAGCGGGTCGTCGAGCACGATGTGGACGGGCTCGATGTTGCGAGTCCATGTGCGCACCGCCTCGCGCCCGGCGGCGGTGACCGACAGCTCCTCCGACTTCCGTCCATCCCCTGCGACCTTGCGCGCGTCGAGGAATCGGCGCTCGCGCAGTCGGCGAATCGCTGGATAGACCTGCCCCTTGCTCGCGTTGATCGACGTGGTTGGCGATTGCTCAAACATCCGGAAGATCTGGTAGGCCGTGACCGGCTGCTGCCGCAGCACAAGGGACAGAAGGATGCCCTCGTGCTCAGAGATTTTTGCGTCGGTGCTCAAGATATTTCGCCCCGCAGTATGGGCAGCCCGGTGTCGCCCGTCCGTAGTGCTTGTCGTACTAGCCTACCGTTCGGTAGATTCGGTAGAAACGACTTCATGTCAACCGCGCAGGCCACGAGATGACCGCGATCGTTCACGGATCCATGCGACTGCGGACCGCCCGGCTGGTGTTGCGGCCGGTCGAGGATGCCGACGCGACGGCGACAGCTCCACTCGTGACCCCCGACGTTGCCGCCAACCTTTCGACTTGGCCGAGCCCGATGTCCGCCGAACAAGTGCTGCGCAAGGTCCGCAAGTCCCGGGAAATGATGGAACGCCGGGAAGGGGTGGATTTAGCGATCCTGGCCAGGGACGATTCTGCGCTCATCGGTTGGATCGGGTTGGCGAAAGAAGCGCCAGGCGTCGCACGCCTCGGCTATTGGCTCTGCGAACAGGCCCGCGGAAAAGGTCTCATGAAGGAAGCTGCGGGCAGCTTCGTTGCCCGCGGCACGGAGTTTCTTGATGTGGAACGGGTCAAGGCGCTCGTTCTCAAGGACAACGAGACGTCCATCGCAGTTCTGAAAGCTGTGGGATTCCAAATGACCGGCGAAGAGGAGGTATTTATCGAGACCGCCGGGCGGTCCGAGTCGTGCTTCCGGTTCGACTGGTACGACCGTTAGTCGAAAGACCGAGCCAAAGTCCCACGGAACCCTTTGCGATTTCCGCCGTCCTGAGCCAGTGGCTCCGTCTGCTCTGATTCCGGGAGAGAATGAGTGATCAAGTTCCGCTGGCTCGCCGCGAGCGCATTGTCGCTGGCTGCGGTCCGCTCGCCGCGCAGACGACTGCCACTTTCAGCACGCAGCGCCTGTCGCAACATGTCCAGACCCTGGGCTCCGATGCGTTCGAGGGTCGCGGCCCGGCGACCGCCGGCGAGACCAAGACCATCGCCTATCTCTCGCAACAATTCGCGGCCGCCGGGCTCCAACCCGGCGGCGATCTCGTGGGCGGCAAGCGGCAGTGGACCCAGGCCGTGCCGCTGCTGAAGTCGGAGATAGTTGGCGCGCCGAAAATATCGATTTGGAATATCGACGCAGGCTCAGACCTGACTCAAGGCGATCAGATCGCCGTGCGATCGCCATTGAATGGGCAGACGGCCATTCACCTCGACAAGGTCCCGCTGGTGTTCGTCGGCTACGGCGTGAACGCGCCGGAGCGCGGCTGGGACGATTTCAAGGGCGTCGATGTCAAGGGAAAGCTGCTCGTCGTCCTCATCAATGACCCCGACTTCGAGAGTGGCGAGGGCAGTTTCGGCGGCAAGGCGATGACCTATTACGGTCGCTGGACCTACAAGTATGAGGAAGCTGCGCGGCGTGGAGCGGCGGGCGTCCTGATCGTCCACGAAACTGACCCAGCCTCCTATGGCTGGAACACCGTCAAGAATAGCAACACGAACACCATGTTCGACATCGTTCGCCAGGACCCAGCCGCGACCCACACCGGGTTCGAAAGCTGGATCCAGCGTGACCTGGCAGTGGAATTGTTTCGAGGTTCGGGATTCGATTTCGAGCAGGCCAAGCAGGCCGCGAAGCGCAAAGACTTCCGCCCCATTCCACTGCGGGCTGTGCTAAACGCCGACATCACGGCACGGAGCGAGACGATCACCTCGCACAACGTGCTCGGCATCGTGCGCGGGAGCAAGTATCCCGACGAGACGGTGATCTACACCGCGCACTGGGACCATCTCGGCATCGGCCAACCCGACGCCACGGGTGACCGCATCTACAACGGCGCGATCGACAACGGCACCGGCCTCGCCCAGCTGATCGAGCAGGGGCGCGCCTTCGCCCACGGCCCGCGGCCGCAGCGCTCGGTCGTGTTCATGGCCGTCACCGCCGAGGAGAAAGGGCTCCTCGGCAGCGAATATTATGCCGCCAACCCGATCTATCCGGCGGCCAAGACGGCCGGCGTGATCAACACCGACGTGCTCGGTGTGCTTGGCCCGGAGCGCGACTTCTCGGTCCGCGGCAACCAGAAGTTCGGTCTGCTCGACCTGCTGGTCGAGGAAGCGGCGAAGCGCGGTCGGCGCTTCACGCCCGATCCGCATCCGGAAACCGGCGGTTTCTTCCGCTCAGACCATTTCACCATGGCCAAGGTCGGCGTGCCCGCGCTCAGTTTCACCCCGGGCCAGGACCTGGTGAAGGGCGGCGTCGCGCGCGAAGAAGCTTGGTCGAAGAATTACACGGCCACGATGTACCACCAGCCGGCCGACGAATATTCGCCGACGTGGGACTTCACCGGCATGGCCCAGGACGCCGAGTTGTTGCACGGCGTCGGTGAGCGCCTCGCCAATTCGCGGGACTGGCCGAACTGGAGCCAGGACAGCGAGTTTCGTGCGACCCGCGACCAATCGGCTGCGGAGCGCGGAGGGACGGCGCCCACCCGCAAGGGCGAGCGCGGCTGATTCTGGCGGTTGATCCGGTATCGGAAGAAGCGTAGTTCGCCTTTTGTTCTATGCAGGAGTCGCGACGATGGCCGACCTCATTTTCTATACCCACCCGCAGTCGCGCGGGCAGACCATCCGCTGGATGCTCGAGGAGGTCGGCGCGCCCTACGAGACCGAGGTCGTCGAATATGGCTCGACGATGAAGGCCGAGCCCTATCTATCGATCAATCCGATGGGGAAGGTTCCCGCGATCAAGCATAAGGGCAAGGTGGTGACCGAGGTGGCGGCCATTTGCTGCTATCTCGCCGACGCTTTCCCCGAGGCGAACCTCGCGCCGCCGCCGAGCGATCGCGCCGATTACTACCGCTGGATCTTCTTCACCTCCGGCCCGGTCGAGGCGGCGTTCAGCAACAAGGCCGCGGGGTGGGAACCGACCCCCGAGCGCCAGCGGATGTTCGGCTACGGCAATTACGATCTCGCCATCGACACATTCGAAAAAGCGATCGCGGGCAAGGAGTATATCGCGGCGGACTATTTTACCGCCGCCGATTTGTTCGTTGGCGCGAACGTCAATTTCATGCTGGCGTTCAACCTCCTCGAACCGCGCGAGGTGTTCGTCGATTATGCCCGGCGCATGACGGACCGTCCCGCCTATGAGCGCGCAAAGGAGATCGACGGCAGACTGATCGCTGAAATCCAGGCGCAGCAGGTCCAGCCGGCATAGCATCGCTGTCATTGCGAGCGCCGAAGACGCGTGGCAATCCAGTGCGACTCTGGATTGCTTCGCTACGCTCGCAATGACGGAGAGACAAATGGACCCAACCACCCGCCAACACGCCATCGACCTCTACGATCGCTTCACCCATGAGGGCATGGAGCGCCGCGCCTTCATGGCCGAGATGGTGAAGCTCGCCGGGAGCATCGCAGCGGCGGAATTGCTGATCGCCGGCATCGCCGCCTCCCCCGCCGCGGCCGCGATCGTCGCCGAGAACGACCCGCACCTCACGACCCGGACGCAAGAGCTTGCCGGCAGCTACAAGGCCTATGTGGCAGAGCCGCGGACCCGCTCGCTCAAGGCCACGGTCTTGGTCATTCACGAGAACCGGGGCCTCAACGACCATATCCGCGACGTTGCGCGCCGGATCGCGCTCGCCGGATTCCGCGCCGTTGCGCCCGACATGCTTTCGCCGTCCGGCGGAACTCCAGCCAATGAGGACACCGCGCGCGACATGATCGGAAAGCTCGATGTCGCCAAATCCGTGAACGACGCGGTCGCCATCGTCGGCGAACTGAAGAAATCGAGCCGGAGCGGCAAGGTCGGGGCGGTCGGCTTCTGCTGGGGCGGCGGCTTCGTCAACCGGCTCGCGGTGGCGGCCGGCGACAGTTTGAATGCGGCCGTACCTTATTACGGTCCCGCCCCAGACCCGTCCGAAGCAGCGAAGGTCCAGACCGCGATGCTGATCCACGACGCCGGGCTGGACGACCGGGTCAACCGGACCTCATTCCCCTGGGTCGAGGCGCTTCGCGCCAACCACAAGACGGTGAAGTTCGTCCTCTACGATGGCGTCAACCACGCCTTCAACAACGACACTTCGACGGAACGATACAATAAGGAAGCGGCCGAGCTCGCGTGGAAGCGGACGATCGCTTTCTTCCACAAATATCTCGCCTGATTGCCGCGCCTCCCCAGCGCCCTTGCGCTCGGCGAAAAGCCTGTCATGGAAGTGTCACAGTTCGACTGAGGGGCTGACGGGGGGGGTCCGATGTTCGCTTGGTTCCAGCGCCTGTTGCCGAGGACGGGCGATT
>Ga0207703_10001658_pt1 | contig 20007 bp, 20 predicted proteins | sample KBSSwiS12_FD_184304 | JGI IMG/M metagenome (GOLD analysis project Ga0207703, IMG submission 184304) | Switchgrass rhizosphere microbial communities from Kellogg Biological Station, Michigan, USA - KBS Switchgrass S1-2 (SPAdes) (version 2) | ecosystem: Host-associated > Plants > Roots >...
GCTTCTTGCCAGTTTCCCAGCTTGCAGCTGACCATTATCCACGTGTATCTGGCGCTGACAAAGATGAAATTTTACAGAAGTTAAACGCTATTGTTAACATTCCACTTCGGGTCCGCATCCTGGATGCTAACCGCAAGGAAAACAAACTGATTTTCAGCGAAAAAGAAGCCGTTAAAGATGACATGCAGAGCCGCCTAACCGAACTTAAGGTTGGTGACGAAGTAGAAGGCGTTGTTACCGGTGTTATCGACTTCGGCGCGTTCGTGAACGTTAAAGGTATTGAAGGCCTGATCCACATTTCTGAAATTTCTTGGGAACGCGTGGAAGACCCTCGTGATTACGTTAAGACCGGCGAAAACGTTAAAGCAAAAATTATTGCTATCGACAAAGACCGTTTGAGCCTTAGCCTCAAGCAAATGAGTGACGACCCATGGGTTAACGAAGTTAAAGCGTTCAAAAAGGGCGACAGCGTTGAAGGAAAGATTACCCGGATTACTCCATTTGGAGCTTTCGTACAGCTTTCCCCAGCCGTAGAAGCGTTAGTGCACGTTAGTGAAATGGGCGGCGATGCTCCAGCCAAGGGTGAAGGCGATGCAGCCGACCCAACTGAAATCTTTAAACTCAACGAGAAAAAAGAATTTAAGATCCTAGATATTGATACCGAAGCGCGAAAAATCGCGCTTAGCCTTAAGAAATAACCCCAGGAAAGGAGCGCTCACATGGCGACAATGATTGAAGTCGAAGACATGATTACCGTGGGCGCTCTGGCCGAACGGCTTAGTTTACCTGTAGGCAAAATCATCACCGAACTGATGAAAAACGGTGTTTTGGCTACGGTTAACGAAAAGATTGATTTTGACACTGCCCAGATTATTACGGGCGAGCTTGGGCTAGAAGACATTGAACTTGTTCGCAAGGAAGCTGTTGTTGAAGCACCGGTGCGTCAGAAGTTTGTTTCTACCGATCCTAATGCTGAACCACGCCCACCAGTTGTGGCGGTTATGGGGCACGTTGACCACGGCAAAACTTCGCTGCTTGACGCTATTAGAAGTGCCAATGTGGTTAAGGGTGAAGCCGGTGGTATCACCCAGCATATTTCGGCCTACAAGATTGACCACAATGGCCGCGGTATTACTTTCTTGGACACTCCAGGGCACGAAGCTTTCGCGGCTCTTCGTGAGCACGGCGCTATGCTGACTGACCTTGTGATCATCGTAGTAGCGGCTGATGACGGCATTAAGCCTCAAACGCTTGAAGCTATCCGTTTTGCCCGCAAGGCTGGCGTGAAGATGCTGGTGGCTATTACCAAGATCGACAAGCCTGCTAGTGATGTTAACCGTATTAAACAGCAGCTTTCTGAAGCCGAACTGATGCCAGAGGAATGGGGTGGCGACACTGTAATATTGGGTGTTTCCGCTAAAACCGGTGAAGGCATTAAAGAGCTGCTCGACATGGTGCTTTTGATCGCTGATGTTGAGGAACTTAAGGCCGTCTTTAAAGCGCCTGCGACAGGGCTAATTATTGAATCGCACATGGAAACTGGCCGGGGAGCTGTGGCCGAAGCATTGGTAGAGCAGGGAACCTTAAAACCTGGTGACTTCGTGGTTGCTGGCGGTACTTACGCCAAAGTACGGAACTTGGAATCTACCTCTGGTACTGTGCTAAAAGAAGCTACCCCATCTACGCCTGTGGTAATCACCGGCTTCAAAGCTTTGCCGGAATTTGGTGATGCTTTTGAAGTGGTTAAAAGTGAAAAAGAAGCCCGCGCAGTGGCTAGTGGTGAAGGCGCTTCACGTAAGAGCGGCGCTGGCACACTGGAAATGAGCAGCAACGAACTGATCCGCCTGATTAACCGTTCAAACAAGCTTCAGGAGCTGAATATTATTGTTAAAGCTGACGTACAAGGCTCGTTGACCTCTGTTATTGACAGTCTTAAAACTTTAGACAATGAAGAAGTAGCAGTACGGATTGTCGGTAGCGGCGTGGGCGCTATTACCGAGAACGACATGCACATGGCGCATACTTCAAAAGCTATTATTTACGGCTTTGACGTGCAGTTGCCAGCCAATGTTAAGCAAATAGCTTCACGGGACAAAGTTTCAGTGCGCATGTACAAAGTTATTTACGAGCTGATTGACGATGTTAAAGCCGAACTAACCAGCATGTTGGCGCCGGAAGTTATCGAAACACCGCTTGGCCGCTTAGTTGTTAAGGGAATCTTTAAGACTACTAAGACCGAAGTTATTTGCGGCGGTGAAGTTACTAAAGGCAAGTTGGTTGCCCCAGCTCTAGCCAGAGTAATGCGCGACAAAGAAGAGTTAGCAGAAGTAGAAGTAACAATGCTTAAGCGCGGCCCGGTTGAAGCCAAGGAAGTCCAAGAGGGTGAAATGTGCGGTATGACTTTTGTTAGCAAGGCCCGGGTGGACATCCAAGAAGGCGACCACATTGAATTCTTCACCCGTGAGCTTAAGACCAGGACATTGTGATAGGATATTTATAGATGTTTAAATTAGATAACGACTTTTTAACTTCTTTGGGCCTCGGCGGCTTGCCGGTGGACGAAAAGAACAAGCTGCTGCAGATGATTTACGAGCGCTTGGAGATGAACGTTGGTATGCGTCTGGCCGAAAAGATGACCGACCAACAACTTGATGAATTCGAAGCTTTTATTGACCAAAATGACGAAGCCGGCGCTCTAAAATGGCTTGAAACTAACTTCCCGAATTATAAGGATGTAGTGGCTGAAGAGCTAGAGAAGCTAAAAGTAGAAGTTACAACTGCCGCGCCACAGATTTTAGCCGCTCAAAATGGGGGCCAGCAGCCTGGCATTATGAATGACCCGATGATGCCTGGCGTGCCGCAGCCACAGGCTATGCCCGCCGGTCAGCCACAGGCGCCCCAGCCGGTCCAACAGCCAGCTTTTGGGCAGCAGCCTCAACCATATGCCCAAACAGCTCCACAACCCTATGCGCCGCAGCCTGCTCAGCAGCCATTTTATGATCAACCTACCCAGCATATGCAGCAGCCGCAGGCTTCTCCGCAAACTCCTGGTTTTGCGCCTCAGACGCCAGCGCAGCCGCAGCCCATGCAACCACCAGCTCAGCCGTCTGCTCCAAGTGATCCAACATTCGGCTCCCAACCTTCTGCTCCAGCTCCGCAGCCTATACAGCCTCCAGCAGCTGACCAGCCAGCCCCAATGCAGCCGGCGTACCCGCTAGACCAAACGCCTGCAGCGCAGCAGCCTCCAGCGCCCCAACCAGCTCCTGGTTTTACGCCTCCCGTGCCTCCGCAGCCGGCACCAGGTTTCCAGCCGGCTCCACCAACCCAGCCAGAGCCTCAACAGTTCACGCCACCTCCAAGCTTTACTCCTGGCCAGTAGCTACAGATTTTTGCCGTAGCCGCGGACAAATTCAGCCGCGAGCATTTCTTGCTTGCCGGCAGGCTTAATTCTTGAAATCCAAAGGGTACCGTTGCCAGTAACAACGCCAAGGCCACTAATTTCGTCAACAATGGTAATATCACCCGGTTTACTGTTTGCGGTGACACTTGGGACTACAAAAGCCTTGGTGAGAATGACGTCTATTCCACCCAAGGTTGTGTAACTTTTTGGCCATTCGATAAAGGCGCGGATTTCGCGCTCTATCTGCTTAGCAGGATTATTCCAATCAATCCGGCCGTCTTCCTTAGTAAGTTTCCGGGAATAGGTCGGTTCGCTTGGGTAATCCGGTACAAGCTCAGCCATCTGGTCTTGGTTAGCACTCTCGACCTCGCCACTTAAATAACGGGGAATTTCTTTTTCGAGCAGCTCATTACTTAAGTAAATTAACTTTTCAGTTAGACTTGGGGTAGTTTCTTCATCCGATATGCCTTGGACGCTACAAGCGATAATTGGGCCTTCATCCATTTTTTCAACCAGCAACATTAAGCTGACGCCAGTGCGTTTTTGGCCAGATAAAATACTGAAGGTAATTGGGTCCGCGCCACGCCATTCTGGCAACAAAGAAAAATGACTGTTAACGATGCCTTTTTCAAAATAATCAATCACTTTTTGGCTGACGATAATGCCAAAATCAATCAGCACACCAACCTCACTTGTAAAAGGCTTTGTGGCTATAAGTTCGTCAAGATCGGCCTTGTTTGTGACGGTTTTAAGTGGTAGCTTTAAGCTTCCTGCAATGTCTATAACGGGGAACCTTCCGTGGTGATGAGCTGGCTTTGGCTTGGTAACAACTGCTTCAATTTCAAAGTTCCTAGCTAAAAGTTCAAGCGACTTGGCCGCAACCGGCCCACTGCCAAAAAAAACCACCTTGGGCTTACTTGGCCCCGACTCTAAGCCGCCCATAGGTGTACCGTAGCCTTGTCATATTCAATTGGCGACAGTTTGCCGTCCTTTTCCAGGTGGAAGAATGATTCGGTTTGGCCTTTGATATGGTCTACGAATAATATGCCGTTGGTGTGGTCTATTTCGTGCTGAAGAACGCGGGCCAGGAAACCTTCAGCGGTAATACGGATTTCTTTGCCTTGGCCGTTTAGAGCCTTAACGCGGACTTTGTTATGGCGCTTAACTTTTCCGTATAGGTCAGTAACGCTCAAACAGCCTTCAAAGTCTTCCTCTTCCTCGCCTTCGTATTTAGTAATTTCCGGATTAATCAGAGTTAAGAAGTGGCGGTCTTTTTTGTCATCAAAATTGTTTCTAATAACTACGACACGGAAGGCCTGGTCGATTTGGATGGCAGCAAGCGCCACGCCAACTTCATGCTCGCGGCTGTCTTCCCAGTCCAGGGTGGCAGCTTCCATGTCGGCGACAAGCGCTTGGATTTCGGGCGTAATTAAACCAACTTTTTTGGAGCGCTGCCGCAAATGCTCGTTTGGTAGCGTTATGATGTCGTCTTTGGTTGCCATTTCGCCTGATTATAACAGATACAATGTCAGATTTACAGCAAATTGCTGGGGTCGAGGTCGTAGGTCCAGTTGCCTTTTGGCAGCGCTTCAAGAGCCTTAAGCAATTCTTTCCTATCTTTGGACTTTAGGACTAACTGCCAGTGGTAAAGATCGTGGCTATGTTCGTAGAAGCTGGGAGCAGGATCGCTAAGGTTAATTTTTAACTTAGTAGTTTCAAGCGCGCGGTGCAGTGCGGTAACGGCTTTTTCAGCGCTTTCAGCGCTTTTCCTAGACACGCTGATTTTTAAAAGATAACAAAATGGTGGGAACAAAAACGTTTGCCGTTCAATTAATTCAGCCATGTAAAACGAGCCGTAATCTTTATGTATTGCTGCCTGCAGAACTGGATTATCTGGTACATAGCTTTGGATAATAACCCGGCCTTCACGGTGGCCGCGCCCAACCCGGCCAAATACCTGGTGGAGCAGCTGGTATGTACGCTCAGAGGCGCTAAAATCGGGCATGTACAGGCTGGTATCGGCGGCCACGACACCTACAAGGCCCAGTTTTGGCAGGTCTAGACCTTTCCCAAGCATCTGGGTGCCAACCAATATATCAATGTTGCCAGCGTGGATGTTTTTGTAATGTTTGTCCATTCTATCAGCCACGCCAAGGTCGGTGTCGAACCGCTGCAACCGGGCCTGAGGATAGAAACCTTGCAAGGTTTCTAAAAGAGCTTTGGTGCCCATGGTCCGGTATTGCAGCTCCGTGCTGGCGCATGTAGGGCAGCTCAAAGGAGCTTCGGCATGGTAACCGCAGGTGTGGCAGCGCAAACTATGACCATCGCCATGGTAGGTAAGCGGCAAATCACACCTAGGGCACAGCGCTTGCCAGCCGCAGTTTTGGCATAAAACCAGCCGGGCAGTGCCGCGCCGGTTAAGATAAATTAAGGTTTGTTCTTTGTTAATTAGAGCCGTTTCAATCGCTTTTAAAAGTGTGTCCGACAAAAATGGATGACGGCTAAAATGTGCCTTGTCAGCCATGTTTACTACTTCCGTTTTGACATCATTTATTGCTCCCTTCGCAGAGCCCTCAAGCCGGATAATTGGCATGCCAGTTTGCTCGGCTAGATAATATTCAGCCACTGGTGGTGTGGCGCTGCCGTAAATAATTTCAGCCTTGTGCAGGCTGGCCAGCGCGGCGGCGGCCCGGACGGTTTGGTAGCGCGGGGCTTGCTCTTGTTTGTAGGCCGGTTCGTGGAACTCGTCAACCACGATTAAACCAATGTTATTAAGTGGGCTAAATAGGGCAGAGCGTGGCCCAATAATAATCAAAGGCTCGGCTGCATGCGCGATTCTAAGCCAGTATTCCCGCCGGTTTTTGGCTGTGAGATTGGAGTGGATAATAATAACTTTGTTGCCAAATTGCTCTGAAAACATTTGGGCTAGTTGTGGTGTTAGACCAATTTCGGGCGTTAAGATTAAGGCTGATTTGCCGTTTTCTAAAGCATTTTTAGCACGCTCTATATATATACGTGTTTTGCCGCTGCCGGTCTCGCCGTGCAGTAAAAAATGATGGGTTTTGCTGGCAGTAATTGTCTTAATCGCAGCTTTTTGACCAGCCGTGAGCAGTGGTAGGTCTTGCGCCTGTTTTGCAAGCTTAACGGGGGTATTTTTAACATCCACTTCCAAAGTTCCGGCCTTTTTGGTTATTAGACTGCTGGGCAAAAAGAGTTGTGCAATAGCGCCGCTGCCGGAAGGATAATAACTCTGCAGCCAGCTGAATAATTGCGCCGTTTGCGCGGGCAAAATAATGTCCTGCAGCTTACGGATAATTGGCTTGCAGGCGAACTTTGGCTTGGCGACCTCGGCATGCACGAAGCCCAAAACTTCCTGGCGTGCCAAGGGTACAATCACCACCATACCAGGCTTCAGGGTTTCTTCTGAAGCATAGGTAAGTGGCTCCATTTTCTGGTAGCGCAGGCTGGCCACAAACACTTCGTAATACCTCATAGTCTATCTATTATACTTCTAACTCAAAGTTTAAAACGCATATGCTATATTAAGACCAATGAAAGTACTAATAAGTGGGGCGGGCGTATCTGGTTTGGCATTGGCCATGCAGCTGGATCCTAAGAAATTTGAAGTCACTATATTAGAACGGGCTCCAACTTTCAGGAACGACGGATTTAGTATTATCCTGTGGGAATCCGGGAGGGTGATACTCGAGCAATTAGTCGGGCCAACGCTTAAAAAACTGTTAACGCCAATTGAAAGCGTTGATTTTTACGTGGGTGAACCCATAAAAATGGTCTGGAGCCTTGGCAGCAAAACAATCGCAAGTACTATCAAAAGACAAGAGATCGTTGACCAGTTAAGCTCTAAGCTGCTTAAGAAGCACCCAGGCATTGATATCCGCTTTAATACGGAAATTGCCTCTGTTACGCAGAAGGACGAAGAAGCTTTAGTGAGTTTTAATAACGGTCCGGCTGAAAGCTTTGGTCTTGTTATTTTGGCAGAGGGAGCCAACTCCATAACCCGGGACAAACACTTTGAAACGGAACAAAGCACAGAGCCATATTTTGCGCGTTATCAGTGGCTTAAGACAAAGCACAGGCTCAAAAACATAGCCGTGTACAGCCTTACGCCGGGGCTGTGTTACTTCATGCAAACCGTTGGCGACAGCACGGTGCTTGGCTACTATACCAATGACAGCCCTGAATCCGAGGCCAAAGTACTGGAAGGCCTTAATACGATTGACTGGATAAAGAAGGCCGATATAGAAATTGATAGGAATACGGTCCACGATTTTATAATTAAAACCATAAAGCCTCACACGGGTTTTAAAGGAAGAATGATCCTGATTGGTGACTGCTATCATGCGCACGCGCCGACTATTGGCTACGGAACCTCACTGGCACTTGAAGACAGCACAACCCTGGCTAACGCGCTAAATAACGGGGATATTAGCGACATAGATAAGCTGAACCGTGAGCTGCACATTTATGAAAAAGAGCGAAGAAACAGGATCTCTCTTGTTTACGGTTTCCAGGATGTTGTCGAGAAACTGGGCATAAATGACAGCAATATTTACCTGAATACTATCCGTGAATTGATACAGTTTGGCGGCGCGCAAACACTGGAAGCGTGGCTCTATAAAATAGTCCATTACAGCGTAAAGAAACCAAAGATAGATGTGAAAGTTTCCTGAAACAGGGATATCTTAAAATTGATTTCACTCATGCTTGCATGTGTTAAAAGTGTAGTTTATATTGCATATCTAAGACAGGTCAGAGTATACTGGGTGTTGTCAGGATAACAATAAGAGGTGAGACAGGTATGTTAGACGTTTTTATTACATCCCGGGTTAGGCGTAAGATTATCGTTATCTATGCAAAATACCCTGATTTTAAGACGCACGTCCGTGGCCTTGCCAAGCTTATTAAAGAAGATGCTGGTAACATCCAGCGTGAACTAAAGCGCCTTGAAAAAGTTGGTTTCCTGATTTCCGAGAAACAAGCCAACACCAAGATTTATCACACTAACAAGCACTTCCCAATTTTTAAAGAACTCCAAAGTATCGTTCTTAAATCCCAAAGAACTGCCCAGAAGAAGAACCAGCTTTAATAGTTAACATGAGTGAGCAGAGACAATACAGAATGATTGAGGTCGGTGGAACCAGACAGCCTTTCCTCGTAAGGCAGGTAGAAGTAGTTAGTTTGCTCGCGCCTGATGAATTGGCAGCTGCTGGGTTGCAGCAATTCATTGAGACCCGCGATATTATGGATGCGCACCCAGAAGTCACGGCCGTAGGTGCCGCTGGGCTATTTGTTGATAAAGCTGCGTTAGCTGCCCTAAACGAAAAGCCAGTCTTAGTCTAAGGGTTGCTAAATTATCTCTGTTAAGGTAGAATATAACTTATGATTTCAGTTACACGTAAAGACAGCAAAGAACCAATCGAGAACTTGCTTCGCCGCTTTAGCCGCAAGGTACAAAGTGCCGGCGTAATTATGACCGTAAAAAACGGCCAGTATTTCGAGAAGCCTCTTAGTAAGCGCGAACGCCGTTTAAAGGCAATCGTCCGCCGCGAAAGAAAAGCTATCAAGGTTAAGAACTTGAAAATGGGGAAAAAGTAAGCGAAAGCTTATAAAGAAAAGCGGGGCCAAGCGCCTCGTTTTTAATTCTTATGGATAATAATTTCGGAAAATTTTAACTTCTCTGGTACACTTCTAAAAGTATGAGTATAAAAGAACAGATTGAAGCAGATCTTAAAACCGCTATGCTTGGTGGTGATAAGGTGTTAACCACGACTTTGCGTGGTTTAAAAGCCGCTATTTTAAATGTGGAAATTTCTGAAAATAAGCGTGACAGCGGTCTGACTGACGAAGAGGTGACCAGTATATTAGGCAAAGAAGCCAAAAAGCGCCAAGAAAGTGCTGATATGTACGCTCAAGGCGGTAGCGCTGAAAAAGCCGCGGCCGAAAACTTAGAAAAAGAAGTAATAGAAAAATATTTGCCAAAGCAAATGGATGACGAAGCACTAAAGAATTTAGTGGAAGCCGCAGTTACCGAAACTGGCGCGGCAACAATGCAGGATATGGGCAAAGTTATAGGCCTGGTAAAAAGCCGTGCCGGTTCAACGGCTGATGGCTCCAGGATTGCTCAAATGGTCAAGGAAAGGCTCTCCGCCTAATGATTTTATTGATGGGCATTTCAGGTTCTGGCAAAGGGACCCAAGGCGCGTTACTGGCTGAGAAGCAGGGAATGCGGGTTATTTCTACTGGTGAATTACTAAGGACTTATGGTTCTGAAGAACAGCACAAGCGAATGGCAACTGGTATTTTTCTTGCCGATGAAGAGGTAACTGACTTATTGGACAAAGCCTTAAATGAGCTGCCAGATCAAAACGCGGTGATTTTGGATGGTTACCCAAGGCGGATTTCGCAAGCCGACTGGTTGATTGAGCAAGCAAGAAAAGGCCGTTTTAAGCTCGAAGAGGTATTCCAGCTGGTTATATCCCGCGCGGCAGTAAAAGCGCGTTTGCTTGACCGGGCTCGCCCAGATGACCACGATTCAGCGATTGAAGGCCGCTTTAACGAGTACGAAAAAGGCACCGTACCAGTATTAGAGCACCTAAGAGAGGCAGGAGTGCCAGTTATTGACATCAACGGCGAGCAGTCAGTTGAGGCGGTTCACGAAGCTATAATGGCTTCTTTTAAGTAGCTATGTATACCAAAGTAAAAACCCCTGAGGAAATCGAAAGTATGCGTGTAGCCGGCAAGATGCTGGCCACCGTTCTTCAGCATGTTAAAAATAGGGCTGTAAAGGGTATGAGTACTCAGGATTTGGCCGACAGGGCGGCTGCTGAACTAAAGACTCTTGGTGGCGCGCCGTCTTTCTTGGGTTACCAGGGCTTTCCGGACGTGTTGTGCGTGTCCGTTAATGACGAAGTTGTGCACGGAATTCCAAGCAAGCTAAATGTGCTGGAAGATGGCGATATTGTTAGCATTGATTTTGGCGTGACCTACAAAGGCATGGTTACCGATGCGGCTCTAACCTTTACGGTTGGCACGGTTGATCCTAAAATCCAAAAACTTATAAGTACTACGGAGCGCGCGCTAATGGCAGGGATTGACGTTTTGAAAGCTGGCGTAAGGGTTGGCGATGTAGCCAGTGCCATCCAGAAGGTATTGGACGCCGGTAGCTATGGTATTGTGCGTGATCTTGTAGGGCACGGCGTTGGGCATATGTTGCATGAAGATCCTAACATCCCAAATTATGGCCACAGCGGCAGCGGCCCCATCTTGCAAGCTGGTATGACTATAGCGATTGAGCCGATGGCCACCCTGGGGGATTACCACGTGATGCAGGATGATGATGGCTGGACTATCCGGACTGCCGACCACTCTTTGGCGGCGCATTTTGAGCATACGATTCTCATTACCGAAAAAGGTCATGAAGTCTTGACGCAGCTGTAGAAAGTTATATAGTTAGGCTAAGCATTATGAATAAAGAACCTAAGATTAATCCAGGAGAAGTTGCCGCCACTCCCGCGGCTTTAGCTGGGGAGTTGGCCGTTGCCGCCGCGCCTGATGTAGTCGCTCCGCAGGTGGTCGCTGCAGAAGCACAGGTTATTGCAGGACCAGGAACGAGTTTTAGGGTTGAAGGAGGCTGGATACAAAGACAAATTACCAAACCCGATCTAAACGCAAGATTAACACAGTTCAGACTTGAGGAAGAGCAAAGACACCGGGCCGAACTACAAGCAGCTATAAATCAACGTGCCCGCCAGGAACAAGGTGGCCCACGCGGCGGTCGCGGTGGCCGTGGTCGCTAAAAACTGTACTCTAGTTTTATAAATTCATGCTTCAATTTGAAAAACAGGGACCATAAGGGTTATACTCTTTTCATATGCGTTCTAACGAATTCCCACATTTTGTCGGTATAGATATCGGTACTTCGACTGTTAGGTGCGTAATTGGTATGTTTGACAGCCCAGATGCCACCATGCCTTCGATTGTTGGATATGGGTCAGCCGTAAACAGCGGCATGCGTAAAGGTGTGGTTAGCCATATCGATGACGTTGCCCAAGCCGTAGCCCAAGCTATAAACGAAGCCGAGCGCTTAAGTGGTATGCATATTCAAAATGCTACCGTTAACATTGGTGGCGCGCACGTGGCCGGGGTTAATTCACGCGGAGTAATTGCCATTCCAGCCGCTAACCGTGAGATTTCCATAGAAGATAGAATGCGGGTCGAGGAAGCCGCAACTATCATCCAGCTACCGCCAAACCGTGACATTATCCAGGTTTTTGCCAAGAATTACAGACTAGACGGCCAGGATAATATTAAAGATCCAGTGGGCATGAACGGTGTCCGCTTGGAAGTTGATACGCACATTATTACTGCTGCTACCCCAAGCCTTAAGAGCCTTACAGCCGCTTTGGATAAAGCTGGCGTGCACGCCTCGCACTACACGGTAGCCAGTTTAGCCGCCGCCGAGGCGGTCTTAAGCCGCCAGCAAAAAGAGTCCGGTACGGTGTTAATTGACATTGGTGCCGGCACAACCAGCTTGGTAGTATTTGAAGATGGGGAAGTCCAGCACGTGGCCGTACTGCCAATTGGCGGTATACACCTTACAAACGACTTGGCCATAGGTCTTAGAACAGATCTAGATGTGGCCGAAGCGGCCAAGATACAGTTCGGCAGCGTGAAGAGTTCGGCTAAGATCAATAGGCAGATCAAAGTAAAGAGCGATGGCCGTGAGTATCTCTTCAACCAGGGCGATATTCATATGATTTTAGAGGCCCGGATTGAAGAATTACTAGAGTATGTCGACAAAGAACTAAAGAAAATACAGAAGTCGCGCAAACTGCCAGGTGGCGTAGTTATCACCGGTGGGACATCAAAACTCCCAGGAATTGCCGAACTTACCCGCGAAACTCTTCAGCTCCCAGCCCGGATTGGCACACTGTTGCCACTAGGTGGACTGATTGATGCTATAGAAGATGAGCCGTATGTCACAGCAATAGGCCTGATGTGGCTGGATATGCTGCTTGGACAAAGTTCTGACTCACACAGTACAGGGGCGGATATGGCCGGAAACTTAACAGCCGCTGCCACTAATGTATTCAAACGCTTCCGCAAAAAGCGCTAAACCCGTCTGAAAACATTTTATATTTGAAGACTCCTAGGCAGGAGCCTTTTATTGTTCTATACTATTAACATTGAGTAAGAGGAGTGTATAGATGCCGCAGGTTACCCCAGATATAGAAACGTTTGCACGCATATTAGTAGTTGGTGTTGGCGGTGCCGGTGGGGCGGCTATCAACCGGATGATGGAATCCGGTGTTGGCGGCGTGGACTTTATTACTATTAATACTGACGCCCAGGCTTTGCATCATTCCTTGGCTCCAACCAAAATCCATATTGGCAATGATGCCACCCGCGGCCTTGGCGCGGGCGCTGAACCGCTGGTTGGCAAAAAAGCCGCTGAAGAATCAAAAGAAGATATTGCCAAAGCCCTGCAAGGCGCTGACATGATTTTTGTAACATTAGGTGCTGGCGGTGGAACCGGCTCCGGCGCAGGCCCGGTCGTGGCCGAGCTAGCCAAAGCAACCGGCGCGTTAGTTGTGGGTTTCGCAACCAAGCCGTTCGCGTTCGAGGGCGTTAAGCGCCGCCGCAACGCTGACATCGCCATTGAAGCGCTAAGACGCTCAGTCGATACCCTAATTACGATTCCTAACGACCGCTTGCTCCAAACTATCGACAGACACACACCACTACTTGAAGCCTTTAAAGTAGCCGACGATGTTCTAAGGCAGGGTGTACAAGGCATATCAGACCTTATCACCGTTAACGGCCTAATTAACCTCGACTTTGCCGATGTTAAGACGGTCATGACAAACGCTGGCAGTGCACTCATGGGCATCGGCCGGGCTAGTGGCGAGAACCGCGCCGTTGAGGCTGCCCAGCAATCTATTGAATCACCGCTGCTAGAAGTTTCTATCGATGGTGCCCGCGGCATCCTGTTCAACATCATTGGTGGCAACGATATGACCATGCATGAGATAAATACTGCTGCTGAGGCCATTACAGCTGCTGCAGATCCAGACGCTAATATCATATTTGGCGCTACCATCAACCCAGACCTGCAGGGCGAAATGATTATTACCGTGGTAGCCACCGGCTTTGACGCTGCTTACTTCCAGGACCGCAGCCAGGCTAGCGGTTTAAGCCAGCCAATTAGCAGTGACGATGATACCGCCACAACCGATGATGACGTAAACAAGACTTCAGATGAAGATGTAAAAGATATCGATATGGATATGGAACGTCCAACCAACGAAGAAATCGCTGAAGAATTTCACAAGGAGGAAACTGGCCCAAGTATTTGGCACATGCCTGACTCCGATGAAGATGACGAAGATGAAAAAGAAGTGAAAGAAGCCCTGAAAGACAAAGATTCCAGTGGATTCTTTGGCAGCATGGATAGAAAAGAAGAGGACGAGCTTGAAAAGCCATCATTCTTACGCCGCTTGAAGCGCAATAAACACGACGAAGATAAGTAGGAGTATTTATAATGACAATCGCTGCCAGGGACTCATCAGAGAATATGCTGGAAAGATTACAGCGTGAGCAGCGCGAAATAGATACTAAGACTACGCCTGGTGATTTGGCTGCGCGCCAGAAACGCCAGGAGAGGCTTGCGACTTTAGTGGCAGATAATCGTTTCATAACTTCCGTCTGGGCCTATGGTTTAGAGGAAGGGCAGAAGCCATACGAGGCACCAGTTCTTTGGATACCTTATAGCTGGGATGTCGACAGCGGGCGCAAAGCACTTTTAATTAGACAATTCCAAGCAGTGAATCCTACGGGCGACCCCGCAAGTGCCGTAGGAACAGGTGAACTTGAGCGTGGACGTGAGCTGCTATTTGGGATCTTCCAAACAATGGCTGCCGACGGATTGGTGCAGCCTGTATATGTACCTGAACAACCAGTACATCCTGTAGATCAGTGGCGTCGATAACCAAAAATAGAACGATATAAAAATAAGCAAAAACTCCAAAAAACATGCTAAATGCTGAATTAACGTTGTAAAAACTGTAGTTGTTATGCTTATCCGCCTCTGTTAAGGTGCTTAAGGTTTGTGTAAATTCTACATTAGATTTTTCTTGAAAAGCACTAGCAGTGGGGGTATCATCATTAGCACATACACCATATGTGGTTATAGGGGCCACTAGGGGTAGTACATTCAAACTAAAATAAGTGAGGAAATATGAAGTGTAGTCAATGTTCTTTCGAGGACTCCAAAGTCGTCGAATCGCGTGACGTCGCTGACGGCAAGGCAATCCGCCGCCGCCGCGAATGCATCTCGTGTGGACATCGCTTTACTACTTATGAGCGTATTGAGCGGCCCCAGTTAATCGTGGTGAAAAACGACGGAACCAGGGAGCTGTTTGACCGTGAAAAACTGCTGGCAGGGCTTTACCGGGCCTGCCAGAAGACACCAGTTACTAGTGTTGAACTAGAACAACTGGTGACACGGATCGAAGACAAGCTGTATGGCTGTGGGGAGACCGACATTCCTACCCAGCAGATTGGCCAATACGCCATGGACGAGCTAGCGGGCTTGAACGAAGTTGCCTATGTGCGCTTCGCCAGCGTTTACCGCCGTTTCAAGGATATAGCAGGCTTTGAACGTGAACTTAGTGTAGTAAAGGATCTGCGCGAACCAAGTAAAGACGAGAAACCAGAGAAATCTCTCGTTCGTTCGGAACCATAGTCAACTCTTAGAGCTATTTCAAAAATAGTAGTTGACGGCTCGCACTAAGCTTTATATTATGAAAGCGCTAGAGGAGAGCTGGCTGTTTTGTTACCGCCTAGAGACCGGTAGCAATCAGTGACTCTAAGACAAACAATCTTAAAAAATAACAAAATAAGTGAGGGTAGTTTTATGGCACAAGCAACAGGCCTAGGGGTTAGACGCCTCTTCACAAAGCCTAAATCTAAAGCGTATGACGCTTTTAAATGGGTCGGTCGCGACTCGGTTATTGTTAATCCAATGACTAAAAAGCCGGTCTTTGAACAGCTTGGGGTGGAGTTTCCAGAATCATGGTCAATGAACGCGATTAACATCGTGGCTCAGAAGTATTTTACTGGTACGCCGGGTGACGCTGGACGCGAAAGTTCATTAAAGCACTTGATTGACCGGGTAGCTGATACGGTTACCCGTCAAGGCATGCAAGAGGGTTATTTTGAGTCGGAGCAAGAGGGCGAAGACTTCAGGGAAGAACTAAAGTACATTCTTGCCAGCCAGCGCGCGGCTTTCAACAGCCCAGTCTGGTTCAATATAGGTGCTATGGAACGGGCCCAGCAGGCTAGTGCTTGCTTTATCTTGGCCGTCGAAGACACTATGCCTTCAATTCTTAACTGGTACCGCGAAGAAGGCATGATCTTTAAGGGTGGCTCTGGTTCAGGCGTTAACATTAGTTCTATTCGCTCAAGCATGGAAACTTTGGGCAAGAGCGCTGGTACGGCTTCTGGCCCGCTATCTTTCATGCGTGGAGCCGATGCTTCAGCTGGCGCGATTAAGAGTGGTGGCAAAACCCGCCGCGCCGCTAAAATGGTGATTTTGAACTCTAACCACCCAGACATTGAAGAATTCATCTGGTGCAAGGCCAAAGAAGAGCGCAAAGCTTGGGTGCTTAAGAACAATGGCTTTGATATGGACTTGGACGGCAAAGACTCTTTCAGCGTCCAGTACCAAAACGCCAACAATTCTGTTCGTGTTGATGACGAGTTTATGAAGGCCGTCGAAAATGACGAAGACTACAACCTGGTTGCTGTAACTAACGGAAAAGTTGTAAAAACAATTAAAGCCCGGGAATTGTTCCGCCAAATTGCGGAAGCCGCTTGGGAATGTGCCGACCCTGGCATGCAGTTTGACACCACCGTTAACAAGTGGCACACCACGCCAAACGCGGGCCGCATTAACGGCTCTAACCCATGCAGCGAGTATATGCACCTGGATAACTCAGCTTGTAACCTAGCCAGCATCAACTTGCTCCACTTCTTAAATGACGATTTCAGCTTTGATATCGAAAGCTTCAAACACACAGTTGAAGTGATCTTTACAGCCCAGGAAATCTTGGTTGGCTACAGTGAATACCCAACTGAGGCTATTACCAAGAACGCTAAAGCTTTCCGTGAACTTGGGATTGGCTACGCTAACCTTGGTGCGCTACTAATGGCTATGGGCCTTCCATACGACTCTGATGAGGGCCGGGCGATTGCCGCGGCAATCACAGCGCTCATGACTGGCCACAGCTATGCTACCAGTGCCCGCTTGGCCCGACAGGTTGGACCGTTTGCCGGTTTCCACAAGGACCGCGATGGCATGCTAAACGTGCTTAAGATGCACCGTGAAGAAGTTTCTAAGATCGATGCCAGCCTTGTCGCCGAGGAATTGCTTAGCGCGGCCGCCAGCTCTTGGGACGACGCGGTTGAACTAGGTGAGCTTTACGGGGTCCGAAACTCCCAGGCTTCACTTCTTGCTCCAACAGGGACAATCGGCTTCATGATGGACTGCGACACTACCGGTATTGAGCCTGATTTGGGCCTGGTTAAGTTCAAAAAATTGGTTGGCGGCGGTACAATGACCATTGTTAACCAAACTGTTCCACGCGCCCTAAAAGCGCTTGGCTACAACAAGAAACAAGTTGATGAAATTGTTAAATATATTGACGACGAAAAGACCATTTTGGGCGCGCCACATCTAAAGAAAGAGCACGAACCAGTTTTCGCTTGCTCGATGGGCGACAACGCTATTCACTACACCGGTCACGTTAAGATGATGGCTGCCGTTCAACCATTCCTAAGCGGTGCTATTTCTAAGACCGTAAACATGCCGGAAGAAGTAACTGTCGAGGAAATTGAACAGCTTCACATGGATTCATGGAAGATGGGTCTTAAGGCTGTAGCTATTTACCGCGACAACTGTAAGGTTGGCCAGCCGCTAGCCATGCTTAAGAAGGGTGGTAACGCTAACAACGAGATGGCGCCAGCTCCAACACTTGAAACCGCCGTTGAGTCACTCAACGACAAGATCATTGTCCGCGGTGTTATGCGCCGTGAACTGCCACAGATCCGCACCGCTAAGACCTTCTCATTCAAGGTTGCAGGCACCAAAGTGTATCTGACAGTTGGAGAGTTTGAAGACGGTACTGCCGGCGAGCTCTTCATTAAGATCGCTAAGCAGGGATCAACCTTGGCTGGCGTGATGGACGCGATGGGCATTGCTATCAGCTACGGCTTGCAATATGGCGTGCCGCTAAAGAGTTACGTGCACGGTTTAACTCACATGAGCTTCGCGCCATCTGGCATTACCAATGACCCAGAAATCCGCACCGCTAGCTCAATTGTGGACTATGTCTTCAAGCGCTTGGCTTTGACCTACTTAAGCTTTGACGACCGCTTAGAGTTAGGCCTGGCTGACATCGATGACATGCCGGACGAACAGACCAGCTTGCTCAACGATGAAACGCCAATGGAAGCTCCAGCTTTGGATAAGGTTGTAGCGGTTGCTGCTGAGCCCGCGCCACAGGTTAGTTTGGTAGTAGAACCAGAACCAAAAGCAGAAGTGCTAAAAGCTAAGGCGGTTTCAGCTGACCAAGCTGCGCCGATGTGCTACAACTGTGGTAACCAGACGCAGAAGGCAGGGACGTGCTACGTTTGCACCTCCTGTGGCTCAACTACTGGTTGTAGCTAGAATTCGTTAATCTGCAAAATAAAAGGAGTCGAGAGGCTCCTTTTATTTAAAAAACAGAAAAAATTTCTATAATATATTAAACCAATGGTAGAAAGAATTAAATGGCAGCCGGAAACCATGCCTGATAGATACAGGGCTATAGACAGAGCAGTTCTGGAATTTCATGGTGATGGGGCAGAAGGCCTTTTATGGGTCGGGGTTGATGGGCATGTACGCGAACTTGAAAGAAGGCTTAAGTATCGTAACCGAACATATGCCATTTTAGGCAGCAGTATTTTAGACGGCACCGCTCGTTTTAGTCCAGCCTTTTTCGCACATGAAAATGGAAGGGAAGAACCAGTTATGCTAGGCTTTGAAGCTCTTTCTTTTCAAGAGTCTCCTGATATGGACCAATACGAATCGGCAGATCGTTCGAAATCGTTAGCGGATTTACTTCATGTGGCTTATCAACTGCCTGCGATACCATATGATGTTGCAGTCCGGATGTTGGATTGATGCTCAGAAGGACACCTTATTAGGTGTTAGTCTCATAATTCATCATAAGTTATACTAGAGCATATGAAAGTGCTTATCTTTTACCGGCAGGATTCAGAGGAGCGGAGGATTGTGGATGAATTTATCCATGAGTTTCATAGGCGTTATCCAGAGCTAGAGTTGACTTTAACGGATGTGGACACGGTTGAGGGTAGCAAAGATGCTGATATCTATGATGTAGTTCAGTACCCAACTGTAATTGCCACAAGCAATGATGGAGCAACTTTGCAGCGGTGGGATCCAGGTCAAATGCCGCTTATGAACGAAGTAGCCTACTTCGCTAATCAGTAATTAACTTCTTAGAAAAACCTATAATACCATTATTAACCATTTTTCGCGCTCCGAGCGCGAAAAATTAGGAAATATGTTGTAGATATATTTTATTGAAGTGCAGAGTTGTACTTTTATTGTGACAAGGGTAAAATACAAGGGAAATGCGTTAGAGGTGGCAATCAACCACCGAGGCAGCGGGAAGAAATTGCAAAAGAGTAGACCCCGCCGGAAACGAACCGTCAACACCGTAAAATAAGCGCTTTTAAGGTCACCTTAAAGGAATCTGGATGGTACCTCCCTGAATAACGGGGATCCAGGATCTAAATAAGGTGACTTTTTAATTAAGGAAGAGCGATGAAATTTAAAGCAGGCACGCGGCGCAAGGCAATAGAGTACGAGAAAGACCTTGTTAAGTATTGGAAAGACAATAAGACATTTGAGAAGTCGGTTGAAATGCGGCCGGCAGATAATGCTTACGTGTTTTACGATGGCCCGCCGTTTATTACAGGGGTACCACATCATGGAACCCTGCTGACCTCTGTTGTTAAAGATGCAGTGCCTAGATATTGGACTATGAAAGGCAAGCGAGTCGAGCGCCGTTGGGGCTGGGACTGCCACGGTTTGCCGGCAGAAGTATTTACCGAGAAAAAGCTTGGCATAAACGACAAGCGCGAAATCGGCACCAAAATAAGCCTTGAAGACTACATTAACACCTGCCGCCAAAACATGACTCAAACTGGCAACGAATGGGAAGAAGTTATTGATCGGATTGGCCGCTGGGTCGATTTTAAGGGTGCATACAAAACCATGGATAAAGACTTCATGGAATCTGTCTGGTGGGCTTTTAAGGAGCTATACGAAAAAGGGAAGATCTACGAAGGCGAGAAGGTGCTGATGTACTGTACACGTGATGCTACCCCTATATCTAAGTCCGAAGTGGCTATGGATAACAGCTACGAAATGGATACTGACCCTAGCGTGTACGTAAAGTTTAAACTGAAAGGGGAAAATTCATATCTGTTAGCGTGGACTACAACACCTTGGACGCTGA
>Ga0207703_10001660_pt1 | contig 20002 bp, 19 predicted proteins | sample KBSSwiS12_FD_184304 | JGI IMG/M metagenome (GOLD analysis project Ga0207703, IMG submission 184304) | Switchgrass rhizosphere microbial communities from Kellogg Biological Station, Michigan, USA - KBS Switchgrass S1-2 (SPAdes) (version 2) | ecosystem: Host-associated > Plants > Roots >...
CTTGTACTTGCCGCAGTAGCACTCCCAGTCCTTGGTCGGACCGAAGATGCGCTCGCAGAAGAGGCCGTCTTTCTCCGGCTTCAGCGTGCGGTAGTTGATCGTCTCCGGCTTGGTGACCTCGCCCCAGCTCCAGGAGCGGATCTTCTTCGAGGACGCGAGGCCGATCTCGATCGCGTCGAAGTTGTTGATGTCGATCATCAGTCCTCCACCTTCGTCTCTTCTTTGGCCTCGGCCTCTGCCCCGTCGGCTTCGGCGCCATTGCCGCCGCCTCCGTCGTCGGTGCCGCCCTCGCCCTCGGCGACCACCTGCTCCTCCTTCTCGTCAGCAGCCCCGTTGGAGCCCTCGGTGCGGACCCCGGTCAGGTCCATGCCGAGCTCCTCGGCTGCTTTCAGCAGGTCGTCGTCCTCCTCGGAAATCTCCACGTCGCCGCCTTCGGAGACGACGTTGGCATCCAGCGAGAGGCTCTGGATCTCCTTCAGCAGGACTTTGAAGGACTCCGGAATCGAGGGCTCGGGGATGTTCTCGCCCTTGACGATCGCCTCGTAGGCCTTGACCCGGCCGACCGTGTCGTCGGACTTGACCGTGAGCATCTCCTGCAGCGTGTAGGCAGCGCCGTAGGCCTCCAGGGCCCAGACCTCCATCTCGCCGAAGCGCTGACCGCCGAACTGCGCCTTGCCGCCCAGCGGCTGCTGGGTGACCAGCGAGTAGGGGCCGGTCGAACGGGCGTGGATCTTGTCGTCGACCAGGTGGAGCAGCTTGAGGATGTACATGTAGCCGACCGTGACCTTGCCCTCGTAGGGCTCGCCGGTGCGGCCGTTGTAGAGCTGCATCGTGCCTTCGGCACGGGCGCCGGCCCGTTCGCGCTTGTCGACACCGAGGTCGATGCCGCGCTCTTCGTTCTGCTCCTGCCAGCTGACCAGGGCATCGTCGACGTCCTCGACGCTGGCGCCGTCGAAGACCGAGGTGGCCACGTAGACGCGACCGTCGCCCTCGTCGGAGTGAGCCTGTTTGTAGGCCTCGGAGTCGTCGTCGTACCAGCCGTTGCCGGCGACCCAGCCGAGGTGCGTCTCCAGCACCTGGCCGATGTTCATCCGGCTCGGCACGCCGAGCGGGTTGAGGATCACGTCGACGGGCGTCCCGTCGGCGAGGTGGGGCATGTCCTCTTCGGGCACGATCTTGGAGATCACACCCTTGTTCCCGTGACGGCCTGCAAGCTTGTCGCCCTCGGCGATCTTGCGCTTGGTCGCGACGTAGACGCGGACCAGGTCGTTGACGCCGGGCGGCAGGTCGTCGCCCTCGTCGCGGCTGAAGGTGAGGACGTCGATGACGACGCCACCCTCGCCGTGCGGAACCTTCAGCGACGTGTCGCGAACCTCGCGCGCCTTCTCCTTGAAGATCGCGCGGATCAGCTTCTCCTCGGCGGTCAGCTCGGTCTCGCCCTTCGGCGTCACCTTGCCGACCAGGAGGTCGCCCGAGATCACCTCGGCGCCGACGCGGACGATGCCGCGCTCGTCGAGATTGCGCAGGCTCTCCTCGGAGCGGTTGGGGATGTCGCGGGTGATCTCCTCGTCGCCGAGCTTGGTCGTGCGGGCGTCGATCTCGTACTCCTCGATGTGGATCGAGGTCATCTCGTCGTCCTTGACCAAGCGCTCGGAGAGGATGATCGCGTCCTCGAAGTTGTAGCCCTCCCAGGACATGAAGGCGACCAGGCAGTTCTTGCCCAGGGCGATCTCGCCGCCGGCGGTCGAGGAGCCGTCAGCGAGCACGTCGCCCTCCTTGACCTGCTGACCGCTCTTCACGATCGGCCGCTGGTGGATGATCGTGCCCTGGTTCGAGCGCATGAACTTGTGCAGCGGGTACTCGTCTTTCTTCGAGCCGGAGGTGACGACGATCGACTCGGAGTCGACGTGGCTTACTTCACCCGCGTTCTTGGCGAGGGTGACGTCGCCGGTGTCGACCGCGGCACGGCGCTCCATCCCGGTGCCGATCAACGGCGGCTCCGGTTTGAGCAGCGGCACCGCCTGGCGCTGCATGTTCGAGCCCATCAGCGCACGGTTGGCGTCGTCGTGCTCGAGGAAGGGGATCAGGGCCGTCGCGACCGACCAGATCTGGGTCGGCGAGACGTCCATCAGCTCGACTTCCTTGGGCGCGGCGGTGGCGTACTCCTGCTCGCCGGCGCGCACCAGCACCAGCGGGCCTTTCAATTTCTTCGTCTTCGGATCGACCTCGGCGTTCGCCTGGGCGATCACCTTGTCCTCCTCCTGGGTCGCGTCGTAGTGGACGATCTCGTCGCTGACGACGCCGTCCTTGACCAACAGGTAGGGGGTCGTGACGAAACCGTGCTCGGAGATCTGCGCGTAGGAGGACAGCGAACCGATCAGGCCGATGTTCGGCCCCTCCGGGGTCTCGATCGGACACATCCGGCCGTAGTGGGTCGGGTGCACGTCGCGAACCTCGATCGGTGCCCGCTCACGGGTCAGCCCGCCGGCACCGAGTGCCGAAAGGCGGCGGCGGTGGGTGAGGCCGGCCAGCGAGTTGGTCTGGTCCATGAACTGGGACAGCTGCGAGGAGCCGAAGAACTCCTTCAACGCCGCCACGACCGGGCGGATGTTGATGATCGTCTGCGGCGTGATCGCGTCGGCGTCTTCGGTGGTGAGCCGCTCGCGGACGACGCGCTCCATCCGGTAGAGGCCGATGCGGAAGGCCTCCTGGATCAGCTCGCCGACAGTGCGCAGGCGGCGGTTGCCGAAGTGCTCGTACTCGTCGAGGTGCTCGGCGACGGGCTCGCGCGGGTAGGTGATCGCCTCCGCGGCATAGTCTTTGATCGGGTGCTCCTCGTCGATCTCCTCGGGGATCCCGAGCAGCTTCGGCAGGCTCACCAGCTCCTTGATCAGGGCGATGATGTCGTCGTGCGTGAGGGTCCGGTTGTCGAGATCGATGTCGAGATCGAGCCGGGCGTTGAGCTTGTAGCGACCTACGCGGGTCAGGTCGTAGCGCTTCGGATCGAAGAAGAGCTGCTCGAGCAGGGCTTTGGCGGCGTCGACCGAGGGCGGCTCGCCGGGGCGCTGCTTTTTGAACAGCTCGATCAGGGCGCCTTCTTCTGAACGGGTCGCCTCGGTGTCGGACTCGATCGTGTGCCTGAGGTAGACCGAGTTGTCGAACATCTCGAGGATCTGCTCGTCCTCGACGTAGCCCATCGCGCGCAGCAGCACCGTCACCGGCAGTTTGCGCTTGCGATCGATGCGGACGAAGACTTTTCCTTTTTTGTCGACTTCCAGCTCCAGCCAGGAACCGCGGGCCGGCATCAGGTTGGCGATGAAGACCTGTTTTTCCGGATCCTTGGGCGCCATCACGTAGGCGCCGGGGGAACGGACCAGCTGGGTGACGACGACACGCTCGGTGCCGTTGATGATGAAGGTGCCACGGTCGGTCATCCACGGGAAATCCCCCATGAAGACGGCTTGCTCACGGATCTCGCCGGTCTCCTTGTTCTGGAAGGCGACGGTAGCCGTCAGCGGCCGCGAGTAGGTCATGTCCTTCTCGCGGCACTCCTCGATCGTGTTTGGAGGGTCCTCGAATTTGAACTCGCCAAAGACGATGGCGAGATTCCCCGTGTAGTCCTCAATCGGGGATATGTCGTCAATCGTCTCTCGCAGTCCGCCCGCCTTTGGATCCGTCAGCTCCTCAAAGGAGAGACGTTGAATATCGATTAGGTGGGGGACCTCGAGGGGGTTCTGTAGTCGGGAAAAACTCCTACGGGTTACGGGGGCAGCGTTGGAACGTGCCAAAGTCGGCGACTCCTCAGGCGGTCAGAGGGACGTGGATACAGCGCAGATATGGGGCAGGGGGTGACAACGAGCGCGCGACCAGGGAAAATAACACACGGGCGCGCTCGGCCGCGTGGATGGCTCCCTGCCTGGGTTCCATCCGCGCAAAGTCGGGCTTTATTTAAGCTCGACCGTGGCGCCTGCCTCCTCCAGTTCGCCTTTGATCTTCTCGGCTTCGTCGCGCTCGATGCCCTCTTTGATCGCTTTCGGGGCCTCGTCGACGATCGCCTTGGCCTCTTTGAGGCCGAGACCGGTTGCGGCGCGAACGACCTTGATCACCGGCACTTTCTGGCCGCCGACCTCGGTCAGCACCACGTCGACCGTGGAGGACTCTTCAGCGGCGCCATCGCCGTCTCCACCGCCTGCGCCGGCAGCAGCCGGTGCGGCTGCGGCGACCGCGGTCGCGGAAACGCCGAACTCCTCCTCGAGCGCTTTGATCCGCTCGGAGAGCTCGAGCACCGAGATGCCTTTCAGCTCCTCGATCCAATCCTCAGTTTTGACTTTGGTTGCCATTACTCCTCTTCCTTGTCGTCATCAGATTCCGCCGGCGTGCTCCGCTTCGCGTCCGCCGCCGGCGGGTCAGTTTCACCTTGCTCAGTTTCTGGCTCTTCCTCGCTCGACTGCGAAGAATCAGATTGCGACGCCGTCTCGCTCGTGCTTTCGGCCTCCTCGGCCGGGGCCTCAGCAGACTCCTCTTCCGCCGGTGCAGCCTCAGGCTCAGCCGCTGGCGCCTCGCCGGAGACGAGGCCTTTCTCCGCGATCTGGCCGAGCTGCAGCGCAAGTCCTTGGATCATCGAGCCGAGGCCGCGGACCAGGCCGGTCAGCGGGCTGGCGACGATGCCGGCGAGCTGGCCGTCGAGCACTTCGCGGGCGGGCAGGCGGGCGATCGATTTGAACTTTTCCTCGTCGAGCGCGAGGTCGCCCATGAAGCCGCCCTTGAAGGTGAGGACTTCGTGCTCTTTGTTGAAGGTCGAGATCGCCTTCGCCGCCTGAGCGGTATCGCCGCGGACGAAGGTCAGAGCGGTCGGGCCCTGCAGCAGCTCCGCGAGGCGATCCTCGCCGGCCTGGTCTGCGGCCCTTTTGGTCAGCCGGTTCTTGACGACGCGGAAGCTGGCGTCGGCCTCGCGCAGCTTGCCGCGCAGTTCAGCCGCCTGGGGGACGCTGATTCCCCGGTAGTCAACCGCGAAGATCGCCTCGGCGCCCTCTATCTGGGCGGCGATCTCCTCAATTGCTTGTGCCTTTTCGTCTCTGTTCATCGTTCGCCTGCACCGGACTTCTGGCTGTAGCCCGCCGGTGGTCTGGGGGTCGCGCGGCCGGGAAGTCTACGCGGTCGCCGGCTCCGCCGCGGGCTCGGCCGTCTCTTCGGCCGGCGAGGTGGCCTCTTCGGCCGCCTCGCGTTCGCCGGTCTTGCCGGCGTCGACCCGAATTCCGGGCCCCATCGTCGTCGTCAGGGTCGCCGAGAGGATGTACTTGCCCTTCGACGAGGAAGGTTTGGCGCGGACGACCTCATCGATCACCGCGAGGCAGTTGTCGAGCAGTTTCTGGGCGTCGAAGCCGGCCTTTCCGATCGCGAGGTGGATGATCGCCTGGCGGTCGGTGCGGTACTCGATCTTGCCCGCCTTCGACTCGGTAACCGCTTTCTGGATGTCGTCGGTGACCGTGCCCACCTTTGGGTTCGGCATCAGGCCCTGCGGGCCGAGCACGCGGCCGAGCTGGCCGACCGCTTTCATCATGTCCGGGGTCGAGATCGCGACGTCGAAATCGGTCCAGCCCTCCTGGACTTTCTCGACCAGGTCTTGGCCGCCGACGACATCGGCGCCGGCCGCCTCCGCGTCGCGCGCCTGCTGGCCTTCCGCGAAGACCGCGATCGTCACGTCTTTGCCGAGCCCGTGGGGAAGGGCGAGGGTGCCGCGCAGCTGCTCCTCCGCATGGCGGACGTTGACGCCGAGCCGCAGGTGCAACTCGACGGTCTCGTCGAAGCCGGCGCTGGCGGTCTCCTTGATCAGCGCGATCGCCTCGGCGGGCGGGTACTCGCGCTCGCGTTGGACTTTGCCGAGCTGTTTGCGGTAGCGCTTGCCGTGGGCCATGGCTATTTGACGTCCACACCCATCGAGCGCGCGGTGCCGGCGATGATCTTCGAGGCGGCGTCGATGTCGTTGGCGTTGAGGTCGGGCATCTTGCGCTCGGCGATCTGGCGGATCTGCTCCGGTGAGATCGTGCCGACTTTGTTCACGTGCGGCTCGCCCGAGCCCTTTTTGATCCCGATCGCCTCGCGGATCAGCACCGCGGCGGGGGGGGTCTTGGTGATGAAGCTGAAGGAGCGGTCCTCGTAGACGGTGATCTCGACCGGGATGATCGTGCCGCCCTCGCTCTGCGTCTGGGCGTTGAAGGCTTTGCAGAACTCCATGATGTTGACGCCGTGCTGGCCCAGGGCCGGGCCGACCGGCGGCGCCGGGTTGGCGTTGCCTGCCTGGATCTGCAGCTTGATGAGGGTGAGGACTTTTTTCGCCATCGGATCGGGGAGGGTAGCGGGCCGGGCTAGGTGGAGTCGACCATCTAAATCTTCTTCACTTGGTCGTAGTTGACCTCGACCGGCGTCTCGCGGCCGAAGATCGAGACCAGCACCTTGAGTTTGGCGGCGTCCTCGTTGATCTCGGCGATCTCGCCGGAGAAATCGGAGAGCGGGCCGGAGATGACCTTGACCGACTCGCCGATCGAGAACTGGGCCTGGGTGCGGGGGCGCTCGGCGGTCTCACGGTGCAGCAGGCGGTCGACCTCCGGTTTGGAGAGCGGCACCGGCTTGTTGCGGGAACCGACGAAGCCGGTCACGCCGGGAGTGTTCTTGACCAGGCCCCAGGCGTCGTCGGTCATCTCCATGTTGACCAGGACGTAGCCGGGCATCGTCCGTTTCTCTTTCGATTCTTTCTGGCCTTCTTTGTTGAGCTCCATCACCTGCTCGGTCGGCACCACGACCTGGCGCACGTTGCGGTTCTGGGCCATCGTCTGCACCCGGTGCTCGAGATTGTGCTTGACCTTGTTCTCGTGCCCGGAGTAGGTGTTGATCACGTACCAGCGATACATCTGGAAGTTGCCTTTGTCTTGGGATCCCGCTAAAGGATCTGCTTGATGAGGAGGCTGAAGACGGAGTCGAGGACGCCGAGGTAGGTGGCGGCGACGGCGACGAAGATGATCGTCACGGCCGTTGCCTGGACCAGGGTTTCGCGGTCCGGCCACTGAACTTTGCGCAACTCCGCCCAGCAGGAAACCAGGAAGCCGATGACACCGCCGCGCTGGCGCTTCTCGGCCTGCGCCTGTTTCTGGCGCTTGGCGAGCTGCTCGCGCTCCCTGCGCTTGCTGTCCTCGCGCTGGCGCTTTTCGGCCAGCTTGGCCTCTTTGGCCTCGGCGCGGCGCAGGCTGCGGGGCTTCGGCGCGTCCGGCGTCTCGAGATCGGCTTCCGAAGCACCGGCCGCGATCCCGGCCTCGACCGCCTCGATCTCGGCGATGTCGCCGGAGACGGGGACCTGGGTGTCGTGTTGAGCCCGCGAGTCGGACTTGCGACTACCGCCGGGGCCGGAGCGTTTCTGCTCTTCGGCTTCGCGGGCGCGTTTCTCCGCCTTGCGCTGTGCGCGCGTTTTCGCCATGAGCCGCTACCTGGTCTCCTTGTGCGCCGTGTGATGGCCGCACCAGCGACAGTACTTGCGCAGCTCGACGCGGTCCGGCGAGTTTCGCCGCGACTTGTTGGTCTGATAATTGCGCCGCTTGCAGTCTTCGCAAGCCAGCGTTACCGCGATGCGGACATCTCCGCGAGCCATGTTCTCCTCGTTGCCGAAAGGACGCCGTTACAAGAGAAAACCCCGGGCCGAAGCGCGAGGCTGAGCTGAAGGATAGCGCCAAGCGGCCGCTCGGAGACTGCCGGTGGGCTCAGCCTCCAAACAACTCGGCGACCGCCGCCCGGAACACATCGGGGTCGATGGCCGGAAAGCGGTAGAGCTCAGGCTCGATCCGGGCGAATTGGGATCTGGCCTCAGCCGGATCGACCAAGCCGGACCCGATCATCTCGCGTACATCTTCAAGGTCCTGGGCATGCCCGCGCTCGGCGTTCGCCTTCTCCCCGGCCAGCAGGGCGTAGAGCTTGTGCTCGGGCGATGCAATTGGAGAGGGAACCGCGATCCCAGCCGCAGCGAGCCGATCGAGACCAGGAGCGCCTCGATCGAGTCCCGCTCGTGCCTCAGATCCTCGATGCCGCGCTCGACCAGGTCCACGCCGGGGATCGCCTGCAGGTCTGCGGAGATCTTTGCCACGGCCCCAGGGTAGAGGGCCGGTACAGGGCGTCGTCAGAGGCCGAGCGTTTTGGCGATGATCGTGCGCTGGATCTCGGAGGTGCCGCCGTAGATGGTCGAGACCATCGTCGTGCGCACGAGGCGCTCCATGTCGTACTCGGAGGAGTAGCCGTAGCCACCCATCAGCTGCATCCCCTCGACCGCGACGCGTTTGGCGATCTCGGTCACGTGCAACTTCACCATCGAGGCCTCGCGCGGCAGCATCCGGCCAGGGTCCTCGTCGGTAAGGGCGGCGACCCAGCGGGTCATCAGCCGGGCCGACTCGACTTCGGTCGCCATGTCGGCGAGGCGGTGCTGCAGCGCCTGGAAGGAGCCGATCGGGCGGCCGAACTGCTTGCGCTCCTTTACATAGGCGAGGGCGTCGTCGAAGGCGCGTTGGGCGATGCCGAGCATCGTCGCGGCGAGGATCAGCCGCTCGACGTTGAGCCCCGCCATCAGCTGCGTCCAGGCCTGGTCGACCTGGCCGAGCAGCGCGTCGGCGGGCGCCTCGACGTCGGTCAGGTAGAGCGTGTTGGTCTCGGTGCCGCCCATCGTCTTGATCGGGACGATCTCCAACCCCTTGGTCTCGCGCGGGATCCAGATCATCGAGAGGCCATCGTGCTTGGACTCGCCCTTGGTCGTGCGGCAGACGATCAGGATGTGGTCGGCGATGTGGGCGTTGGAGATGAAGACCTTCTGGCCGTTGAGGACGAAGCCGCCGTCGATCTGCTCGGCCGAGGTGGTGAGCGCTCCGACGTCGGAGCCCGCCTCCGGCTCGGTCATCGCGATCGCCTCGACAGCACCGGCGGCGATGCCGCCGAGGATCTCCTTCTTCTGCTCCTCGCTGCCGAAGCGCTGGGTGGCGCCGGCGACGATCAACGTCGTCGCGTAGCCACCGATCGGTGCCAGGCCGCGCGAGGTCTCCTCCATGAAGAGGCAGGCATCGAGCATCGAGCCGCCCGAGCCGCCGTACTCCTCCAGGATGGTCACCCCAAGCCAACCCAGCTCGGCCATCTGCTTATAGAGACCGAAGTTGTGATGGAGCTTGTGCCCCTCGGTCAGCTTCTCGCGCTGCTCCTGCGTGCCGACCTCACGCGCGCAGAAGTCGCGGATCGCAGCGACGAAGTCGTTCTGCTCGTCGGTCAGGGAGAAGTCCATGGGTCGGGCAGCCTAACGGGCAGAGCGAGTCCTGGCCGCATGGCCAGACAAGCCCGGAACGAGACTCGAACTCGTGACCCCTTCCTTACCATGTGCATGCAGCCGTTTTTGTCCTCACTCAGCCTGATTCGCTTTCCGCATCACAGCGCCAAATTGGCTGTTTTGGGGCTTCGCACTGATTCGTCTTTATTCGATCTGGCGCTACCAAAGCGCTACCAAACGGCCAGCGGATTGCGGCTCATGTGTGCGTGGAAGGGTCGTCAAACCCGGTCCGGCTCAGGGCTGCATCAGACTGGCTCCCTGTTCGCGATATGGAGGGCCCGCAGCCGCCGGAAGGTATGGGAGTGGTCTCTGCTAGGCGACCAGCTGCCCGACTCTGGCCTTAGCGGGGATTGTGCCAAGCGTACGAAGATCTCCTGGGCCTCGAGCCGAGCGAGCCCGGCGCCGACGCAGAAGTGCGGGCCGATGCCGAACGCGAGGTGGGATGCACCGCTGCGTTTGAGGTCCAGCCGGTCGGGGTTGGGATGGTGCGCCGGGTCGCGATTCGCCGCTCCGAGCACGACGAGCGCCTGCTCGCCCTTGCGAATCTCGACACCACCGAGAGCAAGATCGTCTCGAGCAACGCGCGAGGCGACCTGGACCGGGCTGTCATAGCGCAGGATCTCGTCCACAGCCTGGAGGGAGTGCTCGGGATGGTGTGCGAGCCAGTCGAGTTGACCGGGGCGCTCGAACAGCGCAATCGCACCGTTGCCGATCAGGTTCGCGGTCGTCTCATGACCAGCGGCGAGCAGCAGCAGACACATCGTGATGACCTCGTCGTCCTCCAAGACGACGCCGCCGTCGGGGGGATGGATAAGCGCGCTCAACAGATCGTCCCCAGGGTAGACCTTGCGCCGTGCCACGATTGGGACGAGGAACAGCATCACCCTCATCGCCGCCGCGCCGATCTCCTCGCGCTCCTCAGCGGCGGGGTCGAGCTCGAGCCCCCGGGCGAGCATCGGAGTCTCGGCGCCAAGGACTTCCGCGCCCTCGAGGCCGACATCGAATAGCTCCGCGATCACCGCCAGCGGGATCGGGTACGCAAGCTCGCCCATCAGCTCGATCGGCTCTCCCTCCAGGAGCGGAGCCAGAGCTGCATCCACGATCGCGGCAACGCGATCGTGGATGCCGCGGACGGCGCGGGGGGTGAAGAAGCGGTTCACGGCACTCCTCAGCCGCGTGTGGGCGGGCGGGTCGCTCGTCAGCAACGACTTGCCAAGCACCTCTGCCGATCCTGCCTCCTCCAGGGAAGCGAGCAGCTGAGGGTTGTTGCGCGGATCTGAGCTCCAGTTCTTGCCGCGCAGCACGGCTGCGGCGTGCTCTTGCGAGAGGACCAGGTGAGCGCCGACGCGGTCGTTCCACTGCACCGGCGCCTTCTCGCGCGCAGCCCGGTAGGCGGGGTATGGATCCTCGACTCCAAACGGCCAGGCTGTCCAGTCAGGCACGGCTGTTCACCGCCCCGCGCTCCTCGCGGTGCACGCGATCCGCCTTGCCCATGGTGGTGACCGGATCGGCGCCCTCGAAGTACTCGGCGCCCAGCGTTGCCCATGGAATCGTCGCCCGCAGCTCGGCGATCAAGGACATCACTCCGACGTCGAGTCGGCTCATGATCGCGTAGGCGGGCGGAGTGCTCAGGTGCTGGAAGGTGTTCGCCGACGGACCCGTCGGCGAGTAGCGGGTTTCGATCAGCCTGGCGACGTACTCAGGAGTGATCGTGAACGGCTGCTCGCCCCAGTACATCTCGAGCGGCTCACGCCAGTACCTGAAGACTTCCTCGCGGGTGAGAGAACCCGACGGTGCAAAGAATCCACCCTCGACGCTCAGTCGCCAGGTCTCCTCGACGTCGCCTCGCAGGCATTCGCGCATGATGATGTCCAGCGATTCGATCTGCTCGGGCTCGAATCTCTTGACACAGCCGAAATCGAGGAAGCTGACGCTCCCGTCGTCGTGGAAGAGGTAGTTGCCGGGATGCGGATCGGCGTTGAAGACATGGTCGTAGACGTAGGAGCCATAGAGGAAGCGATGGATCGCCTCCGCCCAGCTGCTGCGCAGGTCTTGGTTGGCGGTGAGCGCCTCGCTCCAAGGCCTGCCCCGCACGAGTTCCTGGGTCAGGACCCGAGCGGTCGAGAACTCCCCGATCACCTCTGGGACATGAATGAACGGATGCCCTGAGTAGAACTCGGCAAACTCCGCCTGGTTGGCAGCCTCCCTGCGGTAGTCGAGCTCCTCGTTGATGCGCTCCCCGATCTCCTCAGCCGCGGCCGAGAGATCGATGCTCAGCTTCCGCGGAGAGAGGCCACGGATCAAGCTCAGGAACGTCGCCAGCAGCTCCGTGTTCTTGAGGTCGGCCTCGATCGCGGCGCCGACTCCCGGATACTGGATCTTCACGGCGACGGCACGACCGTCGTGCAGCCGAGCTGCGTGTACCTGGCCGATCGAGGCAGCGGCGAGCGACTCCCAATCGAATTCGGCGAACACATCCTCTATCGGCCTCCCGAGCTCGCCCTCGAGCACGTCGCGAGCCAGCTCCGGCGCCATCGGCGGCGCGTCGCTGCGCAGACGAGTCAGCGCCGCCTGGTAGGTCGCCTGAAACGGCTCGCCCACCGCGGGGCCGAGCGACACGAACGACAGCATCTGCCCGGCCTTCATCAGAGCGCCCTTGGAGGAGCCGAGCAGCTCGGCGTAGCGCTCCGCCGTGCGGACGTGAAACTCGGTGCTGTCCGCGCCGGTAAGCCTGCTTCGCAACCCGACGACGACTGCCTCGCCCGCAGTTCGAGCGCTGAGGGCCGCCAACGGGATGGTGCGCCGCAAGCGTCCACGGTCGATGCCGTCGCCCTTCGACGCATCGCCTTTGCCTCGGGGAAATCCAATATCGGACATAGGGCGTCTCCTTTTGGATCTACTGCTCTTACTCTTGACTTACTGACTTTAACCAAGTGTATACTTAGGAAGAATGCCGATGTCAAACACGCCCCCCACCCGCGAGCGGATCGTCGACGAAGCAATGCGCCTTTTCAGCCAGCACGGCTATGCCGCCACCAGCATCGCCAGGATCGAGGAGGAGGCGGGGCTCACCCCGGGAGCGGGCGGCCTCTACCACCACTTCAAGAGCAAGGAAGCGGTTCTCGCCGCCGGCATCGAGCGCCAGCTCGAGCGACTCGGCGCACTACGCAAGATCCGCCAGGTACTTGGGTCATTGGGAGACCTTCGCGCAGAACTCACGCTGACCGCTCGCTACTTCCTCGCCGAGCTCGACAACGAGTCTGAGCTGCTGCGCATCCTTGCCTCCGATGCACGCAACCGACCGCAGGTTCTGATCGCCGCAGCCGAGGAGCTCGTCAGTTCCGCGTTCACAGACTTCGCCGAGTGGATCGCAGAGGAGGCCAAGCGCACGGTACCGGCCGAGGAAGCCAAGGCGATAGCCGTCCTCGGGCTCGGATCGCTGCTCTCCTCGCGCCTGCTGCGCGATGTCCTCCGCGTCCCGATCCCGATCGAGGACGAGACGTTGGTAGACGCCTGGGTTCAGACGATGGTTATCGCTATGGCCGAGCCCACACAGGTACCGCCGGCCGGAGACCCGGGCTGACGCGGATCGCAAGTTACGAAACTTGTCAGCTCCAAATGCGTCCCCCGCAGGCGCCGAAGCAGTTCGCGGCAGGCGATCCGCTGTCGAATGCCTTCGGGTGGCTGCCGGCCACCCGAAAGGGCCAGCGGTGATCCCGATTGCGCAGCGATAGTGCGAAGCGCTACCAAAACGCAACCACTTGGCCTCCCGGGCCGCAAAATGATGCGGCCTCAGGACGCGAAAACCCCGCCTGAGCGGGGCTTTCGTGGAAGCCCGGAACGAGACTCGAACTCGTGACCCCTTCCTTACCATGGAAGTGCTCTACCAACTGAGCTATCCGGGCGGAACCGCTCGGAAACCGCTCTGCAATGCGGAATTCGGGGTTACCTCCAAGGAGATTCTATAGGACTCTCCGAAAGTCGGTTTCCCGTAGTTAGGCGTGGTTCCGGGGGGGGGTTTGGGCCACGAGATACCGGTTCGTGGCCCAAACGATTTCGCGAGTTCAGCGAAGTTTGAGCTCCTACAGCGGGTCCGCCCGCCAATGAGCAGCGCCCCGCCGTGCCCGCGCAAGCGGTCGCGCCCATGAAGCGATCTTCGCCTACCTGCGCTCTGCGCTCGGCGAGTCGATAGGCCGTTCGAAGGAGTGGACCGAGCAAGTGAAGGCGGCCTCGAAACGCTCTTGGAGACGCTCGCCACCCACCCCCGACATTGCGCGCTTCTTCCTGATCGCGCCGGCGAGCGCCGGAGATGAGATCGCCGACCGCCACCACCGGGCGATGTGTGAACTCGTAGGCGACCTGATCGAGGGCACCGGAGCCCCGGGCGGCGAGCTCTCCGAGGCGGTGAGCTGGCGATCGCCAGCGACATCTCGCGCCTGGTCGTGTGCAGGCTGAACGGCGGCGAAACCGAACTGCTGCCAACGCTGGTCGAGCAGACCCTACGCCCGTTCCCGGGCAGCGAGGAGGCGGCGCGGCTGGCCAGCGCCGCCGAGAACCCCCGATAACGCTCCCTTATGCCGTTCGCGTTCTGCTCGTGCATGCTCGGAGGCTCCCCCTCGTCGGGCAGGACCGCCCATCCGCCGGTCTACAACGACAATGTCTGGGCTTAGCGTGAGTCGGATTGGAACGCACTGACCTCAGTCGCTTGGGAGTCAAACGCGCGCGACCCAGGCCTTCCATCCAGCGGTCCACCGGGAAGCGATCCATTACGAATCGGACCCCGATCGCCACCAAGTCGCTGCTCCGGTGGCCACGATGCCGTCCCGGTGGCGGGCTTAATTGGGTACAAGCGGTTCCCCAATCGACTATCGTCCTGCCCGTATGAGCAGAGGCATCCGTTCCAGTTGGCCGAAGCGTCCTGCTTCGAGGGGCGTCATATGAGTTCGGTTGTCATCGTTCTGATCAACGTCGCGATTTTTATCGCCTTATGCGTTTCGATTATCCAGTTCTGGCGAGGAAGACGGCTCGGCTCCGAGACCATCCGGGAGTTGGCCGCGCTCAGTTCCCTGATCACCCTGGTCATCGTCGTCCTTCTCTATTCCGGCGAGTTCCTGCATGAAGTTATCGCTGCCCTGCAAGAACTGGGAGCAAGTGCGGGAGTGCGCCAGGCGGCCGTTAACGTGCTGGCGCACGTCGACGAATTCTGTATCAACGTCGTAAACGCGATCAATGGGATACTCGGCGCCTCCGAAGTTGGATTTCGCCCAGAACCTCCTGTGTGGCCAGCCATCCTTTTGAGCATCGGCTATTCGATCCGATTTCTCATCTACCGTTTTCACACTCGGCGGGGCAACACTGAAGCTGCACTAACTGGTGCTGCTTATTGGAGCTTCATCACGACCTACCTGATGCTGTTGGCGTACCTGATCGTTCTCGCTCAATTTGATCCCGCTCGATTGATCCCAGTCTCGCTTGTCATCCTGGCGATTGTGGTCGTCGGGGTAAGGGTCTTTTTCGAGGACTTCGGGCTCACGATGCGAGCGATTGCCCAGACCCTATGGACCGAAATCAGCCGGGCGGCAGCGTTCATCGCCTACCTGGCAACGGAAATTGCCGCCGCAGTGCGAGAACTTCTTTCCTACGCGAATCGCCTCTACATCGACCGAATCCGAAAGCCACTACGCAAAGGGATCAAGGCTGTTGAAGATCGAAATAGGCGTGCTCGGGAGAAGGCAGAAAAGCGCCTCGCCAAGCAGAATACGGCGCACACCGAAAGATTTAGGCAACCGCCTGCCTCCGAAGATGATCCAACCGCCTAGAAGTCGATCCGTAAAGGCGAACTCTTTTGCCTCGGCGATCGTCACGGCAACAAGTCGGTGAGGAGCCGACTGCGCCGGACCGGGAAGTTCGAGCCCGATGGAGATGTCGAGGGAAGGCTGATAGTGAAGCTCGGGCGATCACTGAACCACAAAGGCGCATATGTGTTGGGAAGCATCGGAGATCGGCGCCGTAGAGAGAGTTGGAGATGGCAGAAGTGCCGCGCGAACGTATTAGCTACGAAAAATACTTCTATTCATCGTAGGTTCTGAGCGATGCCCAAGCGAAAGCGCACACAGAGGGTTGAGGAAGAGTCGCGCCGCGCCTTCGCCGACGCGCTCGATGAGCGCTTCCTGTTTCGGGACGACGTCCCGGACTTCGGCATCGACGGCAGCGTCGAGGAGTTCGACCACGACGACATCGCGACCGGACTGCGCTACTACGCGCAGCTGAAGGCGACCGACACCGAGGAGACCGAGAGCGCCCTGAAGCGCTCAATCCCAATCGAGCACGCCAACCTCTACAACTCGCTGCCGCTGCCGCTGCTGATGGTCCGCTACCTGGCCACCACGGATGAGCTGTATGTGCGCTGGTGGCACAACCCGCTGCCCGGCAAACGCCCGCCGAAGGCAAACGCCGCCTCGCTCACCTTCCACTGGTCTGAGACAGACCGCTTCGAGGCGGATGACTCCGATCGCCTCGCCGAGGAGGCCCGCGGCTTTCTTGAGCTGCGCTCGGCCTCCCCTCCCCTCCCCTTCTTCCTTGAGGCAGCTGTCGAAGGCACGCCGTTCGGGCTAAACAGCGCCGAGATCGAGCTGGCATTGAAGGAGCAGGCCAAGAAACGCCCGGACGTGGTTGAGTTGCGCCGGGAGAAGGCGAACGGGCGAGTCCTAATCGACGGCAAGCTGGCGGCGATAGAGCTCTCCGGGACGCAGGCGGCGAGCTATGAGCTGGGGGAGGACTATGACCCGGGAGCAGAGGGCGAGCAGCTCGCCGTCGATCTGATGGCATTGACCGCCACCGCCTTTGCCCGCTGGGGCCAGAGCGAGCTGGCGGCACGGATGACGAGTACCTTCTTCGCCGGCTCGACGCTGGCCGCGCAGCCCGAGGCGGCACTGCTCTTGGCCGGGGCGATGACCGATGCCCGACGCTTACGCGAGGCACTCGCGGTCGCCGAGGAAATCGACGCCAGCGGGCTCGCCGCGGAGAAGAACACCAGCTTCTTCTTCACTCTTACCCCAAGGCCCCACAGCGGCTCGCTGAGCGACGCCGAGAAAGCCGAGTACGTAGCGGCGATCCGCCGGAGGATCGAGCGCCGCGAAGGTGCTGGCGAGGAGATCGAGGCATCCCGAGAAGCCGTCTCGCTCGCCAACCACCTGCGCCTCGAGCACGACGGGCCGGCGGCGGTCGAGCTCTATGAGCGGGCAGCGGAGCTTGACCCCGAGTACCTGCAACGGGTCCACTACTGGCATGAGCTGGCCGGCGTTTTCTTCTTCTCCGGTCGCTACAACGAATCGGCTGAGGCATACGGCAAGGCGCTGGAGCTGGGCGGCGATGAGTGGGCCGAGTTACTGCGCGCCGACGCGCTGATGTTCGCCGGTGCCTACGCTGAGGCGCGCGAGGCGTTCGGGGCAGCAGTCGGGCAGATCGAGGGCTTCGAGCGCGGTTCCGAGTATCCGCTGAAGATCGGCCTGCTCGACGCGCTCGTCGACGAGCGCGGGCTCGAGCGCCAAGAACGAAATCTGCCAGCGGCCAAAGCGCTGCTCGAAGAAGTCCTCAAGGACAACTGGACGGCGGAGCGCGAGCATCTGATCGCGAAATGCTGGGAGGCCATCGACGTCGATGGCCTCAACCCAATCGCCTGGTGGAACCTGGCCTCGGCGACCGAGAAGGAGGGCGATTTCGAGACCGCGGGCTTGAGGTTCCTCTACGCGGCGCTCTGCCAACCGATCGACGCCGAGGCCTGGGCCTTCTCCTTTCTGCACCTGTGGAGCGCCGAGCGCCATGAGCTCTTGCCGATGATCCTGATTACCGGTGAGCGTCTCACCGGTAGTCGGGTTCTGCCGGAAATCAACCGCCTTATGAAAGAGACGGTCGATCCAAAGGGGCGTGAGGAGCTGATCTCGATGCTGGGCGAGATGGTCGAGGAGCTTGCGGATTCTCGCTCGGACGGCTTTGAGCTGCGATTCGTCAGCTCCGGTAAGGAGGTCGAGAGCGTCGAGATCCGCGGGGCGAGGACGCGGGAGGATTGACCGATCCGGCTAGATAAACCTCCCGGACGCAAATACAAATTTTCCTGCAAATCAACGTGTTTCAGGCAGCACTCGGCGAAGATAGTCTTCGTAGATCGCACCCAAGAGATCGGCGGTTCGATCCGCAGCCACAATCGAGGATCCCTGACCCTCGTTAAGCGCCCCTCTGATCGACAGGCAAAAATGGTCGCGGTGCACTGCACGCGCGCGTCACGACACCCCCAGGCTGGAAACGACCTACCTAGCTCAGGTACCCCGAGGCAACTCGCCCCAACGCTGAACCAGAAGATCGGAGTGAGCGTCTGGGGGCTCCTCGGTCAGGCCGACGCGATCGCACAGCGCCAGGCTGCGCTGGTTGCGACGGTCGACGCGGACGAAGGTGCGCGGATGCCGACCCAGGGAGAGCATTTGCTTGAAGATCGCGAGGAGCATCAACTCGCCCAGCGAAATCTCCCGCCCTTCCGACAACTGCACGAGGCTGCCGCGGGCCTGCAAAGAGACCGCCACTACCTCGGTGTAGCCGATGTCGGGCTCGAGGGTTGGCTCGATGTGATGCGCGCCGACAATAAGTGCGGTTCCGCCTGGGTCGGTGCCGATCAGCATCCGCCCGTCGAAGCGCGGCGGCGATGCCAGGTAGCGTCGGGGCAGGGGACCGCGAATCTGCTCCTCGACTACTTCCTCCCATGGTGCCCCCGTACTACAACGAAAGGCAGCGAGGGCGGGTAGATCGTCCGCCGTCAGGGCCCTGATCAGGACCTCGTCAGGCTTCACCTAACGTCGGGGATGCCGTCCGGGATCGCGATCGTGGGGTTGCCGGTCACGGCCAGCGCCTGCGGATCGACATCGGCAAGCACTTTCCCCCAAGCCGTTCCGTAGACATCGGTGGGGGTTGCGCCGGCGCGGGCGCCGGCGACGAGCGCGAAGGCGTCGGCGGCCTCTTCCTCGCTCATCTCGGAGATGACCTGCTGGAGGCGTTCCTTGACAGTCATAGCCCCATTCTACCGAGGTTGCCGGGGTGCTCTTAAGAGATCCGGAAGGCGAAGAAGCATGTGTAAAGGAGGCAACAGAGCGATTGGGCCACGAAACGCCTGGTCGTGGCCCAAACGCTGCACCGCCGCCTTGCCATTCGTGCCTGTCTCGAACCGAAGCGACGTTCCGCACCATGGATGTGCTCTACCAACTGAGCTATCCGGGCGGAACGATCAACTTTAGCGGCGTGCTATTCGGCCTGTTCGCCGAGGGCGACCCGGCGGGCGTCGGCAGCCCCCAGGTAGGGGGTGAGGACGAACTGGATCGCCTCCGGAGCGAGCGCGGGAAGCTCGGCGTGGCGGTCGAAGGTGAGGCGCTGGGCGATCAGCATCGCCACGCCGCCGACCATGGTCTTCTCGGTGATCTCGGGCAGCCAGCTCCCCTCCGCACGCTCGTTACGGCCGGGGCGAAGGGCGGTGGCAAAATGGTCGATCATGCGGTCGTAGCGGGCGAAGCCCGCCCTGCCCCCGGCCATCGCCTCGTTCGTCAGAACCTCGGCCGCGGCTGGCTCCGCCGAGGCAAAGGCCAGCGCAGCCCTAATGCCCGCGGACACTTGGGCCGGCCACTCGGCCTCAGAGGCGCAAGCTGTCTCGATACGAATCTGGAGACGGGCTAGGGCCGGCTCGAAGGCGTCTGCGAACTCATCCGGGTGCTGGGCTTCGCCGTTCATCCCCCGCCACGGCGCGCCTCATCGTCCGCGCCCCCTGCGATTCCCCTTTGCCTTGTGCTTCCGCTTGCCACCACAGCTCGGCTTCACGACCGACTTGAAGTCGTAGGGCACCCCGTTTTGCCCGGTGAACCGGACGTCTGCCTTGTTGGTCCCGGCGCAGAGGTTGCGACTGTTGACGACGAGGCCCTTTTTGCCGCCCTGCATGTTGAGGACAAATTTGCTCACGGGCGCGTCGGGGATCGTTTCGAAGGAGCTCCTGATCCCGCCTTTGAAGGAGTCGATGCGCGAGGAGATGTCGACGTTGACCAGTCCGTGCAGAGCCACGACCAGGTCGGGCAGCTTGTGGTTCGATGACCTGAGGTAGACCGGTCCTTGGACCGGTTCTTCCAACAGAGGCGTGAATGCCTTTGCGTAGCCGTATTGGGATGCAGGCGGACAGCCTCCACCCGAGCCTCCGTCGGCGGCGTACTGGACCCTGGTGCAGATCGTCCTGATGTGGGCCTGGTCGAGGAAGGCCGATTGCGGCAGGGTGACGACTGCTTTGCCGAGGTTGGCGTCCGCGTTCCTCGCCGTGACGACCGCTTTCAAAGCGGGGTGATCGCCTCGTTTGGTCCCTCCGTGCAGTTCCAGAGCCAGCTTGGGCTTGAAGCCGAGGCTCGCGCAGCTCGCCGCCTGGAAGGGGGTCGAGAGGTCGACCGGGACGTCATCCGAGGGGTCGAAGACGTTTCTGTAGGCGCCGAAGAGAGTCGATTTGGCGCTGCTTCTTTCACAGCTCGTCGGGTTGAGGATGAATTCGGGCTTGTCGACGTAGACCCGCAGCTCCCTGACTTTCAAGACGATCCCTTTGAGGATGTGGGGGATCGGGTCCGAGCTCTTGCCGTCTACTTC
>Ga0207703_10001670_pt1 | contig 19946 bp, 21 predicted proteins | sample KBSSwiS12_FD_184304 | JGI IMG/M metagenome (GOLD analysis project Ga0207703, IMG submission 184304) | Switchgrass rhizosphere microbial communities from Kellogg Biological Station, Michigan, USA - KBS Switchgrass S1-2 (SPAdes) (version 2) | ecosystem: Host-associated > Plants > Roots >...
GAAGTCGCAGGCGAGGCGCTTGACCCGCTCGCGGTACATGCCGACGAGGCCGCCGGGGAGTTCCGTTTCCATGGCGCTGAACTGCTGCGGCGGGATGCCGAGCGAGTAAAGCATGACGGGCATGTTGCCGGTGGCGCGGACAAACCAGTTATCAAAGAAGGGCGCGATTTCCTGCTCAAAAACTTCCTCTTGCTCCTTGCGGCTGCGGGCGGAAAGCAGGCGCACCGGATTGCCGCGACCCACACGGGAAATGGTGTGGAGGAAGCGGATAAAGTAACCCATCTTCGCGTAATCGTAGAAATTCTTGGTGAAGTACTTGATGCGGGGGCCAAAGGTGACGCGACGCAGGAAGCTGCCCTTTTCCCAGAAGGCACGGGTGTTATCGTCGAGGTGCTCGGCGAGGTACTTGAAATAGTTGTAGTGATTGAGTTGGTCATCCGCGCAACCGAAGAACAGGAAGAAGTCCTCGTAGCTGGGTAGATATTCGATTGCGGCCAGTTTAAGGCGCAGGACACAGAGGTGGCTGCGATTGAGATCGACCGCCTGGATATGCTCCGGCTTGTGAATCAGGTAATTGAGGACGTTACAGCCACCGGAAGAGATGGTCAGCATCCGGCTTTGCGGCGTGAGGGCGAGGGCCTTGAGATCGACGCGGGGGTCTTCCCAAATCTGGTTATAAACGAAGCTATTGAACCAAAAAGTGAACATCCGCTCGGAAATGCCCTTGGGGCTCAGCGGATGATTATGGTGAACTGCGCCTTCCAGGTATTCGGCTGTGGTAGAGTTCATGGTTTAGGGGGTAAAAGTCGGTATTGGGGAGAAATAGGGGGACTTTGGTTGATCTTAGCCGCCCTCAATCGAGGAACAAGCTTCAACTGAGATTCCTTCTCGCGCGAATATGAGCAGAAAGGAGGCCATCGAGACTGATAGCCTTGTTTCCCAACCGATTTTACCTCTCGGCGAGCGGGACAACTTTCTTTCCAACGGGGAAGCCGACGTACTCGCTGCTGGGACGAAATATTTTATTGTCCTTAAGCTGCTCGATGATGTGACCGGTCCAACCGGAGGTCCGGGCGATGGCGAAGATGGGGGTGAAGAGATCGGTGGGAATGCCCAAGCTGTAGTAAACCGTGGCGGAATAGAAATCGACGTTGGCGTTGAGCTTCTTCTCGGTCTTGACGATCTCGGCGATGCGGTCACTCATCTCGACCCACTTGGTTTCGCCCAATTCGTGAGTGAGTTTGATGGCCATCTTCTTGAGATGGGGCGCGCGGGGATCGAGCACTTTGTAGACGGCGTGGCCCATGCCCATGATCTTTTCCTTCTTCGCGAGCTTGTCGAGGACCCAGGCGTCGACCTTATCGGGCGTGCCGATTTCCTCGAGCATGTGGATGACCGCCTCGTTGGCGCCGCCGTGGAGCGGGCCCTTGAGCGTGCCGATCGCGGTGGTGACGGCGGAATAGATATCAGAAAGAGTTGAAGTCGTGACCAGCGCGGAGAAGGTCGAGGCATTGAAGCCGTGATCGGCATGGAGAACGTAGGCCATGTCGAGGGTCGCGACGGCTTCGGGACCGGCTTCCTCACCATTGATCAGGTAAAGAAAATGAGCGGCTTCATCGAGATCCGTGCGGATGGGCGGCAGCGACTTGCCCTGACGGGCGCGATGGAAGTAGGCGATGATGACGCCAACCTTGGCCGTGAGGGAAATGGCGCGGGGCAGCAGGGCCTCGGAGGTCTGCGGCCCAATCGGCGCGACATCGTAGAGACCGAGCATCGAAACGCCGGTGCGAAGGACGTCCATGACGTTGGCGTTCTTGGGGGCCTGCTTGAGGAAATCGATGACGCCCTGCGGCAGGGTGCGGGCGGCGCGGAGGTCGGCCTTGAGCTTGTCGAGCTGTTCCTTGTTGGGGAGGGCTTCGTGCCAGAGAAGGTAGACGACTTCCTCGTAGCTGACCTTGCCAGCGAGCTCGTTGATGTCGTAACCGGCGTAAATGAGAATGCCTTCATCCCCGAGAACATCGCTAAGACGAGTGGTTGCGGCGACGATACCTTTGAGTCCGGGAGAAGTGACAGCCATACTACCTCAATTAACAAGGCGCGTGCCACAATGCCACCCAAAACGGCGAACATCGGCATTTTTTAGCTTCTGTAACCAAATCGTAGCCAATCTTATGGGGGCATAAGCCGGCCTCCAGAAAATGCAATTATTACGGCCCGGTCACTTGCTGGCTCGCCGTATCGCGCTTACTATAACCCAGTCCCGAGGCTCACCGTGATTTCTCTTCCGATTCGTAAATGGCTTCGCGCTCTGTTTGAGCGCAGCTGCCTGCTGGCCTGGGTGATCCTAATGACGGTCAATACGGTCGTCCTTGGCTGGGCGATTGAGCTTCTCGTTGTCGGCAGCCTGCTTTCGTTTTATCAGGTGGTGTTGATCAATGAACACACGGCGCCTTTGCTCGTCGGTGGAATCTTTGCCATCTTCAATGTCGCCGTGATTTCCCGGCTGTGGGAATGCGGGCGACAAAACCTGAACTTTGAGATTCACGAACGCGCCTTCAACGCCGTGGTGGAACTGCCGCCTTCATGGTCGAACTCACTCCTCGTTCTTCTCGATGAATCGACGAAGTACTCGCATGAACTCGAGATGCTGGTGCAGCTCATCGAGGAAGCACCCGGGCCGGTCGAACGGCAAGACCGCCGCGCCGAAGCCAAGGCCTGGCTGAAGGAAAACCGCGACAAGCTCAGCGCTGAGGACAATGAATTGGTGCGCGAAAAACTTGGGTATTTGCATTAAGGTTTCTTTCCAACACGGATGTTCTATCCTGAAACCATGTCCCCACTGCGCGAAGAACTTGAGTTAGGTTGGAAAGCTTATCGCCAGGTGCGAAGCTTCGAAAAAAATAAGGGCAAAAGTTTTTATCCTCAGCTTGGCGTATTCGTGATCATGTTAGGACTTTTGGGCGTCACCTTCGTTCTGGTTCCCGACCACCCAAGTCGCCTGCACGATTACGGTGAACTCGCGATTATTGTCATGCCTTGGGCTGTAGTCGCCCTGTTCAGACAATACAGGGCGGACCAGGAACTTTGCGCGCAAAATCGACTTCTGCTCCGACTCTTGAAGGAAAAGCACGGCGATACCCTTCCTTGGTTAGTTGAAGAAAAGCAACTCACCCGCGCCCGTGAACTCGAAATCGAGATTGCCAAGACCAATCACGCTTAAGGTCGGAAAAAAAGGGACAGTCCTCTTTAGAGTTCTTTATCGGCGCGAGTCTGTTAATTCTCGTCCATGTGGAGCGCGATCAAGCGGAGAGTGCAGGCATTCCTTTCGGAACCGAAGGTCGAGGAGCCTGTGCTGGATTATCGCGCGCTCAACGAACAGCGGATTGCGCGGCTGCGGGAACGCGGCGTGCGAATCGGGGAGGGTTGCCTCATTTATACGGAGGAATTTTCCACCGAACCTTATCTGGTGGAGCTGGGCAACCGGGTTGGCGTGGCGGGCGGGGTCTGTTTTTTGACCCACGATGCCTCGGCCATGCTGATGCGGGCGACCCGGCCGACGGTGCAGCACTTCGGGCGGATCGTCGTCGGGAACAACACGTATATCGGACAGAACAGCATTCTGCTGCCGGGAACGACGGTGGGGGCGGATTGCCTCATCGGCGCGGGAGCGGTGGTGCGCGGGCAGGTTCCGGACAATTCACTGGTGATCGGCAATCCGGGGAAAATCATCGGGCGGGCCAGTATCGTTTTGGAGCGGATGCAAAATAGTCCCGATACGTTCGACTCGTTGCAAATGGCGTACGATGACCGGCGGCTCATGTTGGAAAAGCATTTCGGCATTGTCCGCGATTCGGGCGAGCCTTCATCTGAACAACCATGAACACCGAATTTCCTTCCGGCGAACTCGACCGGATCATCGCCGAGATTTATCTGCGCAGCGCGGAAACGTTGACAGCGGAGCAGAAGCTCGATGAGGACCTGGGCGGCGATTCGCTTACCGTGGTGGAGTTGGTCATGGCGATTGAACGGAAAATGGACGTCAAGTTGCCTGACCGTGGCATCGGCAAGATCAAGACCGTCGGGGAGCTGAGAGAACTTGTGCGGGAGAGGTGGGAGACGAGAAAGATTATCGCTAGCTAAGATGGCGCATCTCTTCGGGATAGAAGGCAGGCTGATCCGCCGCTAGGGACAGCGGCGGCTACCTCTGAGCAGAATCATTGCGGCAATCGAAACCGGTTTGTTGCGCGGTTACGTGTCTGATCCTTCGACGAGCTCAGGATGACAGAATTAAAAAACAACGCGCTCTACTTCGTCTGCAAGCTGTCGGGGGTGTACTGCATGACTTCGATGGCGTTGCCGTCGGGATCGGTGATCCACATTTGCAAGGAACCATCCATTCCGGTCTTGATTTCGCCGGCCTTGAGGCCGCGGGTGAGCCAAAGGGCCTTGAGCTTGGCGAGGTCCGACGACTCCATGCAAAAATGGCCGTAATGCATCGCCTTGGGGCGTTCCAAGGGATCGGGAGGGTAGTCCCATTGCCGTGCGGCGAGTTGGTTGTCGAAGATTTCGAGGAACGTGCGGTTACCGAGATCGAAGTAATAGCCGAAGGGCGTGCCTTCATCGTTTTTGAGATCGAACTTGATCGGGAGGCCGATGACATCGCGGTAAAAGCTGACCATTTCCTTTAAGCGATCCGTCTTGAGGCAAAGATGAGCGAGGCGGGTGATCAAGGAAGCTTCGGAGTATGGGCTGCTCATGGAAGGAAGATGCTCGAGTGTTTTAACCACAACAGCATCGCCCCGACCAGTCATTATGATCCAAAGCGATGTCCGCCCACTTCCCTTTTTTAATTTTTGGCCCAGTGACCCAGCTCTAAACCTGAAGTGGGGATCCAATAGGCTGCGCAATATTTGTCATGCGGCAACGGGGCCTCGGCTGAATAGCCTTCAACACTGACATACTTGCCGGATTCAAAGCTCATGTGGTGAGGCACCAATACGGTGACGGTGGGAGCTCCTCCGTTAGAGGCATAATGATGAATCGCAGAAGGCGCGTAGATTTCACTTTCCGATTTGGTACCAGCATAGCTTGCCCCGGCAAATGCGAGGAGCATGGTTAAAGATGTAAGAGCCCGCAGTTTATTACTTATCGTGTTCATGTTTTGGACCCTAACGGAGATTGCAGACTCCGTAATGGGGTCTTCTGCCCATAAGTCACTTAAGTGAGAGCAGAAGGCGGCTTCGTGGGTTTACAGCGGACTTTCCCATTGCGTCCTTTGTGCAGGGAACATAGGCTGGTTTACTTGCCGAAGTCCCCGCTTTGGCTCTCCTTATGATCGTTGTATTAAAGCCCAACCTTGATCCGGTTGACGTTGAGAAGGTCATCGCCGAGGTGGCCAAGCTCGGCTACGAGCCACGCCCCATCCACGGCAAAATCCAGACGGTCATTGCCGCAATTGGCGACGAGAATACGCATCAAAACCTGGAGACCCTTTCCTCCTGGCCGCAGGTCGAGAACGTGCTGCGCGTGCAGAAGCGGTACAAGCTGGTCAGCCGCGAGGCGAAGAAGAATGCCGATACCATCGTGAAGGTACACGGGCAGGAAATCGGCGCGGGCAAAAAGTTTTGTTTTATGGCCGGGCCCTGCTCGGTGGAAAGCGAAGAGCAACTGATGGCGACGGCCAAGGCGGTGAAGGCGCAGGGGGCGACGTTCCTGCGGGGCGGCGCCTACAAGCCGCGGACCTCGCCTTACGAATTTCAGGGTCTGGCGAAGGAAGGGCTCAAAATGCTGGCGGCGGCTTCCAAGGAATATGATCTCGGCATCGTCACCGAAGTGCTCTCCGAGCGCGATGTGGACCTCGTCGCGAATTACGCCGACATCCTGCAGATTGGCGCGCGCAACGGACAAAATTTTTCCCTGATCACGGAAGCGGCCCGCAGCGGCAAGACGATCCTGCTGAAACGCGGCATGAGCATGAAGATCGAGGAATGGCTGCTCGCTGCCGAGTACGCGCTGGCCAACGGCAACGGCAATGTCCTGATGTGCGAGCGTGGCATCCGCACTTTTGAGACGTATACGCGCAACACGCTGGACCTTGCGTCGGTGGCGATCGTGAAGAAGGAATCGCACCTGCCGGTGATCATCGATCCGAGCCAGGGTTGCGGTCGCGCCGATCTCGTGTTGGAACTTTGCAAGGCGGCCGTTGCGCTGAATGCGGACGGCCTGCTCATTGAGGTACATCCAAACCCGGCGGAAGCCTGGAGCGACGGGCAACAGCAGGTCGATTTTGGTCTTTACGAGAAACTGGTCAAAGAACTGAGACCCTTTATAACCGCAGTTGGACGTCCCCTCTAACTTATCCCATGGCCACCCCCGCCGGAAAATCCAACACCCCTCATCCCGCCGAAACAGCGGGGACGGCAGTCGTCTCCAGCGAAAACCGGCAGACTGTCCTGATCATCGATGATGAAAAGGACGTCCATTATTCCTTCCGCCGCCTGCTCGAAAAAGAGCCGCTCGATATCCTGAGCGCGGAATCGGGCGACGAGGGCATCCGGATGGCGCGCAAGTCGCTGCCGGACCTGATCGTGATGGACATCCGCATGGGCCAGCAGAGTGGGCTCGATACACTGAAGGAATTGCGACAGCTCAACCCGAAGCAGGTGGTGATCATGATGACCGCCTACGGAACATCGCAGACGGCGATCGAGGCGATGAAGCTGGGCGCGTATGATTACGTGCTCAAGCCGTTCGATATTCCGCAGCTGAAGGATTTGCTTTTCGAGGCGCTGACCGCGGCGCGCGCGATGAAACAGATCGTCGCATTCCCGACCAAGCTGAATGCGGAGGAAATCCGGCAGACCATCGTCGGCAACTCGCCCGCGATGCAGCAGGTCTACAAACTGATCGGGCAGGTTGCACCGACCAGCACCACGATTCTCATCACCGGCGAAAGCGGTACGGGTAAGGAGCTGATCGCGCGCGCGATCTTCCAAAACGGAGCACGGCTCAACAAACCGTTCATCGCCATCAATTGCGCGGCCATCCCGGAAAACCTGCTCGAGAGCGAACTCTTCGGTCACGAGAAGGGTGCCTTCACGGGTGCACTGGCGCAGCGCATCGGCAAGTTTGAACAATGTGACGGCGGCACACTTTTTCTGGACGAAATCGGCGACATGCCGATGACGACACAGACCAAGATCCTGCGCGTCCTGCAGGAAGGCGAAATCTCGCGCGTTGGCAACAATCAATCGATCAAGACCGATGTGCGGATCATCGCCGCTACCAACAAGGACTTGTGGCAGGCGGTGCAGCGAAAGGAATTCCGCGAGGACCTTTTCTATCGCCTGAATGTGGTGCGGGTGAACCTGCCGCCGTTGCGTGAACGTGCGACCGATCTGCCGTTGCTCGTTGCCTATTTCATCAATAAATTCCGGCTTAAGCATCCGACCGGACCGAGCCAGATCGCCGAGGACGCGCTGGCCGCGATCCAGCGTTACACCTGGCCGGGCAATGTGCGCGAATTGGAAAATTGCATCCAGCGCGCGATGGTCCTGGCCACCGGCAACACAATCACCCTGGTCAACCTGCCGGAGGAAATCAGCCGCGGTTATCGCAGCGGTGTCTCCGGCGAGAAATTGCCCACGGTTGTCCCTTCGCCCGCTTCGCCAACGGCTGCGACGACTAAACCGGCCTCGGTTGCGACAAGTGCACCGAGCAAGGACGCGCTGGGACAAGCCATCGAGACGCTTTTTGAATTCGCGCGGAACGACAAGGAATTCAAGATCATCGACGCCGCGGAACGGGAATTGATCGTTCACGCACTAGCCGAGACCGCCGGCAACCAGGTGCAGGCCGCCAAGCTCCTCGGCATTACGCGCGCCACGCTCCGCAAGCGGGTCGATAAATTCGGCATCCAAAAGCGGATGGCGATCGATTGAGCCCGGTTCGCGGACGGAGCCGTGCGGGAAATAGGTCGAATAGGGCCTAGGGGTCTGATCGACCGGCTTACCCAATCCTGTAAATTTTGTTAATGCTGTCCAAAATGTCTCCAGAACTCACCGCCCTACTTGCACCCGGCGAAAAAATTCTCTGGCAGGAACAACCCCGCCCGTACGTTTTTATTTTACGCAGCCTCCATAGCCTTGCTTACGCCGTCACGTGGGGCGTCCTGGGTGCATTCTGGTATTATGGCGCGAGCATGGCCCCATTTGAGGGCTGGTGGCGTATCATCCCCTACCTCAGTCTGCCTTTTATTTTCGCCGGCCTGAGTTTTTTTGCCGCGCCGATCCAACTTGGTGCGCGGGCACGCCACACGTGGTACGTCGTCACCAATCAACGCGTTTTCATTGCTGAACAGGGGAAAGACCAAGCTCTCCAACTGCATGTCTTCCCAGCGGATGAAATCGTCTCACCGCAAGTGATCAAACGCTTCGACGGACTTAACGACATGATTTTCTCCCGGCGCGCGCAGGCGAATCCCCATCTCCAGCCGCGCCTGGATGCAGGGTTTTTCGGCTTGGTAGACGGTGCAGCGGTGATCAAGGCGGTCAATTTGATCGCGAAACCTTAAATCCACTTGGGTTTTCATTGCAACCGGAAGTCGAATGATCAGACTAAGTCCACCTCTATGAAATCTCATATCTATGCGTTCCTCTGTTTGTTCCTCGCCCTGGCGATGCCTGTCTTCGGACAGGATGCGACAGCAGCCAAAGTCAAAAAACTCCCGTTTCACGGCAAAATTGAAGCCGTGGATACGAGCGCGCAAACGATTACCCTCTCGGGAAAATCGGCCCGCGTTTTTCATCTGACGCCGGAGACTAAAATCACCGATGGCGCGGGAGCTCCCTCAACCCTGGCCGCCGCCACGGTGGGCGAAGATGTCGGCGGTTCCTATACCAAGGATGCTGCGGGCACGATGACGCTGTACTCCGTCCGCTTCGGTGCGAAGACTGGCAGCAAGGCTGCGACCGCGACTGCAGCGACGGTTGCCCCTGCTGTTGCACCGGCCCCGGCGCCGGTGCACGCTCCTGCAGTGGCTTCTTCTGCGCCCGCAGTGACCGCCGCTCCCGCGGCCGCCACGACGGAAGCTGCCGCGAAAGTCAAGAAGCAGACCTTTAGCGGCACGGTGGTTTCGGTCGGAGCCGACAGCCTCGTGGTTCACGGCAAGGCCGACCAGACTTTCACGATCACGCCCACCACCAAGATTACCGATGCAGCGGGAACGGCTTCCACGCTGGCAGCGATCACGGCTGGCGCGAAGGTCACCGGCTCTTATTCAAAATCAGCCGACGGCACGGTGCTGACGGTCTACACCCTCAAGGTCAAAAAATAATTTTAGCTCAAATCAAAAAAAGCCGTCGGCCTTCGGGTCGGCGGTTTTTTATTGGGACCAGCCTCAGACGCCGCGCTGATTGGGCTCCCAGATGATCTTGTGCATCTGGATTTGCATCCGGACGCGCGGAAGCGCATCGGCCATGATGAGGGTGGCGAGGGCGAGCGGGGTCATTTTGCCGAAGACGGGCGAGAAGAGGATGGCGTTAACGCGGTCGGCCCAGCCGGGGATGCCGGCGAGCACCTGTGCCTTGGCCCACGCATAATCCTCTTCCGAGCCGATGACGAACTTTACTTCGTCGCGGACGCCGAGGAATTGTAGATTCTCCATGCGGTTGCGCTCGCACTCGCCGCTGGTGGGGCATTTCAGGTCCATGATGCGGTGGACACGGACGTCGATGGGGCTGATGTCGTGCGCGCCGCTGGTTTCGATGAGAACCGTATAGCCTGCATCGCACAGGCGCGACATGAGCTTATGGACGCGCTTTTGCAAAAGGGGCTCGCCGCCGGTGATCTCAACCAGCTTGCACGGGTGCGTACCGACCTCCTCGATGATATCCGTGAGGGTACGACGCTTGCCCTCATAAAAGGCGTACTCCGTATCGCAGTAGGTGCACCGCAGGTCGCACCCCGTGAGACGCACGAAGATGCAGGGCTGGCCCGCGAAGGTGCTCTCGCCCTGGATGCTGTAGAAAATCTCGTTGATCGTGAGCGTCTCGGTCGCAGCTTGCGGTTTGGCGATTTCGACAGCGGTGCTCATGGAGGCAGTATAACCCGATTTTCGCCTCTTAGGAAGTAATCCCCAAGGCTTCGCGGATTTCCTTCGCGACCGCCCCGGCAAGGTCGTGATTGGAAAAGCGGTTGCGGGTTACTCCCACAGCGAGGCGATAGGGCGAATTGCCATATCCTGCCGAGCCTCCATAGCCACCATGACCGAAACCGGTCACGCTACCGCCGTCGCCGAGACCGTAGCCGAGGCCTTTACGCGGTGTCGTGCCCTCGACAAAACCTTCGCCGGGAATCTGCAACTGCGTGGCGAGTTGCAGACGCTCGGGGCAAAGAAGCTCAATGCCGTCCACGCCACCGGGCAGCAGCGCGGCGTAGTGTCGCGCGATAGCGCGCGCATTCATGATGCCGTTGGAGGCGGGGATGCAGGCGCGGCGGGCATCGGAACGGTTCATCCAGTCAGCCAGCGGATTCATAAAGACCGGGACGCCCTGCTCGGCGGGATTGGGCGGTGGAGGCGGAGTAGCTGTTGGCGGGGCGGGGTCCCAGAATTCCTCGAGGTGAGCGACACGCGACTCCAGCCTGGCGGGAATTCCGGCAAACATGGTGGAGATGCCGAGCGGCTCGCAAATCTCTTCATCGACGAAGGGCTGGAAATGGCGGCCGTCCACGCGACGCGCGACTTCGCCCAGAATCCAGCCGTAGGTGACCGGGTGATAAAACGTTTTGTGTCCAGCAGGCCAGGCCGGTTTCAGTTGCGCGACCAACCGGCACATCGTATCCCAATCGCACAGTTCCTTGTGGTCGATGCCGACGGGCATGTAGGGAATCCCGGATTGATGCGACAACGCATGACGAACGGTGATGGCTTCCTTGCCGTTGGCGGCAAACTCGGGCCAGTAATGCGCGATGGGGGTGTCGTACTCGAGTTGGCGGCGTTCCGCCAACATGTGGATGACGGTGGCTTCGAGTCCCTTGGTCGTGGAGAAAACCGGGAAGAGCGTTTCGGCATCGACGGGGGCGCCGGAGCGGACATCTGCCACGCCCGCCCAGGCATCAACCACGAGCTTGCCATTGACGTAGACCGCGACCTGCGCGCCGGTCTCCCTGCCTTCGGCGACGGCGGTGTTAAGCAGATTTTGGATCGTGTCCTGAAGATTATTGGCGGAAGAGTTCATATAAGTCAGTGGAGTTTGGTCGTGAGAAGTGCCAGCCGTTTCATGCCATAATCGTAACCGGCACCGGATTCAATCAGCTTACCACTTTCGTAAATGGCGATGAAGGGAACATTTGATACTCGGTGCTCCACGCACAAATTAAAATTCTCTTTCACGTCGATATCGATCGCGGCGAAGTGAATTTTGTCTACCAGTTGCCTTGCGGCGTTAACGACGTGGGGGATGAACATCCGGTCGTAGCCATTCCACGCCGCCGCGAAATGAACGAAGACACGATCATGCTTTTCGATGAAGGCCGGAAACGTGTCGGCTTTCAGCGTCGTGACCGGCTCTTCCTTTGGATACCAGAAAACCATATCAATATTTCAACACGCGGCTGAGAAAACTGCGCGTGATCTCGGATTGAGGCTCTCCAAAAATTTGCTCGGGCGGCCCGATCTCCGCGATGGTTCCGTTGGCGAGTAGGGCGACGCGGTCGGCGAGGCGGCGGGCGAAGCCCATCTCGTGGGTGACAAGAAGGAGATCGCGGCCTTCCTGCTTGAGTTCCTCGATGAGCTCGAGTACCTCGGCGGTCATTTCGGGATCGAGCGCGGAAGTCGGTTCATCGAGAAGCACGACCTGCGGCTTGATCGCGATGGCGCGGGCGATGGCCACGCGCTGGCGTTGACCGCCGGAGAGCTCGGCGGGCTTTTTGTGAGAATGATCGAGCAGTTGGAAGCGGCGCAAGGTGGTTTCGGCGAGATCGAGCGCCTCGGCCTTGGAGCGACCGTGCACTTTCTCCAGCGGAAGCGTGATGTTCTTGAGCGCGGTCAGATGAGGGAAAAGATTGAAGGCCTGAAAAACCGTGCCGACCGAACGGCGATGGCGGAGCAACGCTTCGTCATGATATTCAATCGGCTTGCCGTTGACCGCAACGCTGCCGCTGTTGGGGTATTCGAGTCCGGCGATGATTCGCAGCAGGGTCGATTTTCCGCCACCGGAGGGGCCAATGAGCGCGAGGCAATGGACGCCGTCGAGCTCGAGCGTCACGCGGTCGATGACCGTGTGCGTCCCAAATCGTTTCACTACGTTTTGCAGGCTAAGTTTCATACTTGAAACGGCGCTCAAGCCAGCGGGACCAGAGCGAGATGGGGATGGTGAGGACGAGATAACCCAATGCGAGGGCGAAGTAGGTTTCGAGGTTATCGTAGTTATTGCTGCTGGCCTGCTGCGCGCTTTGCGTCAGTTCCGGGATGGCGATAACGGAAAGAAGCGACGAGTCCTTGATCAACGAAACGAGTTGGCCCACGAGCGGCGGCAAGACCTGGCGGAACGCTTGCGGAATGATGACGTACCGGTAAATCTGGGGACGGGTAAAGCCGATGGCGCGGGCCGATTCGATCTGGGACTTGCCGACACTCTCGATGCCGGCGCGAAAAATTTCACTGATATAGGCGGCTTCAAAAAGGCTGATGGTGAAGACGCCCATGATATAGCGCCAATCGTTGCTGATCCCGAGGGCGCCCCCCAATCCGTACCAGAGCAGGAAAATCAGGACGAGCAGCGGCGTGCTCCGAACGATCTCGACCAATACCTTGGAAAAATAGCGGACCGGCAGGACAAAGGAGCGCTGCCCCAGGGCGAGAACGAATCCACCCAGCGTGCTGAACACAAGCGCGGCGGCGGTAAGCTTGAGCGTAACCAGCCAACCCGAAAAAAGGGCCGTGCGAACATCCCACACGATGGACCAATCCACATGCAGGCTGACAAGGCAGACCCAAACCAATCCGGTCAACAAAACCAGGGCCAGGGCACTATTGAGCACCTTGGCGATGGTTGGCGGTGGCGTATCGCCACGAGCACCATCGGGAGCCAGAATCAGGTCGCGCCAGGTTTCGATCACGATCTAAACGCTATGCGAAAACGTCACGTTGCCAAGGGCGATAAGTGGCTAGGACGGGCGGATCAATTTCGCCAGATAGTGGCCATCGGTTTCAGCGCAGATAAGTTCGGCTTTCCACCGATTGCGTTCCGCGTGGGCCTGGAGCATCGCGAAGTCGAGATGCAGCCACGGGAAAAGCGCACTGGTTTTGTTGGCATAAGAGGCCGCGTAGAATTGTTGGCCAGGGTAACGGCCTTTGCGCTCGTTCTTTTCGCGGTACCGGACGTGGATGGGGGCCGTGGTTTTGGAAACGTCGATGGAATCGCAGATTAGGCAGCCGCCGGGATTGACGAGATGTCCGGCGTGGGAAAGAAAGCGGTCCAGTTCTGATGGCGTACCGACAAGGCCGATGCCGTTCATAAGCATGAGCAGGGTATCGAAGGTCCGCTCTTCCATGGTCATCACGTCATAAGGGTGCGCCTCTTTAACGCCGCGCTCTTTCATCACGAAGACGGCTTCAGGGACAATATCGATGGCGCAAACTTCGAGTCCCTTGCGTTGCAATACCAAGGCATGCCTGCCCGCACCCGCGCCGATATCGAGGACTTTTCCCTGACAAAGATCGAGGGCGCGCTGCTCCAATTTAGGAAAGTGGGCATCGTCAAAAAAAGCGGACGTAGAAAGGGTGGCCGCGAAACCGTCGTCACGCTTCAGGATGAACGGCGAATTAATTCCGGATCGGTGATAATCGAGGAGGGCTTGGCCGTAGGGAGTCATTCGCGGAACGAGTGTGAACGCACGGGAGCATGAAACAAGAATGTTTCATGCGATCGCAATCGACAGCCTTGCGCTTGTCGATGTCCCGCTTTAGCTTTTCGTCATGGCCGAGGTTGAAAAGCTACACACAACCTGTTGCATTGCGGGCGGCGGACCCGCCGGAATGATGGCGGGCCTGCTTTTGGCCCGCGCAGGTGTGGATGTCGTCGTCCTCGAGAAGCATGCCGATTTCTTCCGCGATTTTCGTGGCGACACGATCCATCCCTCCACGCTCGAGTTACTCTATGAGCTCGGCTATATCGATGACTTCCTGAAGCTGCCCATCCAAAGAGCCGAGCATGTCGGCGGCACGGTCAGCGGGTTCAGATTTATTGCAGCCGATTTCACTCATCTGCCCACGCACTGCAAGTTCATGGCCCTGGCTCCGCAGTGGGATCTGCTTAATTTCATCGCCGAGAAGGCGAAAAAATATCCGACCTTTCACCTGCTGCTGGAGCATGAGGTGACTGATCTGATTCGCGAAAAAGGTCGCGTGACCGGCGTGCGCGCGAAGACAAAGTTGGGCGAGGTGGAGATCAAGGCCGACCTCGTCATCGGAGCGGATGGCCGCGGCTCTTGCGTACGAGCGGCCAGTGGCCTTGAGGTGGTCGATCGCGGCGCGCCCTTTGATGTCCTGTGGATGCGAGTGAGTCGTAGTCCGGACGATCCCGACCAAAGCCTCGGCAATTTCCGCTCCGGGCGCGGACTCATTACGATCAACCGCAAGGATTACTGGCAGTGCGGCTATCTCATTCCCAAAGGATCGCTGGATGAACTCAAGCAAAAGGGACTCGCCGATTTTCAAAGGGAAGTCCTGCAATCGGCTCCCTTCCTGGGCGATCGAGTGAAAGAGCTGGATAGCTGGGACAAGGTCAAATTGCTCACCGTTCAGATCAACTACCTGAAGCACTGGCACCTCCCCGGTCTCCTCTGCATCGGCGATGCGGCCCATGCGATGTCGCCCATGGGTGGTGTCGGCGTGAACCTTGCCATTCAGGACGCCGTGGCCGCCGCCAATATCCTGGCCGCACCCTTGCGTGAAAAGAGAATCAACGAGGAACTGCTCACCCGCGTGCAGGAACGTCGCACATGGCCGGTGGAGATGATCCAGCGTCTTCAGGTCTTCATGCAGACAAAGTTTCTCCTGCATGTCCTCGATAGCAAAGTTCAACTCGGGATTCCATGGCCGGTCAAGGCCCTGGCACACTTCCCGATCCTGCGCCGCATTCCGGCGCGAATCATCGGCATGGGCTTTCGGCCCGAGCACGTGCATACGCCGGAGATTCTCTAATCAGGCAAACCAGCGGTAATGCCCGATGATGGTGAAGGCAAAAAGGACGTCCTCACATTGCGCGCCCTCACCGATGTTGTGAACCAGTAGCGGACGATTTGAGCCGTGCGCCAGACGGTCGGTCACGAGCCCGACGTGAAGGAGTCCGGAGGGCAATCGCCACACGACGATATCGCCGGGAAGATAATCGGTTTCCACTTTGCTGATCGGCTTTTCCTTTCCTTCACGTTTGAAGAGGGTCATCAGGTTGGGCACGCGACGATGATCGATATTGGCGTCGAGAGGGCTGCCATCCCAGTCATGCGGATAAGCGGCGGGAAATTTCTTTTTGTCTTCATGGACCAATACCTGCAGATCGACGTCGACTCCGCGCAAGGCACGAATAACCACATCAGTGCAAACGCCCCGGTCCATCGGGACATCGCCACCGGGGTAATCGAGTTTCACGTAGGAGGGATCATAAACGGTGGTGATCCCGACTTCCGCCATCGCGGCATTCGAGAGCGCAGCCCTTTTTGCCGCCACTGTGTCCGTTGATGGATTCAACTGGCCCTGCACCAAGCCGTAGAGACCACTGAGAGATACGAGGGCCAAAACTCGCAAACCATGGTTGAAAGCAAGCGGATTCATAGTCCTCAATTAATCGCCAGCTTGGGCGAGAAAAAATCAAAGCAATGCTTTCCCGACTTCGGGTCGGAAGGCGATTTATCCATCCTGGCAATCGAGGGGGATTCGATCAATCGGGTCTGGATCGCGGCATGATGTTCAAACGCCATGCCCTCGATTCCAATCACCAGGCAGCAGACTGGGAAAAACCGGCGGCACCATCCATTAAGTGAGTTCATGGGATCAAAATCGCAGGCCTGCGCCATTTTCTGACAAATTGCTGCCCCCTTTTTCGCTTTTTTGATAGATTGCCGGGCTCCGCTCTTCCTCATGAATCCGCTTCTGCGTTGGGTCAACAAAATCATCGGCTTCTTCCGCCCCACTCCGGCGCCGGTTCCTGCTGCAGATGTGCCTGTTTCCAAGCCGGTTGCAACTACCTTAACGAGGAAGGAAGAACCCTTGGCAGCGCATGCCCCGCAAAAGGAGATCAAAGCGGAAAAGCCCGTGCCGACCGTGGAAGTTGAAGTTGTGAAATCGACTCCTCCAGTCACCTTGAAAGAAAAACCGGTTTCCGAAGTTGTAAAAGCAGCTCCCGCCAAAGTGGAGGAACCTGTTGCTCCCGTCAAAAAGGAGGAGCCGAAGATTGAACCTGTCGTCCCTGCGCCAGCACCTGTCGTCGTGAAAGAGGAAGTTTCCAAGCCGATTGAAGTTGTCGCGCCGAAAGCCAAGGAGATTGTTCCTCCCGTGGAGAAGATGGAAGAGAAGCCTGAAAAGAAGGCTCCCGCCCAACCTCAGGAGGTTGTCGTTGAAAAAAAGAAGGAACCCACGCCGGAGCCAAAGACAGAGGTCAAACCGCTTTTCACGGGCCGCGTGGAACTTACGCCCGCCCTCGACAATCCGGCGCGTCTGCGACAAATTAAGGGCGTGATTTCCGTAAACGATATTGCCAACCGTGAGCTGCTCGACCTCGTGCCGTATGAACCGGGCAAGCCGGTCGACGACGTGGCGCGCGAGCTCGGCCTCGACCCCACATCGATCATTAAGCTCGCCTCCAACGAAAACCCGCTCGGCCCCTCGCCTCTGGCCATGGCCGCGATGCACAAGGCCATTGAGACCAGTCACTTCTATCCGGATGGCGGCGGCTTCCATCTGCGTAATGCCATCGCTCATACCTTTGGGTTGGGACGGGAGAATGTCGTGTTGGGCAATGGCTCGAACGAGATCATTGAGCTCCTTTTCCACACCTTCACGCGCCCCGGCATCCACGAGATCATCACGGCCAAGCATGCCTTTGCTGTCTATACGTTGATGGCGCAGCTTTTTGGTGTTCACGCCATTGAGGTCGATGATGTCGATTTCACGCCTGACCTACCCGCGATGCTGAAAGCGGTGACGCCCCAGACGCGCCTGATTTTCCTCGCCTCGCCGAACAACCCCACCGGCACGCGCGTGACCAACGAGGCGCTCGACGCCTTCATCCGCGAATTGCCGCCGCACGTCATCGCCGTGCTCGACGAGGCCTACTACGAATTCCTCGATAATCCGCCGGATACGGTTGGTTATGTGAAGAATGGCGAACGCGTCGTCCTCATGCGCACGTTCTCGAAGATCCAGGGCCTTGCGGGCCTGCGCGTCGGCTACGGACTGGCCGCGGCGGAAATCGCCAATCTGCTTCAGCGTGCACGGCAGCCGTTCAACGCCAATCTCATTGCCCAGGCCGGCGCGATGGCGGGACTGGCCGATATCGAACACCAGAAAAAGACCAAGGCCATCACGGATGAAGGTCGCAAGCTAATGGAAGAGACCTTCGCGAAGATGGGGCTCAAGTATGTTCCCTCCGCGGCGAATTTCGTCATGGTCAACGTCGGCGACGGCGGCGAGGTCTTCAAGCGCCTCATGAAAAAGGGCATCATCGTCCGCTCGATGGTGAGCTACCACCTGCCCGCCTACATCCGCGTCAGCGTCGGCACACCGGAACAGAATGCGCGTTTCTTCGCGGAACTGCCTGGCGCGCTGGAAGGGCTCGTTTCCTTCACCCGCCCATGAGCTTCGGCACTGTCGCCATCCTTGGCCCCGGCCTGATCGGTGGTTCGCTCGCGCTTGCGCTGGCGGAGCGTGGCCTCGCGGACAAGCTGGTGATTTACGCGCGGTCCGCGAGAGCGCTTGATGCCATCCACACCGCCGGAGTCGATGCCGAGTTAACCGACAATCCCAGCGAAGCCGTTCGCGATGCCGATGTCGTCGTCCTTTGCGTCCCGATTGAAACGATGCCGAAATTGGTAAATGAATTTCGTGACGCCTTGAAACCCACCGCGCTTGTCACCGATGTCGGCAGTGTGAAAGGCAGCGTCGATCGCGACCTCGCGCCACTCCTTGAGGGTCGCGCGTTGTGGATCGGCAGTCACCCGATGGCCGGGAGCGAACAGACCGGATTTTCCGCCGCACGTGCCGATCTTTTTGAGGGAGCAGCGGTTATCGTAACACCTTCCCGGCAAACCCCAAAAACAGTCGTGACTCAAATGGAGGATTTTTGGACAAAGTTGGGCGCACGAGTTAGAACACTATCTCCGGTAGATCACGATATTGCAGTCGGAGCCATCAGCCACCTCCCTCACCTCGTTGCGGCTGCTTTGGTCAATCACACCTCGGGGCTCGATATTTTGGAGTTGGCAGGCGGCGGGTTTCGCGACACGACACGAATAGCATCAGGCTCACCGGAACTCTGGACCGAAATTTTATCTGCCAACGCTCCCGTCATGGTCATTCACATCGAGAAATTGATCAGAAATTTGCAAAACGCCAAAGAAGCATTGGAAAACCCAGAGAAACCCCTTTCAAAATCGTTTTTGCAAACGATCCTACAAACGGCTCAACAACGCCGTTCCGAAATGGCCGAAACCAACCCCCTCTTTAAGAAACGCTAAATGAGCCGCGCCCCCATCTCCTCCCTCACCGTCCGCCAGGCCCGCCAGATTGGCGGCGAAATTTCCGTGCCGGGCGACAAAAGTCTTTCCCATCGCGCCGTCCTTTTTTCCGCGCTGGCCGATGGCACGACGGTGATCGATGGCTTTCTTCCCGGTGAGGATTGCGTTTGTACGATGCGCGCGTTGCAGGCGATGGGCTGCGTGATTGAAGTTGAATCGAAGACCCGTCTCATTGTCCACGGCACCGATGGCAAACTGCGCGCACCGCTGGAACCGCTCGATTGCGGCAACTCCGGCACCGCGATGCGTCTGATGGCCGGCGTCCTGGCCGGACAACCTTTCTCCAGTCGCCTCATTGGCGATGCCTCGCTCTCCAGCCGTCCCATGAAGCGGATCGTCGATCCCCTGATCAAGATGGGCGCGAAGATCAAGGGCAAGGGAGAGAAGCACACCGCGCCGCTCGAGATCGAAGGCGGTTCCCTCACCGGGATCGATTACACCCTGCCGGTCGCCAGCGCGCAGTTGAAGTCGTGCCTGCTCCTCGCCGGGCTCTTTGCCACCGGCACGACCAGTGTGACCGAGAAGACCCCGTCGCGCGATCACACCGAGCGCCTGCTTGCCTACTTCCATGCACCTCCCATTATCGACATCAAACCCGATGGCAAGGGCAAGACCGTTCGCGTTCGCGGTGGCACCCGTCTCCATGGTCGCGACTTCACTGTTCCGGGCGATTTCTCCTCCGCCGCTTTCTGGATCGCCGGTGCGGCCGCATTCCCCGGCTCGGACCTGACCATCACGAAGCTGGGCCTCAACGGCACGCGCACCGGGCTTCTCAGCGTCTTGCTGCGCATGGGCGCTTACATTCACGAAACGATTTCCGATTCCTCCTGCGAGCCGTACGGCACCGTGCGCGTTTATGGCCGGAAGCTACGCGGCACCAAGATTTCCGGCGGAGAAATTGCCAACGTCATCGATGAACTTCCGATCATTTCGGTGATCGCCGCGCTGGCGGAAGGCGCGACCGAAATCCGCGACGCCAAAGAATTGCGCGTGAAGGAAACCGACCGCATCGCGGCGATGGCGACGAACCTGCGCGCCTTCGGCGTCACGGTGGACGAGCACGACGATGGCATGACCATCCATGGCGGTGCCGCGCTCAAGGGCGCGAAGGTCGAGAGCTACGGCGATCACCGCATCGCCATGTCCTGCGC
>Ga0207703_10001675_pt1 | contig 19933 bp, 19 predicted proteins | sample KBSSwiS12_FD_184304 | JGI IMG/M metagenome (GOLD analysis project Ga0207703, IMG submission 184304) | Switchgrass rhizosphere microbial communities from Kellogg Biological Station, Michigan, USA - KBS Switchgrass S1-2 (SPAdes) (version 2) | ecosystem: Host-associated > Plants > Roots >...
GCGGCTTCTCCACGGGGGAAAGCGCCAGGGAGCTGGACCTGACGGTGCCGGCGGTACTCACCCGCCTGTTCAGGGCGCGCAACAAGCTCAAGGAAATGTACGGGGTGGGCGCGTCATGACCCACGACGAAGCACGCGAGCAGATCGGCGCCGTGCCGGGTGAATCCTCGCCGGAGCTGTTGGAGCATCTGAAGACGTGTCCCGAATGCCAGGCGTACCGCGACGAGATGCTCGCCTTTGATGCCAGGCTGCGCCGCGCGTTGGAGTTGGATTGGCAGAAGATCCAGGGCGGCGCGCCGCCGGGACCGATGCCCAAACCACCGCCGAGCCCGGCTGCCGCGACCGTTACCCCGCTGAAGCGCAAGCCCCCCGAGCCCATTGCGAGACACACACGTCCGCGCGTGTTTGCTCTTGCGGCAAGTGTGGCCGCGGCGCTGGTGATCGGGAGTGTCCTGTGGCTGACCCGGCCGCCCGAGAGCCTGGCGGCGGAAGTCGTCGCACACGTGGAAGGCGAGCCCAACAGTTGGCAGAAGACCGAGACCGTGCCGGGCGAAAAGCTCGATGCCGTATTGCGCAAGAGCGGCGTCAATCTCGGACCTGGCATGCCGCCCGTGGTGTATGCCAGCAGTTGCTGGTTCAAAGGCCATTTCGTACCGCACGTGGTCGTGACCACGCCGCACGGACCGGTCACCGTAATGATTCTGCTGCACGAGCAGGTCAATGCCGCACAGCAATTCGAGGCAGACGGTTACTCCGGCCTGTTGGTTCCGGCACGCAATGGCAGCGTTGCGGTGTTGAGCCGAACACCGATGAAGCTCGACGAGCCCGCTGCCGACGTCGTGCGCGCATTGCAAGCGGCAAACTCCAGCGCGCTCTAGTCAGGCCGTGCAATCGCGCCCGGGGCGCAGCCGCGACAAAGCCTCTCTGCCGCGGCTGCAGTTCGACAGCGGTCGCGATCAGGGGATGGCTTCGACGGTTTTGCCGTCCCGCTTGTAAACGACGCCTTCCTTCATCACGAAGCTGACTTTCTTCATCAGGCTGATGTCATCGACCGGGTTCCCCGGCACCGCCACCAGGTCAGCAAACTTCCCTGCGCTGATGCTCCCGATATCCTTGTCGTGTTTGAGCAGCTCGGCGGCGTGTGTAGTAGCTGCCTGAAGAGCAAACATCGTCGGCATGCCAGCCTGAACCATCAGCTCAAACTCATGAGCATTGTCACCGTGGGGATAGACGCCGGCATCCGTGCCGAAGGCGATCTTCACTCCGGCCTTGTAAGCACGACCCGCGGTTCCGAGGATCAGGGGTCCGATGGCCGCGGCCTTCGCCTGCACCTGTGGCGGATAGAAGCCGGGGATCTTCGCCTTCTGAGCCACGAAATCGCCGGCAATGATCGTGGGGACGTACCACGTGCCGTGTTCCTTCATCAGCTTCATATCAGCGTCGTCCATGTAGGTGCCGTGCTCAATCGAGTCGACACCGCCCACCACTGCGCGGCGGATACCTTCGGCACCGTGAGCGTGCGCCGCAACCGCGAAACCGTAGTCGTGCGCCGTGCTGACGATTGCCTTGATCTCCTCGAGGGTCAACTGGGAGTTGTCGCCGCTCGAGCTCTGATCGAGAACGCCGCCTGAGGGCATGATCTTGATGACGTCATCGCCTTTCTTATAGTGCTCGCGCACCGCCTTGATGCCTTCATCGGGACTGTTGATGATGCCTTCGGCAGGCCCCGGGTCGCCGGCCAGGTTGTCGCGGTATCCGTCCGTGGGATCAGCATGGCCGCCGGTGGAACCAATCGGCCGGCCGGCCGTGTAGATACGCGGACCCGGAAGAACTCCCGCATTGATTGCGTTGCGAAGCGCGGCGACTTCGTTCGCGCTGTCACCCAGGTTGCGCACGGTGGTGAAACCGGCGAGCAGTGTCCGTCGCGCATAGACGGTAGAGCGCACGACGTAATCCGCCGTATTCCAGTGGAAAACGTCCGAGTACGTGGTCGGCCCGAACTGATTGCTGAGATGCGTATGACTGTCGATCAGTCCCGGAAGACACGTCTGCGACGACAGGTCGATCTCAGTGGCACCCGTGGGCGTGGCCGACCCCGAGCCCGCCACGACTTCGCGTACGCGCTTGCCATCGATAATGACCGTGGTGGCGCCCAACACCTTCCCGGCGACGACATCGACCAGGTGGCCGCAATGGATCACACTCACCGGCGACTCCTGCGCCACCGCCACGGAACCGCCCAGGGCCATGATCAGTGCGATCGTGCCCGACAGGGAAAACTTGACAGTTCTAAACACGTGGGGTGCTCCTGGGTTGAATCGGTGCGATAAGGTATACGAATGGAAATGAGAAAGACGATCTCTGTATGGTTCCTCGGCCTGCTGCTCTATAGCGGCCTTGCCCCCGCTCAACCCGATTCGGTGCTCCGCGCCACCTTGAGCAACGGGCTGCGCGTGATCATTGTGCGAAACACCCTCGCACCGGTAGTCGCGACTTCAGTCAACTATCTGTCCGGCTCCGTTGAAACGCCGCCGGGATTCCCAGGTACCGCGCACGCCATGGAGCACATGATGTTCCGCGGCAGTCCGGGTCTGACGGCCGAGCAGCTCGCCAACATCGGCAATGTGATGGGCGGGAACTTCAACGCCAACACCCGTGAAAACCTGACCCAGTACCTGTTCACGGTGCCCGCGGAAGATCTGGACGTGGCTTTGCATATCGAGGCGATCCGGATGCAGGCGGTGCTGGAATCCGCGGACGGCTGGAAACAGGAGCGCGGCGCCATCGAACAGGAGGTGGCGCAGGATCTCTCCAATCCCAGCTACATCCTCTATTCGAAGATCCGCAAGGCGATGTTCGCCGACACGCCGTATGCGTATGACGCCCTCGGCACGCGGCCTTCCTTCGAGAAGACCACCGCCGCTGATCTCAAGAAATTTCATGACACCTGGTACGCGCCCAACAATGCCATTCTCGTGGTGGTGGGCGATGTCGATCCCCAGGCCACTCTTACCGAAATCAAATCCCTCTTCGGCACCCTCAAACCCAAAAAGCTGCCGGCCCGTACCAGGATTCAACTGCAGGCGCCGAAGGCCGTGTCATTCACCGTGGATACGGACCGGCCCAATGGAACACAGATGATCGCCATGCGCGTGCCGGGTTTGAACAGTCCGGACTTTCCCGCGTTGGAAGTGCTCTCGGATGTTCTGAGCAACCGCCGTTTTGATCTGTACGGCCTGGTTCCCCAAGGCAAGGCGCTGGACGCGGAATTTCTGCTCGACCCGCTGCCGGAAGCCGGAATCGCCTACGCGAACGTCGCGTTCCTGGCAGGCGAGGACCCGAAAGTGACCGAGTCCGCCGTGCGCGCCATCCTGGCAAAAGTCGTGAAGGATGGCGTGCCGCCCGAGCTGGTCGAGGCAGCCAAGATCCAGGAGCGCAGCGCCGCTCAGTTCCAGAAAAATTCCATCGGCGAGCTGGCCTCGATCTGGTCGGACGCGGTGGCACTCTATGGGCTCAACTCCCCGGAAGAGGATCTGCAGCGGATCGAGAAAGTAACGGTCGAGGACGTCAATCGCGTAGCGCGCAAGTATCTCGATCTGGACCATGCCGTCTCCGCTGTCATGATGCCGCGTGGCTCGGGCAAACCGGTTCCCGGTAGCGCCGGCGGATTCGGCGGAAAAGAGTCGATTTCACTGGGCGAGGCGAAGCCGACTCCGTTGCCGAAGTGGGCTGACAACGCCCTCCATCGCGTCAACGTGCCTCCGTCGACGCTTCATCCCGTCGTCAGCGTATTGCCGAACGGGCTCACGCTGATCGTGCAGACAGAGGATGTCAGCGACACCATTGGCGTGTACGGACACATCCGCAACCGACCGGAGACCGAGGAGCCTGGCGGCCGCGAGGGCATCAATACATTGCTGGATGAGTTGCTGTCCTATGGCAGCGAAAAGCTCGACCGGGTCGCCTTTGAACAGGCGCTGGACAAGATTGGCGCGCGGGAGCGGGCGGGAGCGGATTTTACTGTGCAGACGCTCGCAGAGCACTTCGATGCGGGTGTTGCGCTGCTGGCGGAAAACGAGTTGCACCCTGCACTTCCGCAGGCTGCGATGACGATCGTTCAAGGGCAGCTGGCTCAAGGCGTCGAAGCCAGAAGTCACAGCCCGGGCTTTCTTACGCAACGCTCACTACGCCAGGCTATGTTTCCCAAGGATGATCCGAGCCTGCGTACACCAACAGGGCAGACAGTCCGTTCGCTCACGCTCGATCAGCTCGAGGAGTACTACCGCTACGCCTTCCGGCCCGATCTGACCACTATTGTTGTAATCGGCAAGGTGACCGCCGCTCAGGCGCGCTCCACCATTGAGAAGTATTTCGGCTCGTGGTCCGCCACGGGGCCGAAACCGCCCACCGATCTCCCTACGGCGCCACCCAATCGGCCCAGCGTCATTGCCGTACCCGACGACAGCCGGGTGCAGGATGTGGTGATACTCGCTCAGAACCTCGCCCTGACGCGCACGGACCCCGACTACTACGCCCTGTCGCTTGGAAATGCACTGTTGGGGGGTGGATTCTATTCAACGCGGTTGAGTATCGATCTGCGGAAGAACGCCGGCCTGGTGTACTCGGTAGGCTCCATTCTGCAGGCGGGACGTACCCGGGGGGCGTATCTCATCGAATACGCGTGCGATCCGCAGAATGTCTCAAAGGCCGCCGACATTGCGGTGCGCGAAGTCAAAGCCATGCAGACGGCACCCGCCACCGCCGATGAGCTGGTGCGCATCAAGGCGAGTCTGATCCGGCAGATTCCGCTGGGGGAATCCAGTGTCGATGAGATTGCCCACGGGCTGATTGAGCGGGCTGACTTCGGATTGCCGCTCGATGAGCCCACCCTGGCCGCACGCCGGTACGTGGAGCTCGGAGCGGGTGAGGTGCAGGCTGCGTTTGCGAAATGGATGCGGCCGGATGACATGGTGCGCGTCACCCAAGGTCCGCCACCGCAATAGCTACTCGCCTTCCACGGCTCGCTGCAGCGATGCCAACGCTTGATCCCACTGCTGGGCAATGATCTCGAGGGAGCGTCGCGCTTCCTCGAGCTTGTCCAACTCAAACGCCCACAGCCGCTCGCGACCGTTTTTGACATCGCGGACCAGCCCCGCTTCCGCGAGCACATTCAGGTGTTTGGTGACCGCCTGCCGGGTGATCTGCGTACCGGCGGTGAGCTGCGTAATCGACATCCCACCTCCGGCGCACAGCGCGGCGATGAGACGCAACCGGGTCTCGTCACCGAGAGCTGCGAATATCGGAGCGGCACTGCGCAGCGCTGTCGGCTTCAGGGCAGCCGGGCTAGGAGGCGGCGACATGCTTCGCGATGTTCTGCAGCTGGATCTCCCAACCCTCGGTGTTACTCCGGAACGCCTGCAAACGCCGGTCGGGCGGGATCTGATCGAAGCCGGACTCGACCAGTGTCAGCAAGGTGCCTCCGGGGGCATCCTCCAGGCGAAACTCCACCAATGAAGTGGGCTCGCCTGAATAGTCCCTCTGCGCATCGATGGCATTGGGATGCCAGCGCCACGACAGCTGTTTTTCGGGCTCGCATTTCTCAATGGTCACTTCCATGGAGAGGTGTTCGTAGCCAGGATAGGTCACGTTGCCGGTGAAGCGCTCGCCGGCGGCGAACTGCTTGCCCTGCAGCCGCACGCCGAACCAGCTGTTGAATTCGTCTATGTTGGTGAGTGCCCGCCAGACGCGTGCCCGCGTAGCTTTCAGGACAATCTTGCGCTCGATCCGATCTGTCGATGTGCTCATATGCAACCTCCTGGTTGCATATTACACGTCAGCGCTTTGAATGCAACCTTTTGGTTGCGCTTTTCACTTCGGGCTTGGACTGGGGCTGTGCCGGAGCAGGAACCGCCGTGGAGACTTCAGGCTGCGGCCCGGGTGAAGCCGCATTGGCCCGGTCGAACAGTCCATGCTGCAAGGCCAGCGCATAGATGACCCCGAGCAAACCGATGAAGGCGACGACTTTTCTCAACACCAAGGTTTTCAACTCAGTCAGACCAAAGCACTAAAGGGGCGCGAGTGTACTGATCCTGCGCGCGAAAGCTATTGTCCTGCATCAAACTGAACCTCGGCTGACCTGCCTCACATCTGCGGCACAGTGATTGCTCCTGAAACATCCAGAACGCACCAGATTGGTTGTAATGGAGCAAAGACAATGGGATCGAAAGTTCAGGGTGAAGGTGATTACGAGTCGGCCCGTCACTACAACGACGAAACCAAAAAGTTCGTCGACGAGCACACCAAGGGAGGCAAGGAGCTGAAAGGCTCGGCATCCGAGGCCTCGGACGAGCTCACGCCGCCTGAGGAGGAAGCCCTCTCCCATGCGAAGAGTGGCGGCCAGGACAAGCGTGATGCGAAGGTCCTCAGCGACATGGAAAAGAGCCACCAACGCTAGCCTCTCGCGCGAGGACGCCGCCGCCATCGAGCGCCGGCGCCCTACCGAACTCGAGGACGCCGGCCTCATCGAGCGCCGGCGCCCCACCGACCTATTTCGGTCCCGGGAAGGCGTACACCACATTCAGGGTAGTAGTGGTATCGGTGCGTTTGACGTCATCAGCCGGCTTCGTGTTGTGAAGGATGCTGTAGCCCGCGGCCAGGGCGAGCTTTTTGGACATCTTCACTTCCAGCACCAGATCATTCTTGATGGAGGTGTTGCTGGAGCCGCTTTCCACAATCAGCTTGTTCGTCAACTTCGTGCTGGTGTTGAACTGGTGCATGAAGTCAATGCCCGCCGTGCCTACGGCCTCCGACTCCCGGTCGAGCGGAATACGGCCTATGACGGCGCCGCTGGCATCATCCCGCAGCAGAATTTCAGGCCGCAGCACCCGGTAACCAACACCGAGCTGCGCCGACAGCTTCGTCTCGTCCGAATCGAAGAACTTGTAACCCAGACCGCCTGAGGCGCTGGCCTGGTACTCGAAGCCGCTGAAACGATCATCCTGGTAGGCGAGCGCCCCGAAGGCGAACAGCTTCGTGTTGATTGTGTAATCGGACTGTAAACGCAGGTCCCAGCGCTCCGCGGAGGTCACCTGAGCGCTGCGGCCGAACAATCCCTCGAGAGTAAATGCATGCTTCCACTGCGGAGTGAGCAAAAATAAATCTATCTTTGCATTCGCCGCATCGGTATCACTGTTGCCGCGGGACATGACGTAGCCGACCTGTCCCTTGCCGCTGAGCCCCTGCGGCAGCTCATCGGCACCGGCGACAATCGGCACCGTGATCAACAGTGCGCCAATGACATTTCGCAACAACAATACTGATTGCCGGGCCGGGGCTGCAATGCTCATGCTTATCCTCTTTGGTCATCAAAAAACGCGCGGCGAAGGATAGAGAAATGAAACCCGCATGGCCACCAGCATTACCGTGCCACAATGCATGAATGAACATCCTGCGCGAATCAGGCTTTACGGCGGTCCCCTGGAAAAATGGCGGCGGCGTGACGCGGGAAATTCTGCGGGTGCCGGCGGAACCGGCTGCATTCGACTGGCGTCTGTCCCTTGCGACAATCGGCTCGCCGGGACCGTTCTCGAGCTTCGCGGGCTATCACCGTACACTGGTGCTCGTCGCCGGAGCCGGCGTCGAGTTGAATTTCGAACAACACGGCACCTCCCGGCTGAGCACGCCGGGACAGGCTGTTTCGTTTGACGGTGGGTGGCAGACGAGCTGCACTCTTCTGGACGGCCCCAGCACCGACCTGAATCTGATCGTAGCGCAGGAGCGCGCGCAATCGGCGAGCCGCGTCATGGCGTTGACCGGGGAGCAGGTCATTCAAACAGCAGACTGGACCGAGGTGTTTGTTTGTTGCCTGTCAGGAGCCCTGCGGCTGACCAACACGGCCGCGGAAGTTGCAACTTTGCGCGCGGTGGACGTGGCCCGCTGCGCGCCGGCCGATGGCGAAATCCGCTGCGCGGCTCCAGGGTCCGGGACCCCCAATGTGTTTGTTGCCGCGGTCAGGCGGCGAAGCGACTAACGAGCGCGCAGCCCCGCAAGAGTGCGCTCCAGGACAGCATATTCCACGGGTTTGGTCAGATGATCATCAAAGCCCGCATCGCGCGCGCGCAATCGGTCATCGGAGCGGCCATAGCCCGTCACGGCAACCAGCCTGATGTCACGTAATCCCGGCAGCTCGCGCATCTTCTGCGCGACCTCGTAACCGTCCATTCCCGGTAATCCAATGTCGAGCAGCACGACTTCCGGCCTGAAGACAGACGCGTGCTTCAAGGCATCCACGGCCGTATACACAGAGGCGGTCTCGTGACCGCCGAGCTTCAGAAGCAACGCCAGGGAATTGGCCGCATCTTCATTGTCATCAACGATCAGCACGCGGCGGCCCGGAGCCTTGGAATCAGTCATACAGCGATGCTACTGGTTGACGGGTAGCGTTGCCAATGAAGTGCGCTATATTTCGTGGGATACGCGCAATCACGTGAGTGCATTTCATGAATCAGCAACGGACCGGAGTTTATGTAACGCTCATGGTGCTCGGGTGTATCAGCGCACCGAAACCCGCGGCGGCGCTCGACCCCGAGGCCGGCAAAGCCCTGTTCCAGCAGCAGTGCACCGTTTGTCATACGGCCGAGCCGAACGACAATGGCGGAGCGCAGGGACCTTCGCTGCAAGGAGTCTTTGGCCGCAAGGCGGCCGGTGATCCCTCCTTCGGCTACACGCAGGCACTGCGTGACTCGAAGATCACCTGGAACGAGCATTCGCTCAATCGCTTCCTGTCCGCGCCTTCGGAAATGGTCCCGGGAACTGCGATGGCTGTTTCCATTACCGACCCGCAGCAGCGCGCGAACGTTGTGGCTTATCTGAAATGGATCAAGGCCCACCCGCCGGCACCGGCGCCAAAAGCGGCCGCGCCTGTTGCGGCGGCTACCTCGGAAAGCGACTGGAAAAAAGACGCTCCCGGTCGGGTCCACAAGATTGATTTGAACGCGCTGCCCGCGCCGTTCGCGAGCCCTTCGGCACGCAACAACCCGAAGTTGGTACCGCGCCCGCCCTATGCCGAGCTGTCAGTTCCGAAAGGCTTCGAGGTCGGACTGTTTGCCAAGGATCTGCAAGGCCCACGCAAGATCGTGGTTACACCGGGCGGTGATCTGTTTGTAACCGAAACGCGCGGCGGCCGCGTCTCGGTGTTGCATCCGGCGCCGGACGGACGCAGTTCGGCCAGTGCCCGAGTGTTCGCGGATGGACTCGACAAGCCGTTCGGTATTGCTTTTTATCCCAGCGCTGAAAATCCGAAATGGCTGTATATCGCGGAAAACAACCGCATCGTCCGCTTCGCATTCAAGAAAGGTGACGTGAAGGCGAGCGGCGCACCGGAGGTCGTGGTCGCGCAGTTGGCAACATCGAGTGGCGGACATTCGACGCGCGATATTGCGTTCTCCCCCGATGGTCATCGGATGTATGTATCCGTCGGCTCACAATCCAACGTCGCCGAGCAGATGCCGAAGAAATCAGCGCAGCAGGTGAAGGAGTGGGAAGCCGCGCACGGCCTGGGTGCGACCTGGGACCAGGAGGAGAACCGTGCTGACGTGTTGGTATTCGAGGTGGACTCGAAGAGTCCCGGAAAAGTCTTCGCCAGCGGCATCCGCAACTGCGTCAGCCTGACCATGCAGCCAAAAACCAACGACCTGTGGTGCACGACGAACGAGCGCGATCTGTTGGGTGATGACCTGGTTCCCGACTACTCGACCCGCGTCAGGGAGGGCAGCTTCTTCGGGTGGCCGTGGTACTACATGGGAAGCCATGAGGATCCGCGCTTGAAAGGTGATCGGCCGGACCTCAAAAACGAGGTCAGCGTCCCCGATGTTCCTTACCAGGCGCATTCCGCGGCGCTGGGACTGGTCTTTTATCCGGCGACATCCGGAAAGTCGGCGTTCCCCGCCGAGTACGTCGGCGACGGCTTTGCGATGCTGCATGGATCGTGGAATCGCGGCTTCCGCACCGGCCACAAGGTCGTGCGTGTGCGGATGAAGGATGGCGTGCCCACCGGTGAATACGACGACTTCCTGACGGGCTTCATCGTTGATGACGGCGACGCCTGGGGCCGGCCGGTGTCCGGAGCGGTCCTGGCGGATGGCTCGTTGCTGGTCAGCGACGATGGTGGCAACGTGATCTACCGGGTCTCTTACGGGCCGTGAAATTTTCGGGGTGCGAGGACGGTCTACTGCAATATGAAACGCAGGACAGTACTCACTAATGGCCTGGCTGCCGCTCTGGCAGCCAGCCTCGCCCGCTCCGTCTGGTCCGCTGATGCGACGAAGATTTCCATTGAGCAGTTTTCGGCCGCCGGCAAAAGCGAGGGGCTGATTCAGGTCGACAAAGTGGTGAAGACCGACGCACAGTGGCGCGCGCAGCTTTCACCCTCCGCTTTCAACGTTACCCGTCAGGCCGGCACGGAGTACCCCTTCTCCGGGGAGTACGATCACAACAAAGCGGACGGGTTGTACCGTTGCATCTGCTGCAACACCGCCTTGTTTGACTCGAGGACGAAGTTTGATTCCGGCACGGGTTGGCCCAGCTTCTGGCGGGCCATTTCCAAGGTCAATGTGGTCAAAAGCACCGACCGTTCGTTCGGCATGCAGCGGGATGAGATCTCGTGCCACCTGTGTGATGCCCACCTGGGCCACGTGTTTGAAGACGGCCCCGCGCCGACCGGCCTGCGTTACTGTATGAACTCGGTGGCACTGCATTTTGTGCCGCGCGCCACCTGACCGGAGATCTCACATGACATTCGCAAAGCGCTCGTTGCTGCCCACATTGCTGGCAGTGTTGGGTGTTGCATGGCAGTTGACATCGTGTGCCGCGGAAGCAACCGCCAACCTGCCACCCCCGTCATTGGACAACCCCAGGCAGGCCGGCCCACTGCAGACAGCCGTGCTGTCCGGGGGCTGCTTCTGGGGCGTGCAGGGTGTCTTCGAGCACGTCAAAGGCGTGCGGAAAGTGGTCTCCGGATATGCCGGAGGCGATCGGTCCACTGCGAGATACCAGGACGTGGGGACCGGCACCACCGGCCATGCCGAGTCGGTGCAGATCACGTTTGATCCCGCCCAGGTGTCGTACGGCGAGCTGCTACGAGTCTTCTTCTCGGTGGCCCACGATCCGACGCAGGCAAACGGCCAGGGACCAGACATCGGCAGCCAGTACCGTTCGATGATCAGCTACAGCGACGACACCCAGAAGAACATCGCGAGCGCCTACATAGCGCAGCTGGGAAAAACGGGCGTGTTTTCACGGCCGATCGTGACGAAGGTGGATCACCTGAAGGGCTTTTACCCGGCGGAAGGGTATCACCAGGACTTTCTGGCCCTCAATCCGTCCAATCCATACATTGTGTTCAACGACCTACCCAAAATTGCGAATTTGAAGCGCCTGTTGCCGGATTACTATAGCGACCGGCCGGTGTTACTGGCCCAGGCAAACCGGTAATGGGAGCAAACCCGATTGGGGACGGTAGAGCAGGCCCTTCTGGGCGCACAGCGCAAGGCTGAAGATCTTTTCGCGAAAGTGGTGGCGACCGGGCTCATTCGTCCCGGCGTGCTCGAAAGCGAGCTCAGTCAGGAGATCCACGAGCTCGCCAAGCGCGATTTCGGCCTCCGCCGTCACTGGCACAAGCGCGTCGTACGAGCCGGTCCGAACACAGTCCTGACCTACCATTCCGAGCCGCCCGACCGCCGGTTGGAAGCAGACGATGTGGTGTATCTGGACTTCGGCCCCCTGTTTGATGAATGGGAGGCGGACTACGGCCGCACATACGTGCTCGGCAACGATCCGCTCAAACACAAGCTCGTCGCCGACATCGAGACTGCCTTCAAACGCGGCAAACAACGTTTCATGGAGGACACCGGACTGACCGCGGGCGGCCTGTATGACTATGTGAACGGACTTGCGAAGGAAGCGGGTTGGGAATTCGCCGCGCCCACGGCCGGGCACCTGGTCGGGCACTTTCCCCATGAGACAGCCCCGGGCGATCAACCCCGCTTTTCAATCCGGCATGGCAATCCAATCAACTTGCGCGAGCCGGATGCCAAGGGGGAGCGCCGCCACTGGATCCTGGAGATCCACTTTGCCGACGCCGCGAGAACGTTTGGCGGCTTCTGCGAAGAGCTCCTGACGATCTAAACGTTGGAGCGCTTGAGGAAGCCGAACAGCAACATCGCAATTCCGATCAGGACCAGCAGGTGAATGGCTGCGAATGTAATTTTCACAAACAGCCACAACACCAGCCACGCCACGATCAGGACCACGCCAATTGCTCGCAACACGCCCATGTAGTCTCCCGGGCGCGTATCAGGAGCGGCGCCCTAGTCGCTTGCCCGCTTGTACGCGAGCAGGTGGCGGAATGATTCCCGCCGGTTGCCGGCACGCTCATGCAGGCGGGCCAGGTTGAAATGCGCGTCGGCGAGCCCGGGATCGATCTCGAGGGCCTGGTGGTATACCTGCAGCGCCTCGGCTTCCCGCCCCGAGTCCTCCAACAGCACAGCTAGATTAAAGAGCACGGTGCCATCCGGTTCCGTCGCTTCGCGATATATCTTTTCGGCCTCCGCCAGCCGACCGGCCAGATGCAACAGGCGGCCACAATTGGTGCGCGCCTCGAGGTGGCCTGCATTGGAAGCAAGGCAACGCAGATAGGCCTCGATTGCCGCCTCGGCATCGCGCTCCTCCAACTCGTAGGCGCGGTCGTAGTGCGATACGCTGTCATCGGGGACAACAGGAGGCTCGCGCGCGATCACCTGCACTTCGCCCGCTTCCACGCTGACATCCAACGCGAGCAGGTACTGACGCGACTCCGTCTCCCAATGCTGGCGTCCCTCCCGTACGGCGACCTGATCACCAATGGCAGTGATCGAAAGCCCGCTCAACGGCACGTCAGCCGGTAACGCCTTGCGAAGTTCCTGCAGACAGCGATTGAGGCGGCGGGTTGGGACGTTGGCGCCGCTCAGCGTCCGTGCCGTGCGCAGAATGATCAGATCCTGAAACGTGAACTGCAGGCGCCCGCGCGCGCCTTTACGTGGTCTGACATGGCCTGCGCGAATAAAGGAACGGACCGATGAGGGACCGATGCCTAAGAGTCGTTGCAGGTCCCTCGTACCGTAAACATGCATGTCACCCCCGCGATGATTTACGCGCAGCGCCCGACTTTGCCGCTGTTCGTTTGGCGGGAACCTTGGCGGCGCGCTTTGGCGGCTTGCGGGCCCCCAGTTGCTCAGCGCTACCGTTGCGGCCGCTGCCATTGCGAACCACGGCATCCGACGAGCCGCGCGCCTGGAGGCTGGCACGCAGCATGTCCATCAGGTCGATGACATTGCCACCCTGCCTGGGGGCCGGCTTTTCAGCCAATGAGATTTCCTTGCCTTCCACTTTTTTCTGGATCGCCGCTTCCACGCGACCCTTGAACTCATCCACGTAAGAGGCGGCATCAAACATTTTGGTCGACTGTTGACCGATGAGCTGCCGCGCGAGTTTCAGTTCGGCTTCACTCACGTTGGCCGGCTCGATCCCTAAGTCCTTCATCGGCCGCACCTCGGCCTGGAAATGCAACTGGTGCATCGCCATCCCGGTATCCAGGGGCCGTATGACAACAACGTGCTCACGCCCGCGGGCCGCCCACTTCCCAATGGCGCACTGTCCGGACTCCTGCAAGGCCGTGACCAACAGGGTATAGGGCTTCGCCCCACCCTTGTCGGGCGCCAGGTAGTAGGTACGCTCGAAGTACACCGGGTCAACGGACTCCAGCGGAACAAACTCGCCGATCCCGATTTCGCTCGAGCCGGCCTCCTCCAACTCCTTGATCTCCTCGTTCGTGAACATCACGTACTGGTCCTTGGCGAACTCGTACCCTTTCACGATCTCGGAGCGGTCGACGACCGTGCCTTCCTGGGCACAGATATATTGTTGTTTGAGCCGGGAACCGTCCTTCCTGTGGAGCATGTTGAAGGAGATCCGCTCGGCCGCAATGGTGGCGGAGTAGAGCTTCACGGGGATGGCGACCAGCCCGAAGGAGATCGTCAGGGAAGCGATGGAGCGTGCCTCGGCCATAACTCGAGCCTCTCAAGCCATTGAATTTGTTGGGAAATCCTTATCCGGCCGATGCGGTACGGCCCCTTGCGGGTTGCTGCCCACCGGCACACTGTCAACAGTGTAGCCTGCCCCGATCCACGCATCGAGCCCGCCGTGCAGGGGACGCACTCGTTTGAAGCCATTTTTCATCAATACCCGGGCCACCTGGGCGGCGGAAGCCTCGTTGGGACAGGTGCAATAGCTGATTATGTCGCGGTCACGTGGCAGGTCCCGCAGATGTTGCTGCACATCGATCAACGGGATGCGGATGGACCCGGGGATGCAACGCGGCTCGAGTTGGACCGCGGTTGGCGACCGGACATCAACAACCAACGGCGGCGGGGATGTCGCCATCAACTCGTGGAGCTCACTGACCGTGACCTGCGCCATCCGCAACACGGAATAAAACCGCTTACGCTCCCACCACTTGTAGGCAACATACAACACGATCAACACGCCGAAGACCACGGCAGCGGCCAGGCCAAAGTCGGCAATCCGCGGCAGCAGGGCCTCGATCTGACGCTGGAACAACATGCCGCCCAGCAGGGCCACCCCTACCCAGGCAGCGGCGCCCAGCGTGCTGTATGCCAGGAAGCGCAACCAGGCCATGCGGGTTGCGCCGGCCAGCGGCGGCGCAATGAGTGACAGCCCTGGAACAAACTTCGCGACAATCAGGGCATTGGAGCCCCAACGCTCGAAACGCGACTGGGTTTCACTGACACAGGAATCCGGGGTCAACGATATCCGGCACAACAGCTTCATGACGCCATTGCCATACACCCTGCCGGCGAAGAACCAGACGCTGTCGGCCAGCACACAGGCGATGAGCGCGCCGGCAAACAATTGTACGGGTGAAATCGTGCCCTGCGCCGCCAGCGCGCCGCCCACGATCAGTGTTGGCAACACCGGCACCGGCAGACCCATCTGGTTCGCCAGCACGTTGGCGCAGATAACCAGAATCCGGTAATCAACCAAGGTGATCTCCTCCCGATGGCGGACTCGGAGGTCCGCTCGAATCGGCTACGATATTAAATCACCAATAGGCAAATCCATCAGCACAGGACCTCCGGCATGCGAATTCTCGTGGTGGGTGCGGGCGCGATCGGCGGCTACTTTGGCGGGAGGCTGCTGCAAGCCAACCGCGATGTGACTTTTCTGGTTCGGGAACGCCGGGCTGCCCAGCTGCGCGAAACCGGCCTGGTTCTGCGCAGCCCGATGGGAGACCTGCACGTTCCAGGGCCACCCGTCGTTCTGTCTTCGCAGCTGCGCAGGCCATTCGATCTGATTCTCCTGAGCTGCAAGGCCTACGACCTCGACAACGCGATTGAATCGTTCGCACCCGCGGTGGGCCCCGGAACAACGGTCCTGCCGCTATTGAATGGAATGAAGCACCTCGATGTCCTGGACAAACGCTTCGGCGCGGACGCAATTTTGGGTGGCCTGTGCCTGATCTCCACCACGCTCGACCCGGACGGACGCATCCTGCATCTCAACAATATGCACGGGTTGAGGTTCGGTGAACGCAGCGGCCAGCGCTCCCAGCGGGTCGAAGCCATCGCGGCCCAGATCGAGGGTGCTCCGTTCGAGGGTCGCCTCAGCGATCAAATCCTGCAGGCCATGTGGGAGAAGTGGACTTTCATTGCCGCCGCGGCGGGCATCACGTGCCTGATGCGCTCGGCCATTGGTGACATCGGCGCCGCGGGCGGAGCTGACGCAGCCGCGCAGATATATGAGCAGTGCGCACAGATCGCGGCTGAGAATGGATTTCCGCCTGGCGAGCAGGCGAGGCAGATCAGTATCAAAAGTCAGACGACGTCGGGGTCACTCTTGACCGCGTCAATGCTTCGGGACATTGAGAGTCACCGGCGGACCGAGGTAGATCAGATTCTCGGGGACTTGTTACGGCGTCGTAAGAAGCCATCGAGCGGAGTGTCGATTCTCGAGATGGCCCATCTGCACGTCATGGCTTATGAAGCCCGGCGAAAGCGGGAACTGGCGACTTGAACGAAGCCCGGCGACTGCCGCGGCACTGAACCCACGCGGCCAACGCCGCGCAAATGGACGATGGTTTCGCGAAGCGGCCATCCGAGGCGGTGACACTTCTTGTATCACCCGCCGCGGATGCCCGCCCCGCGAAGAGCCGTCAGAATCCGAAAGCAGCTGCGCCGTTAGGGGTTCCCAGTCCGGTGGGCCCATCGAAGCCGGCAACTGCCGTGCAGAGATAAGAGATGGTGCATTGGCCATTGGTTCCCGAAGTTACATCATGAAGATTCGCGGTGTGCCGGTACGGGTCACCGCCATGATTCACAGCTGTGTCATTAACTCCATATATTCCTGCAATGAGCGGCGCGGAGACACTCGTGCCCCCGAATACGAGCCACGCGGAACGATTACCACGACCGCTCGGGCCAAACACGGCAACGCCGGTGTTGGGATCGGCAACGGCGGAAACGTCAGCGACCGTGCGCTTCGCACAGCCCGTGTCCTTCTGCCAGGTTGGCTTCGCATACACGGTGCTGCAACCACTGCCGGCGCCAGACCACGCCGTCTCTGTAAAGCCGCGGGTCGTTCCGGCGGCACGCTTCAAGCTCGTACCACCTACAGCCGTCACGTGCGGTGATGAAGCAGGGAACTCAACACCAAACCCGCCATCACCCGAGCTGGCCGTAACCGCAATTCCGGCATAGTTATAAAGCTGCTCGAAGCTCTGGGATCCAGCCTCGCCACCGCCGTAACTGTTGCTGATGACGTGCGCGCCCATCGCGGCAGCCCGGTTGACGGCGGTCGCCAGGTTCGCAAGGCTGGCGTTGGTGGCTTCCACCAGCAGAATGGAGCAACCCGGACACATGGCGCTGGCCATGTCGAGATCGAGGGCCGTTTCCTGCGACCAGCCGGTATTGGTGCGTGGATAGTTACCCTGCACGCCGTTCTGATTCACCTTCTTGAAGCACCCGTTGGCGGTCGTACAGGCTGGCAGTCCGAACTGCGCCCGATAGGTGGCGAGGTCCGACTCCGCGTTGGGATAGCCGTTGGCATCGACAATCGCAATGATCGTGCTGGACTGCCCGTTCCCGGTGATTGAGTAAGCGCTGCGCAGATCCGTCGGGGAGTAGCCTGACGGACCCGTAGTAGCAAACGGGCGACCGGTCTCGTCATGTATCACGTGAGCATGGCAACTTGCCATGCCTTCCTCAGCGGCCGCCGAACAAACACGGGCGTGACTCATGGGACGATGGGCCTGCCTGTCAAACGCCTGTATGTTGTGCCGCTCCATTCTCTGCATGATGAAGTTCTGGCCGTCCTGGGACAGCGCCCTCTCCTGGGCTACACCGGGTGTTGCCAACAAGACGCCGAGCGCCAGGGCGCACGCCTGGACTGCGAGCATTGCCGATCCTTTCATTGCCGACTCCGTGAATGAGAATTCGATGGAGTCCGCAGACTAGATCACATAACGGGGATGGTCAGCATGTCCCCCTCTCGCGACTCGATGAGTTGGTTTGCCGACACTGTGCGGCTGATCAGTGGGGAACTTCGGGCGCTACCGGGCGTTGAATCCTGAACCGTCACAGGCCAGGCCGTCATAGGCCAAGTCTTTGTAGGCCAAATCCTGATAGGAGATAGCAAATGGGTCGTGGAATTCTCTTGTGGATGCTCGGCGTGCCGATTCCGGTCATTCTGCTGCTGGCCATGTGCTCACACCACTGACTTGGCAGCCGCCTGTGCTTCGCGGCGCAGGCACAACCGGGTAAATTCCGCGGCGGTCAGAGGCTCGCTCAGGTAGAAGCCCTGGCCCTGCGGACAGGCCAGCTCACGCAGGCATGTTAGTTGCTCCTGGGATTCGACGCCCTCCGCAACCACCTGCATTCCCAGGTTCTTTCCCATTCCGATCACCGCGCTGACAATGCTGCTGGCGCCCGCGTCAGTATCCAGATCGCACACGAAAGACTGATCGATCTTGAGGATGTCGATCGGAAATTGCTTGAGGTGACTCAGGCTCGAATAACCGGTGCCGAAGTCGTCCAGGGCAAGATGCACCCGCAGCGTCTTCAGGGAGTTCAGTATTTCCAACGCAAATTCCGCGTCCTGCATCAACACGGTTTCCCGCAGCTCGATCTCGAGATCGCGGGGATCCAGTCCCGTTTCACCCAGGGTCTTGCGCACGCAGTGCACGAAATCCCGGTCACGCAACTCGGGCGGCGACACGTTGATTGCGACCCGCAATGGCCCCAGCCCGGCTGCCTGCCAGGCACGCGCCTGCCGGCACGCCTCCCGCAACACCCAGCGTCCGATCGGAATGATGCTGCCGCACACTTCCGCGATCGGCACAAACTGCGATGGCAGAATGATCCCACGCTGCGGATGACGCCAGCGGACAAACGCCTCCGCGCCGACTATGGCGCCGCTTTCCAGGTCAACCTTCGGCTGGTAGTGCAACACCAGCTCGTGCTCGTCGATGGCATTGCGCAGTCCGCTTTCCAGCACCTGGCGCTCGATCGCCCGCACGTTCAGGCCGGGCTCGAAGAACTGGTAGTTGTTCCGGCCCTGGTCCTTGGCGTGATACATCGCAATGTCGGCGTGCTGCAACAACACTTCGACGTCAGTTCCGTCATCGGGATAGACGACGATTCCAATACTGCTCGTGACACGCAGCTCATGCTGGTCGATCCGATGAGGAGCGGCCAATGCCTGCAGCATCTTTTCAGCGCTGACGGCAGCATCCTCGGCGTGGCTGATCTCCGACAGCAGAACGACGAATTCATCGCCACCCTGGCGACTGACCGTGTCGGAACGACGCACACAGCCCAGGAGCCGCTGCGCCACTGATTGCAGCAGCCGGTCACCGATCACGTGCCCGAGCGTGTCGTTGACATGCTTGAAACGATCCACGTCCAGAAACAACACCGCCATCTGCTTGCGGCGCCGATGCGCGAGGGAAATGGCGTGATTGAGACGATCGTGCAGCAACACCCTGTTCGGCAGGCCCGTCAGGCTGTCATGTTGCGCGAGGTACAGCATCCTGTTCGACAGCGCACGCGAAGTGCCCATATCACGGAATACCATCACTGCCCCCGCCACCTCACCCAGGCGGTTGTGGATGGGGACAGCCGAGTCCTCAAACGGCGCCGCTTCGGCAGCTGCGGCGTCGAACTGGATATTCAGGGTCGTAGCTGCCTGGTCGCGCATGGCATGCTCCATTGCTTCGCGGACCAGCTCACCTGTCGCGCCGTCAACTGCCCGAAACACCTCATCAACCTTGTGGCCGGAGGCTTCGTGACGTTTCCAACCCGTCATCTTCTCGGCAACGGAGTTGAGGTATGTGACGCGGTTATCCAGATCCGTGCTGATAACGGCATCGCCAATGGCATCCAACGCCACCCGCGCGCGATCCTGCTCCTCATAAAGCACCGCAGCGAATTCATGGCGCTCGATGATTGTGTGCAACGCCTTGCCGAGGGCCCAGTCATCGTGGTCACCCTTCAGGAAATAGTCGTGCGCACCCTGTCGCAAAGCTATGCGGGCGACCCCCTCGTGTTGGGTATCTGTCAGTATCAGCAGCGGAATTTGCGGCGCTGCGCCGTGCAGCCGGACGAATGTGTCGAGACCGGAGCTGTCCGGCAGGTACAGATCCGCCAGCACCGCCGCAATGTTCGCGCGTGCGCCATCACCGAGTCGCGCCAGGGCATCCGCACGGCTTCTGACCCAGTCAACATCGAACCGACCCTCGCTGCTCCTCAACAGTGCATCACGGACCAGCTTGGCGTCGGCCGCATCCGAGACCAACAGTATGTGATGAGGAATGGAATCCCCCTCGC
>Ga0207703_10001676_pt1 | contig 19930 bp, 13 predicted proteins | sample KBSSwiS12_FD_184304 | JGI IMG/M metagenome (GOLD analysis project Ga0207703, IMG submission 184304) | Switchgrass rhizosphere microbial communities from Kellogg Biological Station, Michigan, USA - KBS Switchgrass S1-2 (SPAdes) (version 2) | ecosystem: Host-associated > Plants > Roots >...
CCGGGTGCTCTGACTGCCAGAAGCGGCTTGACCGCATCGCGCATCGGCACCCGCCAGATCTGCGGCGTCTTCGGGTCATATGCGGTGACCAGGCCGCCGGAAATGGGCGACTCGGTGCGGGTGTACGCGTAACCACGGAATTCAATCGTCCGCGCGCCGGAAGTCTCGCGTTGATCGACTGTCGTGCCGGCCCGGGAAGGCTCGCGCCAACGGGTGACGTAGTCGAGAGTGACTTCTCTGCCGCCCAGTTCCTTGGCCGCCTCGTCAGCCTGCTGACACAGTTTCAGCCACTCCGGGCCCTGTTTCGCAACCAACTCGGCCAGAGTCACGATCGTGTTGCGCGTGATCCTGACCCGGTGCTCGTATTTCTTCCAGGAGTGCGTCTCAACGAGGACGGTATACCGGTTGCGTTGAGGGAAGTACCCGGTGGAAAAGCGCGGCGAGTACACCGTCAGCGCGAAACCGGAGGAGGGATCATCCGTCCGGGCGAAATCGGGATAGAAGTTGAGAGGCAGTGATCCCAACTCGGCCAACCGGCCAATCAACTCCTCGCGCAGGCTCACCGCGCTGGCGCGCAGGTCCGGATCGCCCTGGTTGATGGGCTCAACCTGGATCGAGATATCCGGCTCAAAATCCGCGCCGTCCGTGACATGCAGGTCCGCGCAGACCAACGGATCCCAGCTGTCGATCAGGCGCAGCATGGCGCGCATCTCGGGCGCGTCCGCCTTCGTGTAATCGCGATTGAGATTCAGGTTTTGCGCGGTGGTGCGCCAGCCGGTCTCCTCCGGACCCACCTGGTTGGGACGATTCCAACGGCCGGTCCGCTCGTGTCCGTCCGTATTGAATGCGGGAACGAACAGGATGGCGATCTTTTCCAATACGCCCGCTGCCGTGTTTCCTTCCAACATTTCGCGAAGCGAGATGAACCCGGCGTCCTTGCCATCGCTCTCACCAGGATGAATTCCTCCCTGGAGCATGAGCAGCGGAATCCTGCCGCTGCGGAGCTGCTCGGGCGTCAGCGCTCCCGTGCGCGTCACCACCAGTGCGCGCATGGGCCGCCCTTCCGCAGAGCGGCCATACTCAATCGACTTCACTGCCTCCGGCCACGCTCGAGCCAACTCGTGACTCAGCCGCTCTACTTCGTCGATGCGGCCCGTCTGTTTGAAATTCGACTGCTCGGCGAGCGTCGTCAGTGCTGAATTCTTCATTGTCTGTACCCTGGTCCACGCAGGACTTTGCCAGGCAACACGTTGGTCGCCTTCCCGTCGGCTATGACCGGCACGCCATTCACGAGCACGTATTGCATGCCGATCGAAAGTTGATTGGGTTTCTCGAAAGTCGCCACATCGTGAATCTTCGCTGGATCGAAAACATCAATGTCGGCCCACATTCCCGTCTTGAGAACGCCGCGGTCCGTCAGCCCCAGCCGCTGTGCGGGCAACGCACTGAACTTGCGGATGGCATCCTGAAGCGTCAGCCGCTGCTCCTCGCGCACATATTTTCGCAGGATTCGGGGAAAAGTTGCATAGGCACGCGGGTGCGGATGCTCCTGGCCCAGGAGCCCGGTGGGCGCCGTGCCCTGAGAGTCATTGTCAACCGACACCCAGGGCTGTTGGAGCGCCAGGGTGACATCGGGCTCGTCCATTCCGAAGACGGCCACAGAGGTATAGGCCTGGTCTTCAATCAGAATATCCAGCAACGCTTCAATGGGCTCCTGGTGCCGCAACGCTGCAGCCTGAGCGAGTGTCTTGCCCTGCAGTGACTGCAACTTCGGATTCTGGAAGACGCACAACAGGATCGACTCGGGGCCGGGGATCGCGAGCCACTCATTGTCCCATTCCGTGGTCGGCGTGATCATGTCCTTGCGGATGCGGGCTCGCGTCGTGGGATCCTTCATTCGCTCAATCAGTTTGGCATCGCCCCCGTCATGGGCCCACGGTGGAACAAACGCGGAGAAGCTGTTGAACCAGGCGGTGTATGCATAGGTATCCGCAGCCACATCCACCCCACTCGCGCGCGCCGCCTCAATCTTCGCAACAATATCCTTCATCCTGCCCCACATGGGCTTGCCAGCGCTCTTCAGGTGCCAGATCTCAACAGGAACGTGCGCCTCACGGCCGATGCGAATGGTTTCATCGAGCGCCTGCAGTATTCCGGTCTGTTCAGAGCGCATGTGAGTTGCATAGATCCCTCCGAATCTGCCGGCCTCCCCAGCCAGCGCAATGAGCTCTTCAGTGCTCGCGTAAGGCGCGGGCGCATACTGCAACGAAGTCGACAAACCAAACGCGCCATCGCGCATCGCTTCGGCCACGAGTTGTTTCATCTTCTCCAACTCGGGGGCAGTCGGCGGACGATTGTCATCGCCTATCACCATTCGCCGGATGGAGGTCGCGCCAACATAGGTGGCGAGATTGATGCCGATGCCCTGTTTCTCCAGGCGGGTGAAGTATTGCGCGAGAGTGCGCCAGTCGGGATTGATCTTCAGGTGGTCATAACCAACCCGGTCGGACTCGATCATCCGCTCGTTGAGGGGCGCGGCGGAGTTTCCCTCCCCCGTAATCTCCGTGGTGATGCCCTGGAATATCTTCGAAGGCAGGTGCGGTTCCACCAGGATCGTCATCTCGGACTGGCCGAGCATGTCGATGAAGCCAGGCGTGACCAGCAGCCCTCGGGCATCGATGACCGTCCTGGCCGTCGCGCCGGGAAGGCGACCGATCGCAGCGATCTTCCCATCGTGGATGCCGACGTCAGCCGAGTACCACGGCGAACCGGTTCCGTCCATGATGTGGCCATTCCGGATGAGTACGTCAAAGGCCTGCGCCGCCAGGGCGGTGTGAGCAACGCAGACGAGCACGAGCATCAATACCGTGACCCTGATTCTCATGTTCCAGCCAGCTCGAAAAAAGTCTAAGGTGCCCGGATGATACGCCCTGCTTACGTTCTCTTCCTCGCCATCGGCACTGCAAGTGCGGCTGATGTAACCATCACTCGCGATGACTGGGGCATCGCTCACGTCAAGGGCAAAACCGACGCCGATGCCGTGTTCGGCATGATCTACGCGCAGGCTGAAGACGACTTCAACCGCGTGGAGACCAACTACCTCACCAACCTCGGGCGCCTGGCCGAAGCAGAAGGGGAGGGCGCGATCTGGAAGGATCTGCGCCAGCGGCTGTTCATTGATCCCGTGAAACTACAGGCCGACTACGCCGCGAGTCCCCCGTGGCTGAAAAAGTTGATGCAAGCGTGGGCTGACGGCCTCAACACCTACTTGAAGACCCATCCACACACGCACCCCCGCGTGATCACACACTTCGAGCCGTGGATGGCGCTGAGCTTCACCGAAGGCAGCATCGGCGGTGACATCGAACGGGTCCCACTGACACAACTTCAGGCTTTTTATGACAAGAAGCCGGGCGCCCCGCCCGCCGCAATGACTCTGGCCGAGCGCGGGCTCGTCTATCGCGAGCCTCAGGGTTCAAACGGCTTCGCGATCGCGCCTTCCCACACCCGGGACGGGCATGCGCTGCTGCTCATCAATCCCCACACGAGCTTCTTCTTCCGCTCCGAGCTGCAGATGACCAGCGACCAGGGACTGAACGCCTACGGCGCGGTGACCTGGGGCCAGTTTTTCATCTACCAGGGATTCAACGCCAAAGCCGGATGGATGCACACCTCCAGTGGCGTCGATAACGTGGACGAGTTCGCTGAGACTATAGTCAACGGCTCGTATCGCTACGGATCCGAGCTGCGACCGCTGAAATCGCAAACGGTGACATTGTCCTATCGGACCGCCGACGGAACGCTCGCCAAGCGCGATTTCACTACCTACTCAACGCATCACGGCCCCATCGTTCGCGAAGAAGACGGCAAGTGGATCGCCTTCGCATTGATGAACAAACCGATGGAGGCATTGGAGCAGTCGTTCCTGCGAACCAAGGCAACCGACTACGCCGGCTTCATGAAGGTCGCCCGTTTGAAGGCCAATTCTTCCAACAACACCCTGTTTGCGGATTCCAAGGGCGAGATTGCCTACCTGCACCCACAGTTTGTACCGGTCCGCTCCGACCGGTTCGACTACCGCAAGCCAGTCGACGGCAGTGACCCGGCAACCGACTGGCAGGGCCTGCACAGCCTGGAAAGCCTGCCGCGAGTGCTGTCGCCCGCGAACGGTTGGGTATTCAATTCCAACAATGCGCCCTGGACCGCGGCGGGTAACGACAGCCCTCAAAAGGGCAGCTTCCCGCGCTACATGGACCAGGTTGGCGACAACCCGCGCGGGCCTCACGCCATTCGCGTTCTCTCGGCCCGGTCCGACTTCACTCCGCAAACACTCATCGCCGCCGCATTTGATCCGTATCTGACGGCATTCGCCCGCCTCGTGCCGGGGTTGGTGGCCGCGTATGACCGTCTGCCGCAGAGTGATCCGCAGAAGGCCAGGCTCCGTGGCCCTGTTGATCTGCTGCGAGGCTGGGATTTTCACTGGGGCGTCGCCTCCAGGCCGACATCGCTCGCTGTTTTCTGGGGAGAGGCGTTGTTTCCCACAGCCATCAAACCGGCGAAAGAGGCCGACATGACAGTCTGGGACTACATGGCGGAGCGAACCACCGACGCGCAACGCCTGGCAGCCCTCGCCGAAGCCGCCGACCGGTTGATCGAGGATTTTGGCAGTTGGTCGGTTCCCTGGGGTGAGATCAACCGCTTCCAACGCAACGACGGCGCCATCGTTCAGACATTCAGTGATACCAAGGCGAGCATTCCGGTCGGCTTTACCGCTTCCCAGTGGGGCTCCCTGGCCGCCTTCGGCTCAAAGCGATATCCCGGGACCCGGTATTACTACGGCACGTTGGGTAACAGCTTCGTGGCGGTTGTTGAGTTTGGCCCCAAGGTCGAAGCATGGGCCGTCAGTGCCGGCGGCGAGAGCGGCGACCCGCACTCACCGCATTTCCTCGACCAGGCACAACGTTATGCGGACGGAAATTTCCGCAAAGTCTATTTCTATCCGGCGGATCTCGAGGGTCATATCGAGAAACGCTACAAACCAGGAAAACCATGATGATTCGATCGAGTGGCCGCGCCGGCAAGAGCCGCCTCCGGGCCGGCCTCGCGCGCTTCGCCAACCTGTTGCCAATGCAGGGGATCCGCGCCCCCATCGCGAACCGGCGGATCGCTCGGCAAAGCCGAATGCGCCTCGGCGTGTCGCTGTGTTTCGCTCTGTATGCCGCTGCGGCGTCCGCCGATCCGGCCTACCTTTTGAAGCCTGCGCGCGTCTTCGATGGCGTCGATCCCAAGCCCCACGAAGGTTGGTCCGTCCTGGTCCGCGGCGACAAGATCGAAGCGGTCGGCTCCTCGGTCCCAACACCCGCCGATGCAACAGTAGTCGACCTGGCCGGCAAAACCGTGATGCCGGGCATGATCGAAGGCCACTCACACCTGTTCCTCCATCCCTACAACGAAACTTCGTGGGATGACCAGGTTCTCCATGAGCCGCTCGCCCTGCGCACCGCCAGGGCCACAGTCTCCGCCAAGGCAACTTTGTTGGCGGGCTTCACGACCGTGCGCGACCTCGGCACCGAAGGGGCTGGTTACGCCGACGTTGGGCTCAAACAGGCAATCGAACAAGGCATCATCCCGGGCCCCCGAATGTTGGTTGCCACCCGCGCCTTGGTTGCAACCGGCGCCTACGGTCCCAAGGGATTTGAAGCCAATACAGTGATTCCTCAAGGCGCCGAGGAGGCCGATGGCCCGAATCTCGTGACAGCTGTGCGCCACCAGATTGGCGCCGGGGCGGATGTCGTGAAGCTGTATGCCGACTACCACTGGCGCCCAGGCGAGCCTAGCCGGCCCACTTTTACCGAAGCAGAAATGCGCGCCGCCGTCGAGGCTGCCCACGGTGCCGGTCGTACTGTCGCCGCGCATGCCAACACCGCGGAAGGCATGCGCCGAGCCGTATTGGCCGGGGTCGACACCATCGAGCACGGCGGCGAAGGTACGACCGAAGTGTTCAAGCTGATGAAGGAGCAAGGCGTCGCTTACTGTCCCACTCTCGCCGCTTCAGACGCGGTTGCCCACTACAAAGGCTGGAACGGCACAGAACCTGCTCCTCCCATGGTGGCCGAGGCACGCAAAGCCTTCGGCCTGGCCCGTGCAGCGGGAGTTAACATGTGTGTAGGCGGTGATGTTGGCGTGTTTACCCACGGCGAAAATGCCCGCGAGATCGAGTTGATGGTGGCAGCAGGTATGCCCGCACCGCAGGCGCTGGTGGCCGCCACTTCCGGCAATGCTCGCTCGTTCCATGTTGGCGACAAATTTGGCTCACTGGCGCCAGGCCTGCTGGCCGACATCATCGCCGTGGATGGCGACCCGACCCGGGATATCCACGCCGTCCGCGCCGTGAAGTTCGTAATGAAGGGCGGCAAGGTGTATGCCCAGTAGGCTGTCAGTTCCCCTGACCACACAGACGATGGAGGCGAAGTCAGTCGCCTCCATCCCAAAGGAGGAGGGTTGGCAGTTTGAGCCCAAGTGGGATGGCTTCCGAAGCCTGGTATTCCGGCTGAAAGATCGCATAGAGCTGCGAAGCCGCAATGGCACCGACCTGAACCGTTACTTCCCCGAAGTGGCGGACATGTTTGCCGCGTTGCCAGTGTCGCAGTTCGTCCTCGACGGCGAGCTCATCATTGCCGATGGATCGTTCGATACGCTCCAACAGCGCCTGCATCCGGCGGCCAGCCGCGTGGCCCGGTTGTCGAAAGAAACTCCCGCCACTTTTGAGGCGTTCGATTGTTTGATGGATGACGCGGGCCGCTCGCTGCTCGCGAAGCCGCTCACCGAACGTCGCACGGCGCTCGAGGCGCTCTTCAAGCGCTTTGGCCGCCGCGGGAAGCGCCTGCGGCTGAGTGACTACACCCGCAGCGCCAAGACCGCCCAAGGGTGGTTGGACAAATCCGGCGGCGCCCTCGACGGCGTAGTCGGCAAGCGGCTCGACGAGCCTTACCGCTCCGGCGAGCGCGCCATGATCAAAATCAAAAAGCGCCGCACGGCGGATTGCGTCGTAGGCGGCTTCCGTTACGGCAAGGAAGCGCGCGAGGTCGGCTCGCTGCTCCTGGGTCTTTACAACTCCGAGGGCAACCTCGACCACGTTGGATTCACTTCAGGCATTCCAAAGGCCGACCGACCAGCCCTCACCCGTAAATTGCAGCCCCTCATCCAGCCACCCGGTTTCACAGGCAATTCCCCCGGCGCCCCCAGCCGCTGGAGCACCGAACGCTCAGCAGCCTGGGAGCCGCTGAAACCCACTCTCGTCGTCGAAGTGGAATTCGACCAGGTCACCAACAACCGCTTCCGCCACGGTACCACCCTGGTGCGCTGGCGCCCGGACAAGAAGCCGCGCCAATGCACGTTTGAACAGTTGGATCAGAAAGCAGCGCTCAGGTGATTTCCCGGTACTGACGCTCGCCACTGCGGGGATCGTAAAACACTTCCATCGATTTTCCCGACTCGGGATCAACAAATCGCTCACCTGTGGCCTGCCAATCAGCATCCATCGGGACGTTCTTATTGTTGTAACGCCAGCGCTCGAAGAGGGTGCCGAGGACAAAGATCGCGCCGACGATGAGGGTCTGCACGCCGCCAAAGCCGGCACCCAATGAGCACAGAACCGCGCCGAGCAGCAGCACCAGGCAGCCGAATATGAGAACGGCGGTGCGCAGCATGATCAGGCCACGGGCTCGATCACGACGGCCGTCCCATACGCCACGATCTCACTCATGGTCTGGCCCATTTCGGAGGAATCGAAACGCATCATGACGACGGCGTTGGCCTGCATGAGCCGGGCGTTCTTCACCATGCGATCAATCGCATGTTTCCGGGTCTCTTCCAGGAGCTGGGTGTACTCGACGATCTCGCCGCCGACGATACCCCGCAGCCCGGCCATGATGTTGCCTCCCAATCCGCGGCTGCGGACCACCACGCCGAACACCTGTCCTTTGACATCCTTGACGCGATGCCCGGCCACATTCTCGGTAGTCACGACCAGCATGATTCACCCATTACGCAGCAACAGCTGGCACCATGATATCAGTGCAAATGAGGTCTGCGTCACCAGGACATGACGCCCGTCGCAACTTCGTCATTCCTGGCGGGCTAGGATCCGCTTCACAGTGTATTGCAAGGGAAGTGCGTTCTATGCGGGGCAGATTCTGGACGAGTTACCGGTCAGCCGCTTTCGCCTGGTGCCTGCTCGGAGTGTCTCATGCAGTCATCGCCCGAGACGAATCTGGATTGTTGGACGCCCGGGCAGTCCTCTCGAACATCGCGCAGGTCGAGTCGCCGCAGGGTAAATCGTCGCTATCACCTGCCCGCGTACTCGTTGAAGACATCCGGAAATACAGGACCACTGCCTCCACGCTCACTCCGGAGGTAGCGGCAAATACCTGGATCGAACTTTACGATCGCACTTTCAAACTGACGGCAGTCCCTGGCAAAGCTGCTGTCGAATATGATCCGGATGTGCGAGCGCATCTCGGGATAAATTCAGTCATCGCCGCTCTCCCGCCGCCGTCTGCGTGGCCCGCATTGTTGGCGGCCGTAAAGAAACGATCGTCCGGCCCTGATGCCGACATTCGTTCACAGACATTGGTGTTGCTTAGTGAGGTTCTCGTCGGTGACCGGCAGGCGACCGACGCACAATTGCACGCCATCGAGGCAGCCATTCGCAACCTCGATCCGGCAAATCGCATCGGTCCGCGGGATCAACTGGCGGAAACTCGCCACGCGCTGGTGAAGCTGTACGGCAGTCCGGCTGAAATCGCATCGCAGTTCGAAGACGACCTGCGGAAAGCCACGGAGACGTCATCCGAAACGGGCTGGCATTCAACTTTTGAGGTCCCTGATCTGGTGACGCTGTCAGGTACAAAGGAAGCGGAGCGGTTGCTTACAGTTGCGCTGACTCTAAAAACGCCTCTGAGCATCGAATCTGGCGATTCCACACGACAGTTGGCACGTCGCCTGGCGCTGCGGAATATGGGCACGCTGAAAGCTCCTCAATGGGGATTAATCGATTCTTTGGATGCGGCGCCCTTGTACGAGGCAATGCGCGCTCGTTTTCCAGATACATCGGTAGCACGCGAGTCAGAAGAGGGCGAGGATGAGCCCGACTACTCGCCTAGAGCAACCGCTGACGCCTATTACCTGCTGGCTCTCATCGTCGCGGGCCGGAATGAAGACGCTCGTGCCCTGGCAAAATCGGCTTTCGCCCGGCGTCAATTGGAGCTGCCGGAGTCCGCGTTGCAGGCATTGCAGAAGTCTGGTCAAAACGAAGCATTCTATTTATTCCTGCAGGACGAGCTCACTCACAATCCGGACTTCCAGGCCTGGTCGATATACATCCAACAGGCGGCGTTTGCCGGGCACAGCCGTGACGCTGTCAAAGTGTTGGAGAACGCCTTGGCGCGCCCGAGCCTGCCTGAATATCTGCGGAAGATATTGCGACGGGAGAGGGCGGAGGCCTTGCTGGCAGTCGATGATACGGGCGCGGCATTGAAGGCCTATGGTGAGATATTGCGCGTGCCGCCGCTGGCAACAGAATTGTTTCTCTCCGACCGGGTTGAGGTGGCGCTGCGCGTTGCGGCGCTCGGACGCGTCTTGAAACAGCCTGCGGCGGCAGCTTCCGGCTTGAATTTCGTACGCAAAGCCCTGGAACTGCCAACTACAGACCAATTGAGTCTCGACCGCAAGACCGTGCTCTGCGAATGGTTCGCGGAAGCTCGTAAGCAGCACCAGGAAGGTCAGGCCCAGCGCCTGGCAATCGCCGAGTTGAAACGCCCGCGAAGCGTGGACCCGCCACGAGAGATGATGGGCATTCCGTTTGCTCAGCCGGAACGACTGGTCGCGCTGATTGAGCTGGTTTCACTTTACGCAGCCGCAAATCGCCTTGCCGATGTCCGCCTGCTGCTCGACGAATCACCAGACTGGGGCAGCCGGGACCTTGCAAACATCCTGATGACAAAGGATTCGCAGGGCGTCCCTGTATCACTGCTCGCTGCGCGTGCCTTGCCGAATGACCAACGGGAGCAGGCGGTACGCCTCGCCAAAGCAACAATCGCAACTTTCCCTGGCTACGACCCGGCTTATGAGCTGGAGAGCACTCTGGATCCGCATGCGAGCGAAGTACTGGCGGCGCAGTTCAAACTGGATCAATTCGAGGAGCGCCCGTTGATCTGGACTGCTGTGCTCCTGGAACGCAACAGTCAACACGATGCCGCCGAAAAATCTGTTCGAGCGGCCATTGCCATTGATCCGTCGGATGGCGAGGAGGGAGTGAACGACCGTATGCGGGCGTATGCGGTCCTGGCGGATATTCTGGAAGCAAAGGGCGATGCCAAGGGGGCCGCCGACTATCGATCAGCGGTGGCAGCAATCAGGATCTCCGAGCATAGCGACGAGCTCTATCACCTCGGTCTGTACCAGCGGGCGTTCGCGGGCTATCGGGAGGCCCTGGGCCGATTTTCAAATGCGTACTGCATTCAGTCGCGTCTGGCGGTTCAACTCGACAAGATGGGGCAACACGAAGAGGCTGCCCAGCACTATCGCCGGGCGTATGAGTTGATGCCTGAGAGCTTCGGTCGCGTGGAAAGCCACTGTTTCGGCTGCGAAAGCGTGTTTAGCGGAAGCCAGCCCCAGAGTATCGCCACACAGGTATTCGACTCACTGGTTCGGCGCAATCCCCGCAATCCTCAGATCCATTACCTGCAAGGGTATTTGCTGGAGCAACAGGGGCGATATCCGGAAGCGGCAGACGCATACCGCAAAGCCGTGGAGATCGATGACAACTACCTCAATGCCTGGAAACAACTGAATGGGCTCTCGGCCCACATCCATCTCGACGCCGCCGATCGCAACATTGTGACTTTGAAGATGCTGGAGTTGGATCCTGAGCAGCGCCATGTGCAGTACGAATTCGGCGCTGTTGGTGACTTGGCAACGCTCTGGTATACCGTCGAAAGGGTCTATCATTCACATCCAGTCGCCAGCCCGGAAGTTTCACTCTATCCCCTGAGGAGCAGTTCCGCGGTTTACGACAACAAGCAGTCCGAGATGCCCGCGGATCTCCAGGAACAGTTGCACCGGTACGAGGGGCTCGTGCTCGAAGTTCAGCAGCGTCGGGCGCTGATGTCGCCTCCGGTTGCTCTCGGATCACATGATTTATTGCGACAGATCGGGGTAATGCTGGGTGCGGACCGGGGCTTCGAAAATTGATAGTGGGCGACCGGAGTTTCATGATCAACACCTGACGGATCGAGGACGCATTTCGCGGCCGGCGTAACCGCTCCTATACTGCGGCAGATCAGCAGACCATTCGGGGAGCCATGATGCGTTTGTCCGCCAGCCTCGGCGCAGTCTTCCTGTGCCTTTCAACCCTCTGCCATGCCGAGGATCCCGTGACCGTCATCAGGGCCGGAACGCTCATTGATGGCGTGAGCTCCCAACCCCGCCGCAACCAGGACGTGGTGATCCGCGGCAATCACATCGTCGAGGTCGGTCCAACCGGCGCCCATGCGCTTCCCTCGGGAGCACAGCTCATCGATCTCAGCAATTCAACAGTACTGCCCGGCCTGATTGATACACACACCCACATATTCCTTCAGGGAGAGGTGCCCTCAGCCGGCGGCTACGATGTGCAGATCCTGAAGTACCCGGCATCGTTCCGAGCCGCCCGCGCCACGGTCGCCGCGCGCCGCGCACTCGAACAAGGCTTCACGACCATCCGCGACGTGGAAACGGAAGGGGCGGGTTACGGCGATGTCGGTATCAAGAAAGCCATCAACGAGGGTTACATCCCCGGCCCCCGGATGTTCGTGGCCACCCGGGCGATCTCCTCCACGGGTGGCTATTCACTGGAGGACTACGCCCCGGAGATCACCGTTCCCAAGGGCGCCCAGATCATCGACGGGCCTGTTGAGGCGCGCAAGGCCGCCCGTGAGCAGCTCGATAACGGGGCTGATTGGATCAAGGTCTACATGACCCACCGGTCCTGGGTCGACGAGCACGGTGACCTCGTCTCGCAGCCCACCCTCACGGTGGAGGAATTGAAGGCCGTTGTCGATGAGGCGCACGGTTGGCGCAGGAAGGTCGCCTGTCACGCCTATAACGGGCTGGGTCTGCAACGCGCTCTGGACGGCGGCTGTGATTCCATTGAGCATGGACTCGAGCTCACAGATGCCCAGATCGCGCAGATGATCAGGCAGGGGACCTGGTATGTGCCCACATTGTCCGTGTACTACTACGACCCGGACCCGGAGAACACTCCATCGGGCAAACGCGATCGCAAGCGGGTTGCCCTTCACGGGGTCTCGTTTCAGAAGGCACTGCGCGCTGGCGTGAAGATCGCATTCGGCACCGACGTGGGCGGCTTTGTGTGGACCGATCCGATTGCGCAGGAGTTTGCACGCGAAGTCGAGTTTGGGATGACCCCTATGCAAGCCATTCAGTCAGCCACCTCCAAAGCGGCTGAGCTGCTCGGTCAGAAAGGCGAGTTGGGAGTGATTGCTCCCGGCGCATTGGCTGATGTCGTCGCCGTGTCCGGCAACCCCCTCGAAGACGTCCACGTCCTCGAGAAGGTCAGTTTTGTAATGAAGGACGGAGCGGTCTATTTGACCGGAGGGCCGAAAGCGCAGCCCTGAGGCGCATTCAACGTAGTTGCAGTGCCCACAACGAATGTTGAGGGCGTTGGCGATCCAGTAGTGAGCTGAGAGGGTCCAAACACTGCGATTCCAAACGACCCGTTTGCGTTCACGACCGCGACGTTACCAACATCGTCTATACAAATGCCGTGCGGCTGATCCAGCGACGCGGCCGTATTGACCATGGCGGAGCTGAGAGTCACTGACGGCACAGAGGTGCTGGTGGCGAGGCTCGCCCCCGGAAGCGCAACAACCGTTGACTTGGCATTGTTGCTCCACCAAACGGTGTCTGATGCATCGATCGCCAAGCCCCACGGCCCTTGCACGGTGCCCCCGGCATCGCTCACCGTGACATCCGCGACAATCTGCGGCGTGGCTGTCCCCATTTCCGGAATGGCCGGAATATGCGCCTTCGCAATCTTGACGAGGGTAGTGCCCGCGGCGGTGCTCGTGCCGATGTTGGAAACCCAGATGTCACCGCTGCTGTCGAACGCAATTCCCGACGCGCCGTTGAATTGCGAAGAGGAGATCAGGAGCACGGGCCCGATGGAGTTCGAGCCCATCTGGGCGAGTTGGGCAGCCGTATAGGTCAGCACCGCATTCGCGGTAGAGTCGGCAATCCAGGCGTTGCCCAGCGGATCAATGACGATCTGATGCGGAGTTTTGATGAAAGCCGAGGTGATGATGGCGACCGGATCGGGGGAATTGTCGGTCGCGAGGGCCGCGAGTTGCGCGGCACTGAATTCATACAGTGCGGGGGTGGGGGTGCCTTTGATCATGGCTCCCGTGTCCACCACCCACATATTCCCCATGGGATCGAATGCGATGCCCTGCGGCGATCCAAACACCTCACTGTTGATGGATACATGAGGCGCCGTGGCGGCGGTGCCGCCTGCGAGCTGTGCCGGGTTGTATTCAACAACGTTGGTACCGTTCGCGACCCACAGGCCCTTGCTGCCCACGGTCCGACCGTCATCAGTCCCAAAACCACAGCCCGCGAGCAAACCGCAGCCAATAACAAAGACCGGCAACCGCATAACCATCGTCCACTGGCCCAAGAGTCGATTCAGTGGCAGGTTATAGCCCGGTCCGGGAAGATGAGTAAAGTCAACGCGTCGCTGTTTTGATTGTTGTCACCGTCCGGCGACAGACGTTACGTATAATCGATCAGGGTCCTGAGTCCAAAGTCCGACTGCAGCTGCCGGGTGGAGTGCAGGAGCGCAGGCCCCCGTCCGTCGGCCCGGAAATCAACTTCAACCCGCTGCTGCGGCCCCACGACGGCGATGTCTTTCAGCACCCCGTTGATCCGCAGCCGATGCCGTTGCAGATGCAATGGAATGATCTCATCGCTGGTGTTGTGGATCTGCAGCCGGTAACGCTCGCCCGCGGTCACGCGCAACCCCGGCCGGTTGACAGACCAGCGGTTGAGGCCGCTGCGGGCAGCGGAATGTCGAGTCAATACCATCGGCAGCGTGTTGACACGCCCGCCTGGATTCACACCGTCAAACACCACGGGTGGCTGATCCGTCTCCCGCACCACCCACCGGGTCGGCTGCTCGATGACGACCTGGGCGGCTACCCGTTCCCCGGGGCTCAACCGCAGTGATCCCACTCTCGAGGGCGCGGGCAGTGGATTGCCATCGAGTGCCGTCACTTCGAAGTCGTGGCCGGGAAGCTCGAGGTGATAGCTTTCCGTCGCGCCCGCGTTCAACACGTTCAACAACACCCGCTCGCCCACGTTCGCCCGCAACGGGCCTGGCAGCCGTCCGTTGAGAGAGACCGCCGAATACCCAACTTCGCACCCGCGCGAGGTGCGCCGCATGAAAGGCTCACACCCCTTCAGTACGACCAACGATTCGCGTGGCACCGGCCCAACCAGCAGGACTCCCGCCTGACCGCTGTATAACCCGGCGCCCAGATCCGAGCCGGCCACCACCTCCGAATGGTATAGATACAAACCCGCGCGACCCGGAGTAAATTCAATGCGCCGGCGCGACCGCGGCGGAATGAGCTGAGAGGCCACATTCTGACCCTGCCAGTGGATCTGCTCGGGGGTGTCGGTTTCATTGAATACATCGACGCCCACGCGCTGTCCAACAGCCGCCCGCAGCACCGGCCCCGGGAACTGACCGTTGTAGGTAGTGGTTACTATCTTTCGAGTATTCCCGGGGTGACCTTGCCCCAACTCAATCTCACTCTTGCGGATGCGAAGCACATGCCCGCGCGACTCCTCGGCAAAAGCAAAGGGATTCAGGGCCAGAAGGCCCGACAGTTGCAGAAACGCCCGGCGTCCGAGCAAGCTGGATGAGTTACACTGCACCCGCTGAGTCTACCGCAAAAATTTTAAATGCCGGCATGCTCGAGCTCGAACACGTCTATAAGTCATTCGAAGGCCGGACCGTTCTATCGGACGTCAGTTTGACGATTCCGAAGGGCGCCACGCATGCCCTGATCGGTTCGAGCGGCTCGGGCAAGACCACGTTGTTGCGCCTCACCCTCGGCCTGATTCCCTTCGACAAGGGCTATGTGAAGATCAACGAGCAGGCCCTGTCGACCTTCACCCCAACGGAGTGGGCGGACAGGATCGGCTACGTTCCCCAGGAGGGCGGCCTGTTTCCGCACATCAGCGGCAAACAGAATGTCTCCCTCGTGCCGGGCCTGCGCAACTGGCCCGCGGCACGGATCAATAACCGCGTGGAGGAGCTGCGCGCCCTGGTGGGGCTCGATGCGGCCATCCTCGCGCGTTTTCCCCATGAGATGAGCGGCGGACAGAAACAGCGCGTGGCGATCATGCGTGCCGCCATGATGGATCCTCCGGTCATGCTGCTCGATGAGCCCATGGCCGCGCTCGATCCGCTGATCCGCAGCACCCTGCAGGAAGAGCTGAAGGCCATTTTTCAACGCTTGGGGAAAACCGTGCTCCTCGTCACTCACGACCTGGGCGAGGCCGTGTTCCTGGCCGAGCGCATCACGCTGTTGCACCAGGGGCGCATCATTCAAACAGGCACCTATCGCGAGCTGTATCTCACACCCGCCGATCCCTTTGTCAGCTCTTTCATCAATGCACAGCGAAGTTTGCCGGACGTGAGCGCCGTGGCATGAGGAAACTGTTGCTGTTCCTGTTGTTGTGCTCGAACGCAATGGCGGCTGACAAGGCTATTGTCGTGGGCTCAAAGATATTCACGGAAGGTTATGTGCTCGGCGAGGTCGCCGCTCAGACCATAGAAGCGTCGTCGCCCTCCGTGCCCGTCATACGCAAGCTCGGAATGGGCAGCACAGGCATCCTGTTTCAGTCGTTGAGCTCAGGCGCGATCGACGTGTATGCGGACTACACCGGGACGCTTACCGAAGCCATCATCAAAAACCCCAACCTGAAATCACAGCGTGAGATCCAGGCGGCGCTCGGCAAGTTGAATCTCGTCATGTCGGAGCCGCTCGGATTCAACAACACCTATGCGTTGGCCGTGCGGGAATCGTTCGCCCGCCAGAACAACGTGAGGACCATCAGCGATCTGGCGCGTTTGAAGACACCGGTGCGGGCTGCCTTCAGTTATGAGTTCATGGATCGCGCGGACGGCTGGCCTGGATTGGCGGCCGCGTATCACTTCGCGTTGCCTCCGAAAAGCGTCAACCGCATGGAGCACAGCCTGACCTACCAGGCTATCGACCAGAACGCAGTCGACGTGATCGACGTGTATTCAACGGATGCGAAGATCCGCAAATTCGATCTGCGCGTGCTCGATGATGATCTTGCCTATTTCCCGGTCTATCAGGCTGTCTGGGTGGCGCGCAAGGAGTTCGTGCAGAAGTATCCGGCCCAGTGGGATGTGCTCCAGAAGCTCGCCGGCACCATCGATGTCAACACGATGCTGGACATGAATGCCGCGGCGGATATCGACAAGAAGAGCTATGCGGAGATTGCCGCCCATTTCCGCGGCGCGCAGGCCCAGGTCAGCGACACCTTCACGAGCCGGATTGCGCACCGGACGGTCGAGCACCTGTGGCTGGTCGCCATCTCTCTGCTGTTCTCGATAGTGATCGGCGTGCCGTTGGGAATTGCCGCAGTCCGCTATCACACCGCCGGCCAGGCCATCCTGCTGCTGAGCGCCATGATCCAGACAGTGCCGTCACTGGCCCTGTTGTGTTTCCTCATTCCGCTGTTTGGAGTTGGAACGAAGCCGGCCCTGGTCGCCTTGTGTCTGTACAGTCTCCTGCCCGTGGTCTTGAATACGTTCACGGGCATCCGCTCCATCGATCCGCGGCACCTGGAAAACGCGCGTGCCTTCGGCCTGAATGGCCGCCAGATCCTGTTCCGGGTCACGTTGCCGCTGGCCAGCCCGATGCTGTTGGCGGGCGTCAAGACCGCGACGATCGTCAGTATCGGCACGGCCACGCTGGCCGCGCTCGTGGGCGCCGGGGGTTATGGCGCGCCCATTGTCTCCGGATTGTCTCTGAATGACGTCCCCACCATACTCACGGGCGCCATCCCGGCCGCCCTGATGGCGTGGCTGGCGCATGGTCTGTTTGAAGTGCTGGGTAAAATTCTCATACCCGCGGGGTTACGAGTACGAACTTAGCGGTTCTCATGCGAATGCTCATTATTGCGGCGTTGGCTACCAGCATGGGCATGGCGCACTCGGCCGCGGAGGCGGGCTCGCCCGCGCCGGCGGGGAAACAGCCAGCGTCTGCGGCGGACCAGACACCATCTGCGGCGGAACAGACACCGTCTGCTGCGGCGGCTGGCAACTGGCCCGCCGGCGGCCGTGACCAGCAAGGCACTTACTACTCCCCCCTCACCCAAATCAACAGCAAAAACATCGACGAGCTGGGGTTCGCCTGGTCCTATGACCTGGGCACCTACCGCGGCCAGGAAGCAACGCCCATTGTCATTGACGGCGTGATGTACACCTCCGGCACGTGGGGTTACGTCTATGCCGTCAACGCCGCGACCGGCAAAGAGATTTGGCGGTATGACCCGCACGCCGCCCACCTGGCTGCGCGTCATCCCTGTTGTGATCTGGTCAACCGTGGCGTCGCAGTCTGGAAGGGCCGCGTGTACGTCGCTTCGGTGGACGGCAGGCTCCATGCGCTCGATGCGAAAACAGGCGCGAAGGTGTGGGAAGCCGACACCATCATCGATCACAAAATGCCGTACTCCAGTACCGGTGCTCCGCAGATCGCCGGGCGGGTTGTTGTGATTGGCAACAGCGGCGCTGACATGGGTCATGGCGGAGTGCGTGGCTATGTATCCGCGTACGACCTGGACACAGGGGCGTTCAAGTGGCGCGTCTTCACGGTGCCGCCGGAGCCGGGGCATGCGCCTGAAAGCCCCGCCATGGAGGCCGCCGCCAAAACCTGGGATCCGGGACGGGGTGCCCAATACAAGTTGGGTGCCACCGCATGGGACGGTTTCGCGTATGACCCCGCGCTCGACCTCGTCTACTTCGGCACCGCCAATGCCGCCCCCTATGACTCGAGACAGCTGGGTCCCGCCAACGGCGATGAGTTGTACGCGGCCAGTATTCTGGCGGTAAAGGCCGACTCGGGACAGCTCGCCTGGTATTACCAGACGACACCCCATGATCATTGGGACTTCGATGCCGTCCAGAAGTTTGTCATGGCCGACATGAGGGGCAATGGCAAGCCGCGCCAGGTTCTCATGCAGGCCAACAAGAACGGGTTCTTCTACGTGTTGGACCGCAAATCCGGCGAGCTTCTTTCCGCCAACAACTACACCTTCGTCAACTGGGCCTCTCATGTTGATCTGAAAACGGGCCGGCCGGTGGTGACCGGGCAGGCAGACTGGTCAAAAAAGCCGAGCAACATCTATCCGTCCTGGGCCGGAGGCCACACCTGGCATCCAATGTCCTACAGCCTGCAGACCCATCTCGTCTATATCCCGGTATTGGATGTGCCCAACATCTGGGTGGACATGGCGCGCAATGGCGGCTCAGTCAAATACATCGACGGATTCTTCACGGTCAATGGAATTATGCCGGATGCCTCCTATGTCCCCGGCGATCTGCGTGGGATGTTTGGTCCGTTACCGGCCAAGGAGGCCCTGGGGCGCACTCAGGTGCGTGAGCTGATCCGAGCCTGGGATCCCATCGCCGGCAAGACCGTTTGGGAACACGACACCTCAACTGGCTTACGCGGCTACGACGGCGGCGTCATGACGACTGCGGGGAACCTCGTCTTTCAGGGACGCGGCAGTGGCGAGCTATACATCTACGCTGCTGATGATGGAAAAGTGTTGAAAACCCTCCAGACGGGAAGTCACATCATGGCTGCCCCGATGACTTACACAGTCAACGCAGAACAGTATGTTGCGGTGCAGGCTGGCTACGGAGGTGCTGCAATCACCGTGGGCGCCATTCCTCCCAGCAGCGCAGCTACGAAGTATCAGAACGTCAATCGCATCATTGCATTCAAGCTGGGCGGCCCCGCAGTTCCAACCCCGCCTCCTTACTCCGAGCCGAAGATCCAGAAACCGCCGCAGCAGACCGCCAGCAAGGCAAGCATTCAGGCCGGCGGAACCCTGTTTGTGCAGGAGTGTTCGCGCTGCCACGTTCTGGGACGCAGCGTGACACCCGATCTGCGCAACCTGGCTCCAGGCTTGCATGCCGCCTTCAAGGATATTGTCCTGCGCGGCGCGGTGGCGCCGACGGGGATGGAGTCATTCAGCGATCTGTTGACTGAGAAAGACGTGGACGACATACATGCCTATCTCATCGACCAGGCCTGGCAAGCTTACAAGTAAGGGACCAGCAGCCGCGCGGCACCGTCGCGCAACTTCAGTGCCAGTGCCCGATGGTCGAGCGTGAGCCGCGCCTTCTGGTGGGCTGTAATCAAAGAGTCAATCTCCCGAACGACGCCTGAAGTGTAGATCTCCAGGTCCAGCTCGAAGTTGAGCCGGAAGCTGCGGACGTCCCAGTTCGCGCTTCCAACCAGCGCCCAGAGATCGTCGACGGTCATGAGCTTGGAGTGATTGAAGGGCGCTGGATAAGTCCAGACCCGACAGCCCGCTTTCAGCAGCGGACTCATCTGGACCCGGGAGCCCCAGTCCACGGTGGGGTGGTTGCTGTGCTCAGGCAGCACCAGGTCAACCTCCACTCCTCGGAAAGCGGCGAGCGAAAGAGCGGTGATAATGCGCTCGTCCGGCAGGAAGTAGGGCGTCATGATCTTGATCGACTTACGCGCGCAACTCAGTGCCGAGAGCACCACGAACTCGATCTTCTCCAGGTCATTGTCAG
>Ga0207703_10001680_pt1 | contig 19905 bp, 17 predicted proteins | sample KBSSwiS12_FD_184304 | JGI IMG/M metagenome (GOLD analysis project Ga0207703, IMG submission 184304) | Switchgrass rhizosphere microbial communities from Kellogg Biological Station, Michigan, USA - KBS Switchgrass S1-2 (SPAdes) (version 2) | ecosystem: Host-associated > Plants > Roots >...
GGTCGTGTTCGCAGCGACCGCCGAAGGAAATCTGCTCGGCCTGGACGCACGTAACGGCCAGCCGCTGTGGCACTTCCAGACCAACAGACCCATTGTGGCGTCCCCCATGAGCTACAGTGTCGATGGCGCTCAGTTTGTAGCGGTGTCGGCGGGCAACACCTTGTACGTTTTCGCACTTCCTGAAGGACGGCATTAATCGATGAGAGTCATCAGTGCATTGGTATGTATCTTCATGGCTGCTGGTGTTTCCTTCGCCAAGGACGCCACGGATGCCAGGGATCACCTCAAAATCACGGCGATCGACGTGGAGGGCGGTTTCGCGACGTTGTATGTGACCCCTCAGGGACATTCCCTGCTGATCGACACTGGCTGGCCCGCCGGAATGGGCGGTGTCAAACCTGAGGCCGGTGAGACACTGCCGCCCACTCCCAGCAGTGCGGAACGAATCGCGGCAACCGTGAAGGCAGCCGGCCTGAAAGGTATCGACTATCTCCTGGTCACTCACTATCACGTGGATCATGTCGGTGGTGCGGTGGAGTTGATGTCGCTGATCCCCGTTGGGACGGTGCTCGATCATGGCCCGAACCGGGAAGAGCTGACGCCGAACGCCAATCCGAAATTCCTGGGGATGGCGCCCGCGACGCTCTATCCCAAATACCTGGAAGCGATCGGCAGCCGTCCGCATCGCGTGCTGAAGCCCGGAGAGTCGCTGTCCATGGATGCAATGAAGATCACCGCCGTGGACAGCGATGGCGAGGTTCCGAAATCCCCGTTGGGAAAGGGCGGGCCCGGTACCAACTGCGCCGCGGCGACCACCAATGACACGCTGGGTGGCGAGGAAAATCCGCGTTCGCTCGGTGTGCTGATTACCTGGGGGAAGGCTCGCGTGCTGTCGCTCGGTGATACCACCTGGAACATCGAGAACCGCCTGGCCTGTCCCAAGGACCTGATCGGGCCGGTAGACCTGATGTTCGCCGACAACCATGGCACTGAAAACGCCAACAGCCCGAACCTCGTGAACACCGTGCAACCCCGGGTCGTCGTTTACAACAACGGCGCCGCGAAGGGGGCTGCCGTTCCAAGCATCCAGACCGCGCAGGCGTCACCGCGGATCAAGGGCATCTGGCAGATTCACTACGCCGAGCTGCATCCGGACGTCAATGCGCCGCAAGCGAACATCATCAACCTCTCGGGGCGGCAGGATGAGCGCCAGCCGCTGCAGATCTCGGTGAGCCGCGACGGCGGCATGGATTTCACCAACCCGCGGACCGGTGTCACCACTCACTACTGAGCGATCTCGCGCTTCTGCAGCATGTCGTCAATTTCCGCCTCGCTGTAGCCGCACTCGTGCAGCACATCACGAGTGTCGGCTCCCAGCCGGTGAGGCGGTTGATCTTCGACCGCCTCGATGCCGCGGAAAGTGACCGGTTGGGCGAGCTTGCGCCTGATGGACGGCGGATAGTTTTCCCCAGGCTCAAAGAAACCGATGGCTGACAGGTGCGGATCGGTCAGCAGCTCCTGCAGGCTCGCAACAGGAGAGTAGGGAATGTCGAGGCGGTTCAGCACCTCGCACCACTCTGTGTTGGTTCGCCGGCTGATCGCGTCGGAAACAGCTGCGTAGAGCTCATCAATGTGAGCATTGCGGCCCTCCGGGGTGTTGAACCAGGTCTGCGACAGCAGGTCTGTGCGAGCCACTTCCGCGAGAAAACGGCGCCATTGCTCGCCGGTATACGGCAACACCGCGATCCAGCCGTCCTGACTGCGGAACGGGCGGCGATTCCTGGAAAGAATCCGTGAGTAGCCGACCTGGCCGTCCTGCGCAAACGTCGCGCCGCACAAGTGCTCGTTCAAAACGAATGCGGCAAGTGTTTCGAACATGGGCACTTCCACATAGAGCGGCCCCTTGTGTCCGCGAGCTTTCGCGGTCAGTGCTCCCAGAAAGGCGTACGCCGCATGCAGCGCGCCGATCTTGTCGGCAACGATCGTGGCAGCGAACCGGGGAGGCTCATCGTCGCGCCTGCCTACATCCGCCATGCCTCCAGCAGCCTGTATGACATCATCGAACGCCGGACGGCCTCGGTACGGCCCGGCCTCACCAAAGCCGATCACAGCACAGTAAACGAGGTCAGGATTGATTTTGGCAACGTCGTCAAACCCCAGGCCCAGGCGCTGCGCCGCCACGGGGCGCATGTTGATCAGCAGGCCATCCGATCGTGCAATCAGCTTGCGAACGATCTCGCGTCCCGACAGGCTCTTCAGGTCAACGGCAACGACCCGCTTGTTGCGGTTATTGTTGACGAACATCGCGCCATCGCCGTCCCCCTGGGGCAGGGTGTTGCGGGCGATGTCGCCTTCGAGCGCTTCGATCTTGATGACCTCCGCACCCAGGTCGGCCAGGATCTGCCCCGCCAGCGGACCCATGACCACCGTGCTCAACTCGAGAATCCGCACGCCGCGTAGTAGTAGAACCATGGCGGCAGAGTAACACGGAGTGGAATCGTAGCCTGTGCCGTGGAGCAGTCGCGGGTGGGGTCCGTGATAGACTATGGCGTCAGCAGTAGCGGAGGCTACAGTGGTTGCCAGCGAGTTGAATTCGAACGGGAGCGTGCACCGCGGCGGCGATTTTGCCGCGAACAACCGCCTCGTGTTGCTTTCGGCATTTGCCGTTGTCATAGGCGGATTGAGTACGTTGAGCGCGATGGTGTTGCTCGCGGCAATCCGCTTCTTCACAAATCTTTTCTATTTCCATACCTTGTCCACGGCCGCGACCTCGCCGGCGGACAATCATCTGGGCTGGCTCGCGATTTTCGTGCCGGCGCTCGGCGGGCTGATCGTGGGCCTGATGGCGCGCTTCGGCAGTGACAAGATCCGGGGACATGGCATTCCGGAGGCCATCGAGGCCATTCTCTACGGCAAAAGCCGCATGTCTCCCAAGGTCGCCATCCTCAAGCCCCTGTCATCGGGCATCGTGATTGGCAGCGGCGGACCGTTTGGCGCGGAAGGCCCGATCATCATGACTGGCGGAGCCGCCGCGTCGCTCCTCGCCCAGGCATTCCACCTCACCGCGGCCGAGCGCAAGGCGCTGCTGGTTGCCGGTGCATGCGCGGGAATGACTGCCGTATTCGGCACGCCGCTGGCCGCCGTGTTGCTGGCTGTCGAGCTGCTTCTGTTCGAGCTGCGTCCGCGCAGTCTGTTGCCGGTTGGGTTGGCTTGTGCGATTGCCGGTTTCCTGCGTCCCCTGTGGGCGGGCTCGGGCCCGCTGTTTCCACTGGAGACGCCGGAGCCGGGCTGGGTTGCAATGTTGTCGTGCGTCGTCGCAGGGCTCGTGAGCGGCGCCGTGTCCGCTTCGATGACGCGCATGCTGTACTTCGTGGAGGATTTCTTCTCCCACCTGCGCCTGCATTGGATGTGGTGGCCCGCCATCGGCGGATTGATTGTCGGTGTGGGCGGGTACTTTCAGCCGCGGGCGCTGGGTGTTGGTTACGATGTGATCGGCGACCTGTTGCAGAATCACCTGGTGCTGTCGGTGGCCCTCAGCCTGTTGGTGGTCAAAATGATCATCTGGGCGATCGCCTTGGGCTCAGGTACGTCCGGCGGCGTTCTGGCTCCCTTGCTCATGATCGGTGCGGGCCTGGGTTCGGTGCTCGGCGGATGGTTGCCGGGCGGCAGCCCTCAGCTGTGGGCATTGGTCTGCATGGCAGCCATTCTCGGCGGAACGATGCGCGCTCCATTGACGGCTGTTGTGTTCGCATTTGGTCTCACTCACGACGTCAATGCGTTTTTGCCAACCATCCTGGGTTGTGTCGTGGCGTACGGATTTACCGTGATCGTCATGCCGCGATCCATCCTGACAGAGAAGATCGCCCGTCGCGGTCGGCACGTGTTCCGCGAGTATGGGGTGGATCCTCTCGAGCGGCATTTCGTGGATGAAGTCATGACACGCGAGGTGGCCACCATCAATGCCACTGAGTCGCTGGCGTCAGTGCTGGTGAGTCATTTTGGCGCGGATCAGAAATTCCGCGCCTACCCGGTGGTGCTGGATGGCAGGCTCGTGGGCATGATTGATCGATCTGTGATCAATCGTTTGAAAGGCGAGGACCCGGGCCGGCCCTTGTCCGAGTTGCTCAGCGGACACTCGTCCGATGCCTATATCGTTCCCAGTGATACCTGCAGGGCCGCTTCATGGCGCCTCGCCGCGGACGCTCTGGAGAGACTGCCCGTGGTGGACAGTCCCTCCTCCCGTCGCGTTGTTGGTATCGTGAGCCGCAGCGATCTCGTGAAGCCTTCCCGTGTATCGCACGAGGAAGAAGTGCCGCGGGACCGCGTTCTATTTCAACAATGACCGCAGCATTGCAACTTCGGCGGAGATAGCGGTATGCAGCGCCGGATCCGCGTCTGGCGCAAACAGGGCGGAATGGTTCGACGGCAGATGCGTGCCGGAGGCTTCGGCCTGCGCGAGCTTCTGCGGATCGGCGCCTCCCAGGCTCAGGTACAGGCCTGGAATCTTTTCGGCGAGGAATGCGGAGAAGTCTTCCGAGGCCGTGATGGGTTCTTCCGTCACCAGGTTGTCCTTGCCGATCGCCTGTTCCAGGACGGGCCTCAGTTTGTCGGCGAGCCCCTGGTCGTTGTAGACGGCGTCAGTCATTTCATAGCGGTCAATCGAAGGCGGGCGGGGCGCGTTGCCGGCCTGTGACTCCGCGTTGGCGATGCGCGTGATGGCTTCGAGAACCTGCTTGCGGACATCCTGTTTGAAGGTGCGCACCGTCAGGCCCATTTCCGCCTGATCCGGAATGATGTTGTTTTTCGTGCCCGCGTTGATGTAGCCCACGGTGATGACGGCCAACTCGCCGGGTTTGACCTCGCGTGACGGGATCGTCTGCAGGGCAAGGATCGTCCGGGCGGCTGTTACGATGGGGTCCACGGCCGTGTGGGGGGCTGAGCCATGGCCACCCTTGCCGTAGATGGTGATGCGAATGGAGTCGGCGTTGGTGTTATAAATTCCTGCCACTATGCCCATTTTGCCAGCGGCCATGTCGTTGCCGACGTGCAGCGCAAGCGCGGCGTCGGGTCGCGGAAACCTCGTAAACAATCCGTCCTTGACCATCGCTTTGGCGCCGGCGATGGTCTCTTCCGCGGGCTGACCAACCAACATGAGAGTCCCGTGCCAGGTGTCCTTGCTACGGGCCATGATGCCGGCCGTCGCCACCAGGGCGCTCATGTGGACATCGTGCCCACACATGTGCCCGACGCCGACATCGAGCCCCTTCGCATCCTTCGCGCGAACCTTGCTCGCATACGGGAGTCCCGTTTTCTCTTCAACAGGAAGCGCGTCGAGCTCGCTGCGCAACATGATGGTGGGACCCGCGCCATTTCTGAGGATTGCAACGAACCCCGTGCCTCCGACGTGTTCGGTGACTGTATAGCCCTGCGCCTTCAGTGCTGCCGCCAGCTTCGCCGATGTCTGGGTCTCGTTCCCAGATAGCTCCGGGTGTTGATGTAAATCGACGTAGAGCTTGTACGCCTGCGCATAGGCGTCATTGACTTCCTGGGAGGGGACTGCGGCCAGGGCCGTAAATGGGGCCGCAAGGGTCAATCCGGTCAGCAGCGCGCGCAGGCGCAGATTAGCTTTTGGCATGAGAGCGGGGGTCCTGTGGTACGGTTGCCTCTATCGTACAGTCACCCGCCGGGGCTGAAGAAATACAATATGTCCTCACCGCCGCAGATTCTGACCCAGACGAATGAACCCGAGCTCAGCCGCTCCCTGAAGCCGCGGCACATCTCGATGATCACAATAGGGGGCATCATCGGAGCCGGGCTGTTCGTCGGTAGCAGCGTGGCCATCACGGCCGCGGGCCCCGCCATCATTTTCAGCTATCTGCTGACCGGCACTCTGGTGCTGCTGGTCATGCGCATGCTGGGCGAGATGGCCGTGGAAATGCCCCAGGTCCGCTCGTTCACGGAATTTACGCGCGCCGGCCTGGGCGACTGGGCCGGATTCACCGTCGGTTGGCTGTACTGGTATTTCTGGATCGTGGTGATCCCCGTGGAGGCGATAGCGGGTGCGGCCATCATCCAGCGCTGGCTGCCTCAGCTGGAGCCCTGGGAGATCGGAGCCGTGCTCATGGCGCTGATGACGGGCGTGAATCTCATGTCCGCGCGCGCCTATGGCGAGTTTGAATTCTGGTTCTCCTCGATCAAGGTCGCGGCCATCATCACCTTTGTCATTGTGGTCGGCGCGTATGTATGCGGTTTCAGGTCACCCACGGGACCGACCTTCTCCAATCTCGTGGCCTTTGGTGGGTTTGCTCCGAAGGGGGTCGGCGCCATTCTCGCCGCCGTGGTCACCGTCATCTGGTCGATGATGGGGGCGGAAGTGGTCACCATCGCAGCCGCGGAATCGCCCGAGCCGGCGCGCGCCGTTGCGAAAATGACTTCGAGCATCATTGGCCGCATCGTCATTTTTTATATCGGCTCGGTCTTCGTGATTCTCTGTGCGTTGCCCTGGATACAGGTGGTGCCCGGGCAGTCACCGTTCACTGCCGCGCTCGACAAGGTTCATGTGCCCTTCGCGACTGACATCATGGCAGCGGTGATCCTCACCGCGGTGTTGTCCTGTCTCAACTCGTCATTTTATATCGCCTCCCGGGTGCTGTTTGTTCTGGCGAGCAAAGGGGATGCTCCCCATTGGCTCGTCCACACCAACCCGCGGCATGTTCCCGCGCGCGCCGTCTGGCTCGCCAGTGTGTTGGGAATGTTGGGGGTGTTTGCCGCGAGTTTCGGTTACAGCAAGGTGTTCCAGTTTTTTGTGAATGCCTCGGGCGCGATCATCGCGCTCATCTATCTGACGATTGGTGTTACACAGGTTCGCACCCGCCGGGCACGGGAGCGTGCCGGCAAGCCGGCCCCGGCGTTGCCGATGTGGCTGTTTCCCTGGTTGAGTTATGTCGCCATTGGCGGGATGGCGCTGGTGCTGATCGCAATGGCCCAGAGTGAGGACCACAAGGTCGAATTCCTGACCAGCGCGGTTTCCGTCGCGGTGGCGTTGGGGGCTTACTTCATCAAGAGCCGGCTCGGGAAGAAGCCCCCAACGGTTTGAGCGGAAGGTCAGTGCGCGGTGGGCTGCACGTAGATCGTGCCTTCCTTCATCACCAGCAACGGATGCTCGGTAGCCGAGATGTTGGTGAGCGGATTGCCCGGTACTGCGACGATGTCGGCTGACTTGCCGGCGGTCAAGGTACCCGTCTGATCCGCGATGCCCAGCAACTCCGCGCCGTTCGCGGTGCCGGCCATCAAAACCTGGTCCGCCGGCATGCCGTAGTTCGCCATCAGCGAGAACTCCTTGGCGTTCAGTCCATGCGGCTCGACGCCTGCGTCAGTGCCCATGGCAATCGGTGTACCGGCCTTCACAGCGTCCTTGAACATCTGCTGTACCGCTGAGGAAGCCGCCTTGGCCTTCTGCGCAATGCTCGGCGGGAAGGTATCGAGACGCTGGCTCGTCCAGTAGCCCGCGAACAGGGTGGGCACGAGGAAGACATGCTTCTTCTTCATTTCCGCCAGTGTGTCGGGCTTCAGGAAGCTGCCGTGCTCAATTGAGTCGACACCCGCGGCAATTGCCATCTTGGCCGCGCGATCGCCGTGGCAGTGAGCGGCCACCTTGCGTCCCCAGGAGTGCGCCTCGCCGACGATGGCGTTCATCTCTTCCTGAGTGAGCTGCACGTTGTCCACGGGATCGGACAACGACAACACGCCACCGGATGGCATGAACTTGATGACGTTTGCGCCGTACTTGATCTGGTAGCGCACCGCCTCGCGACACTGCTCCGGACCGTTGCAAACGCCCTGCAGGGGCGTGGCGACGGCGATTTTCTGCGGCGGCACCGGATCCTGGTCGGCATGGCCGCCGGTAGAGCCAACGGCGTAGTTCGAGACCAGCATGCGCGGCCCCGGGATGACGCCGGCGTTGATGGCATTGCGCATTCCAAGTGCGATCCAGTCAGTCGAGCCCAGGTCGCGAACGGTAGTGACTCCCGCCTCCAGGGTCTGTTTGGCGTAGTGTGCCCCGTACAAAGCCTGCTCAGCCGGGAAGCGCATGATCCCGTTGTACCAGTCCTCGTACCAGTTGTTGCTCGCGACGAAGCCCAGGTGAACGTGCGCGTCAATGAAACCCGGCACCAAAGTGGCATCCCCCAGGTCGATGGTCTGCGCGCCTTCAGGAATCTTTGCATCCGGCCCCACGGCCTGGATCTTCTTGCCCACCACGACGACCACGCCGTGATCGACCAACTTGCCCGACACTGAATCAAACAGGTGGGCCGCTTTCAGGACAATTGGCCCTTGCGCCTGCGATGTATCAGCCGCCCCCGCAGCTGTTGCGGCCAGCGTGAGAGCCACCAGGCCGGCGATGAGGTTGACTTTCTTGTGCATCGGATGCGTGCCTCAATGAATGGGGCACGCATCCTCGCTTACTCAGAACTTATAGTCCACTTCGAGGCCGAGGGTCCGTGGTTGCAGCACGATGCCTTCGTTCTGCACGGCGGCCGCACCGCTGAGGTCACCGAAGCTGAAGGAGGTCAGGTAGGCACGCTTGTCCGTGAGATTCTTCGCGAACAACCTGACCGTCCAGTTGCTGTTGCTGAGGTCAGTGTTGGCATCCAGCGCGGCGTAGGCGGCGGTGGGGAGGCCGTCCAGCGCGAACAATCCAACACTATAGCGGCGGCCGGAATAGCGCAGGCCGGCGCCGGCGTGGTAATTCCAATCCGCGAACGCCGGATGCGTGTAATCCAGGCGCAATGAGCCCGCCACCTGCGGCACGAGCGGCAGCCGGTCGCCCTTGAAGCCGAAGGCGGTCGGCGCATCGTCTGTCAGCTTGGCGTCGGTGTAGGAACCATTGGCACGCAGCTCGAGCCCCTGTACCAATTTGATCGTGGACTCGAGCTGCACGCCACGGCTACGGGCGCCGCCGCCGTTGGCGACGTAGCTGATGCCGCTCGGCAGCGAGCCGGGGACCTGGATCTTCTTCCATTCCAGGTCAAAGACCGAGATGTTGAGGATCGCCCGGCCGTCCAGCAGGGTCGTCTTGAGCCCCAACTCATAGTTCGTGAGCTTCGAAGAGGACACCGCGGGTGGCACGTCGGGCAAGGAGGTGTTGGGACCGCCTGCCTGGTAGCCGGTCGACACCAGCCCATAGCCCATGATGTCGTCGGTAACCTTGAAATTGGCGCGTCCCAGCCAGGTGGTGACGCCTTCCGCGGATTTTCCGGGCACATTCGAGGCGGGCAGGATCGGCGAGCCCGGTTCAATAATCTGGCTGAAGCCCTGGACGTTGCGCGCATAGCGGATACCGCCCCCGAAATCCAGCCGGTTGGTTGCATGCCAGGTCAGGTTCGCGAAGACCGAGTACTCGCGGTAGATGGTCGGCAGAGCCGCTGCGAATATCGGATCGATCCCGAGACTCGCGAGGCTCGCGCCGCTGGCATCAAAAGTGCGCAGAAACTGTGTGTTGGTTCCTTTCTCGTAATCGTAGTACAGGCCGGCGAGCCAATCGACGGGTCCCTGCGTATTGGAGGACAGCCGCAGTTCCTGGCTGAAGCGCCTGGCCGAGATGTACAGCGGGAAGTCGACGGTGCCGTCGGCTGGCCCGCCCAGCAGCGGTAGCAAAGGCTGGTACGTGTATGTGGCGTCCTGGATGACCCGGTCTGACTTCTTCGACCAGCTCGTGGCGGATACGAAATCCGCAAACGGCAGTTTCCAGTTCACGGTCGCCGCGAAATACCACAGGGTGTTGTCGTAGGTGTTCGGGCGCAGATTGTTGTCGGTGAGCTCACCCGTCAACGGCTTCATCGTTACGGGGTCGAGGGCCACAGTCGCGACTCCGTCCGAGCTGGTGTTGGCATATAAGCCGTTCAGCTTCACGGACGCATCATCGCTGATCTGCCACAGTAGTCCCAGGCGTGCACTGCGTTGCAGGTCGGTGTTCTGATCTTTACGTCCGGTTGCCGTGTTATCTATGAATCCAGGCGTGCGCTCCTGGCCAACACTGGCAATCATTCCCAGTGTGCCGGGAATCAACGGCGTGTTGGCGTAGCCGCGAAAGCCGCTACCCACGCCGGAGCTGTGATCGATTCCAAACAGCGTGCCGCCGACGCGGAACTCACTCGAGGTGAGATTGGGTGTCGTCATGTCGTATTTGATGAGTCCGCCCAGGGCGTTGGCGCCGTAGAGCGTCCCTTGGGGACCTGACAGAACTTCGATCTGTCGCACATCGTAGGGGAGGAGATCCAGTGCGTAGGTGCCGCCACGATCGTGGAAGCCGGTGGAGCCGATCGGGGTGTCATCGATATAGGAGCCCACCGTGGAGTTGGCGCTGAGGGGTGAGATGCCACGAATGGACAGGATCGTCTGGCCGGGGGCGCCGTAGCTGTCTACCTGCAGTCCGGGGACGTAAGCGCCGATATCGGTGAGTTGGGTGGCATGCAACTCGCTGAGCGCATCGGTGCCAACAACACTGACAGTGGCTGGAACTGACTGCAGGTTCTCAGTGCGCTTCTGCGCGGTCACCGTGATTTCTTCGAGCGTGAGGGAATCTGCCGCGACGGCGGACCGGCCGCTCAAAGTGAGTACGCCGGCGACTCCAAAGGCCGCATAAAGCCGCAGTGGATGCATGATAATTTTGGCCCCCGGTGGTTGTTATTGTCCCGACAATAGACAAAACGTCCTGCAGATGTCAAAAGAAGCTCAAACGGGATGCCCGTGTTCCTGGGATGGCCATCCAGTCACGGCTGACCTATAGTCAGGTCCGTGCAGGAAAATACGACTTTGGGGAAGCTGATTCGGGCCGAGCGCCAACGGCGCGACTGGACCCTTCGCCAGATGAGCGAGACGGTGGGCATCCCGCTGTCCACACTGGCCAAAGTGGAGCAGGACCGGCTTTCACTGACGTACGACAAGCTGCAGCAATTCACCGCTCGGCTCGGCCTGACCATGGCTGAGTTTCTGGCCCAGGGACAGGCCGGCGCCGGGCCGCCTTCGGCCACTTCGGTCACTGCCCGCCGCAGCGCTACCGATCCCGCCAGTACCGTGCGGGTCGAAACGCCCAACTACGACTACGACTACCTGTGCGCGGATCTACGCGATAAGCGCATGGTGCCAATCATCGGCCGCATCCGCGCGCACAGCATCGAAGAGTTCGGCGAGCTCGTCAGCCACCGGGGCGAGGAATTCATTTATGTGCTGGAGGGTTGTATTGAAGTGCACTCCCAGTTTTATACGCCGCTGACGCTTCAGGCCGGGCAGGGGGTCTACATCGACAGCACGATGGGACATGCCTATATCGCGAAGGATTGCGACAGTGCTTTAGTGCTCGCTGTCTGCTCGAGCGAAGACACCAATCTGTCCGAAACGCTCATCAATCTGACAACCCAGAATCCGCGCTAGCTCGTCGCCTACCCGCAGTCCGCGCCAAACCCTCGCCTGCCGAGGCTTTTGACAGTTGTTCTCCGTATGGAGCATGATTCTCCGTACGGGATATCACCACGAGCCACCCACTGATGAGCTCGATCAAAGAAAAATGGGTTTCCGCGGCCTTGGCGGCCCTGGCCGCTTTGGCTCCGGTCTCCGCGTGGAGCGCGCCGTTTGATCTGGTCATTCGCGGCGGACGGGTGCTCGACCCGGAAACCGGTTTGGATCAGGTGATGAATGTCGGAGTTGCCGACGGCCACATCGCGCGCGTTTCAACTGAGCCGCTCACGGGCGCGCGCACGATTGACGCTCACGGGCTCGTTGTAGCACCGGGATTCATTGACCTGCACCAGCATGGCCAGGACGAGGCTTCGGGAGTGCTGAAGGCACATGACGGTGTCACGAGCGCCCTCGAGATGGAGATTGGCTCACCCGACGTCAAAGCGTTTTTGACACGCAAGACCGGCCACTCGCTCATCAACTTCGGCACGTCCGCCAGTCATTCCGCCGCACGCGCTGCCGCGTTAGGTCAGCCTCTCGGCCCCACCGATCTGATTCCGGCAAGTGGGCACGCATCGAACGACCCAGCAACACCGGAGCAACTTCGACAGATGGAGTCGTGGCTGCAGGGACAGCTCGACGCGGGCGCCGTGGGTATCGGGATGGGTATCCAATATGTGCCGGGAGCGACGCGGGAAGAGGTCATTCACATCTTTCGCGTGGCCGCGAGCCGCCACGTGCCCGTGTTCACGCACGTGCGCAGCGCCGGCAGGAAAGAGCCCGGATCGAGTATCGAGTCAGTTGAGGAAGTCATTGGGGCTGCCGCGGTAACGGGTGCGGCGCTGCAGATTGTACACATCAACTCGAGTTGCATGACCGATGCACCGGAGTGCCTGGACCTGGTGGCGGGCGCCAGGGCGCGGGGCCTCGACGTGACAACAGAAGCCTACCCGTACCTGGCCGGCATGACCTCGGTCAACTCCGCCTTGTTTGATCCCGGGTGGCAGGAGAAGTTTGGTGTGAGTTACGACGCGGTGATGCTGCCCAACACCGGAGAGCGGCTGACGAAGGCTCGTTTCGACGAGCTGCATGCCTCGCCGAAGTCGCAGGAAGTCATTATTTTTCTCAATCGGCAGGAGGTCGTTGACGCTGTCATCGCCCATCCCCTGGCGTCGATCGCCAGTGACGGCGAGCTGGGGCATCCGCGAAATGCCGGCACTTACTGTCAGATTCTCGCGCGTTATGTGCGCAACCTGCGCACGGTGAGTTTGATGGATGCCATCCGCAAAATGAGCCTGATGCCGGCGCAGCGGCTGGGGATCCGGCGCAAGGGCCGTATTCAGGAAGGGGCGGATGCCGACATCGTGGTGTTTGATCCCGCGACTGTCACAGACCGGGCGACTTATGAGCATCCCAGCGAACACAGCACTGGAATGTGGTATGTGTTGGTGAATGGCGTCCCTGTGATCGGCAAGGGTGCGGTGGTTCAGGACGTCTATCCAGGGGCTGCCATTCGATGATCCGATTATTTTGGGTCCTGATGGCGCTGCCTGCCCTGACTTTTCCGGCCGACAGGTATCAGTGGAGCGTCGAGGTGCCTCTGCGGGATGGAGTGAAGCTCCACGCCTCGCTGTATTCACCAAGGGACATGCAGGGGCCCACGCCCTGCGTCTTCACTCTCACGCCCTACACCACTCAGTCATATCACGATCGCGGCACCGCTTATGCCAGCCATGGGCTCACCTACCTGGTTGTTGATTCCCGCGGGCGGGGTGATTCCGGGGGTGTGTTCGAGCCGTTCCTGCAGGAAGCGCGGGATGGGTATGACATTGTCGAGTGGTTGGCGCGGCAGCCCTATTGCAACGGCAAGATTGCGATGTCGGGTGGGTCCTATACCGGTTACGACCAGTGGGCCACCGCGAAGGAATTTCCTCCTCACCTGGCGACCACCGTGCCGACGGCAGCGCCCTTTGCCGGCGTGGATTTCCCCATGCGGGGCGGCAATTTCTATCCTTTCCTGGTGCAGTGGCTGACCCTGGTCGGGGGACACACTCTGCAGGAAAATGTGGTGGGTGATGGCGCCCTGTGGGCCGCCAGCTTCCGGGAGTGGTTTGAGTCGGGGCGCCCGTATTCCGAGCTCGACAGGATGTCCGGCCATGTCTGGCCGGTGTTTCATGAGTGGCTGGCCCACCCGGATGTGGATGCCTATTGGGACCGATACAACCCCACGCCCGCGCAATATGCGAAGTTGTCCCTGCCGATTCTGACCATCACCGGCAGTTACGACGACGATCAGCCCGGCGCGATACAACACTATCGGCAGTTCATGAAGTATGCGTCGGCTGAGGCGCGTGAGCGGCATTATCTGGTGATTGGGCCGTGGGACCACGCGGGTACGCATGCGGCCAATGACAAGATTGGTGGGCTCACCTTCGGTCCGGCCAGTCTCGTTGACATTGCGAAGCTGCATGTCGACTGGTATGCGTGGACGATGAGCGGTGGCCCGAAGCCCGATTTTCTGAAGCAACATGTTGCCTACTACGTGATGGGCGCCGATGAGTGGCGCTATGCGGACACGCTCGAAGCGGTTACTCGCGAGCAGAAGAGTTTGTTTCTCGCCTCGGACGGTCAGGCGAACGACGTGTTCCGTTCCGGATCACTGCGTGACGCATCCCGGGTCGGCGGCGCTGGATCCCAGGCCGCCGCTGGCGCCGAGTCCCACGCGGCTGGTGGCGCCGATTCCCACGCCGCCAGCGCCGCGTCGCACGCCACCGGCGCTGACAGCTATGTCTACGATCCGCGCGACACAGCGATCGCGGCCGTCGAGGAAAAGCTCGATCCTTCGAGCCTGACAGATCAGACCCTCACGCTGGCCAACAAGGGCAAGCTTCTGGTGTATCACAGCGAGCCTTTTGCTCAGGACACCGAGGTGAGCGGCTTCTTCAGTCTTTCGGCCTGGATCTCCATCAACCAGCCGGATACGGATTTCTCGGTCTCAATCTGGGAGATTCGCGGCGATGGCAGTGCCGTGCTGCTGACACGTGATATCCAGCGGGCGCGCTATCGCGAAAGCGCGCGGCGGCCGGTGCTGATCACCTCGATCGAGCCGTTGAAATATCAGTTCGAGGGTTTCACGTTCGTGTCACGCCGGATCGCGCGCGGCAGCCGCCTGCGCCTGGTGTTCGCACCGGTCAATTCAATCTACGCGCAGAAGAACCACAATTCCGGCAAGGATGTCAGCAACGAGTCTGTTGAGGACTCGCGCACGGTCACCGTGAAGTTGTTTCACGATTCAGCGCACCCGAGCGTACTGCGCGTGCCGATCGGATAATGTTGCGCGCCCCGCCCGCCGCCACTGCGACCAGCAGGATGTGCGGCCGGTGACACGGACGGATCCCGATCCGCACACTCGGACCTTCATGTCTGCTCGGATTCCTTCCACGGCTGCGGGGGCTGTTTTTCAAAGGATTTCTGATGGAGCCATTTCGCGATTTGACTCCAGATGCGACTGACGATGAAGGCGACGCTGACGAACACAGCCAAAGTGGTCAGCAACAAGGCCTGACGCAGGAAGTCCACAAATCCAAGTGTTTCGTTGTGCGAGCCGAAGGCGAGTGTCAGCAGCACGCTCCCGGTAAGAGCCAACACTACCATGGCGCGCCACCAGAACTCGCTGCTTCCCGGTGCGGGGCAAAGCAGATCGATCACCTGCCGTAGGATGTTGCGCATGTACCTCAACACGAGCAGCGGGCCGATGACGGCGATGATCAGACTCGAGAGCAGGTAGCCGGGACTCATGACGGTCTCCTTCGGGAATGTGGTCCAAGTTTACTTTATTTCTGATAGTTCTGTCAGATCAGAAATATATGGGCAAAAAAAGGTTACCTGGTATCGGCGCGCACAAACTTCTGCACGCTGGCGCCGAGCTTCAAGACCCGCTCGAGGGTTCCGGGCGACAGCCGAAGCATCTCATCGGACCACGTGCCGAGTATCTCCATGAGACGCAAAGTATCCTGAACACGATCCCGAACGTCCGGCGGCTCCTTGGCGAAGGCGGCCTCCTTCGTGAGGTTGGAGAGCAGACGTACGGTCGGCTCGAACTCGCGCTCGCGCCGCTGACGCACCACCGTCCGGAATAGATCCCATACATCGCTCGAAGTCTCAAAATAGTCGCGCCGGTCACCGAGCACATGGGTGGCCTGGATGAGTTGCCAGTTTTGCAGCTCCTTGAGACTGGTGCTGACGTTTGAGCGGGCTACAGACAGGGTTTCGGCGATGTCCTCCGCATTCAGCGGTCGGCCGTGATAGAACAGAAGCGCATGAATCTGAGCCACGGTGCGATTGACACCCCAGGCGGCGCCCATCTCGCCCCAGTGGAGGACGAATCGCTGTGCGGTGGAGCTGAGGTGCATGTGTTGAGTATAGTCATTTTCTGAAATTTCTGTCAAGGCAGAAATAAGACTCGCGGCAACTGCTCTTGCGGGTCCGGACGGCTGCGTCGAGTCCACCGGGTCAGAGAGTTTCTGGGCTGATTCTCGCTGCCGCTCAGAATGCGAGGTGCGTCGTGAGGCGGTTGCACTACACCGGGTTGGTTTTGTAGCGCTTGGCGAGATCTGTGGCGGCGCGGACGAGCAAGCTCGTATCGAGACCGACCGCTACGAAGGTGGCGCCCAGGTCGATGTATTTCCGTGCGAGATCGGCGTCGACGGTGAGGACGCCGGCGGCTTTGCCGGCGGCGCGGACAGTGGCGATGCCATCTTCGATGGCTTGCTGGACTCGCGGGTCGCCGGATTTGCCGAGCAGGCCCATCGAAGCGGCGAGGTCAGACGGCCCAAAAAAGACGCCGTCGATGCCGTCAGTGTTTGCGATGGCGGCGAGATTCTGAACCCCGACGACGGACTCCACTTGCACCAACACGCATAATTCTTCCTCACAACGCTGCAGATAATCCGGGACCTGATTCCACCGCGAGGCACGTGCCAAGGCCGCACCTACTCCACGGATTCCCCGCGGTGGATAGCGGGTCGCTGCTACGACGCGAGCCGCTTGCTCGCCCGTTTCCACCATGGGGATCAACAGGGTCTGGACGCCGATGTCGAGGTATTGTTTTATCAACGATACATCATCCGTGACTGCCCGGACTACCGGGGCAACCGGATAGGCAGCGATCGCCTGCAGCTGAGCCAGCAGGTTGTGGTGGTCGCTCGGCGAGTGCTCTGCATCCAGGCACATCCAATCAAAGCCAGTGCCGGCCAGCAGCTCCGTTACGTAGGGATGGAAGAGGCCATGCCACAGGCCGATCTGGGTCTGACCATTGCGCAGTGCGCGCTTCAACACATTCTGATGTAGCTGCATGTCAGACGAACCGAAGGGTGATGTTGCCGAGCGGGCCGTAATCAGCGTGGATTACGTCGCCGCGGGTGGCGAGAGTAGGCCGTGTGAATGAGCCGCCCAGCACCAGGTCTCCTGGATTGAGCTGCTCATCGTAAGGCGCAATCTTGTTCGCCAGCCATGCCACACCGGTGGCGGGGTGGTTCAGCACGCCGGCGGCAAGGCCGGTCTCTTCGATGACGGCGTTCTTGTACAACATCGCGCCCACCCAGCGCAGATCGAGTGCGTCCGGACGTACGGGCCGTCCACCGGTCACAATTCCAGCGTTGGCAGCGAAGTCGGCGATGGTGTCGAACACTTTGCGGGGAGCCTTGGTCTCCCGATCAAACTGTTCGATACGGGCGTCAATTATTTCCAGGGCCGGTATGACATACGCGGTTGCGTTCAAGACCTGCGTCAGCGTGACGCCAGGCCCCCGAAGCGGTTTGTCCAGCACGAAAGCCAGCTCGACCTCGACCCGCGGGGCAATGAACCTCTCAACCGGTATTTCCGAGCCTGTCTCAAAGAACATGTCATCCATCAGCGGCGCGTAGTCCGGCTCGTTTATCTGCGAGGCCTGTTGCATGGCCCGCGAGGTGAGCCCGATCTTGCGACCCTTGATTGCGCGGCCGTCGGCCAGCTCCAGCTTCACCCATTCGCGTTGGATCGAGTATCCATCCTCAATAGTCATCTGTGGGTGCTGCTTGGAAAAGTGCCGCAGTTGCACGCGGTTCTTGCGTGCATCGTACAGCTGTCGGGAAAGCTGCCGTACAACTTCTTCAGAGAGCATTGTTACTTCCGGGCGAAAAGTGGGTGTATGGAGCTGAGTTTGGCATCAAACGCTTCCTGACCCTCATCCACCTGTAAGGTCACTCCAATATATCGATCCGCCAACAGCGTGGCGAAGTGCTCCTGTACGACAGAACGAAGAGTCTCTCCGGATTTTTTCTTCACGGCATCCGTGCGACCCCGCCCCATCCTGAGATTGAGGTAAACAAACCCGTACTCCCTTTGCCCGTCGGCAACGGCGAAGTGTGCGGCTGGATAGGCCAACACACGTGTGCCGCCGGTGGGGAACACCTGCTTTGAGTCCTCATCTTTCACCGTGAGCATGGCGTCTGCCAGCTTCCGGCACAGGCCGCTCATGTCGGTCTGGGTCTCGAGGTTGTTGGTATACAGAACGACTAAATGGGGCATGGTCGAACCCTCAGGCGGCAATGTCCATGGTCGCGACTGTACAGCCGACCGCGAAAATCGGAATGGGCATGTAGTGCCGCAGGTGACCCGCGCCGCGCGCGGCCGCCGCGACGCTGATGAATGTCCGGATCTCAAAGCCGCCCTGGCCGGCGTCCCGATAGGTATCACTGTCGGAATAGGACAACATCGCACTGCGGTCATTACTCGACCAGCGTGCCAGAAAATCGCGATCCCATGCTTCATTGATACGACCCGAGTCCGGTGTGGCCGGCCAGTGCGAAATTCCACCGGTACCCACGAGCGCAATTCGCTGCGGAACGCTGTCGGCAGCGCGCCGGATGGCCTCACCGAAAGCCCAGGCGCGGTGCAATGGGGCCAGCGGCGGGCCCTGGCAATTGATGTTGACCGGAATGACGGGCACATCAAACTGTGGGGTCAGAAAGTGCAGGGGCACCATGATGCCATGATCGAATTTCCATTCCTCGGCATACGACACGTCTACTGTCTGCATGATCTCCTGGATGAGCTTCCGGGAGAGTTGGGCGTTACCCGGCACTGAGACCCGGGGAATGCGCAGCCAGGCAGGATCCTCGATAGGGCCCTGGTACTGATCCGACATGCCGATGGCGAAGCTCGGCATGTTGTTCATGAAGAAATTGGCGAAGTGCTCGGCGGCGATGACCATCAAGGCGTCCGGCCGTGCCGCCGCGAGTTGTTGCTGCATTCCCCGGAAAGCCTCATACAGAGGCTCGCGTAACTCAGCCGCGGCCATCTCGGCTCGGCCGGTGATACCCGGAGCATGACTGCAGATTCCTGCAAACACCAGACTCATACTCCGGCTACCCTCTCGTCCACAGTCGTAGTCATCGCGTAGATACCCGCACGGACCGGGCCGTGTTTCGTAATCCCATCGCGCATGGACTGGATGTAAGCCGGCCATGGCATCCCCAGAAACGCCGCGAAATGCATCAGCAGCTGACCATTGGCACCCAGAACGTAGATGAGACCCACATCGCCTTCAACAATGGCGTCACGCTCTTCCCCAGTCAGGTCGTAGCGTTGCACCAGTGTCGCTGCATCCTTGCGATACTCAGCCTGGACCGACGGATCCCGGTTGATATCGAACAGGAACTTCTGCAGCTGGTAGAGACTCACCGGCTGCCCCAGTGTGGAATGTGGTGTGAGCCCAGGCTCACGCAGACATTCTTCGGCTCGAGAAATACTTCGTAACTCCACGTCCCGCCCTCACGGCCGACACCCGAAGCCTTCGTTCCACCAAACGGTTGACGCAGGTCGCGCACATTCTGGCTGTTTACAAAGCACATGCCGGCTTCGATCGCCGCGGCCACCCGATGAGCGCGGCCGAGGTTCTCACTCCACACATAGCTGCTCAGGCCATACTGAATGTCATTGGCCTTGGCGATGGCATCCGCCTCATCCTCGAACGGAATGAGGCAAGCCACGGGCCCGAATATCTCATCCTGCGCAATCTTCATACGATTGTCGACATCCGCAAATACCGTGGGCCAGACAAAGTTGCCGTTGCGCATCGCCTGCGGAAGATCCGGGGCATAGGAGGGTCGGTCCACGCCACCGCACACCAATGTGGCTCCTTCTTTCGGCCCCCGGTCTATGTAACCGCGGACCTTTTCGAGGTGAGCCTTGCTGATCATGGGACCCACGATGGTGGATTCCTGCAGTGGGTCGCCGACACTTATGCGCTTGGCGCGTTCGACAAAGCGGCTGACAAAGTCAGCATAGATCGAGCGCTGCACCAGGATTCTGGATCCTGCCGTGCATCGCTCCCCGTTGTTGGAGAAGATCATGAACACTGCGGCATCCAGAGCGCGAGCCTGGTCCGCATCGTCGAAAATCACAAAC